>OMCS01000089.1_pt1 | contig 50483 bp, 48 predicted proteins | sample 1674241 | NCBI WGS metagenome assembly OMCS01 (sample SAMEA103958153, study PRJEB25191) | human gut metagenome
GCTCATGAAGATGCTGTTCGGTCTGGAGCAGCCGACGAGCGGCGAGATCTGGGTGAACGGCGAAAAGCTGTCGCTCACCTCCCCTACCGTCGCCATCTCCCACGGGATCGGCATGGTGCACCAGCACTTCATGCTCGTGCCAAGCCTGACCGTGGCGGAGAACATGGTGCTCGGCATGGCGCCGCGCAAGGGTCTTTTCATTGACCACGCGAAGGCCGTCGCCATCACGAAGGAATACGCGGAAAAATACAACCTGCACGTCGAGCCGGAGGCCAAGGTCATGGACATCCCGGTCGGCATGAAGCAGAAGGTCGAGATCCTCAAGGCGCTGGTCCGCGGCGCGAAGATCCTCATCCTCGACGAGCCGACGGCCGTTCTGACCACACAGGAGACGGTCGAGCTGTTCAAGGAGCTGCGGAATCTGAAGGAGCAGGGCTACACGATCGTCTTCATCTCCCACAAACTCAACGAGATCATGGAGATCACCGACCGACTGACCATCATGCGCGGCGGCCGCTCGATGGGCGTGTACAACACCTGCGATGTGACAAAAGAGGAGATCTCCCGGCTGATGGTCGGCCGCGACGTCATTCTGAACGTGCAGAAGGACAAGGCGCAGCCGACGGACGTGGTGCTGCGCGTGCGGGACGTGGAATACGTCAACGAGTGGCACAAGAAAATGCTCGACAAGATCTCCTTCGACGTGCGCCGGGGCGAGATCCTCGGCATCGCGGGCGTCGAGGGCAACGGCCAGAAGGAGCTGGTCGACATGCTCTTCGGCTTCCTGACGCCGAACGCGGGCAGCGTCACGGTGCAGGAGGAGAACATCCTCGGCCTGCCGCAGCAGAAGCTGCGCAGCAAGGGCATCTCGCTCGTACCGGAGGACCGGATGCTCTACGGCATCGCCGCCTCCGCCTCGATCGAGGAAAACCTCATCTCCGACCGCTCGGCGGAAAAACGGCTGAACCACGGGCCTCTCTTTAACATGAAGGCCATCCACGAGGAGGCCGACCGGCTCATCGAGGACTATACGGTCCTTTGCAAGTCGCGCAAGCAGCAGGTCGGGATGCTCTCGGGCGGCAATATCCAGAAGGTCGTCGTCGCGCGTGAGTTCTCCGGCGATCCGGTGCTCATCCTTGCCGACCAGCCGACGCGCGGCATCGACGTCGGCGCGACGGAGTTCATCCGCAAGAAGCTCGTCGAGCTGTCGCGGTCCGGCATCGCGGTGCTGCTGATCTCGGCGGATCTGGCCGAGGTCATGGAGCTGTCCGACAGTCTGATCGTCATGCACGGCGGTAAGATCGCGGCCTATTTTGAAGATACCTCCACCCTCACCGACGATGTGATGGGCGAATACATGCTCGGGCTCAAGCACCAGAGCGACGAAGAGATCCGGAGGGTTTGCCATGACTAAGAAACGTCAGATCCTGTTTTCGGTGATCCGCGGTCTGCTCGCCATTCTGATCGCACTGCTGGTGGCGACGCTGCTGATCTTCCTGTCTGCCGACGGCGATAGCTTTGCCGAAAAGCTCGCGGCCACGGGCGGCGCGCTCAAGCAGCTGCTGGTCGGCCCGCTGTTCCGCATGGGCCGCAGCGGCACGAAATTCGACTTCAAGCGCCTGACCGACATCTTCGCCTCGATGATCCCGATCATCTTTACGGGCCTGTCCGTCTGCGTGATGTTCTCGGCCAACCAGTTTAACCTCGGCGCCGAGGGCGGCATCATGCTCGGCGCGTTCTCGACGGCCATGGTCGCGGTCTATGTGCCGATGGCGGCCGCCATTCACCCGATCGTCGGCGTGCTGGCGGGCGGTCTGGCCGTGGCGGTGATGATGCTGCTGCCGGCGCTGCTCAAGACCAAGCTCGACGTGAGCGAGATGGTCTGCTCGCTGATGCTCAACTACATCGTCATGTACTTCATCAAGTACCTGATGAATACATACCTGGCCGACAAGACCAAGGGCCAGATCCAGTCGTATGAATTCCTCGAAACGTCCAAGATCGCGCCTCTCATCGACAACGGCTCGAAGCTCTCCTGGGGCTTCGTCGTCGCCATCGCGTGCGTCGTGCTCATCGGGCTTTTCATATACAATACCCGCTGGGGCTACACCATCCGCATGATCGGCATCAACCAGGCGTTCGCCAAGTATTCCGGCATGAAGGTCGCGACGGTCATCGTTCTGTCGCAGGTGCTGGGTGGCTTCCTCGCGGGCATCGGCGGCGGTATCGAGATGCTCGGCCGCTACCCGACCTTCTCGTGGAGCTCGCTGCCGGGCTACGGCTGGACAGGCATCACGATCGCCATTCTCGCGGGCAACAACCCGTGGTTCGTGCCGTTCGCCTCGTTCTTCATGGCGTATCTCACGAAGGGCTGCGAGCTGATGGCGACCTACGCCAATGTGCCCTCGCAGCTGATCGATATCATCCAGGGCGTCATCTTCCTGTTCTTCGCGGCTGAGCAGTTCCTGTCCGGCTACCGCCAGAAGCTGGTCGTCAAGACCGCGCAGGAGGAGCTGGCTGCCAAGGCCGCGCTCGAAGCGCAGAAAGGAGGCGCGGAACATGCTTAATTTTCTGAAGCTGCTGCTGACGCCGGAGTTTTTCTTCTCCATCATCCGCATCTCCGCGCCGATCCTGTTTGCGACGCTGGCGGCCATCGTGGTCGAAAAGGCTGGCTTCTGCAACATCGGTCTTGAGGGCCTCATGATGTTCTCCGCGCTGACGGGCTCGCTGGTGTCGTATTACGCGCACAGCTGGGTCTGGGGTCTGCTTGCGGCGCTGGCCATCGGCGTGCTCATGAGCCTGATGATGGGCTTCTTCGCCTTCCAGCTGAAGACGGATATCACGCTCGTCGGCATCGCCGTCAATATGATGGGCTCGGGCGGCACGCTGTTCCTCTGCAAGGTCATCACAAACCTGACCGAGGGCACGGCCATGGCCTCGTCCACGGGCCTGATTAACTCCAACCTACTCATCCCAAGCATCAATCTTCCGCTCATCAGCAAGATCCCGTTTTTGGGCGGCATCCTCTCGGGCCACAATCTGCTGACGTGGATCGCTTTCCTCTGCTGCGCGCTGACGAGCGTGATGCTCTATAAGACGAGCCTCGGCCTCAACATCCGCGCGGTGGGCGAAAACCCGAACGCGGCCTCCTCGGTCGGCGTGTCGGTGCTGAAGATCAAGTACATCGCCATCGGCTTCTCGGGCCTCATGTGCGGCTTCGGCGGGGCATTCATGTCGATGTACTACGCGGCCGGCTGGTCGCTGGACATGGTCGCGGGCCGCGGCTTCATCGCGCTGGCCGCGCAGGCCATGGGCGGCGGCGAATGTTTGGGCGGCATGCTGTCTTCGCTCGTGTTCGGCTTTGCGCAGGCGCTCGGCATCAAGTTCTCGGCTGTCGGCCTGGACTCGAACCTCGCCTCCCCCATCCCTTACGCCGTGACGATCATCGGCCTTGTCATCTTCTCGCTCGTGCGGCGCAGCCGGGCCAAAAAGCTGCATTCCGCCGCGGCGCTCAAGTAAGGAGCTTTGTATGTCCGAACTGAAAAAGATCCCCGTCATCCTCGACGGCGACCCCGGCCATGACGACGCCATCGCGTGGGTCCTGGCCCGGGCGAGCCGGGAGCTCGACATTCTCGCCGTGACCTCGTGCTGCGGCAATCAGACGATCGAAAAAACCACCTACAACGCCCTGCGCGTCTGCACGCTCATCGGGCTGGACGCATCGGTCGGCAAGGGCTGCCCGCATCCGCTGCTGAACGACGTGATGAACGCGCCCTCGGTCCACGGCGAATCGGGCCTCGACGGCCCGGCGCTGCCGGAGCCGGCCTTCGCCCCGTCCGAGCTTCCCGCGCCGGAGCTGATGGCGAAGGTCCTGCGCGAGGCCAAAGAGCCCGTCACCATCGTCGCCACCGGCCCGCAGACGAACGTCGCGGCGCTGCTGCTGGCGCATCCGGAGCTGAAGGGCAAGATCGCCCGCATCAGCCTCATGGGCGGCGGCATCGCCACCGGCAACTGGACCCCTGCCGCGGAATTCAACATTCTGGTCGACCCGGAGGCGGCGAAGATCGTCTTCACCTCTGGCGTCCCCATCACGATGGCGGGGCTGGACGTGACGGAAAAGGCGCTGATCCTGCCGGAGGACTTTGAGCGCGTGCGCGCGCTCGGCAACCCGGTGAGCGATATCGTGGCGCAGTGGCTGGAGTTCTTCTACAAGTTCCACCGGTCCATCGGCTACGCCGGGGCCCCGATGCATGACCCGTGCGCCGTCATGGCGCTCATCCATCCGGAGATCTTCACGATCCGGCCCATGTATGTCCAGGTCGAGACCGGCGGCGAATACTGCCGCGGGACGACCGTGGGCGATCTGCTCGGCTTCTCCGGCCACGCGCCAAACGCCGACGTGCTGATGGACGTGGACCGCGGCCGCTTTGCGGATCTGCTGGTCGAGGCCATCGGATTCTATGGGGAGGCAAAGGCATGACAACGAAACAAATTCCCATCTGGATCGACTGCGACACCGGTACGGACGATACCGTCGCCATCATGCTGGCGCATGCGCTGCCGGAGCTGCAGATCATCGGCCTGTCCGCCGTGGCGGGCAACAGCCTGCTGTGCAACACGTTCCCGAACACGCGGCGCGTGGTGCATCTGCTGGGGGCGGACTACCCCGTCTACCCCGGCGCGGAGCGGCCGCTCGTGCGCGAGCCGCATGTGGCGGGCGCGTTCCACGGCGAAAACGGCCTCGGAAACGTGCAGCTGCCCCTGCCCGACACGGCCCCGGAGCAGACGCCCGCATGGGATGCGCTGTACGCCGCGGCAAAGCGGATGCCGGGCGAGCTGCGGCTCGTCGCCACGGGCCCGCTGACCAACGTGGCCATCGCGCTGACCAAGTACCCGGACCTGCACGGACTTCTGCACTCCATCGCCCTGATGGGCGGCGCGGCCGTCGGCGGCAACGTGACGCCCGCGGCGGAGTTCAACATCTACGACGACCCGGATGCGGCGCAGATCGTGTTCAAATCCGGCGTACCGCTCGTCATGTGCGGGCTGGATGTGACGATGCAGGCTGAGCTCCGCCCTGCGGACTGGGACGAGATGGCTGGATACGGCAACCGCTGCGGCGGACTCGTCAAGGAGCTGTTCGCCTGCGCGTGGAAGACGATCCAGACCGTCGGACTCACCGGCGTGGCGCAGCATGACTCCTGCCCCGTGATGTATCTGGCGCACCCGGAGCTGTTCGAAGGCCGGATGGCTGGCGTGTTCGTCGAGACGCAGGGCGCAGTCACGCTCGGCAAGACCGTCACCGACCTGCAGAGCGACAAAAAATTCGGCGTGCAGAACGCCCTCGTGCTCCTGCACCTCGACCGCGAGAAATTCATGCAGATCCTGAAAGACTGCATCCGGACGCTGCCCTGAGAAAAGAAATCCCCCGCCCGCTGCGTTTGCAGCGGGCGGGGTTTGTTTTTCTCGCTTACATCACGTCCAGGTTTTCGGGCATGACGATGGCGGCGACGATATACAGGAGAATGCCTGTGCCGCTCAGGGCCAAGGCCGCCCAGATCAGGCGGACGATCGTCGGGTCGATGCCGAAATACTCGGCCACGCCGGCGCAGACGCCGCAGATCATACGATTGTTGCTTTTATACAATTTCTTCATCAGAAGTTCCTCCATTTCATTTCATTGATTCATTGATATGGATTTAGACGTTGATTTTTCCGGTTTGTTCCGGGAAATCCGGATCAGAGCTCCAGGATCAGCGGCTGGCCGTCGGTCGCGAGCTGGTTTTCGTAGATCTCGACGGGGCGGCCGGTGATGCTGTCATGGTAAACGCCGTTCGGCGCCGGGAAGCGGACGAGCGCAGACGCGCCGCGGAGGCTGAACAGACCCGCAACACGGCGGCCATTCTGCTCATAGACGGCCAGCAGCACGTCGTGCGGCAGGGCCGTGAGGGTGTAGCTGCCCTCGGCGAAGATGGGGTTGCGCTTGATCGCGGCGAGACGGATGAGGAAGTCGGACTGGTCGCGGCCGGTCTGCCAATGGACCGGGTCCTTGTCAAACAGGGACGGCACGTGCGGATCGTCGACCTCCTGCCCGGCGTAGACGAGGGTCAGGCCGCGCTGGAAGTAGTTGAAGGCCGTCCAGTTGCGGCGCACGGTCTCCTCCGGGAGGATGTGGGCCGCGCGGGCGCGGTCATGATTTTCAAGGAAGCGGAGCTTGACATAGTTGTCGGGATAGAGCCATTCCTGGGCGTCCAGCCGGTCGGCGTACTGTGCAAGGGTGATGGTGCCTTCGAGGTAGTCCCGGAAGTAGGGGTAGACGTCGTAGTCATAGGCGGCATCGAACGCCTGATAGAGCTCGGCATCGGACAGGCTCGCAAAGCCCTGTGCGCGGGCGGCGACATGGAAGCCGCGCTCAACCGATTCGCACAGCCAGAAGCAGCCGGGACGGACGGTCGCGACCTCTGCGCGGGCGCGCTTCCAGAACTCCAGCGGGACGAGCGGCGCGACATCGCAGCGGAAGCCGTCGACGAGGCGGGCCCAGGTCTTGAGCGTTTCGATCTGGTAGTCCCAGAGCTCTGGGTGGCTGTAGTCCAGATCCGCTACGTCCCACCAGTCGCCGAAGCGGTTGCCGAGCGAGCCGTCGGGCTTGTGGTAGAACCACTCGGGGTGGTTTTCGGCCAGCCAGGAGTCGGGCGAGGTGTGGTTATAGACGACGTCGATGATGCACTTCATGCCGCGGGCGTGGATGGCGTCGACCAGATGGCGGAAATCGTCGAGCGTGCCGAACTCGGGGTTGACGGCGCGGTAGTCACGGATGGCATATGGGCTGCCGAGGCTCCCCTTGCGGTTTTTCTCGCCGGTGGGATGGATAGGCAGCAGCCAGATGATATCCGTGCCGAGGGCCTTGATGCGGTCAAGGTCGGCCTGCACGGCGGCGAAGGTGCCCTCTTTGGAGTAATTGCGGACGTAGATGGAATACAGGACCTGATTGCGCAGGGATTTTTTCGTATCGACAGCCATAAAACGGCCTCCTTTTGGTTTCATTCTACTTCGTATTTTACACAAATCATGGAAAAAGGCAAGTCGGCAAATTGAATAAAATCAGAGGGCGCAACTTCTATTGTTTTTCTGCGTCTGTAGAGAGGAAGGGACTGGTTGGGGCATATGCCCCTGCCTCCCCTCTCAGGGGAGGTGGCTCGGCGAAGCCGTGACGGAGAGGTTGTGCCGGGAAGATACGACCTCTCCGTCAGCCTGCGGCTGACAGCTCCCCTGCAAGGGGAGCCTTTGGACTGTGCCTTCTCTTGACCTTACAAATTCTGAATGAAAAAGGAGCGACAGACATGAAAAAACTTCTTGCGATCGTATTGGCGGCGGCGTGCGCGGTATCGATGGCGGCGTGCGCGGCGAAGACGGGCGGCATCATCACGCTGCCGGAGGCATCGATGGCCGACGGGCAGCTGGCTGCGCCGCCGGAGGTGACGTCGGTGCCGTATCCGAAGGATACGGACTTCGTCAAGGACGGAAAGGTCGACTACAGCGGCTATGACAAGGCCTGCGACGACTGGCAGGCGGCCCGGCAGGAGAAGCTGCAGACCATGGTGGATCCAGCCGACGTGGCACACTGGTTCACCAGCAGCATCCCGGTGCTGCTGCAGGGCGCGGGAGATGAAAACCGCGTGTGCTCGCCGCTGAACGTCTACATGGCACTCGCCATGCTGGCGGCGGTGACAGACGGGCAGACGCAGGGGCAGATCCTGGACGCGCTAGGCGCGGATTCGCTGGATGAGCTGCAGACGCGCGCCGCGCTGCTCTGGCAGGAGAACAGCTGGAACGACGGGCTGGTCACGAGCCTGCTCGCAAACTCCATCTGGCTGCAGGACGGGTACGAATATAACGAGGACACGCTCAAAAAGCTGGGCGAGGAGTTTTTCGCCTCGGCCTTTTCCGGGGAAATGGGCTCGGAGGACTATAACAAGCAGCTGCAGAGCTGGCTCAACGACAACACCGGCGGGCTGCTGACCGAGCAGGCGGGCAGCATGCAGCTGCGGCCCGAGACCGTGCTCGCGCTGGTGTCGACGATCTACTACAGCGCGCAGTGGAGCGACCAGTTCTACGAGGGCGCGAACACGCAGGAGACCTTCCACGCGCCCACGGGCGACGAGACCGCGACGTTCCTGCACAGCAGCCGGTCCGGGACAGTGTACTACGGCGACGGGTTCATGGCGACGGAGCTTCCGTTGCGCAGCAGCGGGTCGATGTGGCTTTTGAAGCCGGACGCGGGCGTGACGCCGGAAGATCTGCTGCAAAGTGAGGACGCGGTGGGCTTCCTGCTGGCAAACGGCAGCTGGTCGCAGACGCAGCAGGCCGAAGTCGACCTCAGCCTGCCGAAATTTGACGTTTCATCGGATCTGGACCTTCTGGACGCGCTGGCGCAGCTCGGCATGACGGATGTGCAGACGCCCGGCGCGGCGGATTTCACGCCGCTCACGACCGCGAACCAGCTGCCGCTGGCCCTGACCGAGGCCAAGCACGCGGCGCGCGTGAAGATCGACGAGGACGGCTGCGAGGCCGCGGCGTACACCATCCTCTCGGTCTGCGAGACTGCCGCGATGCCGCCGGAGGAGATCGTGGAGTTCACGCTCGACGAGCCGTTCCTCTTCGCCATCACCGGCGCCGACGGCCTGCCGCTGTTCGCGGGGATCGTGAATCAGGTGGGGTGATCCCCTACGCAAAAAAGCCTTCCCTGGTAGGGAAGGCTTTTTTTATGGGGAAAGCCCCCGGGCGGATGCCCGGGGGCTTTGGATTGGGTCAGCGTTCGTAGCGGGACCAGTCGGGATCATTGAGCATCTGGCGCCAGAGCTCGTAGTTGAAGGTCTTGCGGGTGTAGCCGTGGCTGTTGGTGGCTTCCTGGACGTCGAGGTAGTACCACTTGGAGGTATCCAGGTTGTCGGTCCACTTGTTCATGTTGGTGAGCAGGTCGGCCGGGGATTCGGGCTTGCGCTCAAGGACACGGTTGATGAGGGTCATGGCTTCGGCGCGGGTGATGTTCTGGTCGGGCTTGAAGGTGCCGTCGGGGTAGCCCTTGATCCAGTCGTTGTAGTAGGCGATGCCGATCTCCTTGGCGGCCCAGTGGCCGATGACGTCGGAGAAGGTGGCGGACTTGCCGGACTGGGTCTCGTCAAAGCGGGCGGCGATGGCGGCGAACTCGGCACGGGTGATGGGCTTGTTGGGCTTGAAGGTGCCGTCGGGGTAGCCGGTGATGATGCCGAGGGCGGACATGGTGGAGATGGGGTTGTTGTACCACTTGCCGTAGGCAACGTCGGAGTAGGAGTTGGAGGTGGTGAAGGCGCCGTCGCGGACTTCGTCACGCAGGAGGCGGAAGAAGATGGTGGCGACTTCGGCACGGGTGATCTGGCCGTTGGGATGGACGGTGCCGTCCGGATAGCCGATGACGTAGGCGAAGTGGTCGGTCTTGTTCAGCATCCCGGTGTCCTTGTTGATGATGGTGGGGATGATGATGGGATAGTAGTCATCCTTGCCGGTGTCGATGGTGTTGTAGAAAGTAACCGGTGTGATATTAGCCGGGATCGGATCGCTCCATTTGGTCTCATTCTCGAAAACCGTATTGTACGAATCCCCTGCGGTGTATGTTCTACGATAAACCGCGACAATGGGCTCATCATCTTCAAAGCGAACACGCACAGCCAGCCAATATTTCGCCTCGTCATACGTGATGTTCGACTGACCGCCGTTGTTTTCCTCAATCAGGAACAGATAGTCGCCTTCTTCGACAGTAAGCGTATCACCAGTAAAGGGTCTATAGGCTTCATTGTCCGGGTTAAACACAGCATCAGCGGTGAAAGTTGCCGTCAACGTGCGCGAAGGCAGGTCCGCGAAAGCGAAGGACGTAGCATTTGCGAGCATTGCCCACGGTTTTGCTTCCTCCTTCATGTACTTCCAGCCGCTTACATTCGCTGTGAACTCCGCACCGGTGAAGGCTTTGCTGCCTTCCTTGGTCAGGCACTTTACAATAAGGTCGCTGAACTTGATGGTGTACTTGCCGGGTTCCTTTTCTTCGTAGGTGTTGTTAAAGGTGATCGTTCCAAGGCCGGGAGTCGGCTCCTCGAGGCTCATTACCACAGTCGCTGGCTTAACATCGGTTTCGAAGTCCAGTTTGCCCTGGTCTTCTTTTACAATCAGCGTCAGGAGATAGGCCTGGCTGTCGTTATGAATCGTACCGTTTACAGTGCCAGTAACAGCGGCGGTGGAGTCTTCCTGAACAAGGAAATAATACGTGCCGGGTGCGAAGCTGACTTCGCTTGCTCCTTCGACTGTGAACGGAACCTTATTGGCTTCGATCACTTCGCCCGTCAGAGTTGCTTTCAGGGTGTAGTTTCGACCAGTGTCTCCAACTGCAAAGCCTTCTTCGGTCTGCTCTGTCATCCGAGCCGTGAAGGTGTAGCTGATACCCTCACCGGTGGGGATGGGCAGGCCGCCCGCAACAGGCGTGAAGGTTTTAAAGATGGTGTTGTTGAGGTCGAAGGTCTTCTTCGGCTCGACGTAGTTGTTCGTGATGGTGAGCCAAGTCGGGGTTGCTTCGGTTTCGCCGTGCGTGTAGACAGTTTTACCGTCGATGGTGACAGACTTGACATAGAGTTCGTTCGTGGTCGTATTCTCGTCAACATTGACGATCATGGTGTGACCATTGGCGAAGCCAACATCGTAAGTCATGCCGGCGAGCTGGCCGTCTTCGGCTTCGACGATGGAATAGTTATAGATGCCGGGGGCTGTGAAGGTCAGCTTGAAATCGCCGCTTGCAACCACGAACGGCTTCGTATCGGTGTAACTTCCGTTATCAAGAGCGGGAGAAACAGTTGCAGTGGCAGTTGCAGAAGGCACTTCGGCACCATTCAGCGTCAGGTTGATTGTGAAGATTTCATTGGTCAGCGCAACGTCGGAGTTCAGGGTCTTCTGGATCTTGCGGGTGAGATCAAGGTTGATCGACTTATAGGAAAGCCACTTTGCAGTATAAGTTGCATTCCCAGTGACTTTTTCGGGGAATGCGTTCTCTTCGACCTTATTGCCGCTTTCGTCGTACCAACCAAGGAAGTAGTAACCGGTGTTCGCTTTTGTTGTCGGGACAGCCGGGAACGAATCATTGCGCTTTGCGTTCACTTCAACGTCCTGCGTATCGCCGTTAATTGTTCCGCCTAGATCAGTTTTGAATGTAATCTTAAACTGCGAAACGGGGGTAATCGTCAGCTTGCCCGGATTTGTAGTAATCGTGTAGTTGCTGGCGCTGAATCCGTCTTTCCACGTGTAGGAAATATTGTTCGTTACGCTTTGAGCCGTGGTCATGTCAGCAGTACCTGTGACAGAACCGTTTGCCTTGAAATCGTTGACTTCCTGCACGAAGCGCGATGCACCTTCGCCAGTCGCTTCGACCGTAGCATTCGTCAGGGGTTCGCCATCGTATTCCTTAGAGCCAGAACCCGAAGTCAGCGTAACTGCAAGCGGGGTGATTTCAAGCCAGCCGTCGTTGACGGTTGTAATCTTAACGTTGCTGTACTTGCTGGAGCTGACGGTGAAGAATTTCGCGTCGAGCCCCATCATGTACTTGCTAGCGTTGGTACCAACTGCTTGGGCCGTCTTGTTCTCTTTCAACTCAACAGTTACATCCGTCTTCTTTGCGCTACCGCCGGAAACCGTATAGTCGAAGCCGGTCACGCTCTGTTCACTGCCGCTGTACGGTGTGGTCAGGGTGTTGCCGGTGATGGTGACGGTGATTTCGGTATCGTCCTGCGTAACTTTCAGCTTGCCAAGCTGCTTTGTGATTTCGTAGTTGGTTGCCTTGGTCTCGCCGATCAGAGTATATTCGAATTCGTTATCACTCTCGCCAGGCTCGGTCTGCGAACCGGTAAAGGTGTAGGTTGCTCCATCTCCGCCAACGAAACCGACACCTTCGCCGGTGGAGGCAGTGACTTCATGCTTGGTCAGCGGGGTACCGTCATATTTCTTCTCGTCGCTTCCGGAGGTCAGAGTGACGGGGCGCTTGGTGATGGTGTATTCTGCCTTGACGGTTACAGTCTTCGTGTCTGCAGGGTTGGTCTGCGACTTGTCCTGATAGGTGATGGACAGATCGTAGGAATACTTGCCGACGGAGCCATCGGATTCGATTTTCACGTCCGCGGGAGTCTTGAACTCGACATTCTCCTTATCCCAAGAACCCGTCGTTGCTCCTGCAGGGATGGTATAGGTGTATTCTACGTTATTCGCATCCTTGACCTTGACAATAATATCAACGAATGCGTTCTTGCCTTCGTTTTCGCCGGTCACGAGCTTGTCTGCCTCGACGGCAACATTTTCAAGCACATCGATGCCAGTGCCGTCGTAGACCTTGGTGGCAGATGCGCCGGTGATGCTCGGCTCGGTAATCTTGACGGGGATGGCGGGGTCATCGACCTTGATGACTTCGTTGCCCTCTTTGTCCTTGATACTGGCACCGGCGTTGGTGGGCTGGGTGCCGCCGTAGTTGTTGTGGTGGATGGTGAATTCGATGATGAGCTTGCTGCCGTGTGGCCGATCGTTCTCATCGAGGCCACACCATTCATCAGAGAAATTAAAGCCGGTAACTGTGACCGTACCGTCCTTATGCTCGGCCGTTACAGTTGTGGGCGCAGCGGTGGCAGTTGCAAACGTTCCGCCCTTCTGGAACTCTGCAACCTTCAGCGTGATATCCTGCGCGCCCTCTGGGATAGCAAAGTTGCCGGGAATGTTATCGATGATGGTCGCGGAGCCATCGAGTTCGGTGGTGTCCGTGCTGATTTCTTCGCTGATGGTGTCAAAGATATCGTTCAGCGCATCTGCGTTGGAAGCTGCAAAGTAGAAGTTGCCTTCGCCTCTTGTGCCACCATTGTTCAGAGCCATCGCAGAAGGATAGTTCGAAGAAGAGAAGTGCATATAGCGGTTTGCTGCTACGCCCTGATTCTGCAGGTAGTTCTCAATCGAGGCAGACGGGTCTGCCCCATCGAAAATACCAATGGTATAAACCTTGGCATTGTTATCTTTGCATCTCTTTGCGTTATTGATGGCATTATTCGCCATTCCAGCATTGAAGTTATCCGTATTTGCCGGTGCAGGATAGCCATCCGTGAACATGATGACTACACGCTGGCGATTTTCACCAGCCTGAATCGGATACTGGGCAAAAATCTGATTTGCCATGTCAAACCCGTACTCGGGATAGGTATCGCCACTTGCGGCAAGGCGGTTAATGGCCGTATCAAGTTTATTCTTGTTCGTTTTTGCACTGACCAACGCATTTCTATAATCGATATTGTTTGCGGAGCCATAGTTCACCACATCTGGGGTCGAAAGTAACTCAGTATTCTCATAGTAATCGCTTCTCGTACTGGCAAATCCCACCACGGCAACTCTATGATCAACGTTCTTCGTTGTGGCCTCAGTGTTGACCTTATTGATAAAGCTGCTTACTGCTGTTTTCAGGGCTGCAATCCTTGTTGTTGAGGAATTAGTTGTGGACTTATAGAACAGAGGAATCTTAGGCTTGCTATTTCCCCCCGTGGACGTATGGCTTCCTCCATTCCACGTATAAGTATATACATCATTTGAAAAGCCAAATTCCCACTGATATGTAACAGTAACTTTCAGGTATTGGTTCCCACTCTTTATGTAGCAGTTATTGCGATAGTCCGCATAGATCTTCTTGTTCTTTTTGTTGAGATTATTATATGTTTCCGTGGAACTCGAAGTAAAATTTTTCTTCATAGAACCAGACTGGTCCAAGAGCAGAATAATATCCATTGGAACCGGCGTGGAACTGCTCGTGACCGTGCCAGTTGCCCAGGATTCAAGGGTGACCTTATAGTTATCCCCCTCTTTCGTGACAGTTTTGACGAGATTCAGGTTATCCTTACTTGCCTCTTTCGTCACGGAACCGCTATCTGTCGTCGGCGGGTTCCCCTCGGCAGCCAGCGCTACCGTCGGGAGCAGGCCGACGGTCAGGATCAGCGCCAACAACAGGGCTATGATTCGTTTCATCATTTTTTCTTCTCTCCTTATGTATGGTTCAATTTTTTTGTTTTCTTCTTTCGTTTTTCTATGTGCAACGGCCGGGGGGCCGGGGTTTAGGGGGGACAGAGGGAGGCTTGGGGCCGCTGCGGCGGGGCCGACCTCTCAGGCGCTGCGCGCCAGCTCCCCTTCGCAAGGGGAGCCAAGGGGGGTGCGGCGGAGCCAATGCCTCCCCTTGTTAAGGGGAGGTGCCGAGCGGAGCGAGGCGGAGAGGTTCCGTAGGGTCGCTGCGGCGGGGCGACCTCTCAGGCGCTGCGCGACAGCTCCCCTTCGCAAGGGGAGCCAAGGGGCTTACAGGAATTTCCTTCTGCAGTTCCTGCAGAAGGAAAAAAGAGGGTACCCTCTTTTGGCAGTTCATGGGGCGGATGATGTAGCAAATACTACCTGCGCGCTTATTCTAGCACAGTTGGCTGTCAAGCGCAAGAAGTTTTACTGGAATTTAACATTTTTTGATTTCTCATGGTATATGAGCCATGATGTATGAACCATTGTAGCACATTTGGGGGAAAAATGCAATAGGTTCACAAGATTTATGATTTTTTTCAGGAATGTCGAAAAAAATTACAGGCGGCCCGGGCGGGGCCGCCTGCTTTTAATCGCCTTCGATCATGCGGTAGCCGACGCCGGATTCGGTGAAGATGTAGGCGGGCTGGGCGGGGTTTTTTTCGATCTTGCGGCGGATGTTGGCCATGTTGACGCGGAGGATCTGGTTGTCGCTGCGGGCGCTGGGGCCCCAGAGCTCTTTGATGAGGTAGTCGTAGGTCAGGACTTTGCCCGCGTGCAGGCCGAGGAGGGCGACGAGCTTGTACTCGTTCTGGGTGAGGCCGGCGTCGCGGCCGGAGATGTAGACGCGGTGCTTGCCGTAGTCGATGGTGAGGTCGCCCGCGGTGAAGACGCCGGAATTGGCCACGGCGGCTGCGCCGTCGGGCGTGCGGGTGTGGCGGATGGCGGCGCGGATGCGCGCGAGGAGCTCCTCGGTGCCGAAGGGCTTGGTGAGGTAGTCGTCGGCGCCGGCATCGAGGGCCTCGACCTTATCGCGCTCGTGGCTGCGGGCGGAGACGACAAGGATGGGGACCTTCGACCATTCGCGGACGCTGCGGAGGATGGTCATGCCGTCCATGTCGGGCAGGCCGAGGTCGAGGATGATGAGGTCGGGACAGTGCGAGGAGATCATGGTGTTGGCCATCGCGCCGGTGCCGGCCATGAGGACGTCGTAGCCGTTGGCGGTGAGGATGGCCTGCATGAAGCCGCGGATGGTGCGCTCGTCCTCAATCAGGAGTACTTTTTCTTTGATCTTCATGGCTCGTTTCCTCCAGTGGTAGTGTGAATTGCAGAAGTGCGCCGCCGGCGGGGCGGTTGCTGGCGCGCATGGCGCCGCCGTGGGCCTGGACGATCGATTTGCAGACGGACAGGCCGATGCCCATGTTGCGGCGCTTGTCGGAGATGGCCTCCTGGTCGCGGGTGAGGTAGCCGTCGAACAGGTGCGGGAGCAGGGCGGGGGCGATCCCCTGCCCGTCGTCGGAGACCTCGAAGACGGCGAGATCGTCGCTGCGCGTCAGGCGCAGGGAGATCTGCGTGGTGGTCTTGCCGTGCTGGACGGCGTTTTCCATGAGGTTGATGAGGACCTGCTCGATCAGGATGATGTCCATGGGGATCATCAGGAGGGTGTCGGGGGCGGAGATCTCGACGCGGGTGGCGGGGTAATGGCGCTGGAATTTCATGGCCGCGGCGCTGAGGACCTCTTCGCCGGCCTCGAGCTCCTTTTTGATGTTCGACGCGCCGGACATGCGCGTGACGGAGAGCAGGTTTTCGACCACGCCGATGAGCCAGTTGGATTCGTCGCGCATGTTTTCGAGCAGGCTCGTGCGGGTCTCGGGCGAGAGCTTTTCGCCGTTTTCGAGGATCGCGTCGATGCCGCCGACGATGGCGGTCAGGGGCGTGCGGATGTCGTGGGAGACGGCGCGCAGGAGATTGCCGCGCATTTTTTCCTTCTCGGCTTCGGCGCGGAGCTTTTCCTGCTGCTTGATCTGGGTGGTCAGCGCACTGACCACGACGGAGACGGCCAGCATGACGAGGAACGTCAGGGGGTAGCCGGAGATGGTGAAGTTCAGCTGCATGTAGGGGTAGGTAAAGATCCAGTTGACGCCGAAGACGCCGAGGAACGAGGCCAGCAGGCCGAACAGGTAGCCGTCGGTAAAGCGGGAGACAAGAACGACCGCGCACTCGAAGATCAGAGCGACGAAGACGTCGGACGAGTCGATCATCCGCAGCAGCGCGCAGAGGCTCGCGGCCATGCTGAGAACGCCGAGGCTCACGCCGAGATCCCGCCACGAAAACGGAAACAGCTGCCGCAGCCGCGCCCGGAGGGTCTTCGGTTCTTTTTTGGTCTGTGTATTTCCCATAAGATCTTCACCCATTTTATCATAGCATAAAGGAAAGATTTCGTCGCGTTAAGGGACTGTTAAGAAGCATTCGCTGGAAGCCTCCCCTGCAAGGGGAGGTGGCCCGGCGAAGCCGGGCCGGAGAGGTTCTACCAAATTTGCAGCAACCTCTCAGTCAGCCTGCGGCTGACAGCTCCCCTGGAAGGGGAGCCCTTGACCCGCTGCGGCGGGGTAACCCCTCAGGCCCTTCGGGCCAGCTCCCCTTGACAAGGGGAGCCTTGGGTTTGCGCAGGTCCAGAGCCTCCCCTTGTCAAGGGGAGGTGCCGAGCGGAGCGAGGCGGCGGTATTCGAGGTAGGGTGCGGCGCGCCCCATTGCCTACCCTATGAGGGGAAGGCATTGGCCCGCTGCTGCGAGGGCACGCGAAAAACGCAGCCGGGGGCTGCGTTTTTCAGATCACGTATTCATCGCCGGCGTCGGCGGCGGTCAGGCTGGAGAGAGTGACGGCGTCGAGGGCGGCGCGGATCTGCGCGTCAAGGCGGCGGTAAACCTCGGAAACGCCGGAGGCGGTCTCCGCCGGGGTCAGCTGCACGTCCTCGCCGAGGCAGGCGAGCGTGCCCTCCGCCGCGCGCAGGATCTCGCCCGCGGTGTAGTCCGCGGGGCTGCGCAGGAGGCGGTAGCCGCCACCCTTGCCGTGCGAGCCCTCGATCAGCCCGGCTTCGGCAAGCGTGCGCAGAATGCGCTCGAGATATTTCTGCGACAGCTCCAGCCGCTCGGCGATCTGGCGGCCGGGGACAAGACCGCCGCGGTGTCCGGCCAGGTCGATCATGACGAGCAGGGCGTAGCGGCCGCGGGAGGAGATCAGCATTCTGCCGCCTCCCTTGCGATGATGCCGCCGCCGAGGACGGTATCGCCGTCATAGAGCACAGCCGACTGGCCGGGGGTGATGGCGCGCAGCGGCTCGTCGAAGACGAGGCGGACGCCGCTCTGCCCGGCCGGATAGACGGTGCAGGGGCGCTCGGGCTGGCGGTAGCGCGTCTTGGCGCTGCAGCGGTACGGGAAGGCCGGGGCCTCGCCGGAGATCCAGTGCATGTTCGCCACGAAGCATTCGTTCGTGTAGAGGGCCGAGTCCGGGCCGACGACGACGGCGTTCTGCTCCGGCAGGATCCTGACAACATAGATCTTCCCGTCCGAGGGCATGCGCAGGCCGCGGCGCTGGCCGACGGTGTAGTGGATGATGCCGCGGTGCGTGCCGACGACATTGCCGTTCAGGTCCAGAAACGGGCCGGGCTGGGGTTCCTTGCCGGTGCGCGCGGCGATGATCTTCGCGTAGTCGCCGTCGGGGACGAAGCAGATGTCCTGGCTGTCGTGCTTGCGGGCGTTGCAGAGGCCCGCTTCGGCGGCGATCTCCCGCGCGTCGGTCTTGCGGAAGGTGCCGAGGGGGAATTTGACGCGGGCGAGCTTCTCCTGCGTCAGGTCGTAGAGGACGTAGCTCTGGTCCTTGGTCTCGTCGAGGGCCTTTTTGAGGACGTACTTCTCCCCTGCCCGCTCGACGCGGGCGTAGTGGCCGGTGGCGATATAGCGGCAGCCCAGGATATCGGCGCGCTCAAAGAGCTTGTCAAATTTCAGATAGCGGTTGCAGTCGATGCAGGGGTTGGGGGTGACGCCGTGCTCGTAGGCGTCGACGAAGCGATCGATGACGCAGGCGGCAAATTTGTCCTTGAGGTTGAAAACATAAAACGGGAAGCCCAAACGGCGGGCAACGCTCCTGGCGTCCTCCGCGTCGTCGAGCGAGCAGCAGGTATGGCCCTTGGGGATGCCCGCGTCCTCGTTGTCATAGAGCTTCATCATGCAGCCGACGCAGTCGTAGCCCGCGTCGGTCAGAAGCTTTGCCGCCACGCTGGAATCCACGCCGCCGGACATGGCGACGAGCACCTTCTCAGTTCCCATTGGCAGCCGGAGACGCCTGCATGGCGGCGATCGTCTGTTCCATGAGTTCGTCGAGCGTCCAGCCGAGCATGTCCGCGCCGCGCTCGATGACCTCGCGCGAGCAGCCGGCTGCAAATTTCTTATCCTTGAACTTTTTCTTGAGGGACTTGAGCTGCAGATCCTGCACACTCTTCGTCGGCAGCATCCGCACGACGGCGCCGATGAGGCCCGTGAGCTCGTCCGTGGCGTAGAGGACCTTCTCCATCTGGTGCTCGGGCTGCACGTCGACGGTCAGCAGATAGCCGTGACTCACGACCGCGTGGATCAGGCGCTCGTCGACGCCCTTTTCCCGCAGGATCTCCGCCTCCTTCGTGCAGTGCTGGTCGGGATACTGCTCAAAATCGAGATCGTGCAGGATGCCGACGGTCTGCCAGAAGTCCGCCTCGTCGGCATAGCCGAGCTGGACGGCAAAATACCGCATGACGTCGCCCACGATGCGCGCGTGCAGGCGGTGGAATTCGCCCTCATTATATTCACACAGCAGGTCCCATGCCTGCTCCTTGGTCGGGATCATATTGACACGCCTCCTGAAAGAAGTTTGAGATCAGTATAGCATATTTTATCGGAAAAAGAAAGCGCGGGGCGAGTGCCCCGCGCGTTTTGTGTACGGTCAGTCCGCGAACAGCGGGGTGGAGAGGTAACGGTCGCCGGTGTCCGGGAAGAGGACGACGATGGTTTTGCCCGCGTTCTCCGGGCGCTTGGCCAGCTCCACGGCGGCATGCAGAGCCGCGCCGGAGGAGATGCCGACCAGCACGCCCTCTTTTCTGCCGACGAGCTTGCCGGCGGCAAAGGCGTCTTCATTGGAGATGGGAAGGATCTCGTCATAGATCCTGGTGTCGAGCACATCGGGGACGAAGCCCGCGCCGATGCCCTGGATCTTATGTGCGCCCGAAACGCCCTTGGACAGGACCGGGGAGCTTTCCGGCTCGACGGCGACGACCTTGACGGACGGGTTGCGTGTCTTGAGATAGCTGCCGACGCCGGTGATGGTGCCGCCGGTGCCGACGCCGGCGACGAAGTAGTCGACCTTGCCGTCGGTATCTTCATAGATCTCGGGGCCGGTGGTCTCAAAATGGGCCTTGGGGTTCGACGGGTTGACAAACTGGCCGGGGACGAAGCTGTTCGGGATCTGCGCGGCCAGCTCGTCGGCCTTGGCGATGGCGCCCTTCATGCCCTTGGCGCCTTCGGTCAGGACGAGCTCGGCGCCGTAGGCCTTCATGAGCTGGCGGCGCTCGACGGACATGGTCTCAGGCATGACGATGATGATGCGGTAACCGCGGGCGGCGGCGACGGAGGCCAGACCGATGCCGGTATTGCCGGAGGTGGGCTCAATGATGACGGAGCCGGGCTTGAGCTTGCCGGAGGCCTCGGCGTCGTCGATCATTTTCTTTGCGATGCGGTCCTTAACGGAGCCGGCGGGGTTGAAGTATTCGAGCTTGGCGAGGATCTTCGCCTTGAGGTCCAGGTCTTTTTCGATATGCGCGAGCTCGAGCAGCGGGGTCTTGCCGATGAGCTGATCTGCGGAAGTATAAATCTTAGACATAATGATCTCCTTTTTATTTGTCAGAATGTGATGTGAAATTTGGACGGTCCAGCGGTCACATTCGACATCGGAATGCGGCGCGCGGCGGGAGATTCCGGATCATGCGCTCACCCTCTCTTCTTTGTAGAACCAACTCGGTAGGTTGGTGTTCTTCATTGGATGGCTGTATCCTAGCATATAATTCCTAGTTTGTCAATAGGCTTTAACGAATTTTTTTGCCGCGTTGCATCCTGACAGGTTTTATCGTATAATGGGATAAGAAAACAGGAGGCGGCAGCTATGAACAAATTCTGGGGACATCTGAAGACCATCACGCACCACCGGCATCTGGTCATGCGCGGCTGCTTCCGGATGGGGCTGATCTGGCAGGGGCTGACGCACGACCTTTCCAAGTACTCCCCTACCGAGTTTTTCGCGGGCGTGCGGTATTTTCAGGGCAGCCGCAGCCCCAACACGGCCGAGCGCGAGGCCAACGGCTACTCTCTGGCCTGGATGCATCACAAGGGGCGCAACCGGCATCATTTTGAATACTGGACGGACCTGAGTCCCGTCACGCGGACGTATGAGCCGGTCGACATGCCGGTCCGGTATCTGTGTGAGATGGTCGCCGACCGGATCGCGGCCTGCAAGACGTATCAGGGCGCGGCCTATACCGACGCCTCCGCCCTGCAGTATCTCGACCGCGCGCAGGAATCGCGCCTCGTCCACCCGAACACGATGAAGCGCCTGCGCTTCCTGCTCACCATGCTCGCTGAGCAAGGCGAACCCGCCACCTTCCGCTTCATGCGCCAGACCGTCCTGAAAGGCAAACCGTTCGCGGAATAGGCGAGAACATCTCTGCGCCGTATGTGTCGCTTTCCTATTGACAGGCGCGGGGGATTGCTGTATGATAGCTGGTACAAATTTGGTGAGTGCCGGGAGGCCGGGGACGGCGGACGGGGCTTACAGAGGAATACGGGCAGGATGCCAGACGCTCAGACGCAGTGCAGGCCGCAAAATGCGGGCCGTGCACTGCGTTTTTTGGCGTTTTCGGCGCTTCCGGAGACGAGAATGGGCTGGAGCTGCAGGGAGGAATGGGATATGGAGATCCGGCGATTGAATCAGAAGGACTACGCAGGCAGGAAATTTACCGCCCGCTACCAGACGAATGGCTATTATGAGATCTGCGCGTCCGAACAGGGATTCCGGCTGGACTACCGGTTATTCCCGGCGCCGGTCATGCGGTCGTTCGACGACGTGTTTTTCGGGGAATGGCTGGAGGCCCCGGCGGCCTTCGGCGCGCGGATGATCGTGCTGGAGACGCAGTCGTGCAATGAGGCGGCGATCGCGTTTTACCGGAAGAACGGGTTCTCGGTCATCGGCTTTGATCTCTACGCCTACTCCAACACCGACCCGGAGCGGCACGAGGTCCGGATCGAGATGGGAAAGAAGCTGCATGGTCTGTCCGTGCGCTGAAACTCGCACGGAAAAAGGAGGAACCGGAAATATATGCATGACATCATCAGGATCGATCACCTGAGCAAGCGCTTTGGGGAGGTACAGGCGGTACAGGACCTGAGCTTCCGCGTGAAGGAGGGAGAGCTGTTCGCCTTCCTCGGCGTCAACGGCGCGGGCAAATCCACCACCATCAACATCCTGTGCGGCCAGCTGGCCAAGGATGGCGGCAGCGTGGAAATTGACGGCGCGGATCCGGACCACGACCCGGACCGGGTCCGGCGCGAGCTTGGCGTGGTGTTTCAGAATTCCGTACTGGACGGGGCACTGAGCGTGTGGGACAACCTGCAGAGCCGGGCCGCGCTCTACGGCATCCGGGGCGCGGCATTCGCGAAGCGGCTGGCGGAGCTCGCGCAGCTGCTGGACTTCGGAGCCATCCTGGACCGCCCGGTCGGCAGACTCTCCGGCGGGCAGCGCAGGCGCATCGACATTGCGCGCGCCCTGCTCCACCGCCCGAAGATCCTGATCTTCGACGAGCCGACCACCGGCCTGGACCCGCAGACGCGGAGGCTGCTGTGGGACGTGGTGACGGAGCTGCGCCGGAAAGAAAAGCTGACGGTCTTTCTGACCACGCACTACATGGAGGAGGCCGCGGACGCCGACTACGTGATCCTGCTGGACAGCGGCCGGGTCGTCGGCGAGGGCACGCCGCTGGCACTGAAAAACACCTATGCCGGAGATCACATCACGCTGTACGGCGTGGAAGAGGCCGCCGTCCGGACGCTCGGGCGCAAATATGCCCCGGTGCAGGGCGGCTGGCGCATCGAGGTGGAAAACACCGGGGAGGCGACGAAGCTGATTTTGGCGCAGCCCGCGCTGTTCACGGACTATGAGATCACCAAGGGAAATATGGACGATGTCTTCTTAGCCGCGACGGGCAAGAAGCTGCATGGAGGTGCGGAGGTATGACCGGACTTGGCGCGCTGATCCGGCGCAACTGCAAATTATTCTTCAAGGACAAGGGGATGTTCTTTACCTCGCTCATCACGCCGGTCATTCTGCTGGTGCTGTATGCGACGTTTCTGGCCAAGGTCTACCGGGATTCCTTTGCCGCCGCCATGCCCGCGGGCTTCGCGGTGGATGCGGCGCTGATCGACGGCACGGTGGGCGGGCAGCTCGTCTCGTCGCTGCTGGCGGTATGCTGCGTGACGGTGGCGTTCTGCTCCAATCTGCTGATGGTGCAGGACAGGATCAGCGGGGCCCGGCGGGATCTGACCATGACCCCGGTCAGGCGATCGACACTGGCGCTCGGCTATTTTGCGGCGAGCGCGCTGTCGACGCTGCTGATCTGCTACGCGGCGCTGGCGGTCTGCCTCGGGTATCTGGCTGTGACGGGGTGGTATCTGTCGGCCGCGGACGTGCTGCTGCTCGGGCTGGACGTGCTGCTCCTGTCGCTGTTCGGCACGGCGCTGTCTTCCATCGTCAACTGCAATCTCACAACGAACGGGCAGGCGTCGGCGGTGGGGACCATCGTCAGCGCGGGCTACGGCTTTCTCTGCGGCGCATACATGCCCATTTCCAACTTTGGCGAGGGACTGCAGAGGGTCCTATCCTTCCTCCCCGGCACATATGGGACGGCGCTGTTCCGCAACCACGCGCTGCGCGGGGTGTATGCGGAGATGACGCGGACCGGCTTCCCGGCGGAAGTCGTGGAGCATATCAAGGACTCTATCGACTGCAATCTCTATTTCTTTGGCAGCAAGGTCAGCATCGGAGCGATGACCGGCGTGATGGCCGGGAGCGTAGCCGTGCTGATCGGGATCTATATTTTGATGAATCTTCTGAAAAAAACAGACTGAACCTACATAAGAGGAACGAAACATAAACGATATTCTTGATTTTATCCGGTCGGCTGCGCCCTGGGTGGCGATGGGGCTGGCCGTGGCGATCCTGGCTGTCCGCGGCGCGGTGAAGTTCAAAAAGGGCGAGAAGCAGGACAGCAACTACGGGCTTGAGGGCATGTGCCTCGGCATGTGCTTCGGCACGGCCCTCGGGACCGCGCTCGGCAACAACACCGGTGTCGGCCTTTCTCTCGGCATGCTGCTCGACCTGGCCATCGGCTCGTGCATCCCAAGAGGCCGGAAGGACGCGGACGAATGAAAAAGAAAGGAAACATGATGCACCTTACCTATGAACACAAGCCTGCGATAACTCTGATCGGGTTTTCGACCCTGATCCGGATGGAGAAGGGCTATACCCGGTGCCCGGAATTCTGGGATGTGGAATACAACCGGAAATACGCGCGCCTGTAGCAGACCGGACAGCCGGAAACGCCGGTGGAGCAGGCGCTGCTTGAAAACCGGATCGGGCGGTTCGCCATCTGTTAGCAGAAGGCAGACTGCTTCGAATACTGGATCGCCGGGCTTTACCGGGGCGGCGCGGTGCCGGAGGGGCTGAAGCTCTATCGCTTCCCGGAAAGCGACTGGGCGGTATTCTCCGCAAGGGGCCCGCTCCCCGGCTCGCTGCAGACGCTCAACACCTGCATCTGGCAGGATTGGTATCCGAACGATGGGCAGCAGGTCGTGGGGAACGGGGCCGCCGCGCTGGAGGTCTATTCCGCGGGCGATATGCAGAGCCCCGACTACGCATGCGGCATCTGGGTGCCGATCGTGCGGCCGCAGCAGACTGCGGACGACAGCGCCGAAACGGTAGCGGCCGCCGCGCTGCTGGGGCTTTTATAAGCGATGGCGCGGTGGGATCCGTGGCGGGGGTGCCGGCGGTGCAGCGAGGGCTGCCTGCACTGCTACATTCATAAGGGCGACGCCAAGCGGGGCGTCGACACAAATCTGATCGTTCAGACGAAGGATTTTGACAAGCCGGTGGCGCAGCTCAAAAAGGGCGGCTATAAAATGAAGCCGGGGCTGGTGTATGTCGGGTTTTCGACCGACTTTCTGATCGAGGACGCCGACGCGTGGCGCGGCGAATGCTGGCAGATGATGAAGGCGCGGCCCGACTGCACCTTCCTTTTTCTGACCAAGCGCATCGAGCGCTTTGCGCAGTGCGCCCCGGCGGACTGGGGCAGCGGCTGCGAAAACGTGGTCGTGTGCTGCACGATCGAGAACCAGCGCAATGCGGACAAAAAGCTGTCTGTATTTCGTTCGCTGCCCATCAAGCACAAGTGTATCACCGCACAGCCGCTCATTGAACGCGTGGATCTGGAGCCATATCTGGACGGTGTGGAGCTGGTCGTGGTCGGCGGAGAATCGGACCGGGAGGCACGGCCGCTGGACTACAGCTGGGTGCTGGACATCCGGGCGCAGTGCATTCGGAATCAGGTCAATTTCGAGTTCCGGCAGCGCGGCTGCAAATACGCGTTTGTGGACACCTTTTCCTTTCAGGCGCCCGCATTTTACGAAAAGCATGGATACCGGGAGGTCTTTACCTTCGAGGACTATCCGTACACCGAAAAACGGCATTATTATACGAAAGCGCTGTAACGGAGGTAAGCAGGAATGGAGCGCAAAGCCAGTATTACCGCCCTGATGAGTTCATTCGGACGGGCGTTTCATGCGGAACATGAAGAACATCCGGTTTTCGCGGGTCATCTTGCCAGAGCGCTGATGACGGGGGAAGAATATGCCGCTGTGCAGAGCGATATCCTTGGCGGCGAGCCGATGAAAACGGCGTTTTCCTACGGAGCGCTCGAAAAACTGCTGGAAAAGCACGGGTTTCTGATCTACGAGCTGCTGACGCCGGATGATATCCAAAGGGACATCATCGACAGGGCCGGAGCAGAGCTGAAAGCCTTTGAGCATGTTAATGACTGTCTTGCGGTCAGGAAAAAACTCTGATCGGACGACGATGAAATGTGGGATGGAAGATGGAAATGAACTGCAAACACGCAAACCAACTGATTGGCTGCTGCGGGCTGGACTGCGAGGCCTGCGACGCCCGTATCGCAACACTCACAAACGATACCGCCCTGCGGGAGAAGACTGCCGCCCTGTGGACGAAGCTCAACGGGGTGCCGATCACGCCGGAGATGATCCACTGCACCGGCTGCCGCGCCGAGGGCGTGAAGGCGCCGTTCTGCGACAAGCTCTGTCCGGTCCATCATTGCGCGAGGGAAAAGAGCCTTGATACCTGCGCGGACTGCGGGCAGATGGACAGCTGCCCGACGCTGGGGCGTATCGCCGCGAACAGTCCGTTCGTGCTGGACAACCTGCGGCGGCTGCGCGAAGGAAAGTAGATGCAGCGGTATATCGCCCTGCTGCGGGGCGTGAACATCAGCGGGAAGAACAAGGTGCCGATGGCGGAACTGAAGCTGGGTTTTGAATCGCTCGGGTTTCCGGACGTCCGGACCTGGCTGAACAGCGGGAACGTGGTCTTTTCCGGTGGGGAAACGGAGTCCGCGGCTCTGACCGGGCAGATCGAGGGCATGATCCAACGTCGGTTCGGCTTGGAGATCCCTGTTTTCGTCCTGCCGCAGGAGGAGCTTGCAGACACCCTGCGGCACGCGCCGGATTGGTGGGGAACGGAGGATCCGGAGGTCTACGATAACCTCATTTTCATCCTGCCGCCCGCTTCTTTCCAGGACGTCTATCGCGAGATCGGCGCGCCGAAGGAGGGCCTGGAGCAGATCCGGGACTACGGGGCCGCCGTGTTCTGGTCCTTCGACCGGAAGAAGTATCAGAACACGAACTGGTGGCCGAAGACGGCCAGCGCGGAGGTCGCCCCGAAGCTGACGATCCGGACGGCGAATACCGTCCGGAAAATTGCCCGTTTGTAGAAACAAAAACATGTGAACAGAGGGTATTTATGATTACGATCTATGTCTATACGCACGACACGATGGCCGATTGGGAGATCGGGCATGTGACCGCAGAGCTGCATTCCGGCCGTTTTTTCAAGCAGGACGCACCGGAGGTATCGCTCAAAACAGTTGGCATCTCCAGGGAACCGGTCACGAGCATGGGCGGGCTGACGATCCTGCCGGACTGCGTGGTCGATGATATCGCGGTCAGCGAAGAAACCGTCCTGCTGCTGCCGGGCGGGAACACCTGGGACGATTCGAAGCACAGCGCCGTGATCAGGAAAGCGGCCGCGCTGCTCTCCGCTGGGGGCACGGTAGGCGCGATCTGCGGAGCGACGGCCGCACTGGCGCGTGCGGGCCTGCTTGACAATCGGCCGCACACGAGCAACGGTGCCGGGTTCCTGGAGATGTTCTGCCCCGGCTACAAGGGACAGCCGTATTTTGTGGACGCCCCGTCTGTCGCGGACGGGAATCTGATCACCGCGGGCGGCACGGGCGCCCTGCTGTGGGCAAAACAGATCATCGGGCGTCTGGGTGTTTTCCGGCCCGATACGCTCGAAGCGTGGTACGCGTATTTCAGCACCGGCGAAGCGCAGCACTTTTTCGCGCTGATGCAGACGCTGCCTTCGGCCGCGCAATGATCCATGCCGGACCGAAACACGCAGAAAGGAGGGCCGCGGGGCCATGCCGTGTGATATCTTGACTGTAAACGATACGAAATACACTGTGCTCCGGCTGCTCGGGAAGGGAAAGGGCGGATATTCATATCTGGTGACGGATGGGAGAGCGCAGTATGTGCTGAAGCAGATCCACCACGAGCCGTGCGACTACTATACCTTCGGCGACAAGCTGCAGTCGGAGCTGCGCGACTATAAGACGCTGCGAACGCTCGGCATCCCCATGCCGGAGCTGCTGGCGGCGGATGTGCAGCAGGAGCGCATTTTAAAGGAATACATCGCCGGGCCGACCGTCGCGGAGCTGCTCAAAGCGGGGCAGCCAGATCCCGGCTGGGTCGCGCAGGTGCAGGCCATGTGCGCGCGTTTGTACCCGGCGGGGCTGAACATCGACTACTACCCCACCAATTTCGTCCCGCGGGACGGGACGCTTTACTACATCGACTACGAGTGCAGCGCCTATATGGAGCCGTGGGACTTCGAGCACTGGGGTCTGCCGGTCTGGACGGCGCAGGCGGCGGAAAGGACGGAGGACGCATGAAAGTTCCATGGGAGGACAAGCTCCCCTGTGCGGCGCTGGCGCTGCTCGTGCTGGCGGTGTTCTACGGCATTTATTTTGCCAAGATGCTCGCGCAGAAGCGGCGCGGCATCCAGACCCGGCAGATCGGACGCAGAAGGGAAAAAGACATCCACACCGTCGAGGTACTGATGAGCATGGCCACGCTGGGCGCGCCCCTCGCGCTGCTGCTGATCGACCCGCTGTATCTGAGCGCGCTTTGCGGTCTGTTCGGCGGCGGGGATATGAACGGCATCGCCCTGCTGTGCCCGGAGTGGGCCGTGCGGTGCCTGTCCGGCGCGCTGCTGATCGCAAACGCACTGGTATTCTGGAGGCGGATTTTTCCAGTCTACCGGCAGTCGTTTTCCGAAAGAAGGACGGCTTGACAGATCGGGCGGGATGGGTTAGACTGAGAAAAACGCGCCGTATGGCGCATTTCTGGAGGATAACATGGAATTTGAACGGGTCGTGGGGAACAAAAAGGACTATCTTCCCCTGCTGCTGCTCGCCGATGAGCAGGAGGATATGATCGACCGGTACTTGGGCAAGGGCGAGATGTATCTTGCGAAGGACCCGGAGGTCGTGGGCGAGTGCGTGGTCTGCAAGGTCGATGACGGGGTCTACGAGATCAAGAACATCGCGACAGACCCGGCGCTGCACGGCAAGGGGTACGGCCGGGCGCTGATCGAATACGTGATGGAGCAGTACCGCGGGAAGGGGCACACCATGCTCGTCGGCACGGGTGACAGCCCGCTGACCGTGCCGTTTTACCAGCGCTGCGGGTTCACGGAGCACCACCGCGTCAAAAATTTCTTTCTGGACAACTACGATCATCCCATCGTGGAATGCGGCGTGACGCTCTGCGATATGGTCTATCTGAGCCGCCCGCTCTGAGCCGCGGCTGCAAAAAACATTCCCCGCCGCAGCGTTTGAAACGCTGCGGCGGGGGTCTTTTGTTTTTCAGGGCTGCGGCGCGGTGAGCTCGGAGAGGTAGGGACCGTAGTCGTTCTGCAGGTGCTCGCGCATGCGCTGGGCGGCCAGCGCGCCGTCGCGGTGGGCGATGGCTTCGGCGATGGCTGCATGCTCGTGGATGCCGCTGCGGTAGACCTCCAGCGTCAGCGACTCGAGCACGCGCATGCTGCGCATCTGGCTCGCGGCGGAGACATAGAATCCATACAGGACGCGGTTGTGCGCCAGCTGGGCCAGCGACAGATGGAACTGGTGGCCGACGGACATGAGCTCGAACCGGGTCTGGCCGCGCTTCATGCGGTCCAGAATGGCAAACAGCCCGCGGATCTCCTCCTCCGTCGCGGCCTGCGCGGCCATCTGCGCCAGCTGCGGCTCGAGAATATAGCGCGCCTGCACCAGCTCGCGCAGCGCAGCGGGGTCGGCCATAATCCCGGCCAGCGCCTGCGTCTGCAGCAGCGTCGGCGCCCGCTCGGACACGAACGTGCCGGAGCCGGCGCGCGAGCGCAGGAAGCCCGCGATCTGCAGGCTCTTGACGGCCTCGCGGATGGTGCAGCGGCTGACGTCAAAGAGCTTTGCCAGCTCGACCTCCGGCGGGATCTTCGTGCCGGGCGCCCAGGTCTCCGTGCGGATGTGGTCGAGCATGCGCTCGGTCACGTCCTCGTAGAGCTTGGTCCGCTGGATCGTCTCGCTCATTCGCCCATCATGTCAAACACGGGCGGCTGCGCGCCTGCCGCGTGCAGCTTTTCCAGCAGCACGCCCGCCAGCGCGACGTCCAGCATGCCGGTGCCGATGATCTGCGCGTAGATGCGGTGGTTCGGGTCGGTGCGGCCGGGCATCTTCCCTGCCAGCACGTCGGGCACGATGATATCGAAGGAGTCGGCCGTGATCTCGCCCATCTCCGCCAGCTCCTTGACGTTGCCGCGGTGCAGCGACTGGCCGACCTGGTCGACGGCGATGCGGTCCGCCTTGCGGACGACGTCGAACGAGGTCTCGCGGAACGAGCCCATCGTCATGACCAGCGCGCCGGGCTTGACCCACGGCTCTTCGACCAGGTCCGCGTTGGCGTTGGTGACGGTGATGATGACATCGGAGCCGCGGCAGCCCTCTTCGTTGCTCTTGCACTTGACGAAGCGGAACGGGGCGTCCGGGAAGCGGGCGATGAAGCGGTCCATGGCGGCCTCGGAGATATCGCAGACGCGGATCTCCTTCATATCGAGGACCTTGGACATGCAAAGAAGGCTCATGTAGCCCTGCAGGCCGGTGCCGATGATGGTGACGACGTCGGTCTTCGCGGCGAGCAGGCGGGCCATGACGGCGGGCTGCGCGCCGGTGCGCAGGTCATTGATATGGTCGCCGGAGATCAGCGCGCGCAGGATGCCGGTCTTCGAGTCGGTGATCAGGACGTTGGCCTTGATGTACGGCAGGCCGAGCGCCTTGTTGCCGTCATAGCCGCCGACGACCTTGATGCCGGCGACATCCATGGGGCCGATGTAGGCAGGCATGGAGTTGAACCAGCCGGCGACGCCGAGCTCGGACATATCCGTCGTGATCTTGTTGGGCATGATGACTCTGCCCTCGCCGTACCATTTCCAGGTCTTTTCCACGCAGTCGATCGCGTCTTCCACGGTCAGGTATTGCTTTGCGGTCTTTTCGTCGATGATCCATGCTTTCTGTTCCATACCAGCAGTCCTCCGTAAACTGTTTTCTGTTTGTTTTTAGTTGGATCCTTGGATTCGGACGCGGAATTGTCAGACAATTCCCTCTGTTCGTATGATACGGGCGGGAAGCGGCGAAGTCAATACGCAGATCAGCCCGTTTTGCAGGGTGATCGCGGGGCGCGGCAGCCCGGGAGCTGCAAAAAGTCCGCACTGCCGGAGCTTCGGCAGTGCGGCCTGGGGTCATGTTTCGGGTCCGGCGTCACTCAGCTGGCCGGAGGTCTCCAGCTCGCGGCGGTATTTTGCCTCCGCGTGGAACGCGGGCAGGAGGAACAGCGCGTCGACAGCCGCGATGACGGCCAGGACGATCAGGATGCGGGTATAGGAGCCCGTGGCGTCGAAGCTGAAGTTCACCAGCGGCGAAGACAGCAGCCCGCCGACCGACAGCATGGCCATCATGATGCCGAGCGTCGTATTGTAGGCGCTGCGGCCGAAGATCTCCGCGGCCAGCAGCGGCTGGATGAACCCGTTGAGGCAGACGGACACCGACAGCAGCACGACCGCGATGACGGCCTGCCACTCGTTTTTCACGAGCGTCAGCACCACGATGCCGGAGAAGGTGAACAGGACACAGAGCAGCGTGGAGAAGTGCGCGCCGAAGCGGTCGGCCAGCATGCCGAGGACGATCTTGTCGACGGCCAGCAGCACCAGCATCAGGCTCAGCATCTTCGCCGCGTAGGCCGCGGAGAGCCCGCGGTCCTGCAGGTGGGGCACGACGGCGCTGTAGACGCCGTTGGAGGCGATGGTCGCGAGCATCATGCCGATCATGGTCAGGTAGAAATACGGCTTTTTCAGCAGCACCTGCATGGGCACGCCCGCCCAGGGGGCGGCGACCTTTTTGGGCTTATGCGCCGCGCCGCGGCGCTCGGGGTCGTGATAGGGCTGCAGGCCAAGCTCCTCCGGCCGGTCCTTCATGACGAAGAAGATCATGACCGCCACGGCCGCGAGCAGCCCCGCCGCAAACAGCAGCGACGTGCGCCAGCCGGCCGATTCCATAATGCCCGAGAGCACCAGGCTCAAAGCCGAACCGCCGACGCCGCTGGCCGCCATGACGATGCCGGTCACCACGCCCAGGTGGCTCTGGAACCAGTTGCCGAGCATCCGGGACAGGGCCGCCGTACTGATAAAATATTCGCCGACGCCGTAGATCAGCGCGCCGAGAAACAGCGGGACGGCATTGCGCGCCGTGCCGTAGCCCACGTAGGACGCGGCGACGAGCAGGACCAGCAGGACCGTCGGCCGCCGGTAGCCGAAGCGCTGGTAGAGCCGGCCCATAAACAGATTGCAGAAGGCGGACGCGATATAGCGGACCGTGATCCCCATGGAATACAGGCCGCGCGAGATGCCGAGACCCGTCGTGATGGGGATGACGTACAGCGAGTAGAGGTTGTTCGTCAGGCCGACGATCACGCCGACAGAGAGAAAGGCTCCGATGACAATGCTCAGATAGCGCAGCTGCCCGTTTCGCTCTTTCATGATGCGTTTCCTCCGCAAAAAACATTCAATATTTTCAAATTCCGGTCAGATTTCTGTCATGCCGCCGACCGGCGCATGTAGACTATACCATGCCTCGGCCGAAAATGCTACGCAAAAAACCGGTTTTTCGCCCTCATTTTCAGAAATTGAAGCAGACTGTTTTCCAGACAGCTTTTTCAAATGCGTCAAAAATGAAGGCTTCAATTTAGTAAATCGTCCAAAATTGGCTGAATCGGTCAAAATCATTTGACAAGCTGACACAAACGTGCTAATTTCAGTATATACCAACTACGGCTGGAAGGAGTTTTGGCTGGCTGTTATGAAGAAGTATTTACTCGGGATCGACGTCGGCACGACCGGCACAAAGACGCTGCTGTTCCGCGCGGACGGCCAGCTGATCGGCCACGCTTATGAGGCCTATCCGCTCCTGACGCCGCAGGTCGGCTGGAGCGAGCAGCGGGCGGAGGACTGGTGGCAGGCCGTTGTCCATACGGTGCGGCAGGTCTGCGAAGATCCGGACGTGGCAAAGAACGTCGCCGGCATCTCCCTTTCCCTGCAGGGCGGCACCTTCGTCCCCACGGATGCAGACGGCCGGGCGTTGCGCCCCGCCATCGTCTGGAACGACGAGCGCACGGCGAAAGAACGCGAAGCGTTTCTGCGCGAGGTCGGCACCGACGAGGATATGTATCAGAAGACCGGCTGGCATCTGGGTCTCGGCCTTCTGGCGCAGGAGATCCGCTGGATGAAGGACAACGAGCCGGAGCTTTTCCAGAAGACCGCGATGTTCCTCTCCGTGCCCAGCTACATTTCTTATCATATGACAGGCGTTGCCGCCTGTGATCTTTCCGACGCTGGCATCGACCAGCTCGCAGACATCCGCCGCGGGGCATACGACGAGGCGCTGCTCGCCTACGCCGGGATCTCGGCGGAGCAGCTGCCGAAGCTCGTCCGCTCCGGTGACCGGATCGGTCAGCTCACGCCGCAGGCCGCGCAGGCACTCGGCCTCACGACCGACTGCGTGCTCGTCGCGGGCGCGCATGACCAGTACGCCGTCGCGCTCGGCGCAGGCGCGGTCCGGCCCGGCGATATCCTGATCGGCTCCGGCACCTGCTGGGTCATCACGGCCATCGGCGATGCACCTGATTTTTCCTCCGGCCTGTCGCAGTCCGTTGCGGCGGTGCCGGGCTTATGGGGATCGCTGCGATCTCTCTCCTCCGGCGGCGTCTGCCTCGACTGGCTGCGGAAATTCGTGGCCGTCGGATCTGACGGCGAGCCCGTCGGTTACGAAACGCTCAACCGCGAAGCGGCCGCGCGCCGCGCGGCCGACGACGGCCTGTTCTTCGTGCCCTTCCAGGGCTACGCGGGCCAGAAGCGTTTCTCCAAAGCGTCCTTTATCGGCATGGATCTGTCCCATGACCGGTTCCATATGGCCCGTGCGATCATGGAGGGCATCGTCTTCCAGGTCGTCTGGATGATGGAAGCGTTCAGAAGCAAGCCGTCTTCGGACGGACTGAAGCTCGCAGGAGGCGCTTCCAAAAGCCCGCTGTGGTGTCAGATCACCGCGGACATCTCCGGACTGCCTGTCAGGGTGCCCGCCGTGGCTGACCTCGCCTGTGTCGGCGCGGCGATCCTCGCGGGCGTTGGGACCGGCATCTATCAGAATGCCGAAGAGGGATACAAACACCTGGCAATTGACGAGCGCGTCATTATGCCCGACCCGGAGCGCAGCGCGGAATACCGCAGGCTCCTGCCGGCATATAAACGCAGCGTACAGGCGCTGGGCGACGTCTACGGTCTGTAAGACTGCGAGCAGAAAATTTTCAAGGAGGAAATGAAGAAACATGAAAAAAACGATTGCTCTGTTACTGGCTGTCCTCATGATTCTCAGCATGGTCGCATGCGCGGCCAACACCCCCGCAAAAACCGAAGAGCCCGCGACTACGCAAACCGAAACCACCACCCCCGATACCACTGAAACCGAAGAGCCCGCGGCGACCGAAGAGCCCGCCACGGAAGAGCACGAACCCGCCACCCTCGAGGTCTTCCTCGCGCAGGTCGACTGGGCCGATGCATGGGATGAGCTCGAAGCCCGCTTCGAAGAGCAGCATCCGTGGATCAGCATCGAGCACGTCGGTCTCGGCGCCGATGCAGACTTCCTGCAGCAGCGTCTGGCGGCCAACGACCTGCCCGACGCCATCCAGCTCAACAACGGCGTCATGATGAACGCCATGGTCGAGCAGAACCTGCTGACCGACCTCACCAACTGGGAATGCGCCAAGGTCATGCCGAAGGCTTACGCCGACGCTTACACCTTTGACGGCAAGCTCGTCGGTATGTGCCAGGGCGCCGCGTTCTCCACGATGTTCTACAACATGGACATCCTGAACGAGGCCGGCTGGGATACCGTCCCGACCTGCTGGGATGAGCTGATCCAGTGCTGCAAGGACATCAAGGAAAAGACCGGCGTTGCGCCTCTGGTCACTGCCGCCGGCAAACACACCACCTGCTGGATGATCTATGAGCTGATCCTGGCCAACGTGGCCGGCGAAGAGCTCGGCAACTACGAGGATGATTTCAAGAACGGCACGTTCGACTTCACCAAGTATCCCGAAGCGACCGCCCGCCTGCAGGAGATCGCCCCGTACTTCCTCGAGGGCACCGCTTCCGCTCTGGAAGAAGATGCTGCTACCTACATGTCTGACGGTCTGGCCGCGATGTGCCTCGCCGGCAACTGGAACGGCGGCATGATCCTCGGCAGCCTGGAAAACGGCGCGGCTTCCCTGCCCCCGTTCGGCGCTGCCGGCGAGCTCCCGTACATCTCCACCTCTCCCGAGGACGCATTCTGCGTCACCGAGAACCCGGACCGCACGCCTGCTGAGCAGGAAGCTCTGGAGATCTTCTTCAACTGGCTGTTTGAAGGCGAGAATTTCCAGCTGATCCAGAACGCCCGCGGCACTGTCCCCGTCATCACTTCCATGACCGAGGATCAGATCGTTCTGCCCGATGCTATGATCCCCGTTGCTGCTGAAATGGGCTCCGCTCCGTTCGTCCTCATGGGCTTCAACCTCTACAGCGCCGAATTCAAGGATGCTGTCATGGCGAAGATCCAGGGCGTTCTGACCGGCGACAACACTGCGGAAGACGCCGTTGCCACCATGTGGTCCATCGAGCAGGCTTCCCCCCTCAACAAATAATCGAAAGCTCTGACCCGGCCGCTCCGGCGGCCGACGCAGAGGTTTCCCCTGTGTCCCGATTCTGCCCGGCCCATGCGTTCGTGCATGGGCCGGCTCCGGGGAGGTTCCTGCCCTCCTCCGGAGCTGCGCAGAGCGTTTTTTTCCTGCATTCAGCCCATTCGCGTTACCCAACGTAACCCAGAGAAAAGAGGGATCCTATGAAACGTTCTTCCCGCGCTGGACGGCTCACGCAGCTTGAGCGCAATCAGCGGACCACCGGTATCTTCTTTATCCTGCCTTCGCTGGTGCTCTGCGCGATCTTTATGGTCGTTCCCCTGATCAATGTCATCCGCTACAGTCTCACCGACTGGGACGGACTTTCCAAGACCTACAACTTCGTCGGCCTGTACAACTACATGCACCTGCATGAGATCGAGGGCTTCGGCGAAATGATGCTCGCCACCGTGACCTTCGCCATCGGCGTGACCGCGATCACCATCATCGTCTCGTTCCTGGCGGCGCTCGCGCTCGATAAGCGCGGCAGAGACCGTCTGCCCCGCGGGCTGATGCGCGCGCTGTGGTTCTTCCCGGCGCTGCTGTCCGGCGCGGTCGTCGGCATTCTGTGGCGCATCATGTACAACTACAACAACGGCGTTATCAACAAGATCATTACTTCCGCGGGCCTGCCGGCCGTCAACTGGCTGGAGACGCGCGGCGTTACGAATATTGCCATCATCATCGGCGCGGCCTGGGTCCAGATCGGCCTTTGCGTGGTGGTCTTCCTGGCCGGCCTGCAGTCGATCCCGCAGGAAATGTATGAGGCTGCTTCCATCGACGGCGCGACCCCCTCGCAGCAGCTGAAAAACATCACGATCCCGATGATGGCCTCCTCCATCACGATCAACGTCATCACCACCACGATCGCGGCGTTCAAGGCCTACGAGCTGCCGTATCTGATCTCGAAGGGTCTGCCCGGCCATTCGACGCTTTTGATCACACAGAGAATTTTCTTCTTCGGCTTCCAGGCGTTCGACTACGGACGCGGCTCCGCGCTGTCGGTCGTGCTGCTGCTCATCATCGCGCTGATCTCTCTCGTTCAGCTCGTCGTGCTTCGTAAGAGGGAGGATATTTTCTGATGAAAAAACAAAAGAAACTCCACTCGTTTATCGAAGAGCTGGTGCTCGCTTTGTGCACGATCATCATGCTGGTGCCGATCTACTATCTCGTGCTCGGCGCGTTCAAGGACCGCAAGGATATCATCAAATATCCGCTGCTCCTGACAAAAGAGCTGTTTACGCTCGAAAACTTCCCCTACGTCATCAACAAGATGAAATACTGGCAGGCGCTGGCGAACACGGTCACCATCACGCTCGCGTCGCTGGTCATCGTCATCATCTGCGCGTCGCTGGCCGGCTTTGCCATCGCGCGGATCCGCAGCAAGCTTTTCCGCGGCTACTACAGCGTGCTCGTCACGCTGATGGTCATCCCGTTCATCGGCTGTCTGCTCCCGCTGACCGTACAGGCCACGCGCCTTGGCACCTACGACTCCATCTGGGGCTGTATCCTGATCCAGTCGGCGTGGAACATGCCGTTTGCGACGTTTTTGTTCGCGGGCTTCATGCAGAGCCTGCCGCGCGAATTGGAGGAAGCGGCCTACATTGACGGGTGTACGACGCTGGGCGTCTACTCCCGCGTGTTCCTGCCGCTGCTGACCCCGGTCACCGCGACCTGCGCCATCCGCTGCGGCGTCGGCATCTGGAACGACTATCTGGTCTGCCGCTCCCTGCTGAACGAAAACAAGAACCCGACGCTGATGGTCGGTATCAACGGCTTCTTCGGCGCGCGCGCCATGGAATTCGGCTATGCCTTTGCCGGTATCATCCTGGTCAGCCTGCCGATGATCATACTGTTCCTCTGCCTGCAGAAATACTTCATCAAGGGTATCGCTGCCGGCGCCGTCAAGGGCTGATATCCAGCCTTCCCGCACAAAAAGGAGAATGCACCCATGTCTTTATTCGAAGTAAAACCCTACGACCGCGAAGTCTACGAGAAGGAACTGAAGGATTTTCTGCCGCAGAAGATCCTGGACGTGCATACGCACGTCTATCTGAAGGAATTCTTCCCGCCGAAGCCCCTCGCCCCGGGCGAGGTCAAGCGCACGGTCACCTGGCCGAGCCTTGTGGCGGCGGACGATTCCATTGAGGATCTGCAGGAGACCTACCGGCTGATGCTGCCGGGCAAGGACGTCACCGCCCTCATGTTCTCCAACTCCGGCCGCAGCCAGCAGGCCAATGACTACGTGGCCGACGCCTCCCGCCGGTCCGGCTTCCCGGCGCTGTATTTCAGCGCGCCGGAGGAATCCCCGGAAGAGGTGGAGCGGCAGATCCGCAAGGGCGGCTTCCTCGGGATCAAGGGATATCTGAGCCTTTCTCCCAAGTATATCCCCGAGGCGGAGATCCGTATCTTTGACTTCTTCCCGAAGGCGCAGCTGAAGAAGATGGACGAGATGGGCGCGATCGTGATGCTCCACATCCCGCGCAACGGGCGGCTGAAGGACCCCGTCAATCTCGCGCAGATCATGGAGATCAAGCAGGAGTTCCCGAACATTCGCCTGATCATCGCGCACATCGGCCGGGCTTACACGAAAGAAGACGTCGGCAATGCCTTTGAAACGCTCGACCAGGCGCCGGATCTCATGTATGACTTCTGCGCCAACTGCTGCGAGTACGCCATCACGGAGGTCATCCGCCACGCGGGCGTCAAGCACGTCATGTACGGCACGGACATGCCCATCCTGCGCATGCGCACCCGCCGCATCGAGGAAAACGGCACCTACATCAACCTCGTTCCCCCCGGACTCTACGGTGACCCGAAGCAGGACAAGCACCTGCGTGAGGTCTCGGCGGAGGAGGCGGAGAAGATCACGTTCTTCCTGTATGAGGAGCTGCTGGCGTTCAAGCGCGCAGCCAAGACGCTGGGGCTTTCCCGCCAGGACATCGAAGACATCATGTACAACAACGCGCACGACCTGATCGAAGGCGCACGCAAGTCTATCTACGGCTGAGGCCGGGAGGTCAAACAGTTTTATGGCTTTATTTGAAGTCACGCCGTATGATCGCAGGATCTACGAAGAAGAGCTGAAGGATTTTCTGCCGCAGAAGATCCTCGACGTGCACACGCACGTCTGGCTGGACAAGTATCTCGACCACAAGCCCCTCGCCCCGGGTGAGGTAAAGCGGACGGTCACGTGGCCGAGCCTCGTCGCGCTCGACAACTCCATTGAGGACCTGCAGGAGACCTACCGGCTGATGCTGCCGGGCAAGGACGTCACCGCGCTCATGTTCACCAGCCGCGGCGCGTGGGACAAAAACAACGCCTACGTGGCCGAGTGCTCCCGCAGGACCGGCTTCCCCGCGCTCTACTACAGCCGCCCGGAGCAGACGCCGGAGGAGCTGGAGGCCGAGATCCGCAAGGGCGGGTTCCTGGGGCTCAAGTCCTATCTGAGCCTGTCCCCCAAGTACCTGCCGGAGGCGGAGATCCGTATCTTTGACTTCTTCCCGAAAGCACAGCTGAAAAAAATGGACGAGCTGGGCGCGATCGTGATGCTGCACATCCCGCGCAACGGACGGCTGAAGGACCCCGTCAATCTCGCGCAGATCCTGGAGATCAAGCAGGAGTTCCCGAACATCCGCCTGATCATCGCGCACATCGGCCGGGCCTACACCAGGGAAGACGTCGGCACCGCTTTCGAGACGCTTGACAAGGCGCCGGATCTCATGTACGACTTCTGCGCCAACTGCTGCGAATATGCCATCACCGAGGTCCTGCGCCATGCAGGCCCGAAGCACGTCATGTACGGCACGGACATGCCTATCCTGCGTATGCGGACGCACCGCATCGAGGAAAACGGCACCTACATCAACCTCGTTCCCCCCGGCCTCTACGGCGACCCGAAGCAGGACCGTCACCTGCGCGAGGTATCGGCGGAAGAAGCCGAAAAGATCACGTTCTTCCTGTATGAGGAGCTGCTGGCGTTCAAGCGGGCGTGCAAGACGCTGGGCCTGACGAAGCAGGACGTGAAAGACATCATGTACAACAATGCGCATGACCTGATCGAGGGCGCGCGCAAATCCATTTACGGTTAAAGACTGGAGAGCGAACGATATGAAAAAGATCAAAGTCGGCTATCTGCCTCTGTACATCAAGCTGTATGACGATTCCAACCCGCATTACCGCGACCCGATGGTCGATTACATGCACATGCTCATCAAGATGCTCGAAAGCCAGGGCCTTGAGGTCGTTCTGGCGGACGAGGTCTGCCGCATCAAGCCGGAGTTCGACCGCGCGGCGAAGAAGTTCAACGACGCCGGCGTCTCCGCTGTCATCACGCAGCATCTGGCCTACTCCCCTTCCCTGGAGTCCATTGAGGCGCTGCTGAGCCTTGACGCGCCGATCATCGTCTTCGACACCACGCCCGACTATCAGCTGCTGAAGGTCGCCAACTACAAGGGCTGCATCAGCGCCAACCACGGCATCCACGGCGTGCAGGATATGTGCAACCTGCTCAAGCGGAACGGTAAGCCGTATTATCTCTGCGTCGGCCATGCGCTGCACAGCGAGGTCGTCTCCGAGGTCGTGGGCATGTGCCGCGCGGCTGCGGTCAAGAAGGCATTCCAGACCGAGAAGGTCGGCTCCGTCGGCGGCTCGTTCACCGGCATGGGCGACTTCCTCGTCTCCGACGAGCGCTATAAGAACGACATCGGCGTCGAGGTCCAATATATGACCACCGAGGTCGTGAAGGAGTATCTGCCGAAGGTCACCGAGGAGGAGATCGACGCGGAGCTCGCGTACGACGCGGCGCATTACGATTCCGACATCACCTTCCAGGCCGAATACCGCGAAGCCACCCGCTCCGGCCTTGCCGTCCGGAAGTGGATGCAGGACAACGGCCTGCACGCCGCGACGGTCAACTTCCTCACGCTCGATATCTGCGGCCTGCCGAAGATGCCGTTCATCGAGTGCTGCAAGATCATGGAGCGCGGGCAGGGCTACGCCGGTGAGGGCGACGTGCTGACGGCCGGTCTGGTCGGCGCGCTGCTGCAGGTCTATCCCAACACGACCTTTACCGAGATGTTCTGCCCGGATTGGGAGCAGGACGTCATCCTCCTGAGCCACATGGGCGAAAGCAACCCGAAGCTGGCGCAGTGGAAGCCGCTCATCAGCGACTGCCCGTTCAACTACAACTCCTGCGGCGACACCACCGCCATGTATAACTGCCTGCGCAAGGGCAAGGCCGTGTATGTCAACCTCGCACCCATGCAGGATCATTTCAACCTCATCGTCTCCGGCGTGGAGATGCTGGACGAGGGTCTCGAGCGCGGCGCTTACCGCCACAGCACGCAGGGCTGGATGAAGCCGTGCAAGCCGCTGCCGCAGTTCCTGAAGGAATTCTCCCTGGCCGGCGGCACGCACCATTCCGCCCTGGTCTACGACGCCAACATCGAAGAGATCAAGGCGTTCGGCACCATGATGGGCTTCGAGGTCATCGAGATCAAATAATGCATGCGCGTTCAGGCCCGGCGCATCCGGGTCTGAACGCGCATGTCCGGAAGAGGACAAGGCATGAACGTTGAACTTCTCAAGCAATTAGGAAATATCGGCCAGATCGCCGGGATCCGCGAATCGCGGCTGCTGCGCGGCCGCGGCGAGGGCATTGCCATCGCGGAATTCTACAACGCGGCGGGTCTGCGCTTCACGGTCGTTCCGGACCGGTGCATGGATCTGTTCGATCTGAGCTACAAGGGCGTCAATCTGGGCTTCCAGAGCAAAAACGGCCTGACCTCGCCGCAGGCCTTCTGCCCGTCGGACGGGGAATTCTCCGAGCAGTGGCCGGGCGGCATGCTCGTGACCTGCGGTCTCGGCAATGTCGGCGGCCACGCCACGAACGGCGGCCAGTTCCCCACGCACGGCCGCATCTCCCACGTCCCGGCGCAGAATTTCGGCACCGAGACCTACTGGGACGGCGAGCGGTATCTGCTGCGTGCCCGCGGCGAGGTACACCAGACGAAGATGTACAGCCGGCACCTGTCCATCCGCCGCACCATTGAGACGGAGCTGAACAGCCGCGTCATCCGCCTGCACGACGTGCTTACGAACTTTGAGGCCGAGGACGAGCCGTATATGCTGCTCTACCACTTCAACTTCGGCTATCCCCTGCTGCAGGCCGATACGCTGGTCGAAGCTTCGAAGGCGGAGCGCACGCCGATGAACGAGCTTTCGACGGACTATCATCACATGATGGCCCCGGTCGACGGCCGCGGCGAGGAGCTGTACTTCCGCACGAACCTCGGCAGCCGCGCCTGCGGCGTGGTGTACAACGAGCGGCTGGAGCTCGGCGCGTACGTCGCGTTCGACACGGCGAATCTGCCCAACATGGTGCAGTGGAAGATGATGAAATCGCACGACTATGTGCTGGCGCTCGAGCCGTGCAACACGTTCGGCATCAACCGCGACGAGGCCGCGAAGGAGGGCAAGCTCGCCGTCCTGCCCGCGTACTCGAGTGTGGAGAATCATCTGGAGCTCGGCGTGCTGGACGGGCTGACGGAGATCCGGAGCTTCCTGCGCCAGCTGTAAGGGACCCCTGCTATGAAAGATTTTGACCTGTCCGCCTTTCTCGCGGACCTGCGCACGCTGTGCGCCATCGACAGCGGCCATTTCAACGCCCCTGGCACGGCGGCTGTCGCAGATTTCTTTGAAAGCCGGTACCGGGCGCTGGGTCTTAAGACCGAGCGGCGGTACTATGATAATAACGACTTCGCCCCCCTCCTGACCGCGCGCAACTCCGAGGACGAGCAGATCGACGTGCTGTTTGTGGCACACATGGATACGGTCTTCCCCGTCGGCACCGGCGCGCAGTGGCCGCTGGAGGTGGACGCTGACGGACTTGCCCACGGGCCGGGCTGCATCGACTGCAAGGGCGGCTGCCTGAGCCTGTATTATCTGCTGCGGCAGATGCTGCAGACGGGCGACTGCCAGTTCCGCTTCTGCGTGGCCATGAACAGCGACGAGGAGCGCGGCTCGGCCTATTCCCGCCCGTATTTTGAGGCGCTTGCGCAGAAAAGCCGCTACTGCTTCGTCTTTGAGCCGGGGCGGCCCAACGAGGAATTTGTCTCGCAGCGCAAGGGCGGCGCAAACTACATCTTCAAATGCCACGGCATCTCCGCGCATTCCGGCGTTGAGCCGGAGAAGGGCGCGAGCGCCATTCTGGAGCTGTCACGGTGGGTGAATGAGCTTTACAAGCTCAACGACTTTGCCGCCGGGACGACCGTCAACGTCGGCCGCTTTGACGGCGGCGGCGACAACGGCGCCGTACCCGACTATGCCGAGTGCACGCTCAGCTACCGCTATCTCGATGCCTCCGCGCTGGACCGGCTGGAAGCCCTTCTGCAGCGGATGCAGGCCGAGCCCTTCGACCCGCGCACGCGGATGGAGATCATCCAAAAGTCCCTGCGCCCGGCCATGCAGCCGCACGCGGCGACCTATGCCCTGCTCGACGAGCTCGAGCGCGCGGGAGAAGCGGTCGGCCAGAAGGTCACGTGCCTCGTGACCGGCGGCGGCTCGGACGGCAATTTTATCTCGCATTACGGCGTTGCCACGCTGGACGGCTGCGGCCCCTGCGGCGGCAAGATGCACACCCGTGAGGAATATCTCATGACAAAAACCGTAGAGCAGCGGCTCGACCTCATGTACGTGCTGCTGACACGCCTGTTTCGGAGGTGCCCGGATTGAAATTGGAACAGCAGCAGGAGCTGATGGCGCGGCTGTCGATCATGCAGAAGCTGTCGCTGGCCGAGGCCATGGAGATCCTGAACGTCTCGGAGTCGACCATTCGCCGCATTTTTGCGAAAATGGAGAAGGAGGGCGTCGCCATCCGCACCCACGGCGGCATCCAGAGCGCCAGCGGCGCTATGACGCGCTACTCCTTTGAGTATGGAACAAAAACGAATATCGAGAAAAAGACGGCGATCGCGCGCGAGGCCTGCAAGCTGCTGAAAAACGGCGACGTGATCTTCTGCGACACCGGCACGACGACGCAGTGCTTCTGCGCCGAGCTCGTGTGCCGCATCAAGCGGGAGGGGCTGAACGTCAAGCTCTATACCAACTCGCTGGCCAATCTGGAGCTGCTCTCGCCCTATATGCCCGTGACGCTCATCGGCGGCGAATACCGACCGAACCGCAAGGATTTCTGCGGCTATCTGACCGATCAGGCGCTGACGGGGCTGTATTTCAGCAAGAGCTTTGTCGGCGCGGACGGCTGCGTCCACGGCCGGCAGTTCACCACGACGGACTTTGATACCGCCCGGATGAACCAGATCGCCATGCGCAACACCGACCAGAATATCATGCTCGTCGATTCGTCCAAATTTTCCGTCTCGGCGCATGTCGCGTATGCGCCGCTGGAAATGCTGCACACCATTGTCACCGACACCGGCATCCGCCCGGAGATGCTCGCGCAGCTCAAAAGCTCGCACGTCCGGGTGATCTGCGCAGACGTATCCAAGCCGTCTGCGGACGAAACATAAACGTGTATCTCCCTCCGAAAGGAACCGAAGAGAAGAAAGGAATCTCGTTATGAAACCAGTCATTCGCACCCCGTATTTTGAAGTCGGAACGAAAAACTATGTGTACGGCGACAAGCTCCTGGAGTACGCCAGGGCGGCGGACGCGGCAGCGGAGAAGTACGACATCGACGTGCTGTTCATCTGCCCGGCGCTGGAGGTCCGCCGCGTGGCGGAAAACACAAAGCACCTGTTCGTGCTGGCGACGTATATGGACACGCTCCGCCCCGGCCGCGGCTGCGCGGATATCCTGCCGGAGGGTCTGAAGGCCGCCGGTGCGGTCGGCGTGATGATCAACCACTGCGAAAAGCCCATGAGCCTTCCGCAGATGAAAAAGACCATCGACCGCGCGCGGGAGCTGGACTTCCTCGTCTTCGCTTGCGCTGACACGCTCGATGAGGCCAAGGCCATCGCCCAGCTGCACCCCGACATCATCAACCCCGAGCCCTCCGAGATCATCGGCGGCGGCAAGGGCGCGAGCCCCATGGCATACGTCCGGGATTCCATCAAGGTCATCAAGGAGATCGACCCCAACATCATGGTCGAGCAGGCCGCCGGCATCACCTGCGGGCAGGAGGTCTATGACTTCATCATGGCAGGCTCGGAAGCTGCGGGCGCAGCCTCCGGCATCATGAACGCTGCAGACCCCATCGCCATGATCGACGAAATGATCGCCGCCACGCGCCGCGCGGCCGACGATCTGAAAAAACAGGAGGGCTGATATGGTTTACAGAGAAAGTTTGAAGCTCCAGTCGCGTGACCGCGCGGTGTCGTTTCACGATGTGACCCAGCAGGTCAAGGAGATCGCCGCGAAGTCCGGCATGAAAAACGGCATCTGCGTCGTCTACTCGCACCACACCACCTGCTCCGTCATCACGCAGGAATGCGCGTTCGACATGTCCATGACGGGCCTCGAGACGCTGCAGCAGGATCTGGTCAACGTCTTTGAGGAGTGGATCCCCACCTGCCGGTATGAGGGCATGTATCTGCATCCAGGTAAAAAGGCGCTGGACTTTGCCGAGTCCGTCGGCGAGGACAACTTCGGCTGCCACAACACCGACGCGCACCTGCGCTCGTCCATCATCGGGCGGAACGTCACCATCGTGATGGAGGACGGCGAGCTGGACCTCGGCGAATTCGGCCGCATCCACTTCATCGACTGGGATCAGACCCGCGCGCGCAAGCGCACCGTGCAGGTCATGCTGATCGGCGAGTAAGGCCGCGAATTTATCATACGATTTATATTTGGAGGTCAAACACAATGGAATTCAAGGTTTATCAGAAAGAACTCGAGCTGCAGTCCCGTGGGTGGATCCCCACCTTCCACGATGTCTCCCGTGAGGTCGTTGAGATCGTCAAGGAATCCGGCATCAAGAACGGCACGGTCTGCATCGCGTCCCATCACACCACCTGCTCCGTCATGATCCAGGAGTGCTCCCACGACATCGATTCGTTCGATCTGGAATACCTGCAGCACGACCTGCTCGACATCATGCGCAAGATGATCCCCGACTTCGCCGAGGAGCATCAGTACCGCCATCCCGGCCCCATCCATACGCAGTTCGGCCGCTACGTCAATGAGCCGGGCGACTACACCAGCATGAACACCGACGGCCACCTGCGCTCCGTCTTCTTCGGCCGCAGCGAGACCATGACCATCAAGGACGGCGTTCTCGACGGCGGCGAGTTCGCCCACATCTACTTCATCGACTGGGACCACGTCCGCGCCCGTCATCGTCAGCTGAACGTCACCGTCATGGGCACGACGGAGGATGTCAATGACCGCAAGTTCCACGGCGGTCAGACCATCAACACCCTCCGCAAATACACCGACGAAGAAAAAGCCCACGACATCCACTACACCCTCCAGCTCGACGCGAGAGAGTTCTGAGTCTTATCCCATCCTGCAAAAGGCGCTGCTTCCGCAGCGCCTTTTTTAGAACCGCACCTGAAAGAAAGGAATATTACCATGGAAAAGAACATCCGCATTGGCTGGGCACAGACGGACATCACGCCTGACCGGCCGATCTATGTCATTGGCCAGCTCTATTCCCGCATTTCGAGCTATGTCCACGATCCGCTGACGGCGACCTGCCTTGTGCTGGAAAACGGCGAGGAGCAGATGATCCTCGTCTCCGCGGACATGCCCGGCGTGCCGACGATGCACATTTCCCGCATTCTGGAGCGGCTGGACGCGCCGGGACTGGACCGGAGCCGCGTCGTATTCAGCGCGATCCACACGCACAACTCCACCATGTTTACGAAAAATACCACGTATGAGGTCTATTTCAAGAGCGTTCTCGGCGATCTCTGCCCGGAAATGGAGGAGCCGGACGACATTCTCAAGGATGAGGAGCTGGAGGAGTTCTTCATCGGGAAAATGGTCGGCCTGATCGAAGAAGCATGGGCCGCGCGCAGGCCGGGCGGCGTGGCGCTGGCGCACGAGTACGCGGCGGTCGCCTTTAACCGCCGCCCGCAGTTCCTTGTGAACGGCAAGCGCGAGTCAAAGATGTACGGCGACTGCTCCGAGCCGAATTTCCTTGGCTACGAGGGCCCGTCCGACCATTCCGCCGACATGCTCTATACCTTTGACGAGCAGCGGCAGCTGACCGGCGCGCTGGTCTGCATCCCGTGCCCGAGCCAGGTGTATGAGCTGCACCGTTTTATCTCCGCCGACTATTGGGGCGAGGTCCGGACGCAGCTGCGCGCGGAGCTGGGCAACATCTTCGTGCTTCCGCTCTGCGGCGCGGCAGGCGACCAGAACCCGCTCGACCTGGTGCGCATCTCCAAGGATAACAAGCGCGAGCTGATCGTCTGGAATGCGCAGGAGACCGAGGTCGACCGCAGCTTTGACATGCTGCGCGAGTGCCAGCAGATCGGCGGCCGCATCTGCGACGCCGTCCTGCGCGGCTACCGGCAGGCGCGCAATGAGATCCAGACGCGCCCCGTGTTCCGGACAAACTGCTTTGAGATGGACGTGCCGCTGCGCACGGTGGAAAAGGCCGACGTCGACGCCGCCGGCGCGCGCATCGAGGCGGTCAAGGCCGCGTGCCCCGCAGGCGGGCGGCTGACCGAAGCGCAGATGATCCGCTGCTTCGAGGACATCGGCTATCTCAACCGCTGGAAGCTCCAGCAGGAGACGACACGCTTTAAATTCCCGATCTTCGTCTTCCGCATCGGTGCGGCCGCGTTTGCGACGAACCCGTTTGAGCTGTATGTCGACTACTCCTACCGGATGAAGGCCCGCTGCAAGGCGCGGCAGGCGTTCATCATCCAGCTCTCCTCCAATGCCAAGGGCGGGTATCTGCCCACGCAGATCGCGGTCGACGGCGGAAGCTACGGCTCGAAGCCCGTTTCCACGATGGTCGGCCCCGAGGGCGGCGATGAGCTGGTCGAGAAGACCATCGCCGCCATGGACGCGCTGTTCTGAGTGTCCGTCCCCTTCCGCAAGCCCCCCATAAAACACGCTGTGAGAATTCGTCTGTTCCTACGAATTCTCACAGCGTTTTCTATATTCAGGATATCTTATAAACGCAGATCAAAATGTTCGCCGGGGAAACACTCTCCCGGCATCACAGGAACACGCCGCGGTCGAGAAGCACGCGCTCCAACTCCCGCGCGTGCTCGGCGGCGTCCGTCCCGCGCATGGAGCCGAGCGTGCTGCACAGCGCGTACAGAATGGACAGGCACCCGGCATAGCAGGGAAAATACCCCTCGGCCGAGGCCTCGCACTGCAGCGTACAGGCGGCGTAGGCGTACAGCGGCGACGGTTCCAGATCGGTCATGAGGACGATCGGAACATCATGCGCATGCAGGAAGGCCGCGCCCTCCGCGATCTGCGCGGTATAGCGGGAGAAGCAGATGGTGATGACCAGATCGTCCGGCCGGACGGTCATCAGCCGGTCATAATAATCACAGGCGCCGGGCAGAAGCTCCTGCACCTGAAGACCGAGATAGCGGAGCATCGAGGCCAGCAGCGCCGCAAGCGCGGCGGAGGCGCGTCCGCCCGTCACATAGACGCGCTTTGCAGCCAGAATGCGGCGCGCCGCATCGGAAAGCGCTTCGCGGTTCTCCGGCAGCGTCATCGTTTTTTCGATCGCGGAGATATCCTGCCGCATGGTCCGCTCAAACACGTCGCCATCCGGCGCCGGGGCGCTGGAGAGCTTATTCGTGATGATGAGCTTGGACTGCGCATAGGCGGAAAACGTGCGCTTGAACTCGGTAAATTTCTCAAAGCCGAGGCTGTTGCAGAATTTCACGACGGTCTTTTCGCTCACGCCGCAGTTTTGGGCCAGCGCCGTGATCGAGAGAAACGGGATCTGCTCGTAATTCTTCACGACATAGTCCGCGACCAGCCGCTGCGCGGCGGGGAAGCCGTAGCGGCCGCCCTTGATCCCGGAGAGGATCTGCTGTATTTCGTTCATCGAAGCGCACCTCCTTTGGACTGCCTGATTATTCTACACGAAAGGAAAGGAAAAATCAAATTCCAAGAAGGAAAAATATTTTTCTTCTTATCTTGAAAAAGGAAAATTATATGGTATAATCAAGGTGCCGGCAGAACAAGGGCAACACCGCACAATTCGGCAAGCAGATTCGGCGAGAGATTTTTCGTCAGGTCAAGGTTTGAAAAGTGCAGGAATCCTGTATGTACCCGCAAGGGGCATGCCGCATCCGTAAGGCTCCTTCGTCGCCAACGGCTGCGCAATATTTCAAGCTTTTCAAACCGCAGGATTGGCGGAAAAGATCCGGCGAAGCGCGCAGACGCAATTGTGCGGGGCTGCCTCACCAAAAAAAGCAGCGCCATGGGCGCTGCTCAGTTTGGCAGAAAAACAACAAAAATATTCATCCGAGCAGATTCTGCGTGCGGCAGAGCGCGGCGTACAGCCCGTTCTGCTGCAGCAGCTGCGCGTGCGAGCCGCGCTCGGCGATGCGGCCGTCGGCGATGACGACGATCTCCCCGGCCGCGCGGATGGTGGACAGGCGGTGCGCGATGATGAGCGTGGTGCGGTTTTTTGCCAGCTCGTCGAATGCGTGCTGGATCTTCGATTCCGTCAGCGTGTCAAGCGCGCTGGTCGCCTCGTCCAGGATGAGAATGGGCGGATTTTTGAGGAAGATCCGCGCGATGGCAATGCGCTGCTTCTGCCCGCCGGAGAGCAGCGTGCCGCGCTCGCCGACGTAGGTGTCGAAGCCGTCGGGCATGGCCATGATGTCGTCGTAGATCTCGGCCCGCTTCGCCGCCTCGACGATCTCGTCCATCTCGGCGTCGGGCTTGCCGTAGCGGATGTTCTCAAGGATGGAATCGGCGAACAGGAAGACCTCCTGCTGCACGATGCCGATCGAGCGGCGCAGGCTCTGCTGCGTCACGCTGCGCACGTCCAGCCCGTCGATGGTGATGCTGCCGGACGAGACGTCGTAAAAGCGTGGGATGAGCTGGCAGAGCGTGCTCTTGCCGCCGCCGGACGGACCGACGATGGCGACGGTCTGCCCGGCCGGGATCTGCAGCGACACATCGTGCAGCACGGCCAGATCGCCCTCGTAGCTGAAGCTCACGTCGTTCACGCCGATCTCGCCGCGCGGACGGCCGAGGTCGACGGCGTCCGGTGCGTCGCGAAGCTCCGGCTCCGTGCGCATGATCTCCAGAAAGCGCTCAAAGCCCGCCGTGCCGTTGGCGTACAGCTCGGAGAAGTTGGCGAGCTTGCGGATGGGCGTGACGAAGGAGGCAATATAGAGCGTGAACGTCAGCAGGTCGACGGTGTCCATCTGCCCCTGCATGATGAGCAGACCGCCCACCGCGACGACCGCGACGGACAGCGAGGTCGTAAAGAACTCCATCGTGCCCATAAAAATGCCCATTTCCTTGTGGAACTGCTTCTTGGAGGTCTTGTAGGTGTCGTTCGAGCGGGTGAATTTCTCGGCCTCCACCGGCTCGTTGGCGAAGGCCTTGGCCGTGCGGATGCCGGAAAGCGCGGATTCGATGTCGGCGTTGATGACCGCCGTCTTTTTCTTGACGCGGCGGGAGGCCGTCCGCATGGCCTTGCGGCGCGAGAAGCTCACAAGGATGAACACCGGGATCATCACGGCCACGACCAGCGTCAGCCGCCATTCGATCGTCGCCATGACGGCCAGCGCGCCGACGATGGTCACGAACGAGATGAACAGGTCCTCCGGCCCGTGGTGGGCAAGCTCGGTGATCTCAAACAGATCCGTCGTCATCCGGCTCATGAGCTGGCCGGTCCGGTTGCGGTCAAAAAACTCGAAGCCCAGCTCCTGCATATGGCCGAAGAGCGCCGCGCGGATATCGGCCTCCACGCGGATGCCGAACGTATGGCCCCAGTAGGTGATGACAAAGTAGAGCAGCGCGCGCAGCGCGTACGCCGCCACCACGACCAGCATCACCGTGAAAAACGCGCGGTAGGCGTTCTGCGGCAGCAGCGTCCGCATCGCGTAGCGCGAGACGATCGGGTAAGCCAGATCGATCAGCGCCACGACCAGCGCGCAGGCCAGGTCGAGAAAAAACAGGCCCCGGTGCGGCCTGAAAAAGGAGAGAAAGATGGAAAGTCCGGACCGCGTCCGGTATTGCTCTGTCGTCATGATCAGTGCTCCGTTTCTGTGTGATGTTCTTGTATTATATCGGAGCGCGCGGCAGAATGCAAGCTGTTGCGCGGCGTGTATTTTTCTGTTAGAATGGCAGAAAAGTGAGGGGACACGAATGATCGAAATTCTGCAGGAAACAAAAACCTCCGTTGTCTGCGTCAAGCCCGTGGGCATTGCGGCGCAGGGGACGGATCCGCAGGCACTGCCGCAGCTGCTTGCCGCGCAGCTGGGCTGCGAGGTCTACCCCGTCCACCGGCTCGACCAGGCGGTCGGCGGCGTGATGGTCTATGCAAAGACGGCAAAGGAGGCCGCGCGCCTCACCCAAAGCATGGGCGAGGGCGGCATGCAGAAGACCTATCTCGCCGTGCTGACCGGCTGCCCGGAGGAAACAAGCGGCACGCTGGAGGATCACACTCAAGATCGGAAGAGCGTCGTGTAGGGAAAGAGTGTAGATCTCGG
>OMCS01000093.1_pt1 | contig 49482 bp, 45 predicted proteins | sample 1674241 | NCBI WGS metagenome assembly OMCS01 (sample SAMEA103958153, study PRJEB25191) | human gut metagenome
TGCAGGGTATAATTCCGCTTCTTTTCCTGAGCGGAAAGGGCATGTTGTAGTTCCCAGGTAGTTCTTGGTATGGTATAATTGCGGCAGGCAGCGGAGCAGAACGATCCATGTTGTAGTTCTCTGGTAGTTCTTGGTATGGTATAATCATACCGTTATTCACCGCCGTATCGCAGCGGTTGTAGTTCCCTGGTAGTTCTTGGTATGGTATAATTTTTCTTCTTCTTTTGGTTCTGGGAACTAATGTTGTAGTTCCCTGGTAGTTCTTGGTATGGTATAATTGCAGGCGTTCCGCATGAACGTATCCGTTGAGTTGTAGTTCCCTGGTAGTTCTTGGTATGGTATAATAAACCATTCGATATGTTTTTCGACCTTTTCGTTGTAGTTCCCTGGTAGTTCTTGGTATGGTATAATTATTCTTTCATGATTCATTTTGATGAGAGTGTTGTAGTTCCCTGGTAGTTCTTGGTATGGTATAATCACCGGGAGCAAAGGGTATAAGCTGGGCGAGTTGTAGTTCCCTGGTAGTTCTTGGTATGGTATAATCACGGCGCTTGCGCCGTTTTGCGCAGAAAGAGTTGTAGTTCCCTGGTAGTTCTTGGTATGGTATAATGGTGGCGCTGTATGAATGGCTGCTACAGAAGTTGTAGTTCCCTGGTAGTTCTTGGTATGGTATAATCAGATAGTCGGTGCTTAAAATTCTCCCGTTGTTGTAGTTCCCTGGTAGTTCTTGGTATGGTATAATGTAAACGCCCGGAGTGCTTCAACCGGAACGGTTGTAGTTCCCTGGTAGTTCTTGGTATGGTATAATAACAGCAAGATGTCATATGTATTTGCCGCCGTTGTAGTTCCCTGGTAGTTCTTGGTATGGTATAATGAGATTGGTTTCGTATACCAAAAAGTTAAGGTTGTAGTTCCCTGGTAGTTCTTGGTATGGTATAATGCCGTCCATTTTCATTTCGGCTTTATATGCGTTGTAGTTCCCTGGTAGTTCTTGGTATGGTATAATAGGCTACCGGAAAAGTCGCTCAAGGCAATGCCTTGGGCGACTTTTCTTTCAAAAAATCGAAAGCTGCTCGCATTGAAATTTGCCATCCGCCTCCGTTAATTTTCCTAAAAGTATATCAATCGCCTCGTACTGCTTCTCCGTGATGACCATCAGGCGGATCGCGCCGTTCGCCGGCAAATTCTGCTTTACGCGCTGGCGGTGCTTTTCCACCGCATCCATGCCGTTGCAGACCCGGGCATAGACGGAGTATTGCAGCATATGGTATCCGTCCGCCAACAAGAAATTACGGAAGCGGGTGGCCTCCCTGCGCTGCGCCTTTGTTTTGACAGGCAGGTCAAAAAACACCATGATCCTCATAAACTTATTCATAGCGGTGCTGCTCTGTTTCCAGCAGCGTTGGCAGCAAAAGACCTGCTTCGGGCCGTTCCGCAGAGCGGCTTAAGCTCTGCACCAGCCGCTCAATGGCATAGGATACGCTGTGATGCTGCTTGCCGGAGAGAATATCCAGATTCAGGCAGTTGAATAAGAGCCTTTTTTGCGGGGAAGACAATTCCTCGTCCTCGGTTATGCTGCGCGCTGCCAAAAGGTCAACTACCGGGCGGAACGGCTCGATCAGATCATCCGCCAGATTAAAGGCGTTCAGCGTGCTGCGGTGGTGCAGTCCAAGTGAGGGGAGAAAACCATATACCGCCAGATGCCGCGCGATACACCCCCGCAAGACCGCGTAGCCGTAGTTCAGCCCCGCGTTGATGCCGTTGTCCTCCCCGCGGGTAAAGCCTTCCCCAAACAGCACGGGGAAATAGAACTGCGCCGCGGCTGCCTCCACATTTTCGCTGTCGCCGGAACGAACCCTCTCCGCCATGGCGCGGAGGATCTCCGCCTGTGAGGCGTGGCCGGTCAAATGCAGGCAGATGGCCTGATTTAAGATCTTGGCTTTGACGATGCTCTGCCACAGGCGCTTTTTCGCCGGCTCTGTCATGGCGATCTGCATCCGCACAACGGGCAACCCCCGGCTGTGCTGCTGATACGGCGCCAGGACCGCGCAGGGCAGATGCTTTTCATCGCAGACAAAAACGGCACAGCCGCACTGCCCCAAGCGGGACAGCGCGGCTGTTGTGATGGTGGTCTGGCGGCTTTCCAGCAAAAGCGCAGAAATATCCTCAATGGCCACGGAGTGGTCACTGTCGGTCCGGATGATCAACTGTTCCCTCCGCAGGGAGATGACAGCAGGGCTTTCAACGATAATGTTCCGAAAAGCCATGACAAAACCTCACTTTCTGTTGAAGGCCATGCGGGGCTCCCGTTCTACCTTGTGGTACTCGCCCAGCACATCCACGGTGAATTTCTCCAGCTTTTCAAGGGTCTTGATGCCCATGCTTTTTATCTCGTAAGCGGCATCGTGCGTACGGCAGGCAATTGCGGCTGTATTGATATTTGCACTGATATAGTACAGCAGCTCCTGCTTGGTTTCGTATGTGTCGGGGAGCGTACTCTCCTTCTGCGCCTTTGTCAGCTTCAGCTTGTTTTTGTGGGTCACGCGCATCAGGTCGTTGGGATACAGGGAGAAAATGAAGTTTTCATCCGACATGGCCTTCCAATCCTCGTAGGGCTTGAAGGCTACACACGCCTTGCTCGGCAGCTCCTTTTTCAGCGTGTCGGCGATGTAGATGGGTACGAAGTAATACCCCTCGCCCTCCACATAAAACACATCGATGCGTACCATGCTGTCGTTGTCCGCCACGCCGGTACCCTTCAGAACAGGGACGTGCAGTGTCGTAGGCTCACATAGCTTGACCTTGTTGACGATGGGGCCGGGCGTTCCGTCGCTTTTCGGCTTATGGAAGGGCTGTGTGAAGGCCTTTGCGCCATCCCCGCCGTATTTCATGAGCTGCGCCTTCAGCGCCTCGTAGAGCAGACGGTCGCTTTGCGGCATATAGTAGTTGGCGATCTCACCATTTTTGTCCAGCTTCAAGCTTGTCAGCGGCCGTTTTGTGACCACAACACCGTCTTGCAGGGCTTTGGGACTTTTGATGGTTTCCTTGTGCGCCGCGCCCGTGACCTTGCGCCGGGGCATACGAGACACAAAGAGCTTGCGGACGGGAATATCGTTGTTCAGGTAGACGGGGAAGCGCTGGGAAATAACGGCGCGGCGGGGATCGTCGCCCAAGCGGGCCTCCAGCTCCCGGCGAAATTCCGGCCATGGGTAGGGGAAGCTCTTGAGTACCTCGCCGGTATGCACGGAAACGGCCAGGCTTCCACCCTCCGTCTGTACATATTCGCACTCCCGCAGCGCGGCATAGCGGCTCACCTGTTGGATCATGCCGTCTGTTGTACAGGCAATGACCAGTGCGTCCACTGCGTGGTGCAGATCGCCGTTTTCCCGGATCTTACTGATGCCCCAGCGCTTGCGCATATAGGAGGTCACGGCGCCGTTAACGGCGGTGATGTGTTTCTTACGCCCGGCGGCAAAGTCGGCAAAGGCCAGATGGTCGCCGATGTAGTTCAGGAGGAATCGCGCCATGGTCTTGGTATCCTGCAGGTTGCGCTCCTTGAATTGCTTTTCATCCTCGGATGTGAGCTTTTCCTTCAGCAGGCGCTGTTTTTTAGGCGTGCTGCGAATGGTGTTCTCCACCCAGACGATGAAGTCCTCCCGCCGCTTACCCTGTAGATACTGCAAGGGCAGACGGTTGCCCTTATTGCGGTTTTCCTCAGCCAGCACCAGAATCTTATTCTTATAGCCGTCATCGAAGGAAATGCTGTACGGAATGATGTGGTCTACCTCCGCATAGTCCGGCTCAAAGAGATGCTCGATGGAAATGTGCTTCTGCGAGTAGGCACATTCGCCGTGCTGCTCCTCCCAGAGCTTGAGCTTCACCAGATCCTGCCCTGTGGGATGCTCCTTGCCGTACTCCGCGCGGATGCGCTCCATGAGGCGCTCGTTGCGGGCACGGTTATCATCCATGCTCTTTTTCGCCTGATTGCGCTCTGTGAAATCCTGCGCCACTTCCCGCGCCAGCTCCAGGTTGATAAAGGTAGGACTGCACCCGCGCTCGCGGATGATGGCGTTGAGCACCTTGACGGTCTGCGCCACTGCCCGCCGTACGACGGGGCTGGTGATATCCGCAAGGTCGTCCGGCGTCGGATGGAGAAGCTGGGTGCGCTCCCGGCCGCTGTGGGCCTTGAAGTCGTATCCGGCGGCGGCGCAGGCCTCGTCGTACTTCATCCCCTTTTCCAGAAAGGGGATCAGCTTGTCGCAGGCTTTTACAGAAATGTGGCCGAATTTGCTGAAGGATAGTGTCTCGGCGATGTCAAGCTCCGCATCCGACAGTCCGGCAGGCAGCAGCGCGGCGCGTATTTTGGCGGAGGTCTTGTAGGTGGAAAGGACACGTCCCAACTCGTTCTTTTGCGCGCGGGTAAGGGTGTCGAAGTGGTTTTTTGACAGCTTGTTAAAGGCCGTGCGCATTTGGTGGTACGCCTTGAGATAGGAGAACTTCGTCTTTTTTTCCGCTTCCTCCGCATCGTCCGTATTCTTATAATACACTGCGTTGAAGGTGGTGTCCGCAGGAATGGCCAACTCCCGGCGGATGTGGGAAAAGTTCAGCTCTTTGGTCTTGTGAGCCAGCGCAATGAGAGCCTCCCGCTGGGCGGGGGTGAGCGGGCTGCCCTCGCCGCCGCGGAGCAGGCGGAGGTGGTTGATGTTTTGCAGCAGCGTAAAGTACTCGAAGGAGTAGGTTGCCTTTGCCGCGCGCTGTTCACCGTCCTCCAGCGTACATTTGCCGATCATTCTCTCAATCTGGCTTCCGGCATAGGGACTGCCCTCGCCGGGGCCTTCGTCGAAGGAGCGCTGGCTCAGGAGAATGTCGAGATACCGGGATTCCAGCTCCTCCGACGCAAAGGGCTGCCCCAGCTGGCGCTGGGTGCGGAAGATGGCGCGGACTTCCTCCGCCACCATGTCCCGTCCTACCGTTGCGATGTACTGGCCGCCCTTATTCCGCTTGCTCGCGGCGTACAGCGGGTCTTGCAGCAGCATTTCTCCCACGGTGCGGTAGCCTTTTTCGACCATGAGAGCCCGGTTTTTGCTGACGGCGGCCAGAAGCTCGCCATCCTCCTTCGCGGTTTCGGCTTTGCGGTTGGAGCGAAAGCCGCGCCGCTGTGCAATGTGCAGGAGAATGCGGGCAAATTCAGTATGCAAAACCGGCGCGTCCAGCGCCTTGACGCGCAATGTATAGATGTCCTCCAGTTTCCCTGCAAAGAGGGTATCCAGCTCTGCTTGGGAGATCACATTTTCTGTTAAAAGGAGGCGGCGAATACGCTCCAGCCGATGCTGGTGACGGCGCAGCCGACGGCGTGCACTTCTGGCCTCTCGCCGCGGTGCTGCCAAGGAAGCTCCTGTCTTGGGCTGCTCGGCGGCATCGAAAACGCGGGAACCCATGTTGATAATGCCATACGGCTTGTCCTCACTGTCCAAAGCCACGACTGCCCAACCTACGGATGTAATGCCGATATCAAAGCCGATCGCATAGGGGATCATAACGCGCCCTCCTTTTTTCTGGATAGAGATAACGCCCCGCAAAAGCGGGGCGTCAGTGCTCTGCGGTGTACTACCTTATCATAGTAACCTGCATAGTCCTTGGTATGGTATAAGAACTATTATCATTATAACGCGAATTTTTGGAAAAACAAGTACGTTTTGACGTTTTTTAAGACAATTCCTCCGCCGGAAACTGCCGACCGGTGTGGTCGATGGTGTAGGGCGGGGGGAGGATGAGCTGGGAGATGGGGAGGACGGTGTAGCCGTCGTTGATGAGGTAGGTGAGGATAGCGGGCAGCGCCTCCGGCGTGTGGAGGGCGGCGTTGTGGAACAGCACGATGCTGCCCGGCTGCACCTTGGAGGTCACCCGCCGGCAGATGGTGTCCGCGTCGTAATCCTTCCAGTCGAGGGAATCCCTATCGGCAATGACTTAAAGACGTTGTGCCGCAAGGGCTTGCAAGTTTGACGGCTGTGCGCATCAGGCAAAAAATTGACCTGTAAATGGGGCGTTTGGCGGGTGATTCAGGCGCGGGAGGGGTCAAAAATCGAGGGGGTGTGCGCGGGGGGTGGGGTGGAGGTTAAAAGACGAGGGTGGATGCGGTATACTAAAAATAGGATGGATACCAGGGGATTCCATGCAGATATCCGGGCAATTGTGCTCCAGCAGCCAGTCTGTAAATTTGTGAACATCTACACCGCAGCAGGTTGGAAATACGACTTTCACACCATGACCTCCTCCATAAAGATAACGAAGAGAATGCAGGGACTGAACCGCCAAGCAATTAAGAAATCTGGCGCCGGAACTGACGGAATAGTCTTTCAGAAATTGCCGCGAAAGCTCCCGCACCGTACACATAACGAAAGTTCCGAATCGACCTGCGGTGCAGTTCCAAAACGAAAACCACCTTGTCGGGGGGCAAATCGCTGATCGCAGTGAGCGGCACTTTATGACAGCAGAAGCTCGATCAGCTCCTGATTGCTCAGCCCGCTGAAATAGCGGCCCGCATCCTCGTGGGCCAGTGCGCCGCGCAGGCTCTGCTCCTCCAGCCGCACGCCCACCAGCTTTTCCGCCAGCACCTCCGGCTCCACCACGCTGAAAAAGTCGCCGGTGAACGCGATATGCTGGATGACGCCGTGGTCGGTGGACAGATGCGCCTCCACACCGCCGCAGGCGGGGAAGCGCTTCTGCCTGGTCATCTCGCATTCCCGAGACTGGCCATAGTTCCATTCCCACGTGGCGTATCGCTGTTCCCGCAGCCGAGAGATCTGCGATTTGTCCTCCTCGGTAAGGACATACTCCTCGCCGAGCTGCTGCGCCAGAATGTTGTCCAGCAGCACGCGGCGGAATTCCTCCAGCTCCACGGGATGGGGCATATGCTGCCGCACGGTGGTGACGCGGCTTCGGACGGAGGCCACGCCCTTGGCGGCGATCTTTTCCTGGTCCACATGAAGGGCTTGCGCCACCCGGTCAAGATCGGAGTCGAACATGATGGTACCGTGGTGCATGACCCGCCCCTCCTTCAGATACTGGGAGTTGCCGGAGAATTTCCGCCCGTTGACCTCGGCCTGAACGCCCAGAGCCGCCAGCGCAGCCACCACCGGCTGACAGAACAGCCTGAAGTTTATGGCTTCCATGTCGCCCGCGTCGGCGATGAACGTGAAGTTCAGGTTTCCCATGTCGTGGTACACCGCACCGCCGCCGGACAGCCGTCGTACCACTCGCACACCGTTTTCGCGGACGAATTGCTGGTCGATCTCGGCGGCGGCATTTTGGTGCTTTCCGATGATGACGGCGTTGTTGTTCTGCCACAGCATGAAGTAGGTTTGATCGCGGGGTAGACAGTCAAACACATACTGTTCTGCCGCCAGATTCCACGCCGGATCTGTGGTGTAGAGATCCAAATAGGAGAGCTTTGCCTGCGCCATGTTGATATGCTCCTTTGCATAAAATAGAGCGCCGTGCGCGGGCTGGTCAGCCGCCCTTCTTGGGCAGCGTCGATCGGTATTCGCCGGCGGTCACGCCGGTTTTGGCCTTAAATACCCGCATGAAGTGCTGGATGGTCAGGAAACCAACATCCTGACCGATGTCGCGTACCAGCCTGCTGTCATCCGCCGGCAGCTGCTTTGCTTTTTCGATGTGAAGGCCGCTGAGATACTGAGTGAACCTCTTTCCATCGATCTCGCTGAAAATGCGGCTGAGATACAACGGACTGATGCCCAGCTGGGCGGCAACGCCGTCAAGGGACGGGCCGCTGTCCATGTAGTGCTCCCCCACGTATTTCTTGGCGGCCAGCGACTGTACTGATCGGGCAGCTCCACCTGCCGGACGGTAGACAGCAGGTGACGCAGCGTGGTGGACGCCGCCTCCGCCGAGTACTCCGTAATAGCGCCAACCGTGCTGCGGATGCTCTCCGGGTAGTGACGGTCGAAGCAGACCACCACGCCGATCCGGCCGTGGGGGCGTGTCGAACACCTGAAAGCCATCGTCGCTGGGGGTGTGGTAGCCTTGCCATAATCTGTTTTTGCCGGGTTGGGGATATTCACCCCGATGCCGTTAATCTCCACTTTGGTTCATAGTGTCTCCGTTCGTATGGCGTGGCCGGGGATGGGCGGCGTAATCTTTGCGGAGCTTATACGATCTCACAGGCCCAGCATGCGTTGGGCGGAATTGGGGATGCCCAGCTGCTGCCGGTATTTGGCTACGGTGCGGCGGGAAATGTCACAGCCCCTGGCCTTCATGCAGGCGCACAGCGCCTCGTCCGACAGGGGGTGGGCGCGGTCCTCCCCGGCCACCAGCTCCCGCAGGAGCGCACAGGCCGAGCCGGCTGTGGTATTGCCGCCGGAGACGGCGTTGCCGGAGAAGAAGTAATCCATGGGGAAAACGCCCCAGGCGCATTGCAGGTACTTGTCCTTCAACGCGCGGCTGACGGTGGAGACATGCAGCTCCAGCTCCGCCGCCGCGTCCGTCATGCGCAGAGGGTGCAGGCCCCGGCTGCCCAGGCGGAAAAAGTCCTGCTGGCGGCGGGCGATGAACATGCCGCAGCGCAGCAGCGTGGAGCGCCGCTGGTGGACGGCGCGGAGCATGTGGTCCGCCTGCTGCAGCTTGCCCTTCAGGTACTGCCGCACCTCCGGGTCGTCGGTGGTATCGTACAACTGCCGGTAGAAGCTGCTGATGCGGAACTCCGTCTGGGCGGCCCGGCTCTCATCGCAGACGTACACGCCGTCCTGCTCCGTTACGAAGAGGTCCGGCAGGATATGGGCGGGGCGCTCCGCCCGGCAGAACTGGCGGCCCGGATAGGGGTCCAGCTGGCGTATCTTTGCCAGTGCGCGGCGCACCTCCTCCTCCGGGATGTCCAGCGCGGCGGCAATGGCCCTGAACCGGCCGCGGCCCAGCGGCTCCAGATACCCGCAGACGATGGGAACGGCGGCGCTCCCGTCCCCCAGCCGCTCCAACTGCAGCAGCAGGCACTGGGACAGATCGCGGGCACCGACGCCCGCCGGCTCCAGCCGGCGCAGCTGCGCCATACCGTGGGCCACCTGCTCCTCCGGCACGGACAGGCCCTCCGCCAGTTCCGCATCGGAAAAGCGCATGTAGCCGTCGTCATCCAGACAGTCGCTGAGGTAGCACAGCAGCGCCTTGTCCGTCCGGCTTACCGGCAGGTCGGCAATCTGCCGACGCAGAAACAGGGGCAGCGTCTCCCACAGGCCGCCGTCGGTGCCGATGCGGTCCACCGGTGAGACAGCTCCCTCCTCCGGGGCATACGCGGTACGGCCTGGGCCGGGGCCGCCGCCCTCCAGCCACTGGAGGCGGCGCTCCAGATCGTCGGCCGTGTCGGAAAACGTCTCCTCCGCCGCCGGTGTCTCCAGATCCACCACGGGATTCTCCTCCGCCAGCGCGTTAAGGCAGCGCAGCAGGTCGATCCGGCTCATTTGCAGGACTTGCAGACTTTGGAGCTGCTGTGCCGAAAGCTGCTGCTCCTGTTTGATCTCTATCTGCAAAACGCCGCCTCCTTTCCCGTGGATTTGACAAACAGTATAGCACAAAAGCGGCCCAAGGGCAAGCCATCAGGACAGCACGGGCACGCAGAAGCGGCTGCCGGACACACCGGCAGCCGCTTCTGCGTGTAGTGAGGAGATGACCAGACAGAACGGCATGTCCCGAAGAATGCCGCCGATGGCCGATATCAGCTATTCATACCGCCCCGCGGGCGGTGAAGGCAGTTCAGGACTGCCAGGAGTAGGCGGGGTCCTGCACCACGCACTTGCCGCCGGTGACCTCAATGACCTGGCCGTTGATGCCGCGGCTGAGATTCGAGGCCAGAAACACCATGGCCGCGGCGATCTCCTCCGGCTCACCCATGCGCTGCAGCATGGCGCTGCCGCCCAGGGAGCGGTAATCCTCCGGGTCCGGGTGGTTGGCCTTGACCATGTCGGTGCCCACCATACCGGGGGCTACCGCGTTGACACGCACGTGCCACGGCGCCAGCTCCAGCGCCAGTGCTTTGGTATAGGCATTGACGCCGGCCTTTGTGACCGCGTAGATGCTGCGGACGGTGGCGGCGATCCTGCCGCACAGGGAGGAAGTGGACAGGATGCAGCCGGAGCCGGCTTTCCGGAAATAGGGCAGCACCAGCCGGCAGGCCTCGGACACGGCGGTGAGATTCACGTCGATCTCCCGCGCCCACAGGTCGTCCTGCAGTGTCAGGAACCCGTCGGGGCAGCCCATGCCGGCGTTGTTGATGAGCACGTCGATGCGGCCGAAGCGCCGCTCCGTCTCAGAAAACAGGTGCTTCAGCTGTGGGGCGGAGGTGATGTCCGCCGTGACGGCCAGAAGGGACAGGCCCTCCCGCTCCGCCCTGGCATTGATCTGCGCCACCAGCTTTTCGTTGGAGCCGCAGACCGCTACGCAGGCGCCCTCCCGGAGAAACAGCTCCGCGGCGGCATAGCCGATGCCGCGGGTGCCGCCGGTGATGACCACGACTTTTTCACGCAATCCGGTATCCATGCTTCAGACCTCCCCTCTGCCGCCCACCTCGACGGCGGTGCCGGTGATGTAGGAGGCGTCCGCGCCCGCCAGGAAGACGGCGGTATCCGCCGTCTCCTCCGGGGCCGCATCCGCGCCTTGCAGCACGGTGCAGATGCGGATGCCGGAGGAGGCGACCTCGGACGCAAAATTCTTGGTGATGGACTCCACCGACGCAGAACAGACGGCGGAGATCACATTGTCCGTGCGGGGGTGCCGCACGCTGCTGTTGGTGATGAACACCACCGCGGCGTTTCCGGCGGCGCGGAGGCGCGGCACGGCATACAGCGCACTTTTCCATGCATAACGGGCGCTGTCGTCCATATAGCGGCGGATGACGTCCGGCGTCAGCTGTGCGGCGGTCATGCCGGGGTCGGCCACGGTGGCGTCACAGAACAGGGCGTCGATGCGGCCATTCACCGCGCCGGCCCAGTCCAGCTCCTCCCGCAGCGCGGAGAGCGGGCTGTTCATCGCCTGCACGGAGGCGCCCGCCGCCGTCAGCGTCTGCGCCACGGCGCGACCCGCCGCCTTATCAGCGCCGGTGACCACGACGATCTTGTTCCTCCAGTCCATATCAGGCAATGCCCAGATCCTTGCGGACCTGCTTTATATCCAGCTGCGGGATACCCAGCATCTCCCGGGCCTCGGCGGGAGTGGCCACCTTATTGCCATAGACCTTCACAGCATCCACGGCGCGCTGGACCAGCATCTCGTTGGTGGCCAGGATCTTGCTGCCGTCATCGGCCTTGCCGTAGACCACGTTGTCCTCCAGGCCCACGCGGATGTGGCCGCCCAGCGCCAGGCAGGCGAACAGCAGCGGCATATGGCCGGCGCCGACGCCGAAGCCGGACCAGGTGCAGTTGGAGGGCAGGTGGCGGACCAGATACTCCAGGTTCTCCACAGTGGCGGGCATGGCGCCCTTGACGCCCATGCACATCTGATAATGGATGGGGTCCACCAGCAGCCCCTGCTTGCGGAAGTAATCCACGTTGGTGAGCATGCCGTAATCGAAGATCTCGCACTCCGGCTTGATGCCCTTCTCCAGATAGAGGGAGGCCAACTCCGTCAGGAACTTGCCGGTGTTCTCAAACAGGCCCATGGTGCCCCAGTTGAACGTGCCGGCGTCAAAGGTGCCCATTTCGATGCCGGGCACCTCACGGTGGTGGGCCATGCGGTCCTCATCGGTGGCGGGATGCTTTTTGGAGGCGCCGGAGGAGGTGCAGTTGATGATCACGTCGCAGTCCTCGTGAGCGCGGATCAGCGTGATCGTCTCACGGAACTTCTCCTTATCCATGCAGCCCAGACCGTCGTCTGCACGCATGTGCAGGTGAACGATGGAGGCGCCCAGCTTCCAACAGTTATAGGCGTCCTCCGCGATTTGCTGAGGTGTCTCGGGGATCTTGTAGCCGGTGGGGGTGACAGCGCCGGTTAGCGCCGCAGTAATGATCGTCTTTGCCATAAGATGTACATCCTTTCTCATTTTTCGCAGGCTCCCCGGAGGGAGCGCGGGATGAAATACAGGTAACAGCCCTATGGGTAGCAAAACCCGTGCCAACCGCTGCGCGGTGCGCTTTTTGCCGGGCAGCACGCAGTTTTGCCCATAAAACCGCTGACGCACGCTGTTTTTTTGTGCAAATAAGCGGCTTTTGTTTTGCGTTTTTGCAAATTATTTTGCATTTTTGCAAATGCCGTTCCGTGTAAACCGTTGATTTCCCGTTGGGAGCGGCTTGGCATGATATTTGCTTAACATATTCTTCGGAACAAAAAATTAGGGCGCAGACGCCCTTGCTCCGCAATCGATCAAAGTATACAGGAGGTTCAAAGCTATGTTACATGACGCAGTGATCGTCGCCTACGGGCGCAGTCCGGTGTGCCGTGCGCTGAAGGGCGCACTGTCCCAGATACACCCGGTGGATTACGCCGCCGAGACGCTACTGGGCGTGCTGGCCAAGGTGCCGCAGCTGGATCCGGCGGAGGCGTCCGATCTGATCCTGGGCTGCTCCATGCCTGTCAAGACGCTGAATCTGAATCCGGCGCGGCAGGTGGTGCAGCGGGCCCAGCTGCCCGACGCCATCTCCGCGCAGACCATCAACCGCTACTGCGCCTCGTCCCTGCAGGCGGTGGCCACCTGCGCCAACGCCATTATGTGCGGGCAGGAGGAAGTGATGATCGCCGGCGGCGTGGAGGATATGTCCCACACGTTCCACACCGCCGATCCCAAGGAGCGGAACCCGTGGCTCAACGAGCACTGTGAGGGCGCCTACATCTCCATGGGCATGACGGCGGAGAACGTGGCCGCCAAGTGGCACGTCCAGCGCGCCGACATGGAGCAGATGGCGGTGGAGTCCCACGCAAAGGCGGCGGCAGCGCAGGACGCCGGCTATCTGGCCATGTCCATCATACCTGTCACCGGCAAGGATGCCGAGGGCAACGCCGTCACTGTTACTGTCGACGAGGGCATCCGCCGCGGCACCACCGCCGAGAAGCTGGCCGCGCTGAAGCCCTGCTTCAAGGAGGATGGTGTGGTCACGGCGGCCACCTCCTCCCAGATGAGCGATGCCGCGGCCTTCGCCGTGGTGATGTCCCGCGAGAAGGCGGAGGCGCTGGGCATCAAGCCCATCGCACGCTTTGTGGCATTCGCCACCGCCGGCTGCGACGGCCGGTACATGGGCGAAGGCCCCATCTATGCCGTGCCCAAGGTCATGGAAAAGGCCGGACTGACGGTGGACGACATGGATGTGATCGAGCTGAACGAGGCTTTTGCCGCCCAGGCACTGGTGTGCATCGACCAGCTGAAGCTGCCCCGCGAGAAGGTCAATCCCTGGGGCGGCGCCATGGCGCTGGGCCATCCCATGGGCGCCACCGGCATCTTTCTGCTGTCCAAGGCGCTGGACTATCTGAAGGTCACCGGCGGCAAGCGGGGCCTTGTGACCATGTGCATCGGCGGCGGCATGGGCGCGGCCGGCATTTTCGAGCTGTGTGACTGAACGGAACACCGTTGCAATAAGGAGGAACCGATATGAATATTCAGAAAAACATGTTTGACCTCACCGGCAAAAACGCCATCGTGGTGGGCGGCGCCGGCGGCATCGGGCAGGCCATCGCCCAGGGACTGGCTATGTACGGCGCCCATGTGTGCATCGCCAGCCGCAAGGAGGAGAGCCTCCAGCGGGCGCAGGCGGAGATCAAGGCCGATAGCGGCTGCGATGTGGGCTACTACACCGTGGACGCAGGCAGCGAGGATAGCGTGAAGGCGCTGAGTGAAAAAGCCATCGCCGAGCTGGGGCACATCGACATTCTGGTGAACGCCCAGGGCTTCAACAAAAAATTCCCCATCACCGAGTTCGACGGCACTGTGTGGGATCAGATGTTCAACGTGAACGTCAAGTCCGTGATGCTGACCATGAAATACTTCGGCCGGCACATGCGGGACGACATCGGCGGCGGCAAGATCATCAACCTGTCCTCCGTCCGCGGCATCCGCGCCTGCGGCGGCGGCAACACCGGCTACGGCGCCACCAAGGGCGCTGTGGACATGCTGACCCGCATGGGCGCCAAGGATCTGGGCCCCACGGTATATGTCAACGCCATCGGCCCCACCATCACCTACACTCCCATGATGGTGGGCATCCTGCCCGCCGACCCCAAGGAGCGGGCCGCCAAGGCCGCCAACATGCCACTGCAGCGCATCGGCGAGCCGGAGGACTGCGTGGGCCCCGCCATCTTCCTGGCGTCCGACGCATCCAATTTTGTCTCCGGTCAGATCATCTATCCCGACGGCGGCCTCACCGCCATGGGCTGATTTATAAGGTAAAAAGGAGAACGACACCATGAGCTTCAGGATCACCAAGAGAGAGGACGCCGTCCCCTACGAGGCCAAGGGCCACTACGGCATGCTGGCCACCCGGCTGCACAACCCCGCCGACGTCAACGATGGCAGCATGACCCAGGGCCTGTCCCACTTCCTGCCCGGCGGCGGCTGCGAATACGGTGCCAACGCGCTGGAGTCCATCTACTACATCGTGGAGGGTGAGATGGACATCGTGGTGGAGGAGGGCACACCGGAGGAGGTGCGCACCACCCTGCACAAGGGCGATTCCTTCCACTGCGGCCCCAACACCCACAAGGGCATCAAGAACAACGGTCCCGTCACCTGCCAGATGCTGGTGACGCTGGTTCGCCCGGAGGCCAGGTAAACGGCCATGAGCGAACAGATCAGACATCTGCTGACCATCAATCCCGGCTCCACCTCCACAAAGCTGTCCCTGTTTGAAAACGACAGGGAGGTGCGCAAGGAGGAGCTGTTCGTGGACGCCGACAAGATCAAGGACTGTCTGCTGATGATCGACCAGCTGGAGCTGCGGATGCAGTCGGTACGGGATTTCATCCGGCGCTCCGGCATCGACATGACGAAGCTGGACATGATCGTGGCCCGCGGCGGCTCCATCAACGGAGTGAAAAGCGGCGCGTATCTCATCGATGAGCACATCGACACGGTGCTGCGCTACGCCCCGCGCTCCCAGCACGTCAGCTCGCTGGCAGGCATCATCGCCTACCAGCTTTCCAAGGAATACGGCGTGCCAGCCATGTTTTACGACGCGGTGTCGGCGGATGACGCCGACGAGATCATGCACTACACCGGCCTGCCGGAGTGCCGCCGGTTCGTGACCTCCCACTGCCTGAATTCCAAGATGGTGGCGCGGGAGGCGGCGGAGCAGATGGGCAGGCGCTACGAGGACTGCGACATCATCACCGCTCATCTGGGCGGCGGCATTACCATGGCGTTCCACCACGGCGGGCGCATGATCGACACGCTGCTGGACGACGCCGGCCCCATGTCCCCCCAGCGGGCGGGACGCATCCCCGTGACGGACGTCATCAACCTCTGTTACAGCGGGAAGTACACCAAGGCGGAGATGGCCAACAAAATGCGGGGCAAGGGCGGTCTTGTGGCCTACTTCGGCGTGCAGGACGCCCGGGCCGTGGAACAGCTCATCGCCGACGGCAATGAGTTGGCCCGCGACATCTACTGGTACATGGGCTATCAGATCGCCAAGGGCATCGGCGAGCTGTCCGTCTGCCGCAGCGGCAAGCTGGACTGCATCATCCTCACCGGCGGCATGGCCTACTCCAAAATGCTGACAGACTGGGTGGCGGAGCGCGTCTCCTTCCTGGCGCCGGTGAAGGTCATTCCGGGCGAACACGAGATGCAGGCACTGGCACGGGGCGGCCTGCGGGTGCTGCGGGGTGAGGAGACGCCCAATACCTACACCTGGTACCCACCGGAGTACGACAGCTATGAGGACTTCCGGCGGAAGGTGACAGGCGCGTAAGGCGCGCCCGTCCTATCAAGAACGCTCTGCAAAGAGAGAAAGGAACACAGCGTGATCTACACAAAGTTTGAACAACTGACAAAGGCGGTGGCGTCGCGGGCCGACAAGGCGCGCTGCGCTATCGTGGCACCGGAGGACGGGCACACCATTGACGCCATGATCCGCGCCTACCGCGAGGGGCTCATCGAGCCTATCCTCATCGGCAGCAAGGACGTGATCGGCGAGCTGCTGGCCGAGAAGTATTTCGATCCCCACGATATCACCATCATTGACGAGACGGATCACGAGGCCGCCTGCCAGACGGCGGTGGATCTAGTGAACCGGGGACAGGCAGACGCCATCATGAAGGGCCTGGTACACACCAAGGTGTTCATGCACGCCATTCTGAAGCGGGAAAATCAGCTGAAGACCGGTCAACTGGTGTCCATGCTCTCCATCCGGGAGCTGCCCCATTACCACAAGCTCATCGCCTTCACCGACGCGGGCATCTGCATGTACCCCACGCTGGATGAAAAGCGGCAGATCATTGAGAACGCCGTGGCGTGCCTGACAGCTATGGGCTTCGACACCCCCAAGGTGGGCGTGCTGTCCGCCGTGGAGGTAGTCAATCCCAAGATGAAGGAGAGCGTGGAGGCCGACGCCCTCAAGCGCATGAACCAGAATGGCATCATCAAGGGCTGCATCGTGGAAGGCCCCATCTCCTACGATGTGGCCGTCAGCCGGGAGGCGGCGGAGGTCAAGGGCTTCCACAGCCCCTGCGCCGGCGATGTGGACCTGCTGGTCTTCCCCGATCTGTGCAGCGCCAACTGCACCACGAAGGCCATCACCCAGACCTGCCGGATCCCGGTAGGCTCCCTGATCCTGGGCACGAAGGTGCCGGTGATCCTGTCGTCCCGCGCCTCCATGGCGGAGACAAAATACATGTGCATCGCCCTGGCCGCCGCGGCCAAGGCTGCAAAATAACCGACCACACACGATTTTTATAAGGAGGAACAAGTATGTACAGTGGTACTAACGGAAGAATGGCTATGGACCGTCTCGGCGGCATCGACTGGGAGCGCATGCGCAACTATCGCCTGGGCCGCGTGAAGGAGTCCATGAAGAAGTTCGGCATCGACGTGCTCATCACCTGGGACGCCTACTCCATCCGCTATATCTGCGGTGGTTATCCCACCGTGCCCTGCCGTTACAGCCAGGCACAGTTCGTGGTGGTGCCTGTCAACGGCGACCCCCACGCTTTCCTGACCACCAGCTTCTCCGCCGCCGCGCTGCGGGAGGAGATGCCCTGGATGAAGAACAAGCTGTGGGCGCCCCCTGCCGGTCTGAAGTGGTGCTCCAGTGTCATGGATCTGGAGCCCCACATGAACAAGATCATCCCCATCATCAAGGAACACGGCCTGATGGAGGGCACCGTAGGTCTGGACGGCTGCACGTTGGAGCTGCTGGTCAGCAGCGCCCTGTGGGCCAAGGGCGTGAAGAACGTCAAGTCCGCCCACGACATGATGTTCGATGCCCGTAAGATCAAGAGTGAGGATGAGATCGCCTGCATGCGTCTGGCCTGCGACTCCGCCGACGCCGCGTTCTATGAGATGAAGAAGGCCATCGTGCCCGGCATCCGCGAGTGCGATCTGGTGGGTATCGGCATGAAGAAGCTGTATGAGCTGGGCGCCGACGAGACGCAGGAGTTCGTATGCTGCTCCGGCCCCCGCACCAACCCCCTGCACATCGACTACACCGACCGCGCCATTGCTCCCGGCGACGTCATCAACATCGACGTCAACGGCAACTCCTACATGGGCTACAAGTCCTGCTACTACCGCTCCTTCGTCTGCGGCACTGCCACCCCCACGCAGAACGAGGTGTTTGAGGCCTGCCGCGCCATGCTGTATGAGGGCATGAAGGGCATCAAGGCCGGCAATACCACCGCCGATATCACCGCCGGCTGGCCGCAGTCCCCCGAGTATTGGGGCGAGACGAATCCGCTGGATGTGGCCGGCTACGCGCTGGGCCACGGTCTGGGTCTGTCCCTGCACGAGGCGCCCGCCTGCTTCAAGCCCGCCACCGTGCAGGCCGGCAAGATCGAGACGCTGGAGGAAGGCATGGTCATCGCCGTGGAGACCTACACCAAGGGCGTGGATCCCAAGTACGGCAAGTTCGGTGTCCGTCTGGAGGAGGATGTGGTGGTCACCAAGGACGGCTACGAGCTGCTGACCAAGTGGCCCATCGACAAGATCACCGAGTGCCCGTTCTAAGCAAAAGCATTTTCCATACCGCAATCACCCATGCCCGGATAGCTGAATTCCTGTAGCACACGCATTCTTCCGAAAAATCTGTTTTGTAATGTTATAAAGGAGAATAGTATGATAGACTATAGAAATAAACCGTGGTGGCTGCTGATGGCAGTTCCCATTGTCATTAACTGCTGTATCGGCCTGTCCTATCAGACCATGGGCGTGTACCTGTCCGCCTACGTCATGGGCAATCTGGGCGCTACCGCTACCCAGTTCGGTCTGGTGTCCACCATCTGGACCGTCGTGGCCTGCATCATGCGTCCCGCTTCCGGCCCCCTGGCCCAGAAGTTCGGCACCAAGACCATCATGCTCATCGGTCTGGTGATCTGGACGGCCATGATCGTGGGCTTCGGCTTCGTTCCCACCTTCGCGGTGTGGGCCGTCTGCCGTGTGATCCAGTGCTTCGGCCACGCCACCTCCTACACCCTGTCTCAGGCTGCCGCCGCCGAGGCCGCGCCCAAGGGCGATCTGGGTAAGGCCGCCAACCTGTACGTGGGTATCCCCCAGGTGCTGGCCGTGGTCATCGGCCCCGCCATCGGTCTGGCCTTCATCGGCGACAACCAGTGGCAGCGGTTCTTCCTGCTGACCTCCCTCATCGCCCTGCTGGGCATCGTGCTGGGCATCATCTTCCTGCCCGGCAAGAAGCAGAGTGAGGAGCTGATGGAGCTGAACAACGCCGAGTACAAAGAGCAGATTGAGAAGGACGCCGCCATCGAGTATCACGGCATCTGGAAGGTGCTGGAGAAGTCCGCGCTGCCCGCGTCCATCATCATGGTGTTCTGCTCCTTTGCACACCTGGCCATGATGTTCTTCTCCGCCTATGTGGTGGCACAGTACGGTGAGCTGGGCGGCGCCGCCATCTTCTCCTCCCTGTACGGTCTGATGCAGCTTCCGCTGATGTTCGTCCTCGGCCCCATTCAGGACAAGTTCGGCACCAAGGTCATCTTCATCCCCGCCGTTCTGTTCTGCGCGCTGGCAACGGCGCTGCTGGCCATGGGTAATACCAACTGGGTGATGCTGGGCATCATCTACGGCATCGGTCAGGCCGGCATCAAGCCGGTGCTGAACGGCCAGCTGGTCAAGGCCTGCCCTATGAACCGCGTCACCGTGGCTACCGGTACATATCAGATGGCCAACGGCGTCGGCCTGGGTCTGGCCGCTTTCTTCGGCGGTCTGGTCATAGACAACCTGGGCTGGGCAGCCATGTGGTGGTACTGCGGCATCCTGTTCGTTCTGTGCGGTGTCGCCTGCCTCTTCGTGATCAAGGAGCCCTGGCTGAAGGCCAAGAAGGCTGCCTGACACGAGCGCATGACCAAGCAAAACCCGGCAACATGAGCGACAGGGCTGCTATCAATCTATATGGTGCGGCCGCCTGACAGCGCCGCGCATCGACAAACCATGCACATTGCCCCGTCCGGATGCACGGGCATCATCCGGACGGGGTCTTTTAAAAATGGAGGATCACTATGGCAAAGCATTTGACAGACCAGGCCGAAAAGAGGCTGCTTTCTCTCAGAAACGAGATGCTGGTGACCCCTGAGGTCTGTGTACAGAAAGCAAAATACACCACGGAATCCTTCCGGCGCACGGAGGGCGCTCCCATCCATTACCGGAGAGCCATGGCGCTGGACAATGTGCTGACCCACCTGACCGTGGGCATCGGCGACCAGGAGCTGATCGTGGGACGGCCTACCGGTAAAAAGCGGGGCGGGCCCCTCTCTCCCGAGGTGAATTCCACATGGTACACCAAGGAGATGGACAGCTTTCACACCAGAGAACAGGAAAACTATGCCGAGGTCTCCGAGGAGGACAAGGCGATCATCCGGGATTGCTGCGAATACTGGCACGGCAAGTCCCTGTTTGATAGATGGCAGGCGGCGATCCCTGATGAGCTGAAATTTGCCAACGGCCCCATTATCGGCGGCGGCGGCTTCTGCCTGAACACCCAGTATTTCGGACACATTTCCACGGACTTCGAGGTGGTGATGCAGAAGGGTATCTCTGGTCTGTACGAGGACATCAATGCCGCCATCGCCCACTATGAGAAGGACACCATCGGTAATGTGGACAGCTTCAACAAGGTGCAGTATCTCAAGAGCATGAAGATTGCGCTGGGTGCCATCGTCAAGTTCGCCAACCGCTATGCCGACGAGGCGGAGCGGTTGGCCGGACTGGAGCAGGACCCCCGGCGCAAAAAGGAGCTGGAGCAGATCGCCGTCAACTGCCGCCGCGTGCCGGAATTCCCGCCGGAGAGTTACTGGCAGGCGCTGCAGTGCGCGTGGCTGATGTATGTGGGCCTGAACAACGAGGCGTGGGGCGCAGGCCCCTCCATGGCCCGGGTAGACCAGTACCTGTATCCCTTCTTCAAAGCGGACATGGATGCCGGGCGCATCACCCAGGAGGACGCCGTGGAGTTGACCGGCTGCTTCCTCATCCGGCAGAACGGGCAGTTCACGGTGTATTCCACGCCGGCTGCCAAGATCTACGGCGGCCTTTCTTCCCGTCTGGGCAATACCATCGGCGGCAAGAAGCCCGACGGCTCCTGCGCCGTCAATGAGCTGTCCTACGTGTTCATGTACGCCGCCCGCTACGGCCTGACGGAGGACCTGATGGTCATGACCAACGAGGACACGCCCCGCGACTTCATGGTCGAGGCCGTGAAGACCGCCGCCTATCTGCGGGGCAAGATGAAGTTTATCGGTGTGGACGTGGTGACCCGGCAGTTCCTGCACATGGGACGCCCGCTGGAGGTGGCCAATGCCTGCGCCATCACCGGCTGCAACTCCCCCTCCGTGCCGGGCTACTCCCTGGATCTGCCCGGCGGCATGATCAATCTGCCGCTGATCTTCGATCTGGCGCTGCACAACGGCTATGCGCCGCGGCTGGGCAAAAAGCTGGGCATGGAGACGGGCGACGCCCGCCGGTTCGGGACCTTCGAGGAGGTGTACGGCGCGTTCAAGGCGCAGTTTACCTATCTGCTGCCCTACATGCATCTCTACAAGAACATGGACAAGCTGATGTTCCAGCAGTATTCCCCGTGTCTGGTACAGTCGGCCCTCATCAAGGGCTGCATCGAAAAGGCGCAGGACATCACGGACGGCGCCGCTAAATACAACTCCTTTGCCATGTCGTTGTCCGGCGCACCCAACATGGGCGACAGCCTGTACGCCCTGAAGAAGCTGGTGTTTGAGGATGGGAAGTACACCATGGCACAGGTCATGGACGCGCTGGACGCCAACTGGGAGGGCTGCGACGAGATGTACCGCGACTTCTGCCGCCTGCCCAAGTTCGGCAACGATATCCCCGAGGTGGACGCTATGGTGGACGATGTGCTGAAGTTCTGCGCGGCAGAGGTGGCCAAGACGCCCGGACCCTTCGGCGCGCTGTCCATCTGCGCGGCGGCCACCATCACCGGCAACATCCAGATGGGCGCGGATACCGGCGCACAGCCTGACGGCCGCCATGCCGGCGAGCCCATCGCCGAGGGCGGCATCTCGCCCCATCAGGGCCGCAATAAAAACGGCCTGACGGCTTCGCTGGCCTCCGTGGCCAAGCTGGATCCGCTGTCCTTCTGCAACGGCTCCGTGTTGAACCTGCGCATCAATCCGGACGCTGTGGCCAGCGAGGATAAAATCGCCAAGCTGGCCACGCTGGTGACTATCTTCCACAAGATGGGCGGCTTCCTGGTACAGTTCAACATCGTCAGTACCGAGACGCTGCGGGAGGCCCAGAAGCACCCCGAGCAGTACAAGGATCTGCTGGTGCGCGTGTCCACCTACTCCGCCTACTTTGTGGAGCTGAGCACCATCCTGCAGAACGACATCATCTCCCGAATGGAGTTTGAGAGCCTATAACAACGACCCGCGTACCGGCGGGAGACGCTCCCGCCGGTACGCAAGACAGGAGACGCAAATGGATCAGGTAAAGGCCATTATTTTCAACAAGGTACAGGGCTCCTTTGTGGACGGCTGGGGCGTACGCACCACCATTTTCCTCAAGGGCTGTCCCCTGAAATGCAAATGGTGCTGCAACCCGGAGGGACAGTCCTTTGCGCCGGAGCTGCGGGTGATCTACGACGACTGCAACGGCTGCGGACGGTGCCCGGCACTGTGCGACCGGGGCGCGCTGTCCATGAAGGACGGCAAGGTGGCGGTGGACCGCAGCAAGTGCGACGTGTGCGGCGCGTGCAGCGAGTTCTGCTATACCGGTGCGCTGGGGCCGTTCGGCCAGTACTACACCGTGGACGAGATGTTCGACTATCTCAAGAAGGACAAGATGTTCTACGACGCATCCGGCGGCGGTGTGACCATCGGCGGCGGCGAGGCCACCTGTTTCCCGGACTTTGTGCTGCCGCTCATCGAAAAGCTCCACGGCGAGGGCATCAAGGTGGCCATCGACTCCTGCGGCTACGTCACGTCGGAGCGGGGGCGGGAGATCTACCGGCAGGCGGATCTGGTGCTGTTCGACATCAAGGGTCTGGAGCACCACCGGGAGAACACCGGCGTGGATAACGATGTCATCTGGGAGAACCTGCGGTGGCTCAACAGCATCCACCGGGACGTCATCATCCGGATGCCCATTATTCCCGGCTACAACGACGACTGGCAGGAGATTCAGCGGGAGGCGGAACTGCTGAGCCAGTTCAACTGCATCAAGCGGGTGGATATCCTCCCGTATCACCCCTACGGCAAGTCCAAGTACCGGGAAATCGGCAAGGCCTATGAGATACCGGAAGGCACCAAGGTGCCGGAGGAGTATCAGCAGCGGATCAAGGAGCTGTTTGAGGAGAAGGGCTTCTTGACGCAGCTCGGCGGCTGATATTATAATGACCCCGTATAAATTCTGCGGCATGGGGTGGATGTTATGAGCAATTATCATGATTTTGTGGATGTAAGGGATTACTGTGAGAGCTATCATCAGGCGCTGTGCATCACAGACGCCAACGGCGTCATCACATACATGAACGCGCTGTACTGCCGGGAGACGGGGCTGACGCCCGCCGCCATCGGCACCCACGAGCCGTTCACTGATCCCATCAGCAAGCAGGTCATCCAAAAGCGCCAGACCGTCTCCTTCGGCAACGCCGGTCTGGCGGCACCCAGCAAGACGGGACGGTTCGTCACGGGCGTGCCCATCTTCGACCGCGGCGGGCGGCTGGTAAATATCGTCATCACGCTGGCGCCGGAGCGGGAGGTCTACCGCCGGTTCCGGGAGCTGAAGCGCCTGCTGACACAGCAGCAGACCATCCGGGTGATGGAGGGCGGCGACGAGCGGGCTATGAGCCTGCTGGGCCGCGACCCCAAGATCAAGGAGATCCGCAGCCTCATCCGCCGCGTGGCGGCCACCGATGCCGCCGTGCTCATCACCGGAGAGTCCGGCACGGGCAAGGAGGTCATCGCCGACTGTATTCAGGAGAACTCCAAGCGCGCCCAGAAGCCCTATGTGAAGATCAACTGCTCCGCCATCCCCACCAACATGCTGGAGGCGGAGCTGTTCGGCTACGAAAAGGGGTCGTTCACCGGCGCCACCAGCCAGAAGATCGGCCTGTTCGAGGTGGCCAACCGAGGCACCATCCTGCTGGACGAGATCGGCGACATTCCCATGGAGCTGCAGCCCAAGCTGCTGCGCGTGCTGCAGCAGGGCGAGATCTACCGCATCGGCAACAACACGCCCATCAAGCTGGATGTCCGTGTCATCGCCGCCACCAACAACAACCTGACCCGCAAGATGCACGCCGGGCAGTTCCGGGAGGACCTGTACTACCGGATCAACGTGTTCCCCATCAAGGTGCCGCCCCTGCGGGAGCGGCGGGAGGACATCTCCGGTCTGGTGACGTACTTCCTCCACGAATACTCCCAGCGGTACGAGCGGAACCTCACCATCTCCGGCGAGGTCATGCAGATGCTGGTGAACTATGACTGGCCCGGCAACGTCCGAGAGCTGCAGAACGTGGTGGAATACTACGTGATCTGCTCTGAGGAGGGCAGTGAGCCGGGACCGGATTTCGTGTCCCAGATCCTGCAGCGGAACAGTCCGTCCCCGGAGTACGACCAGCTTCCCGCGCCGGTATACAGCGGCGCGTCCTTTGCCCCGGTGGACACCGGCGACGCATCTTCCTGTCCCGTGCCGCTGCATGTGACGGGGGAAAAGACGCTGTTCGAGCTGCGGGACGCCTACGAAAAGCTGCTGATCGAGGACGCGCTGGCCCAAACGCCCAATTCCAGCAAGGCTGCGCAGCTCCTGGGCATCTACCCCTCCTCCCTGTACCGGAAAATGCTGAAATACGGCATCCAACTGCAGGATGGGGATACATACGGAGAACGGATATGACGACCTACACAACATATGAGATCCGCAGCGGCGTATTCGCCATCGAGGAGGGCGCCGTCCAGATGTATCTGATCGTGGGCAGCCGGGAGGCTCTGCTGCTGGACACCGGCAGCGGCGCAGGCGACCTGCGGGGACTGGTGCGCGGTCTGACCGCCCTGCCGGTCACAGTGGCGCTGACCCACGGGCACAACGACCACACCGGCGGCGCGCCGCAGTTCGGCACCGCTTATGCACACAAAAATGACTGGCCTGAGATCAGGCGCGATCTGGGCGAGAACGCCGTCACCCTGCGGGAGCTGCGGGGCGGAGACGTTTTCGACCTGGGCGGCCGCCTGATCGAGGTCGTGGAAACGGCAGGCCATACCCCGGGAAGCCTATCGTTTTTTGACAGGAAAAACCGGCTTCTTTTTACCGGTGACAACGTGTCGGACAGGCCTGTTTTTATGTGCCTGCCCGGCGCGGACATGGCGCAGTACCGCCGGACACTGCAGTGGATCCTGGCACATGCCGGGGCGTACGACGCCATATTGGGCTGTCACGGCAGCGCCGTGCAGCCGCCGGAACAGGCGGCGCGGCTCATCGCCTGTCTGGATGCCTGTGCGCAGGGGCGCAGCGTGGACGAGCCCACGCGGGTATACACCGGCGAGGTGTTCCTGAAGCGCTCCTATGACGGCGCCAGCATCTATGCGTCGCTGGAGGCCAACACATGAAGGGAAGGAAATGTGACTGCATATCGCCACATGCTGCAGCCGGTCAGGGTCGGCGGCATGACTCTGAAAAACCGGCTGGCCGCATCCAATTCCGTACTGTACTTTTTGCAGGGTGACGAAAAATATCCCTCGCAGGCGCTGATCACCCATGTGGCCAATAAGGCCAAAAACGGCGCCGGCATCGTGGAGGTGCGCGGCATCGCGCCCCGTGTGGGCCCTGGGCGCATCGCACCGCCTGCCGGGCCGTTTCTGCACATGGCCGAGTTCGACCTCTACGATGCAAAGGCACAGAACTATCTGTCCCAGCTGGCAGACGCCGTACATATGTACAATTCCAAAATCTGCATGAATCTGGCCTGCCGCATTTTTCCCGGCTATGACGTTTCCGCGGGGCTTCCGCCGCGGCCCGGCCAGACCGAGCCGTCCAAGGAGCTGTCGCGGCAGCAGTTCTGCGAGATCGCGGAGGAATACGCGGCGCAGGCCAAGCTGCTGCAGTCGCTGGGCTATGATATGGTGGCCATCCACATGGCTTACCGTCATCAATATCCGGGACGGATGCTCAGTCCGCTGCTGAACCGCCGCACCGACGAGTTCGGCGGCAGCATTGAAAACCGCGGGCGTTTCCCGCTGCTGTGCTGCCAGAAGATCAAGGAGGCATGCGGCCGGGACTTCCCCATTCAGGTGCAGATCTCCGCGGAGGAGAACATCCACGACCCCATGGCACGGTACGACACGCTGGGCACCGCTATGGTGGACGGCGCCGCCGGTTTTTCGCTGGAGGACGCCGTGGCCTTCGCCAAACTGGCTTCCCAGGGCTATGTGGACATCCTGCAGCTGCGGGGTGGGCTGGTGGACCCCTCCCATCCCACAGGCTTTGAACCGGAGGAGACGCCGTTCCTGCACTACGCGGAAGTGGTGAAAAAGGCGCTGCCGCCGGACACGGGCATGCTCATTGAGGCCATCGGCGGCATGCAGTACCCCGACACTGTGGAGAGCGCCCTGCGGGACGGCAAATGTGACCTCGTGGCCATGGCCCGCACATGGATCTCCAACTCCGCCTACGGCAAATGTGTGGAGGAGGGACGGGCCGACGACGTAGTTCCCTGCATCCGCTGCAACAAGTGCCACATCGCCGGCACCGGCGACGGCTGGCGCTCCAACTGCTCCGTGAATCCCCTGATGGGTGTGGAGCACCGCTGGGAGCAGGCTGTGGAGCCTCCGCAGCGGAAAAAGCGGATCGCCGTCATCGGCGGCGGCCCCGCCGGTATGAAGGCAGCCATCACATTGCATGACCGTGGTCATGACGTCACCCTGTTTGAGCGGTCTGACGCGCTGGGCGGTCTGATCCGACACGCCGACGTCGTGGACTTCAAATGGCCGCTGCGGCGGTACAAGGAATACCTGCTCCATCAGGTGGACAAGCGGGTCATCGACGTAAAGCTGCGGACGGAGGCCACGCCCGCCCTGATCCGCGGCGGCGGCTTCGACACCGTGCTCTGCGCCGTGGGTGCGTCGCCCATCCTGCCGCCCATCCCCGGCCTGCGGGACGCCGGCTTCATGACCGCCGAGGCGGTATTCGGCCGCGAAACGCAGCTTGGAGAGCGGGTGGTCATCATCGGCGGCGGCGAGATCGGCGTGGAGACGGGCCTGCATCTGGCACGGCAGGGACGGCGCGTCCACATCATCGAAATGAAGCATATGCTGGCGGCGGACGCCGCGCCCCTGCACTACCGCGATATGTTCCGTGCGGAATGGGAAAACCAGCCCGGCCTGCACTGGGATACGGACGCCCGTGTGACCCGCATCCGCGGTGGCAGGGTGTTTTTCGCCCGGGACGGTGAGGAACACGCTGTGCCCTTTGACTCCCTGGTGCTGGCGGCGGGCTACCGCGCCAACGCGGAACAGGCCATGGCGTTCTACGGCACGGCCGATGAATTCCACATGGTGGGCAACTGTATGGTCGCCGGCGGGCTGAACAACGTGAACCGGAACACCTACTTTACCTGCACCAGAATTTAATGACAACAGGAGAACTTCATATGAAATATACCGTTTTGGGCCCCGGGATCATCGGTTCCGGACTGGCCGTGAACGCCGCCATGAGCGGCAACGACGTGACGCTGTACGGCAGAAAGCCTTTTGAGGCCATCCGCGGCAAGATCGACGAGATACTGGACATCTTTGTGGATACCGGCATCCTCACACGTGAAAAGGCGGACGAATGCTTCCGTGCCATCAAGTACACCAACGATATGGAGGCCGCGTGCATCGGCGCCGATCTGGTACAGGAGTGTCTGGCGGAGCGGCTGGATCTGAAGAAAGAGACGTACCGCCGCATCCAGGAGGCCTGCGGCGACCGGCAGCCCATTATTGCCAGCGCCACTTCCAGCATGTTCCCCTCCGTACTGGCCGAGGGCGCGCTGCACCCGGAGAAGATCATCTGCGGCCACCCCTACAACCCCTCCTATATCCTGCCGCTGATCGAGGTGTGCGCCACACTGTCCGACCAGGAGACCATCGAGAAAGCCATGGCCTGCTACAAGGCCATGGGCAAGGTACCCATCCTGTGCCGCAAGGAGGCCAAGGGCTTTATCGTGAACAAGGTGTCGTGGAACGCACTGGCCACTGCCAAGGGCATCGTGGAGGAGGGCATCTGCACCGTGGAGGACATGGACAAGGCCATCATGTACGGGCCCGGTATGCGCATGGCCGTCACCGGCCAGCTTCTGACCATGTCTCTGGGCGTGGACGGCGGCTTCCGCGAATACGAAAAGAAATATGCCGGCAAGGCCGAGGCCTCCGAGCCGTATCTGAAGCTGGCCGAGGGCATCGACGAGGCGCTGGCGCACCGCACGCCGGAGGAGGGCAACACGCCGGAGGAGGTCATCCGCTACCGTGACAGGCTGTTTGCCGTGCTGCTGAAGGCCCAGGGCTTCTTCCGCTGATGATGCTGTTTACCACCGGACAGATGGCCCGCTTCGCGGCCTCCGTCAACAGCGACGATGCCTTCCGGCACTGGGCGCGGGATCTCCGGGTCACGCTGGCGCTGTGCGCTCCAGAGGCGCAGGCAGGGCTGTCCCTTGTGGACGGCTGCATCGCCCTGATGCCGCCGGAGCAGGCGCAGTACGCGCTCCGGGGAACGGAGGCGGAGTGGCGCCAGGCGCTGGACACGCCGTACAACGCCGGGTACTACGACGTTTTCGAGGGGGCGCGCCTGCTGGAGAGCACGGTGCCGCCTCTGCTGGCGGCGTCCCACGCCAAGGCATTCACGCGGCTGTGGAAGCAGCTGCGCGCCGCCCTCAACGGTGACGACAGGAGGTGGGACTGGTATGTGTGAGATCATAGGCCGCTATACCGACGTCATGGGCTATGAGACCTACTATGAGGAGGCTGGCAGCGGACAGCCGGTGCTGTGTCTGGCGATGGCGGGCGCCTCGGGCTCCCAGTACCATCATCTGATGCGCGCCTGTGCCGGTGCAGGCTTCCGCATGATCGCACCGGATCTGCCGGGGCGGGGGAAGACCCTGCCAGATATGGAGACCCTGCGGCCCATCAGCGACGCTGAGGTATACCTGCGCTTTATCTGGGCCTTCGTGGAAAAGCTGGCGCTGACGCCGGTGATCCTGCTGGGTACCGCCATGAACGCCACCGCGGTCACTATGCTGGCAAATCGCCACACTGACGACGTGAGGGCGGTGATCGCCTGCAACGGCGGCGTGGTGCCCAAGGCCGCCAACGACCCCCTGTACGTCAGCATGCTGAACCACCCGTCCATCAATGTCTCCGATTTCAAGGAGGCTCATATCCCCGGCCTGTGCGGCCGGGGCATCCCCCAGGAGCGGCTGAACCGGTGTATCTGGTACGGCGCCAAGACGCAGGTGGCCGATACAGCGGCGGCGGATGTGGCCGTGTTTGCCAGGCTGTCCTATGAGGACATCTCCCGCGTCACCATGCCCTACCTGCTGCTCAACGGCGGCGAGGACGTTACCGTTTCCCCCGCCGTAAAGCGGCGGCTGGAGCAGCTGCCGGCCTGCACCAGCGTGACCATTCCCGGCGGCGGGCACTATCTGGTGATGGAAAAGCCGGAGGAGACGGCCCGCGCCGTGAAGCATTTCCTGACCACGCTTCCGTAACAAGACCGACAAAGGAGGAACCACATGTCGCTTTCACCCAGATGTCAGGCTCTGCGTGACACAATGGTGACCGATCCCGCCATCTGCACCCAGCGCCTGCGCTATATGACCGAGTCCTATATGGAGACGGAGGGGCAATCCCCCGAAATGCGCCGGGCCAAGGCCCTGCGCCACATCCTGACCCACATGGACATCCGCATCGACGATGGTGAGCTGTTCGCGGGCAATTTCACATCCAAGTCCCGCGGCGGCGCCATCAACCCCGAACTCAGCGGCCAATGGCTGCTGGACGAGCTGGACACCCTGTCCACCCGCCCCTTTGACAAGTACCAGCCCCTCAGCGAGGAGGAGATCGCCGACCTGCGCCGCTACCTACCCTACTGGGTGGGGAAGTCCGGCTTCGAGCACTGGAAGGAGAAGGTGCCGCCGGAGATCCAGCGGCTGGACCACATCATGGTGCCCACCGGCGGCTATACGGAAAATGGCCACCACTGGTCCCATGCCGCCGCCCACTATGAAAAGCTGCTGGCCGTGGGCAGCCGCGCCATCATCCGGGAGGCGCAGGAGCACATCGACCGGCTGGACTACGCCGCTGACCCCGAGGCGGAGAACAAGCGGCAGTTCTGGCTGGCCGCACAGATTGCCCACGAGGGCGTCATCGAATTTGCCCACCGCTACGCGGCGCTGGCTGCAGAGCTGGCGGAGAAAGAACAAGACGCAGGCAGGAAAGCGGAGCTGCAGCGGATCGCCGATGCCTGCCGCAAGGTGCCGGAATTCCCCGCCGACACGTTCTTCGAGGCCATTCAGTCCATCTGGCTGATGTACGTGCCCATCATGATCGAGGGCTGGGGCGCAGGTCCCACATTCGGCCGGGCCGACCAGTACCTGTACCCCTACTACCAGCGGGATATGGACGCGGGACGTATCACGGATGAGGAGGTCCACGACCTGCTGTGCCTGCTGTTCATCAAGATGAACGGCGGCATCAACCTGCAGTCCTACGTGGTGGCCGACGGCAAGGGCGGGCACCCCACCATGCAGTCCCTGTGCGTGGGCGGCATCACGCCGGACGGACGGGACGCCGTCAACAAGCTGTCCTACATGCTGCTGGACGCCGAGGGCGACGTGGGTCTGGGCGCCGAGGACATGATGGTGCGCATCAACCGGCTCAATCCCCGTTCCTATGTGAAGCACGCCATGGAGACGGCCAAAAAGCTCAACGGCAAGCTGAAATTCGTGGCGGATGAGTCCTCCATCCAATCCATGCTCTATCTGGGCGTGCCGCTGGAGCGGGCGCGGGACTATATCTCCACCGGCTGCCACAATCCCACGGTGCCTCACTACTCCCGCAACACCGGCGCCGGCGCCTGCAACGCCGGTCTGTGTCTGGAACTGGCGCTGAACAACGGCCGCGGCCGTGTGGTCCGGGAGCAGCTTGGCCCCTGCACCGGCGATCCCCGGAGCTTCCAGACCTTCGAGGAGCTGCTCGAGGCCTACGAGACGCAGCAAAAAGCTGGCCTGCGGGTGCAGATCATCAACAAGCACGCCGATTTTGAGGCCTTTGCCGAGTATCCCTGCGTACTGCTGTCCTCCCTGTACGAGCCGTGCATGGAGCGGGGGCTGGACAGCTACAAGGGCGGCACCGCGCCCCACATCACCTTCGCCGTGGGCATGATCGGCATTCCCAATGTGGCCGACGCCCTGTGCGCCGTGAAAAAGCTGGTGTTTGACGAAAAGAAATACACCATGAGTGACGTGGTGGATGCGCTGGACGCCAACTTCGAGGGATATGAGGCGCTGCTGCATGACATCCGCAAGGCGCCGAAATTCGGCAACGATCTGGACGAGGTAGATCTTATCGCCAAGCGCATCCTGTCGGATATGGGCGACTATGTGGCGCAGTTCCGCACCCACTATGGCGCCAAGTTCGCCACGGCCTGCTTCGCCATGACCACCAACGTCATGTTCGGACGGCTGGTGGGCGCGCTGCCCGACGGCCGTCTGGCCGGGCAGCCCCTGTCCGAGGGCGGCATCTCCCCCTATCAGGGGCGGAACACCTCCGGCGCCACCGCTACCATGCGCTCCGTGGCCAAGCTGGATCAGGTCAAGCTGGCGCTTGGCTCCATCCTGAACATGCGTATCAGCGAGGAGGCCGTGAAAGATGACCAGAAGATGGAGCTGATGACCACCATGCTCCGCACGTTCTGTGAGACGGGCGGCAATCTGGTGCAGTTCAACTTCGCCTCCAACAAGGTGCTGCGGGACGCCCAGCAGCACCCGGAGAAGTACCGTGACCTGCTGGTGCGTGTGGCCACCTACTCCGCATTCTTCGTGGAGCTTGGCAAGGACACGCAGGACGACATCATCCACCGCAGCGAGCTGGATTAACGGCAAAAAAGGCTCCTTCGTATCGCCGAAGCGGCCATACGAAGGAGCCTTTTCCTATCATCCGTTACCTGGCGGTGATGTTGACGATGCGCTTGATATCCAGGCCCGCCTCCAGCGCACGCTCCAGCTGGGGCACGAACGTCCCCACGTCCTCCGGCCTGTGGGCGTCGGAACCGATGATGAACTTCACATCGTGCTTTGCCGCCTCCCGGATGCCCTCCACCGTCAGATACGGGTGGGCGCCGCAGATCTCCATCAGTGTTTTCGTGCGGGCGCAGGCATAGGCGATCTGGTCGATGTCAAACGGCCCCTTGTCGCCGGGATGGGTCAGCGTGTGGATGTGCATCATGTGGTTCTCCGCGTAGTACAGGCAGTTGATGACCATGCGGGTGTTCTTCTCCAGCAGCTTGGGCGCTGCCGTCCGGGGGTCGTCCTGGGGCGTGTGTTTTTTCAGATAGCTGCGGTTCTGGAGAGAGCCGGCCCCCCACACGGCGTGGTGATAGCCGGCCAGCACCAGATCGAACTGGCGGTACGACTGATCCACCACGTCCATATACGGCGCCTTCCGCTGGATGTTGGCCTCTACGCCCAGGCGCACCTTCACGTCCGGGTACTGCGTCCGCAGGGCCGCGATCTCGGCGCGCATCTTCCCCAGCTTGGCATAGCCCATACCGTGGGCGATGTTGCCGGCACCGTGGTCGGTGATGGCTATCTCCCGCAGGCCCTTTTCATGGGCGGCGCGGACATTGTCGGCAATGGAGCCGGTGCCGTGGGAATAGGTGGTGTGGGTGTGGTAATCGTAGAGCATTCTGTACTTTGCAGCCAGATCGTTCATGACGGGTCCTCCTGTCGTTAATTATTATGTGTATACCAAAATATGCAAAGCTGCCGGGCGCACAGCGGCGTCGGTGCAAATTCTGAACTGTTGTAAGGAGGCTGTTCATATGTCAGCAAATATTCCCAAAAACAGCGCGCAGAAGGCGCGAAAAAAAGCCAGAAGACAGGCGGCCAACACGGCCCGCAAACGGTCCCTGACGGTGACGAACGGTCTGCTGGCCACCGGCACCTGCTGCCTGATCGTGGCATCCATGCTCATCATGTACTCCAAGACCAAGGCGCTGACCTTCGGCATGCCCGGCGGCCTTTTCCTGTGTGCGCTGGGCGCGGGCTGCGTGGGTCTGAGCTACTTTGATGTGGCGAAGAAATTCGCCGTTATCTGCTTTGCCGCCGCCGTGATCACACTGGCCTGCGCCGTGGTGACGCTGCTGGGTGCATTGGGCGTCGTCAGCTGAATCACTCCCGCTCCCCCTCCAGCACCGAACGGATCAGCTCCACATACACAGGCAGCAGCGGATTGCTGTTGGCCTTGGGGTACGCCATCACCAGATCGTACAGCGTATGGGCCGCGTTGCGCTCCCTGTCCGACGGGTCACGCCGGATGGGGATATAGCACACGTTGGGGTACACCTGGCTGGACGGCGCGTGGGGGATGACGGAAATGCCGTACCCACTGCTGACCAGCATGTACAGCGAAGCGTAGTCCGTGGCGGTGTGGGCCACGCGGGGCACATAGCCGTAGTAATTGAACAGAGCGTACAGTGCCCGCTGCTCCTCGGACTGACCGTATGTCTCGATGAGGATAAACTCCTCGTTCTTGATGTCCTCCACGGAGACGTTGGCCGCTTTGGCCAGCGGGTGATCCCTCGACACCACCAGCGTCAGCGGGATGTCCTTCTGGATCACATAGGTGCTCAGCAGGTTGCCGGGGTCGTTGTCCAGCGCGGAGCTCTGCATCATGAACGCCACATCCACCTTGTTGGACATGACGCTGGCGGTGGTCATATAACCGCTTTCCCGCCGCAGCCGGATGGAGATGCCCGGATATTTTTCGCGGCAGATCTTATTGACCCGGTAGAACATATCCATGAAGTCGATGATCTGTTCGGCACGGTTGGTGTAGAGAATGGACAGCGTGCCCACCAGCGTCTTGCCGGCGGCGGCACCGCCCTGCAGGTGGCGGCAGTTGATAAGAAAGTTGTTGGTCTCGGCAAAGAAGGTAACACCGGCAGGCGTCAGCTTCAGGTTCTTTTTCTTGCGGGAAAACAGCTCCACACCCAGCTCGTTTTCCATGTTCTTGATGGCCTTGCTCAGGCCGGACTGGGTCATGCCCAATTCCTGGGCCGCACGGGTGATGTTCAGGCTTTCCGCCACCTTGATGAAATTCTGTAATTCATATATGAACATATCGCAACGCTCCATTTCCCTTGGTATTATCTCACTTTTCAATCACTATAGCAACAAGTTGCGCAAAAATCAAGAGCAACCATTCTGAATTTTCATGGTTGCCTGATACCCTGCCAAATCGCTGTTGTACTTGCGTATGGGCACAGTGTTATACTATTAACGCATTCCTGATACACCCGCTTTCGGGGCGGTTCGTGTTTTCAAAATCTGCTGCGCATGGAGGTTACATTATGAAGATGATCGGTAAAAAGATTTTCGCAGTCCTGCTCTGCCTGTCCCTGTCCTGTGCCATGCTGGCAGGGTGCGGCGACGGCGCCGTGAACAATGGTGATACGCCGGATGACAGCGGACTGCCCACCATAAACATCGCACTGGAGGCGCCGCTGTCCGGCGCCGGCTCCTGGTCCGGCAAGGCCATGAACGCCGGCTGCATGATTGCGCTGGAAAACATGGCCGATCAGTTTGCCGCGCTGGGCTATCAGATCAAGCTGGTGGTCAACGACCACCAGGCTTCCTCCGACGTAGCGGCCACGGACATCACCAAGGATATCGAGTTCTACCACACGCCGCTGGTCATCGGCACCTACACCGGCCCGCTGGTGACCATGTCCTCCGTGGCGGCGGAAAACCAGGTGGTAATCCTGAACCCGCTGGCCATGGGCGAGCAGCTCGTTGGGCTCAGCGACTGGCTCTACAACATCTGTCCCTCTTACGCCGCCACCTGCGAGGCTATGGCCCGCTATCTCTATGAGGAGCAGGGCATCCGCGAGGTGGTGCTGCTGGGCGACAACACCTCCACCTCTCTGGCGCAGCGGGAGGCGTTTTCCGAGGTCTGGGCCAAGCTGGGCGGCAAGGTGCTGTCCGACGTGGAGTGCGAGACGGACACCACCGATTTCCTGTCCGTGTGCGCCCAGATCATGAAGAATGACCCGCCCTGCATCATCATGTGCTCCAGCGACGAGGACATGCAGCAGCGCGAGATGCTGCAGTTCAGCCAGTTGGGCCTGCCCGCCGATGTGGCCTTTGCCATGGTGGGTCCCGGCAACAAGAATTTCGCTTCCGACTTTGACTATCCCTCCTATGCCGTGGACGTGCGGGCCGATGTGCCCCAGCAGGTCATCGACCGCTACAACGAAGCCTATGTGGTGGACGGCATGGAGTTCAATTCCCTGAAATACACCATCGCCAACTTCGGCAACGCCATCAATGTGCTGTACCAGTGCATGTCCTACTGTGTGGACAACGGGCTGGACATCACCGGTGCCAACCTGAAAACGGCGCTGGACAGCATCGGCACCTTTGAGGTGTACGGCGGTACCTTCTCCTTCATTGAGGGCAATACCGTCAAGTCCCCTATCGACATCTATGAGGTGCTCCGCGGCGAGGCCACGCTGGTGGGTTCCTACTTTGACGACTAAATCTGCTTCGGGAGATGATCTGAAATGACCATTTCGTTACTGCCGCAGTATCTGGTCAACGGCATCCTGGCCGGCATGATCTATGCGGTCTTTACATCCGGCTATTCCCTGATCTTTGCCACGTCCCGCTTCATGCATATCGCCAACGGCGGCATCCTGTCCCTGTGCGGCATGCTCACGTGGTACTGCGCCGTGTCCAGAGGGATGCCCATTGCCGCGGCCATTCTTATCGGCATGGCGGCCGCCCTGCTGACAGGCGTTTTCATTGAGCTTTGCATCTACCGCCACCTGCGGGCCAACGGTCTGCCGTTCCTGCTGACCATGATCGTGTCGCTGGGCTGCATGACCGTGATACAGAGCCTGCTGGCACTGCTGCTGGGCAACAATATGAAGTATTTTCCCTCCTCCGCCATGCTGCCCACCCTGTTCATCGGCTCCGTGGCCATCCCCGGCTGGCAGCTGGTGTGCTTCGGCATCTCTGGCCTGCTGCTCATCGCCATGCTGCTGATCCTGAACCATACGCGGATCGGCTCGGAGATCCAGGCTGTCGCCTCCAACAGTGAGATGGCGCGGCTCATCGGCATTCGCCCGGAGAAGATCTATCTGGTGTGCATGGTCATCGGCACGGTACTGGCCGCGTGGGTGGGCGCGCAGGAGGTCATCTGCCACGGCATCAACGCCTACGGCGGCATGTCCTTTGCTCTGGTAGGCATCGTTGTAAAGGCCATCGGCGGCCCCCGCAACACCAAGGGCATCATCCTTATGGGCTTCATCTACGGCATTGTGGAAAATCTGGTGCTGCTGGCGGTGCCCGCCAAGTGGTCGTCCAGCCTGGCCTTCGTCATCTTTGTGGTCATCGTACTGGTGCGCGCCACGCCCCAGCGCGTGGCTATGGAAAAGCTGGGAGGTGGCCTGTAATGACATATTTCTGCTCCCTGATCGCCCTCATCGGTATTTACAGCATCCTGACACTGTCCACCAACCTGCTCATCGGCTACGGCGGCATCGTGTCCATGGCGCAGGCCGGTGTGTTCGGCATCGGCGCCTACTGCGTGGCGATCCTGACGCTGCACGGCGTGAACTTCTGGCTGGCCATCCTGCCGGCCATCGCACTGTGTGTGCTGGCCAACATTCTGATGACGCTGCCCTCCGTCCGGGCGGGCGGTCTGTACTTCATGGTGGTGTCCTTCGGCTTCTGCAAGCTGATGAATGCCGTGTTCAGCAACTGGACGTCCGTCACCGGCGGCAGCTACGGCCTGTCCGGTATCCCCAAGGCCACGGTCTTCGGACACTCCGTCACCGGCGGCGTACAGCAGATGATCCTGGTGTGGGTAATCCTGCTGGTGTGCTTCTACACCACCAACCGGCTGATGCGTTCGCCCTACGGCGAGCTGGTGGAGGCCATGCGGCAGGATGAGACGGCGCTGGAGGCGCTGGGCAAAAGCCCGTTCCGCATCAAGGTGGTCAACTCCTCCATCAGCGGCGTTTTCTGCGCCATCGCGGCGGCGCTGTACATCCAGTACATCGGCTACGCGGATCCTGTGAATTTCAATCAGGACGCCTCCTTCACGCTGACGATCTACGTCTTTTTGGGCGGCGCGGCCACCATGCTTGGCTCTATCGCCGGCCCGGTGTTCATGCTGCTGATTCCCCGGCTCATCGCCTTCCTGCCCATTCCGGCAGCCATGACCGGCGCCATCGAGCAGCTGATCTACGGTCTGCTGCTGGTGGTGTTCATGATGTTCCGCCCGGAGGGGCTGGTGAAAAAGAAGTCCGGCCATGCGGCCATGTCGCTTTCCCAGTGGTTCCGGCAGACGCTCTGCCGGAACAGGCAGTAAGGAGGTGCCCGTTATGCCTATTCTGGAGGTCAGCCATCTGACGAAAAAATTCGGCGGGCTGGTGGCCGTGAACGACGCCTCCTTCACCGTGGAGGAAAACCGCATCACCTGTCTCATCGGGCCTAACGGCTCCGGCAAGACCACCGTTTTCAACCTCATCACCGGCGCCATCCCCGCCGACGGCGGCTCCGTGCTCTACAAGGGCAGCGAGCTCATCGGCAAGCGGGTGGTGCAGACGGTGGCGCTGGGCGTGGCCAGAACGTTTCAGGATCTGAAGCTGTTCGGTGAATTTACCGTGCTGCAGAACGTGATGGTGGCGCTGCGTGGCCGGCATGGCGAGACTGTGCCGGCAGGCCTGACATACAGCGATCGCTCTGCCAAGGCCCGTGCGGACATTGAAAAAGCCCAGGAGATCCTGGCGCTGTTCGGCCTGTCCGACGCGGCAGAGACGCCGGTGGGCAGCCTGCCCTACGGCATGCAGAAGCTGGTGAGCCTGGCGCGGCTGTACGCCGTGGACGCGGAGCTTTTGCTGCTGGACGAACCGGCCTCCGGCATGGACCACGACGGCTACGGCGTGCTGGAAAAGGCGTTGGAGATCTTTATCGCCGACGGCAAGACCATCCTGCTGGTTGAGCACAACATTGATTTCGTCAGAACAGTGGCCGACAAGGTCATCTTTCTCCATCAGGGGCAGGTGTTGGCCGAGGGCCCCATCGACCAGATCACCGCAGACAAGCACCTGACGGAGATCTATTTCGGATTTTAAGGAGATGCGCGCATGCTGGAGATCAAGGATCTGAAAGTATCATACGGCCAGCGCAAGGTGCTGGAGAGCGTGTCGCTGCAGGTTCAGCCCGGGCAGGTGGTGGCCGTGGTGGGCCACAACGGGGTAGGAAAGACCACGCTCTGCAAGGCTGTTATGGGTCTGGTCGGCGCGGAGTCCGGCTCCATTACCATGGACGGGCAGGAGCTGGCCAACACATCGCCTGCCGTCACCACGGCGGCAGGTATCCGGATGCTGCCTTCGGAGTACCGCGGCATCTTCCGGACGCGGCCTGTCCGTGAGAACCTGACGGTGGCCGCACCGAAGGACATCTACAGGGACAAGGCGCGGCTGGAGGAGAACATCGAGAAGTGCCTGACTCTGTTCCCCGCCCTGCGGGAGCGCATGACCACGCCGGCGGGCAATCTCTCCGGCGGACAGCAGCAGATGGTGGCTATGAGCATCGCGCTGATGGCGGACCCGAAGCTGCTGCTGTTGGACGAGCCGTCCATCGGCCTGTCCCCCAATCTGGTGCAGAGCATTCTGCAGACCGTGCGGAAGCTGGCGGACGAGAGAGGTCTGGCCGCCGTCATCGTGGAGCAGAACGTCAAGGTGGCGCTGGACGCGGCCGACTATGTGCTGGCTTTGCGTGGCGGGCGCGTGATCTTTGAAGGCCCCGCGTCCGAGGTGTCCGTGGACAAGCTGTGGGATCTGTTCTGAGAGATGACCATGTGCCGGAGGATAATATCCTGACGCGGCAGGCTGCCGCTATTTCGGTAGACTGAAAACAAAAAACTGGCAGAGGCTCTGCTGCCATGTAGTGCACCCACTGGGGAAAGAGAAGAGCGGGTTGGGCGGCTATACGAATAACAGAGGAAGTCCTTGCCCGGACGGGCAGGGGCTTCCTCTGTTATGATAGAGTGATTAGGCGAATTAGCTCACATCACCTGCACTATGAAGTGATTCGCGGTATACCACGCCGATCCGGTCGTGGGGCGTGTCGAACACCTGAAAGCCATCGTCGCTGGGGGTGTAGCAGTCCTGCTCGTAGAACTGCCGGGCCTGGGCGATGTGTACCATCTTCTGCCGCCCGATCAACGCGCCGTCACTGCCGATGAGCAGCGTGGCGTCGAAGCGGCCGCTGTCCTCGCGGAGGTAGAAATTGGGCGCAGCCATGATGTGATGGGCGCGGCACGCTTCCTGAAACTGCCGCGCACTTTGGGGGGCAAGGAGTGCCCCGTGTCGCCGGGGTTAATTGATATTTCGGGCTGTGCTCAGAGCCGGATATCTCCGTCCGCGGTCTGCGACTGCCGCAGCAGCGGCGTACAGGCATCCAGAAACTGCCGCACCTGCTGTGGGCACCGGCCGATGTACCGCTGCGGCTCCATCAGATGCGCCAGCTCCTCGCGGCTCAACCCGAAAACCGGATCGCCGGCCAGACGATCCAGCAGATCGCAGGGCAAGCCCTCCTTCATGCGGGCCGTCGCCGCCATGGAATGCCGGCGGATGATCTCGTGCAGCTGCTGGCGGTCGCCGCCCCGCTTCACCGCCTCCATCATGATATCCTCCGTGGCCAGAAACGGCAGGTACTCCCGCAGGGTATGCGCCACGACGGCTTCATTGACGCGCAGACCCGCCGTCACATTCTGGCACAGACGCAGCACGGCATCGGCGCACAGGAAGCCCTCCGGCAGCGCGATGCGGCGATTGGCGGAGTCGTCCAGCGTCCGCTCCAGCCACTGTACGCTGGCGGTCATGGGGGCATTCATGGCGTCGGCCATCAAATAGCGGCTCAGGGAGCAGATGCGCTCACAGCGCATGGGGTTGCGCTTGTAGGCCATAGCAGAGGAGCCGATCTGCTCCTCCTCAAAGGGCTCCTCCAGCTGGCGGTCATGCTGCAGCAGGCGGATATCGTTGGCCATGCGGTAAGCGCTCTGGGCGATGCCGCTGAGGCAGCCGAGGATGCGGCTGTCCACCTTGCGTGGATAGGTCTGTCCGCACACCGGGAAGCAGGCGGAAAACCCGAACTCCGCCGCGATACGGCGGTTCATCTCGTCGATCTTCTCCGCGTCCCCGTCGAAAAGCTCCATAAAGCTGGCCTCGGTGCCGGTAGTGCCCCGGCAGCCCAGAAAGCGCAGCGTGGACAGAACGTGATCCAGATCCTCTACATCCGCGAGGAAGTCCTGCATCCACAGGGCGGCGCGCTTGCCCACGGTCACGGGCTGCGCCGGTTGGTAGTGGGTATAGAGGGAAGCGACTATTCTACGGCAAGCGGAAGCCAATGGAAATGAAATAATGCGGACTGCGCTGACAGAAAGATGCCCGGCACATTTGAGAAACACGACGATTCTTGAGGAATTACTGCTGACACTTGAAGCTGATGGACAGATTACAGCTGGAGAAGAGGTAACCCGCAGAAGGTATCCCACAGTACACGGCTATTGCGGAACGTCAAAAAAGGTTGTTATTCCCGAAGGTGTGACGAGCATTGGTGACTGTGCGTTTAAGGATTGCGGCAGCTTGACAAGTGTAGTTATCCCAGGCAATGTAACAAGCATTGGTGAAGAAGTATTTCGCATGTGCAAGCAGATATCAGATTTCACTTGTCCATCGACTTTTATTGACGAATTGCCCAATATCCTTCCCAAGACAAAGCATACCATCGCTCTCCACCTGGAGGACATCACGGACATCAGCGCGAAATACCGGCCCGGCGCGGCAGTTGGTTTCGCCGAGGATGGCCGTGACTGCACCGACGAGAACGGAAAAAAATACTGTAAGTACATCAAATCCAACGCCGTCAAGCTGGTCGGACTGGCCGCCGAGCATCCTGCCCTGCTCTACCTGATGCTGCGAGAGAAGCTCATCGCCGCCAAGGATCTGGACGCGGTGACGGCGGCGGTGCAGGAGACCGGCAATGCGGAGCTGATCGCCGCCGTGCTGAACTATGGCAACAGTGCCGTCTCCGGGCAGGACAAGGAGAAGGTGCGAAAGAAGAAAGACCAGCGGGAGACCAGCGTGACCAACTTCATCTTCGACGCCGAGAAGCTGGAGACGCTGAAGGGCAAGACCTTCATGGTCACAGGCAGTCTCAAGACCTTCGTTAGCCGCGATGAGCTGAAGGAGTGCCTGACCACCTGCGGCGCAGTGCTGACCGAGACGCTGGGTGAGGACGTGGACTACCTCATTACCAATACGCCGGACTCCGGCACGGCCAAAAACAAGAAGGCTGTGGAGTTGGGCGTCGCCCGCATCACCGAGGCGCAGTTCAACGACATGACCGGCAGAAAAGCGGCGGGATAAGCACTCTGGCAAGGGAGGAAGTATCCTCTAAAATGTGCCTTAAGCGCGACTCGCAAAAAATAAAGTGTGCAATGATTGCACACTTTATTTTTTGCCCCATAAAAACGCATCCGAAAAGCATTTTGAAGAAGGACGGAAAATTTGTCCTGCAAAGGGGGTTGACATGATCAGAAAATATGGTACTGTAGAAGTATAATTACGAAGTTTTTTTATTAGGGAAAGAGGGTTATCCTCTTTCCAATTTAAAGCCACCACATGTTTTTGAGACAAGGTTACCTTAGGGTGACTTTGTCTTTTTTTACTAAAAAATAGGCGTTTACCATATTTTCTGACCGCGGGTGCGGGGAAGAAAGGAGGGGAGGACAGCCGCTGAAAGATTCATGATAATATATGTGGAAATCTAAATGATCCCACATTCACGGAGAGAAATAGTATAAAGCATTCCAAATTCTGCTGCATTTTCTGTTGCTTCATATCCCCAAATACCGGGTTTTGAGACTCTGGAAACACGACTCCAGACTGGAATAGACATGACGTATAACAACCCCCAATACCTCCCCTCCTGCATCTGCACCGCATGAGGATTTAAAATATGTCTCTCCGTACGATTGATTTTTTCGGCCTGCCTGTTACTTTTCGTGTTGAAGCTCGTAAGAATGCTGTCGCAGTTATTCTGTCGTTGCGTTCTCGTAATAAGGAACGCATCGATGGTAACGGTGCGATTGTCTATGAGCATCCCCCGCGTATCGTGCGCTTCACGGACGAGGCTTCCGTGGAGAAGCGCGTATGGGAACTGATTCCCGAATGCCTTCAGCGGGCCTTTGACCCTGCTACAAAGGAAGGACGTGCGCTGCGGAGGAATTTTGCACAGAACTTACCACTGGCCGCATTGATTGCGGTGGACTTTGATCGGGTCGTCCAAGATATAAAGTGGGCAACATCTACGAAAAAAGAATATATGCGTTCGTTTGAATTGCTTGTGAGCAAACTTGGACGGATGCCGTTTTGCGAAATTACGCAAGAAAAATTTGCTTTACATTTGCGCGAGGGATGCTATTCAGACTATCAGATTAATGGTCAGATCTACGCTATGAGGGCGTTGGTTATATATGAGGAGACCAAATATTTGATCTCAGACCACTTCATGGATACCTTCACCATGGGCAACCGCCGCGTAGTCGTTGGGCCGCGGGACGCGAGCAGGCATTTCGAGAAAAATATTTTGACTCACGCTCAGGTGAGGGAAATCGTTGCAACCTGCGCCGAAAACCTTGAAAGTAGCCGCGGCTACCTATATTTTGGCCTTATCTTGATGTTGATCACGGGAATCACAATCGGCGAACTCTGCGCGTTGACCTGGGGATCATTCTCATCTTCAAACACCTATATAGGAGTCACTGTTATTGAAATTGCAGCAGAAGCAAAGCATGCAGGTGAGGTGTATCGACTTGAAGCACTAAACTGGCCGCGTCGGCGGACGTTGCCGCTGCCGCCGACGGTGGCAACATTTTATCACAAGGTAAAGGATAACGTACCATGCGCACAGGCGGATATGCCATTCGTTCGCAGTCCCAAAAACGCGGCGCGGCGGATGCGCCCCGATGAGGTTGATCGGTGGTTAAAAGGTTTTTTCAAAAGTTTTCACTTCTCAAAACAGCCAGAGCTAAAGAGCTTGACGAAAAATCCAGAACAAACTTTAAGAGCTACTTTCAGGTCGGCACTGGAGTCTTGCGGATGTGATGAGGAAGAAATCCGTTATCTGTGCGGTAATGCGCCCAAAAGCGTATTCGCGCGGAATTACTGTGCCTATGACGATCCTCGGGAGCTGGCAAAACTGGCCGCGGTGGTGGAGCACTATATCTTTTCGCTGATGAGTGCTTCCGACACTGCACTTGATTTCAAGATCAATCGCAGTGGTGAAGATTACGCTATTGCGGCTGCACCTGGTAGCAGGATCAGCGGCGATTTGACTGTAGATCTCAGTAAGATTTCGCATGACAACATCGAGGCTGGAAGGGATCTGATTATCGAATTTAAATCAAGTGACAGCGTTTTCGTTACGACAGAATTGGATTTGGAGGAGAATTAGTGTGGAATATAAAACTGACGGCGATATGTCCCTGAAGGAATACTGGAGGAAACATTGTACTTATATCGCAAAAGATCGCCACTGGGCAATTCAGGAGGGAGACCAATACAGTTTTGAAACCTGTGCGACACTGCGCCAATACGATGATTATATCAAAAAGGTTGCAGGCCATCTGGATATGTCGATCTCCGAGATTACTCCGGCAAGTATTTTGCGCGCTGTTTCTGAGGTCGCTAAGGAATACAAATACCAAGAGGCAACCGTCAAGACGATCATCTCGGCATTGCGGGATGTCTTTTCCTACGCTGCCACATGCGGACATGCATACAATATCCTCCCCAAAAGTTACGCGGGAGACAAGCCGACGAATCTTACGACCTTGATGGTGCAGAGGATATTAGTCCCGGCAGCGGCAAACATGGAGATGAAAGAACTGAACGATAGTTGCCCGCGGGCCTTGACAATCGGGCAGCAGGGACGTCTGGCGCTATATGCGGCGGAACATGTGCTGGAGGATGGTCGCTTCTGCGGCATTTTGATCTCATTGTACACTGGCATGCGCCCCGCGGAGTGCCGCGGACTGCGGTGGAACGATTTCCGATCGTTTTCCGATCATCCAGGCCGGCATTACCTGAAAATCGATGAAATTTTGAATGATAAATTGATGTACAGCAAGCAGGTGAAAACAAAAAATGCGCTGCGCAGTATCCCCGTTCACATTGAAATCGAGGGTGCTTTGCAGAAGCGGAGAAAGTTTGTGCAGCAGAATATGGGTGCGAACAAGGATATCGGGGAGTTACCCATCGTCTGTTTTGAAAACGACTTTAAGAACCCGTGCCACGGGCCTGATTATTCAAATTTTGCTTTCAAATTGTTGAAAGAATTTGGCGTTTCCGGCGAGCAGTTAGGCTTTTTCTTGCTCGACGAGTCTGATAATTTGACACCGTCGGATTGCCATCCGCCCATGCGGATATTGCGCCGGAATTTTGCAACGGTACTCCAGGCGTGTACAGACATGTCGCTGGAGGAAAAAGAATATATCTTCGGCCACAGGATCTCCGGTAAGGATGGTGCGAAAAAGCGCATTGAGTACAGCCGTAACATGGACCGGCTGTGGCGTATTGCACAGAAGCTGGACAAGGCACCCTTATGCAAAAAGCTTTACGAACTTCATTTTCCTCAAATCACCGTCGGTGACGGCACCGTGACACGGGAGGGACGTGGGCAGGGAACGATCAGGATTCCCTGGGAGAAAGCCGTGTGCGGGCAAAAATTACATCTGCATTTTGAGGGTGGCCCAAATGCTTCTGTGAATATCTCAACTCCGAACGCCGTGCGCCCCTTCGGCGGGCTGCCGGTCGAGGTAAAGATGGCTGACGCACCTATTTCCTGGGGTGACCCTTTACCGCCGATCAACGCGGAGGCGATACATTGGGAAGCGGCGAAGAAGGTACGTTATTTGAAGAAAACTGACAAATAACAGATGTAAGAAGCCGGCGCAGGATTTTCCTGCGCCGGTTTCTTACAACTATTGCGTTTAAGTTGCAGAATCATCCCGCTGCATGGCTTCATCAATGGCACGGTTGATGTAGGCATTGACGGATTCCCCCTGCTGCGCTGCATGCGCCTGAATGACATCTTTTTTCCCTTTGGGCATTACAAGATTGACACGATCATAATTGCTTTTCATGTACTTGTTTACCGCTTTTTGCTGTGCTTTACTTGCTGGAGACATGGCAGAACCTCCTGATGCTACTGTGTATTATAGTACCATAAAGCAATATCTATGCATATATACAAATTGCACATATTTGTGCAGATATATTTGGTAATTGCGTTAATTGATATATCTGCGCAGATATGCTATTCTATCAATAGAAAAAAGAACAACGGCAGCTTTGAGGAGCGCCAACTCCTCAAAGCCTGCGCAGGTGATTGCAGCACCTACACAACGGACAAATCCGCACCGCATGGGGTTATTATACCCGTTTGACCCCGATTTTGCAAGCGGAATCCGGTCTATTTGTCATACTCATGACACCGTGTAGTGCCTCGGCCTGCACGGTGTTTCTCTTTTCTCATTTCACCGAAAGGAGGAAAACGCATGAGGCAAGATCGTATTCCGTTTCCCGCGTCCCCGGCATGTTCTACGTCCCCGGCTCATAGGCTGTGGCGAGGGGGAATGAACATGGAAGTCAAGCACACCCATCCGCAGTATGAGGATCCGCAGGCGCGGCAGCAGCAGATGAAGGATGCCTACGCCGCCTGTATGGCGAAGCTGCGGGCACTGCGGGCAGCCCGGCGGGAAAAGACCGCATGAAGACGGACGCGGTATACGCCCGCCAGTCCGTGGAGAAAAAGGACAGCCTGTCCATCGCGGGGCAGATTGACCTGTGCCGCCGCACGGCGGGCGTCGGGGAGCTGCGGGTCTACAAGGATGCCGGTTACTCCGGCAAGAACACCGAGCGCCCTGCTTTCCAGCAGCTGATGAAGGACATCCGCGCCGACCGCATCGGCACACTGTACGTCTACCGGCTGGACAGGTTCTCCCGCAGCGTGGCAGACTTCGGCCAGCTATGGGAGGTGCTGCAGGAGCACCATGTGGAGTTCGTGTCGGTCAACGAGAACTTCGACACCAAGACACCCATGGGGCGGGCCATGCTGCACATCATCATGGTGTTCGCCCAACTGGAGCGGGAGACCACTGCGGAGCGTGTACGGGACAACTACTACCGCCGCGCGGCGCTGGGCGCGTGGCCCGGCGGCCCGGCGCCCTATGGCTTTGACAACGGCCGGGCTCGCGGTCGGGATGGCAGGGAAGTCCCATCCCTTATCCCCAACGACAAGGCAGCGGCGGTGCAGCGGATCTTTCAGGAGTACGCCGCAGAGGGCATGTCGTTGGGGCTGCTGGCCCGCAAGCTGACCGCCGAGGGTATCCCCGCCCCCAAGCGCGCCACATGGGACAACGTGACGCTGTCCCGCCTGCTGCACAACCCCGCGTATGTGATGGCAGACGAGCAGGTGCGGCTCCACTATCTGGGTCAGGGCGTGGAGGTCACCAGCCCGCCGGAGGCCTTCGACGGTGTACACGGCGTGCTGCTGGTGGGCAAGCGGGAGGCCAATGCGCGGAAGTACACCAAGACCGAGAACCATCGGGCATCCGTGCTGAACAGTGTGGGCGTCGTGCCGTCGTCGCTGTTTCTGATGGTACAGGCAAAGCTGGCTCATAACCGCCAGGTAGGCAACAGCGGCAAGGGCAAGCACACATGGCTCTCCGGCCTGCTGAAGTGCGCCAAGTGCGGCTACAGCCTGTCCGTTGTGGCGGACAAGTCCTATCGCTATCTGGTGTGCAGCGGGCGGTATAATATGAACCGCTGCGACGCCGCCATCCACGTCAAGCTGGCGGAGTTGGAAGCGGTGGTGCAGACGGAGATCGAAAAGCTGCTGGCGCAGTGTCCCCGGGAGCCCGTTGTGCCGAAGCCGGAGGAGGATAGCTACACCCAGCGGCTGCTGGAGCTGGACCGCCGCGCCGAGCGCCTGATGGATGCCTTTGCCGAGAGCGAGGATCTGCCCGCGTCCTATCTGCAAAAGGCGCTGGGGAAGATCGAAAAGGAGCGCGAAGCACTCCGGCAGGCCCGGCGGCGGGAATCGGGCCGCATTCCGCTGCCGGAAAAGCTGGTGTTCGGCGAACTGTCTTTCGAAGAGAAAAAAGCCGTGGCCGCCCAGTTCATCCACCGCATCGAGGTGGCGGAGGACAGCGCGGAGATCATCTGGGCGGTGTAAATCTAAATTGATACAAAAGAGGAGTAACCATTATGAACGACGAACGTAAAGCAACTATTGAAGTAGACATGACCGACGACGAGTGGATCGAACTGTTGTGTCTGTGTGAGGAAATCAATCTGACGCCGGGGGATCTGGCTGTGGCATTCTGTCAGGAGGTCATCCGGCAGCAGGCGCTGCTACGTATTATCGCCGCCGCTGTTCGCGCCGATGTAGCCAATCAACTCAACCGATAACAGGAGGAATTGCACCTATGAAAATCGAAAACAAGACGCCCATTGCGGAGGAGATCATCCGCAACAACCCCACCGGCCACGGCCTGTTTGCCGGAATCGGGGACAACTTCAACAGCGTGGCCCAGGTCATCTGTGAGCTGATGGACGACGCGGTCTCCAACCTCCACGCCAACAAAGACGGTCCTGAACTGTCCATGAGGGTAGTGCTGTCGTTGGAAAACCTGGGCGATGCGGTGGAGATCACTGTGACAGACGGCGGCACGGGCATTGCCGACCTTGGCAGTGCATTGACCATTGCATGTCGGGATGGCGCGCAGACGCCGCTGAACGAGCACGGCTTTGGATTGAAGCACGCATTGGCCTCCTGCGACAGCAGCCCTGATCAGAAGTGGAGCATTCGCACCCGCACGAAGGCCGACGCCGCGGCAAACCAGTACCGCGAGGTCAAGGCGCCATATTCCATGGGCACATCTGAACTGGACAAGCCCATGAAGGTGCGTTTTTATTCAGGTACGGGCGACCTGCCTCACCCCACCGGCACGTCGATCTCTGTCCGCTGCCCTATGGCGAAGTTCCGGACGGTGAAGCCTGACCGTAAGGCGGCACCCTCCGACTTCCACAATCTGGTGCGGTACATCATTGAGGAACTGCGGTACGTCTACGCGGGCATTCTGGCGAATACGCCCATCACCATGGAGGTGTGGGAGATCAGCGGCGGCGAGGAAACGCAGCATACGCTGACGCCGCTGCTGCCGGTGTGGGAAGAGGGCAGCGTGAAGGATTACGGAGATATCCCCTGTAACCTGGGCGGCGGCCCGCTGACGATTCGTTGTAAGTACGGCAACATCCTGAAGAACCCGTCTAACGCCATCTACTACAAGTGCAACATGGAGTCCAGCGGCGTGGAACTTCGTATCAACGGACGTACTATTGAGCACGGAATGTTTGACCGCGTCTGGGGCGAGGCCATCCATCCCAGCCAGAACCGTTTTTTGGTGCAGGTGGATCTTATCTCGGACAACCCCGCCGCGCTGCCTGCCACGAAGAATACGAAAACCTCTTTCTGCGAAGCTGATCCGCGTCTGAAGAACCTGCTCAGCTGGATCGCCTCCTATGTTCCCGCCCCGGCCAAGGATGTGGATTCGATGGAATTGCGGTACGTCAAGGAGCTGACCGCCAAGCGGGAGAATGACCCTACCGCCCTTCGGGTGAGCCGTGAGGAGCCGGTGTTCCAGAAGATCGGGCTGAAGGCCAAGGTCGATCTGTTCGTGGGCTACATCGACCGCGTGACCATCTACGAGGCCAAGGCTGGCAAGACGAAGGCACTGGATCTCTACCAGCTCCGCATGTATGTGGATGGCTGCGCGCTGGACAATAAGCCGGTGGATGAGGCCGTACTGATTGCCAAGCGTCATTCGGCAGAGGTGAAGGAACTGCGGGACATCCTGAACACTCTGACCGCGCCTGACGGACGCCCCTACAACTTCCGGCTGGCTACATGGGACGAAGAGGGTATCGTGATCCGCCAAAGTGCGTAAGAACAGCCAGGAGAACGAGTGCAATGATTGCACACTTTTCCAAAGGAAGGTGAGGTATGAACGTAAAAGAGTTGATCCTGAGCCATCCTGCGGTGGACATCGCCGCTGCTCTGGTTGACCGGCTGGACATCGAACCCGTCAAAAGTTCTATGACTCTCTCCACGAAGCAGAAAAATTGGACAAGATTCCGCAGGAGGAGAGGGCAAAGCACTTTTTCTCTGCGGAGGAGGTCTTTGCCGAGTTGGGCATCCCTGAACCCTCCGAGGAGGAACGGCAGGAAACGCATCGGCAGATGTGCAGGGAGATGCTGATCAATAGTCTGAGAACGTATCAGATGCTTGAGAAATATGTGAAAAAGTAATAAACAGAGAAGGCCATCGGCTATTTGCCGATGGCCTTCGCGGCCTGCCGAAGCAGACCGTTTAAAATGTGTTAATTTGTAAAAGGCAAAAGCAAACCGATAGTTCGACAAACTGGAATTATATCTTCAAATCTGATTCAGCCTGCATTCCGGGAGTTCCCCGT
>OMCS01000095.1_pt1 | contig 48531 bp, 46 predicted proteins | sample 1674241 | NCBI WGS metagenome assembly OMCS01 (sample SAMEA103958153, study PRJEB25191) | human gut metagenome
TCAATGATTTAAGGTGTCACTTGTCACTTGTCACTTTTGCTTTCACCCTAAGTTTGCAGTAAATTTGCCCGTGTTTATGAGTTGAAGTTCTGCGTGATGGAGGTGTTTTTGAGTTTGAGAAGTTCTGCATGGTTTTGATGTGTTTCATCATTGATAGGGGCATGATAAATGGGTTACCCCACCTAATGGGATAATCTCTTAAGAGGCGTCAATATGCCCTTTATCGTTGACTATAACCGATAAAACCATGTAGCACATTCTTCAGATTTTGAACACCTTGCCTAACGACCAAATTTCGTTGTTACATGCCATTTGTGGATATTTAAATTCGAAAACCAGATGCTTGCGGATGCGCTGATTGCAAAAGATTGCGTTAAGAACGCTATTGTTTCAGGGGTAAAAGTAGGGTCAATCTGCGTAAAAAAGACAAAAGCAAATTTAAATTACGTGGTTTTAGGGGATGTTTTGCGAAATTTAATTGATACAAACGCCACAATCGGCGTAAAAACGTTATTTTTGCATTTCAATAGAAAAAAACAAGAAACTAAGATATGAACGAAAACGTAGATATTCGTCTGCTCAATGCTCAGATAGAGGCTGAAACAGGCTTTATTACAGACCTTGTGGAGGGTATGAACCGCACAATCGTGGGTCAGAAACATCTTGTGAACGCTTTGTTGGTAGGCCTTTTGGCTGATGGTCACATTTTGCTTGAAGGTGTTCCGGGATTGGCTAAGACTTTGGCTATTAAGACTTTGGCTTCGCTGGTTGACGCACGCTTTGGCCGTATTCAGTTTACTCCCGACCTTTTGCCTGCCGACGTGGTGGGTACGCTTATCTATAGCCAAAAGGATGAGACTTTTAAGGTGAAGAAGGGTCCTGTTTTTGCTAATTTCGTGTTGGCTGACGAGATTAACCGTGCTCCTGCTAAGGTGCAGAGTGCTTTGCTCGAGGCGATGCAAGAGCGACAGGTTACGATTGGCGACGAAACTTTTGCGCTGCCTAAGCCTTTCTTAGTGCTCGCCACTCAGAACCCTATTGAACAAGAAGGTACATACGAGTTGCCCGAAGCACAGGTTGACCGTTTTATGCTGAAGGTGGTTATAGACTATCCTACGCTTGAAGAAGAGAAACAAATTGTGAGAGCGCATGTAAAGAGTTCGTTTGTTACCCCTACTCCCGTGATTGACACGGAGCGCATTATTAAAGCGCGTGAGTTGGTAAAGCAGGTTTATGTGGACGAACGCATTGAGCAATATGTTACTGACTTGGTTTTTGCCACACGTGTACCCGAAAAGTATGGTTTGGCAAAGATTAAAGATTACATTGCCTTTAGTGCGGGTCCGCGTGCCAGCATCAATTTGGCTTTGGCTGCACGTGCTTGTGCCTTTATCAAACGCAGGGGTTATGTGGTGCCCGAGGATGTGCGCGAGGTTGCAGCCGACGTATTGCGCCACCGCATTGGACTTTCGTATGAGGCTGAAGCGGCTAACGTGAAGTCGGAAGACATTATTCGCGAGTTGATTAACAAGGTTGAGGTACCCTAAGAGACGGATGTGTGTTGTGTGTTGTGTGTTGCACGATGAGCTAAATGGTTATTGTGCAAAACACCCCAACAAGGTATAGGCATGTGTGTGAGTCTTTATGTAAAATTCGGAAAAGGGCTCTTCTCTTGTCTGCCCAAAAAGTAGCCACACGAGGTGTAGCAAAGCAAAATGGAAACAACTGATTTATTACAGCGGGTGCGACGCATCGAAATTAAGACGCGACGACTCACTAACCACATATTTGCAGGCGAATATCACTCTGCATTTAAGGGGCGCGGTATGTCGTTTGCCGAAGTGCGCGAATATCAGCCTGGGGATGATGTGCGAGATATAGACTGGAATGTTACTGCTCGCATGAATCGTCCCTATATTAAGGTGTTTGAGGAGGAACGCGAACTGACGCTGATGTTGCTTATTGACCTTTCTGAAAGTCAAACTTTTGGCACGAAGGGAAATACGCAACGCAATATGGCTGCTGAGATTGCTGCTACATTGGCTTTCTCGGCTATGCAAAATAACGATAAGATTGGTGTACTTTTTTTTACGGATCGCATAGAAAAGTTTATTCCCCCGAAAAAGGGTCGTAAGCACATTCTGTATATTATACGCGAACTTATTGACTTTGTGCCACAAGGTAAGGGTACGGATATTGGCAAGGCTATGGAGTATTTGGTTAAAATCATGCCGAAGCGCTGCATTAGTTTTGTGCTGAGTGACTTTCTTACTACAAACGACTTTTCGCAACCGCTCACGGTGGCAGCACGCAAACACGACGTGGTGGCATTGCACCTTTATGATCACTGCATGGCTGAACTGCCAAATGCGGGACTGATTAAGGTGGTGGATGCTGAAACCGGACACGAACAATTTATTGACACGGGTAGCAAGGCGGTTAGACAACATCAACGTGCGTGGTGGCTAAAACATACCCATGACTTGGATAACACTTTCCGTAAAGCTCAGGTGGACTTTGCCTCTGTTGCCACGGACGCTGATTATGTGAGACCTCTCATGAATATCTTTGCTAGACGATAATGGTTTAAGTATTAAGTATTAAGTGTTAAGTATTACAAACTATATAGGGTTGTGTACGCAACTACTTAATTCTCAATGTTTTAAGATTTAATGGTTAGAGCTAAAGATTAATGGTCTATATAAGGCTTCTGTCCTTACAGGGCGTCAATACTATGGCAATCTGTAACCCAGGGTGTCGCTTCCCAGGGTGTCGCTTCGCTTGCCCTGGGCTATACGCTCATTGGGCTTTCAGCCCGTGCATTATCGGCGGCACCTCAACAATTCAAGCAAGCTTGATTGTATTCGGTTTGCACGATAATTCATAGTGCATTATCAGCGGCAAAACCTGCATAACAAAATTAAGGATTTTGAACACTCTACCCCATAACTAAAAAACTTTATCCTTCCTATCCGTCAACATACGAATATGAAATGTTTTTCAATACATAATAATATAGGCAAGTGGATGGCTTGTGCACTGGTTATGCTATTTGCTTTGGCACATAGCACGCTCTGTGCACAGGTTATTGTGGAGGCGCATACCGACACTGCGAGTATTCTGATTGGCGAACAAATTCAGATGCGCGTAAAATGTACGGTTAACGCTGGACAAAAGGTGAAATTCCCCTCATACAGTCCACAACAACAAATTGTGCAGGGCGTGGAGGTGGTTGGCAACGGTAGCATTGACACGCTGGTGCTTAACAATGGCAAGCGCTTAGAATTGACACGCCGATATACCATCACCTCATTCGACTCTGCCATGTATCAGATTCCACCTTTTAAAGTTGAAGTGGATGGTAAGGCTTATGCCTCGCGCAATGGTGTGGGGCTAAAAGTGAGCACGGTTGCGGTTGACTTGCAACATCCTGAAAAATTTAATGGGCCGCATGCTGTAGTGGAACAGCCCTTTGAGTGGAGTTGGACCATGTGGCTCTGTGCCTTGCTCTGTGTGGCAATGCTTGCTGCGGTTGTTGCCTTGGCTGTTAGACTGACAGATCCAAAACTGATTACACGACGTGTGATTATCAATCCACCCACTCCTGCACACATCACGGCTATCAATAACATTGAGCAAATTAAGCGTAAGCCTGCCGACGACGTGAAGCTTTACTACATGGAGCTGACTGAGGCTTTGCGCACTTACATTGAAAAGCGCTTTGGTTTTAATGCCAAAGAGATGACAACAAACGAAATTGTGCGCCACCTCTATGAAACCAATAATGAGGAGGCGATGACGGAGTTGAAGAGTGTGCTTGAAACTGCCGACCTTGTGAAGTTTGCCAAACACAAAACTACGCTCACAGAACAAGACCAAAGCCTGATGAGCGCAATGAGCTATGTGCAAACTACAAAACAAGAACCACAAGAACTGCCTAAACCACGTGTGGTTTATGAATCGCTATCGAACAAGCAGCAAATTAGATGGCGCAATGTGATGCACGTAGTGATGTGGCTACTCGGCATTGGTACATTGGCTCTGTGGACATGGACCGCATATATGGCTTATTGCTGCTTTGGTTAATCATTGCACACTTCTTTACTGAATATTTTCTTGATTATGACTTTTGCATCTCCACTATATTTTCTGTTGCTGCTTCTGCTCATACCTTATTTTATATGGTATTTTCTTTTTAACTCAAAAAGCGAAACGCACCTTAAATGGGCTTCGGCAGAGTGCTTCAGAACATCTCCCCACACTTGGCGAACGAGGTTGATTCACACGCCTTTTTTTCTGCGCATCATCTGCTTTGTGTTGGTGGTTACGGCGATGGCACGCCCCCAAACTTCTTCTTCGTGGAAAACAGGAGAGACTGAGGGTATCGACATTATGTTGGCACTTGACATTTCAACCTCAATGGCTACGAACGATATATTGCCTAACCGCATCACGGCTGCTAAGGATGTGGCACTGAACTTTATAAGTAATCGCCCTAACGACAACATTGGCTTGACATTGTTTGGAGGCGAAGCATATACGCAATGTCCGCTCACAACAGACCATGCGATGTTGGTGCAGACGTTTAAGGGTGCTACTTGTACACTGCAGAACGATGGCATTATTCAACCTGGTACTGCCATTGGTATGGGTATTGCTAGTGCGGTTTCGCACCTTAACGATAGTCAGGCTAAGAGCAAGGTGATCATCTTGCTTACGGATGGGGCTAACAACACGGGCGAGATTTCGCCACTCATGGCTACCGACATGGCAAAGGCTACCGGTGTGCGCATCTATACCATCTTACTCGGTAAAGATGGTAAGGTGAATGTACCTGTGGCACAACTGCCCAATGGCGAAGTGTATACACAACAAATTGACGACACGGTAGACCCTACTACCTTGCGCAAGATTGCACAAGAGACGGGTGGTATATTCTATCATGCTACGTCGCGCGGTTCGCTGAAGCAGGTGTATGACGACATTGATAAACTTGAAAAATCAAAGTTGAAGGTGAACAATCACAGCATGCGCTATGAGGCTTTTCAACCCTTTATATTGGCTGCATTGCTCATGCTATTGCTCGAGATTCTGCTGCGTAACACAGTGTTCAGAAAGCTGTAAACAAGGGCAAAAGCATTCAATGTTGAATAATTGATTTAAAGCTTCTGCCCTTACAGGGCGTCACTAACGAACGTGCTTTGACCCAGGGTGTCGCTTCGCTTGCCCTGGGCTAGGTGCTGTTGCCCCTTCAGGGCGTCTTGACTAAATCAGAAGAATGAAGAATAACATACTAATAGTTGACTATGTTAGAGTTTAACGACCCGAAATATCTATATTTTTTGCTGCTTGTGCCTTTGTGCATAGCCGTATATATCTTTGGTTTGCTGCGCCAACGACATCAAATGAAGGCGCTGGGCGAACGCAATATGCTGCTATCGCTCATGCCTGGCAGATCGTTGATGCGCCAACACATCAAAATGGGGGTGCTTATGCTAGCCATGACTTTTATGATTGTGGCTTTGGCACGTCCGCAACATGGATTGAAACAACAAACCGACGAAGCGAACGGCATTGAGGCGGTGGTGATGGTGGATGTGTCGAACTCGATGTTGGCACGCGACGTACAACCTACCCGACTTGACCGTGCTAAATTATTGGTGGGCACGTTGGTCGAAAAGATGAAGAACGATAAAATAGCTTTGGGCGTATTCGCTGGCGAGGCTTACCCACAAATGCCTATCACGTCGGACTATGCATCGGCTAAGATTTTTATCGACGCTTTGTCTACCAATATGGTGACACTGCAAGGCACAAACATTGCTGCTGCTATCGACTTAGGTTGCAAAAGTTTTACACAGAAAAAAGATGTGGGCAAGGCGCTCATTATTATAACGGATGGTGAAAACCACGAGGGGGGTGCCGAAGAAGCTGCTAAAAAAGCATCGAAACAAGGTGTAAATGTGTATGTGATTGGTGTGGGTACTACGCAAGGAGCTGAAATTCCCACAGCAGATGGGGTGTTGACCGATGAGAACGGACAACCGGTGCACACGGCTCTGAACGAGGAGATGTGTCGTAGCGTGGCTAAGGCTGGACGCGGCATTTACTTGCACTTAGACCAAAGCACGAGTGCGCAAGATGAATTGCAAGGGCAAATTAGACAACTCAAACAGTCGTCCTCTACCCTATCCTACACAGCCCGCGATGAACAATTTCAAGCGTTTGCCTTGATTGCTTTGATTTTGCTTGTTATTGAGGTGTGCATCACTGAAACCAAAAGCAAGTTTTTTAAGAAGTTCAAAATATTCAAAAAATGAGAACTGCATATCGTACACGCATATTGACCCTGCTACTTTTGCTGCTAACGGCAAGTGTGGCAGGCACGTCGCATTGTATGGCGCAAAATAAAATTTATCGCTACACACACATGGGTAATCAGCAGTTTTTTAAAGGAAATACTGAAAAAGCTGCTGCATACTATCGCAAGGTGTTGCAAAAATCGCCAAGCAACAGTCGCGCCATGTTTAACCTTGCCGACACTTATCTAACAAAAGGTGACGTGAAGGCTGCCGACAGTTTGTATAACCGCGTGACGCAAATTGATAAGAACTCTCAAATTCGCGCTATGGCTTGGCACAACCGTGGCTATATTAGTCAGATGGCTGCGCTCAAAAACAAGGAGCAAGAACAAAATATGTTGCGACAAGCTATTGAACACTATAAACAGTCGCTCAGACTGAACCCACGCGACAATAGAACGCGCTATAACTTGGCGCTTTGTCAAAAGCAACTCAAAAACAATCCGAATAAACAAAATAATAAGGATAAACAGCAAAACAAAAAACAGCAACAAGATAAACAACAGAATAAAAACCAACAAAACAAACAACAGCAACAAAAACAGGAACAACAAAAGCAACAGTCGCCACAAGACAAACAGCAAATGCAGCAATATATGAACCTGTCTAAACAAGCTGAAAAACGTGCGTTGGAAAAACTGAAACAACATCAACCACGTCAACGCTCGTTGCAAAAGAATTGGTAAGTTTTAAGGGGTTGCATCCTACTTTATATACATAAAAAAAACAAAGGTGAAGTCTATCAAGCACTACATAACACGAATTATGGGCGTAAGCGTTTTGTTGCTTTGCAGCATTACACAAATCATAGCCCAATCTTTCACTGCAAAAATCGAAGACATTGGTGGCTATTACCGTCTGTCGTTTACGGTTTCGAGTTGCTCAGCAAGTAATTTTACACCTCCCTCGCTCTCTGCATTTGAGGTGCTGAGCGGACCGAATGAGTCGACCTTCCGTAACTATCAGATTGTTAACGGCCGTTCGTCAAGTTCTGAAAGCACCACGTATACCTATATCCTTTCAGCACGACAAAGTGGAAGGATAAATATTGGTGCGGCTTCTGTCCATGTGGGTGGTAAAACGCTGCGATCGAATGCCATCTCGGTAAATGCCAAAAAAGGTAGCGAACAAAATGGTTCGCACGGAGGACAACAAGGCGGACGTGGCAGTCAGACCATTGACAATGGGGGTGTGCAGCAAGCTGGTAGTGCTGTGACACAACGCGACTTGTTTATTGACGTGACGCCTAACCGCACACGTATTCGCGAACAAGAGGCTGTATTGCTTACTTACCGCATTCATGTGCGTGCAGGTGTGGCACTGTCGAATACAAGCTTAACACAAAAGCCCGATTTTAAGGGATTGATTTCGCAAGAGATTCCCCTACCTGGAAACCAAATACAAACCACCATTGAGCACCGAGGAGGTGCAACCTATCGCACGGGTACAATTTTGCAGTATGTGGTATTTCCACAAAAGGCAGGACGCATCACCATTCCAAGCATTACGTTTGACTGCGCTGTGCTGCAACAAGACCACACAATGGACTTGGCAGACGCCTTCTTTAATGGAGGGGGTACCGTAGGGGTACAGGTTCGTCGTAAGGTGCCTGAAATTACACTGCAAGTGGATGCTTTGCCCCAACCTAAGCCTGCCAACTTCTCGGGCGCTGTGGGTAAATTTAATTTGCAAGGCAAACTCCTCACGCCTAATGTGCGCACAAACGATGTGGCGACTTACCGCATTACGCTAAATGGTTTGGGCAATATGAAGCTGATTAGCGCACCAACGGTAAACTTCCCTAAGGATTTTGACACTTACGACCCTAAAACAAACGAAAAAACAGCAACCACGGCAAGCGGATTGCATGGTCAACTTACGTTTGACTACACTTTTGTGCCACGCAATGTGGGCGACTATACAATTCCTGCCACAGATTTTGTATTCTTCGACACTGAAAGCGGAACATACCGCACCATTCACACCGAAGCTATTAAACTGCACGTGGCAAAGGGCGAACGCTCAAACGCTGACGTGGATAAACAGTTGGCATTGCTCAATAGCGATATACGTGCATTGCATCATGTGGAGAGCACGCCTTGGTTGGCTTGGGGAAGCATGGCATACACTGTGCTTATCGTGCTTATTGTGATAGCCTTTATCATCTTGTTACAACTTAGCAACGTATGGGCTAAAAAGAATGCGGATGTGGTGGGACGCCGCAGACGCAATGCGGGTAAAAACACCTTGCGACGCTTGCACACATCGTTGCAAATTTTGCAAGGCAAGGCACAGGGTAATTTCTATTCTACGCTCTCACAGGCCTTGGTACGCTATATTGCCGACACCTTCAACGTTGAAATGGCTGACATCAATACAGAGGATGTAACAAGCTTGCTTACAAACCATCAAATTCCGCAAGACATGGCTGCACGTTACCAAAAACTGCTTGAAGATTGCCAATATGCACAATATGCGCCAGGGGCTAACAATAACCAACAGGCACTCTACGAAGAAGCCGTGAGCGTAATTGAGAGCATTAACGGACTCATAAACCGAAAATAAAAAAGAAGATAGTTTCATGCGCAAACTGTTAGTACTGATTATTAGCTGCTTGTGTTTCACAAGTATTTGGGCAAACAATGCAGAAGGCTCTGCACAAAACCAAGATGCCTCAAATAACAACATAGAATATGCAGCCCAAGCTTATGCACAAAATGATTATATTAAAGCGGCTCAACTCTATGCCTCGTTGCTGAATAACGAAGAGGTGAAGCAAGACGAGGCTATGCGAGCTGCCAGCTACTATAACCTAGGAAATTGCCAATACCGCACAAAGAATTTTGCCCAAGCGGTATGGGCTTTTCAAAGTGCCCTACGCCTTAACCCTGCCGACAAAGATGCCTTGCACAACTTGCAACTGACACAAAGCAAGTTGCAAGACGAATTTGACGAGCCTGCTTACTCTTTCTTTGTATTGGGATTTCGAAACGTGGTTACACTCATAAGCGCCAATGCTTGGGGCGCATGGGCCATTGCTTTACTGATTTTGGCTTGTGCAAGCTTTTTCTTATTCAAATTGGCTGAAAAAATGTGGGTTCGCAAAACAGGCTTTTGCCTTTCGTGCATGGCATTGATGGGCACACTTTGTGCTTTTCTGTTTGCATACGTTCAAAAGAACCATTACTTTAACGAGGTGCAAGCTGTAACACTTCAAAACGAAAAGACGTTTAGCAACCCTTCTGTCACCTCTAAAGCAATGAAAGAATTGCATGAGGGTGTATTGCTTAATATCGAACAACGTCAAAACGATGGGTGGATGCAAGTAACACTGCCCGATGGCACTGCATGTTGGTTAAAAAGCAATAACCTGCTGATGCTGAACGATTAAGAGTTCTAAACTTTAAAGAATATATCGCTGTGTTAGACAGAACGCTTACCTTATTTTTCAATGGAAGCCAATCGCTCTACGTGGACGGATTGGCTTGGACTGCCACGCAAACTTCTACGTGGTTGCCATTAGCTGTGATTATATTTTACGTTTTTCTGCGTAACAACACACTGAATGGCACCATACGAATTGTGTTGGCATTTGCCCTATGCATTCTGCTTGCCGACCAAGTAGCCTCTACAATATTCAAGCCCATGGTTGCACGTTGGCGTCTTACCAATAACCCTGAGTTTATGTACATGGTCGATGTGGTACGCGGTTATAGGGGCGGAAATTATGGATTCTTTTCAAGTCATGCGGCTAACACCATGGCTATTGCCACATTCATAACGCTCTTAACTAAAAGCCGTTCTGTGGCTTGTTGGGTCTACTCATGGGCATTACTTAACTGCTGGACACGTGTTTACTTAGGTGTTCACTACATAGGCGATCTCACGGTGGGATGTATTTGGGGCGCTTTTGTGGGTTGGGGCATCCATCGCCTTATTATTAAGAAGTGGCAAGAACTGAATCTGCAAAATGGTTCTATGTTTGCTTCTTCATGCACAACCTCAACAGGCTACACACACCGTAGCCTTCACATATTTATTGCCTCTCTCCTTATTACCTATCTTTACATTGCTTTTAAAGCCTTGTCGTTTCAAGGATGACATATATATAGGAATGTTGCACAAGGCATGGCTACATTTTTTGAAAATGCACAACAACAAAAATACAACAATCCCCATTTCTTGTTTTTGTAGACAAGAAATGGGGATTTACTAATTACGTAATGCCGAAAAATTACATGCCAATCTTAGCCAACTCTTCTTGCATCTGCTGCTGAAGTTCGTGTGCCTTTTCGCCAGCTACTGCTGCAAAGTTTTCGGTGTTGTCGGCAAAGATAATACCACGCGATGAGTTTACAAGTAAACCGCACTCATCAGTCATACCATATTTGCAAACATCTTGCAACGAACCACCTTGAGCGCCTACACCAGGCACCAAAAGGAAGTGCTTAGGAGCCACCTTACGAATGTCGGCAAAAAGACTGCCTTGAGTAGCACCAACCACATACATCATTTGCTTGTCGTCTGCCCACTGCTGCGAAGTGCGCAACACCTTTTCAAACAAACGCTCTCCCTGCGCATCGGTAGTAAGTTGGAAGTCATGCGAACCCTTGTTGCTGGTAAGCGCAAGGAGAATAACCCACTTGCCTTCGTACTGCAAGAACGGAGTTACACTATCCTCGCCCATGTAAGGAGCCACTGTGATAGAATCAAAGTCCATTTCGCCAAACAACGAACGGGCATACATCGACGATGTGTTGCCAATATCACCACGCTTCGCATCGGCAATGATGAACTGATTGGGATAGTTTTCTTTGATATACTTCACAGTCTTTTCAAGTGCTGCCCATCCCTTCAAACCATAGCATTCATAAAATGCCAAGTTGGGCTTATAGGCTACGCAATAAGGAGCCGTAGCATCCACAATAGCTTTGTTGAAAGCAAAGATAGGATCCTCCTCGTTAAGCAAGTGAGCAGGCACCTTCTTTAAGTCCGTATCAAGGCCAACGCACAAAAAGCTATGCTTGGCACGAATGTTGTCAATAAGTTGTTGTTTGTTCATAATCTATAATAGAATTATCAATTTTCGTTTTTGAAGTCGTCTAAACTTTTTTATGATGTTCAAGATTTGCCCTTAGTTTTGAACTTGAAAGAGATTAAAGTTTAAATCTAATCTTCGTCAGAAAAGTTTAGACTACTTCTTTATGATTGGGAACTGTTAGTAAGAGCCACTTGCAATTTTTCGAGATGTGGAATGCGAATTGCACCACGCGAACTCTCCAGTAATCCTTGTGCTGAGAGTTGAGCTAACATACGCGATACACGCAAACGTGTGGCACCTAATTCATCAGCCAAGTCACGCATTCGAATGCGCAAACACTTACAACCAATAGGTCGCAAACTGCGACTTTCTATAAACGCAAGAAAACGCATTTCTAACTTCTCAGGATATTGCGTCCAATTATGCTGAATAGACGTTTGCGCCAATGTGCTCAGCGCATTATAAAAGTTAATTTGAAATGCCGGATAAGTTACCAACATATTTCGCACATCTTGTTTATCGATAAACATCACCTGCGTTTCGGTTAATGTGCGATAACTCTTGGTGTAACGGTTATGGTAACCAAAAAGATTCTCAATTTGCACACACCAAGGTGCTCCTAAGCGCTCGCCATAAGTATATGCCTGATCAGGACTTTTACATTCCGTTTCTACCTCGCCCGACAGAATCACGCAAAGCCCATGGCATTCCTCACCTTGTTTCACCACATATTCGTTAGGGCGCAAAGTTCTAAAGTCGAAAGGAATTTTCGCAACAATGTCCAAAAAGTCTAAACGACTAAAACCTTGAAACAAAGGAACATGCAGCAAACGATTTGAAAAGAGTTTGTTCTCCATGTTTTCTTGAGTTTAGGAGTTTTAAAAGATTGTAATGCTTAAAAGGTTACCCCGTTAAGGGTGAGATTGGACCTAGGCGAACAGCCGTTTTCATTGAATAGGCATGGCGTGTTAAAACGCGCATTTACCATAATTCCCAATTAGCACGCCCCAAATTTATTTCTTGCCTACATTCACATCCAACACCTGTAACTGACTTTTTTCGTCAGCATAAATCAGGTAAGCCTTCAGCTCTTTATGCTTTGCCAAGACCTGTTTGGCACCCTCAATACCCATCACCATAAACGAGGTAGCATAGGCATCGGCAGTAGCACAATCAGGAGCAATAACCGTGGCAGAAAGCAATGAATGCTGCACCGGACGTCCCGTACGTGGATCTATCGTATGCGCATATTTTTTTCCGTTATGCTCATAAAAATTGCGGTAATTACCACTTGTGGCCAATGCTGCATTCTCAAGCGAAAGCACTGTTTGCAAAGGCTGCGACGAAACCTCAGCACCCGCCGTAGGACGACTAATGCCTATTTGCCAAGGATGTCCCTCAGGATTACGTCCCTTGGTAACCACTTCGCCTCCAATCTCCACCATGTAGTTTATCACACCATGGTCTCTGAGCACCTTTGCCACACGGTCCACACCGTAGCCCTTAGCAATAGCTCCACAGTCTATCATTACCCGTGCATCATCCTTCTTAACCAAACTATCCTTAGTTAGTTCAATGTGATGGAAACCCACAATTTTACGTAACGAGTCAACTTGTGCATCGGTCGGAAATGCTCCCTTCTTAAAACCAAAGCCCCAAGCATTTACAAGTGGCATCACAGTAACGTCGAACGCACCTTGCGTATTTTCACTAACCACACGTGCCTTTTGCAACACCTCATAAAGCATCGCATCTGCCTTCTGTGCTTTGCCCGAGTTGATCTGCGAAATCGTGCTCAACTGATTGAACACAGACATACTTGCATCCACACGTTTCAGTTCGTTAAGTATCACGCTGTCCAACGACTCTGTTGATTCGTATTTCACATGATAAGTTGTGCCAAAGATTGTTCCTTCGGCTGTGCGCAACGTGGCAGCTCCGCGAAAATGCAAAATCCACACCGTTGCTATAATCAAGAAGAGCAAAAATGCTCCACCTAAGAGTTTCTTTGTTTTCATATATCAAAAATCACATTGAATGTTCCACCCAAGGCATGGCTATCTTCTTTTCCATAACCTGGCACATACCAAGCATTGCCCACCTGAGTGTCTTTGTGATAAAAACGAATGCGATAACGGAAAGTCCACCCCAGGTGAACAATTCCCCAAACCTTGGCCTCTAAACCAAACACTGCCTCGCCCCAATGGTTTGTGCCACGCACACCCGTATAAGAGAAAGGTACCAAAGTGCCATACACCCCATCATAATGATCGGGACCATCCACATCAAACTTATAGGTAGTAAAACCATAACGCACACCCACCATAATACGGCCCAATGCACGCGGATTTTTTGCCACATTATAGTCCATACCCACACGATAATAAGGCGAATGCACCTTATAATGCAAGTCGGTTGTTTCGTTCGTATGGTTGCTCACACCCATACCCATTTCAAACACAGGGAAGAAACGTCCACGCAAGTTCAAACGCGCTGCAGCCTCATACTGTCCATAAGGCGTACAAGCAGCCATCACGGCACCGCACAAGTCTGCCGAGACACTTGCGCCAGCAAATAAGGGCAAACGTTTTTGCGCAAGAAGTGCTGCAGCGGCTTCTTCGGGCGAGGCATACTGCACTCCCTTCACTGCTACCACTTTAGTCTTTACCGTGTCGGTTTGTTGCTGCACCTCTGCGCGACGCTTGCTTTGTGCAAAAACAGGCGTTGCATTACTTAGCAGCAGAAGTGCGGATAAACAGACGAATATTCTCGATATCATCATAATTTACTATTGGACGTACAAGCGAAACACTGTCTACGATTGCCGAGTTTGTCGAACCTTGTACCGAAACACGCACAGCGTTTAAAGTGTGAAACACTGAGCTCGGACAGTCTAACGACTCAAAATGGGGCTGAGGGGTATGGTTCACAAAGAGTGTATCCACCTGCACCGCACCTTGCGCATTTGCAAAATGCAACAACAAGGTGTCTTGTGTGCCAGCCTCCTTCAGTGGCAAAAGAAAACTTTTAATGCCTGTGGCTTGGTTTAGCAACAATGTGTCGCGCCCTGCAGGTGTCACACTGAGCACATCACTTAGCGTAAGTGCGCTCTGTGTACTTGCATCATACAAGTTACACTGCAAACTCACCACATTGTCGAGTGGACAATCGATGTTCGAACACGCTGACAGTCCCACCATCAACATGCCTACACCCCACGCAACCATTGTCTTGGCACATTTCATTGTCTTTTTTCTGTATTTTTTAGTAAGTTTATTTAGAGCTAAATAGAATGTTACAAGAAATCACCCCACTAGGGGTGAGATTGTACATAGGCGAACAGCCGTTTTCACAGGACAAGCATTGACGTTTTAAAACGCGCATTTACCATAAATGCGAATCATTCATGCCCAGGGCAACGCCTTGACGCACGCACGTTCGTTACGCAACGCCCAAGCGCCACCCCACTTGCACCCACTACTTAAAACTCTTTCTCAATTTGGTAATCATTTCTGCCAGCAGCATTTCTACTAATGAGCTCGCCCAAGAAACCTGCTACAAACAACTGAGTACCCAATATCATCATCGTCAGCGCAATGAAAAAGTAGGGAGACTCCGTTACCAAAGGCGCAGCAGCTCCGGTAGAAAGATGGTACAACTTCACACCACCTACAACCACACAAGCCACAAAGCCTAAGAAAAACATCACCGTGCCCAAAAAGCCGAACACATGCATGGGCTTGAGTCCAAAGCTATTCAAGAACCACAACGAAAGCAAGTCAAGATAGCCATTCACAAAACGATTCAACCCACCAAATTTAGTCTTACCAAACTTACGTGCCTGATGGTGAACCACCTTTTCGCCAATCTTATCAAAACCTGCATTCTTTGCCAAATAAGGAATGTAGCGGTGCATTTCGCCATACACCTCAATATTCTTCACAACCTCGTTCTTATAAGCCTTCAAGCCACAGTTAAAGTCGTGCAGATTATGAATGCCACTCACCTTACGCGCAGTCGCATTAAAAAGCTTTGTAGGAATCGTCTTCGACAATGGGTCATAACGCTTCTGCTTATAGCCAGACACCAAGTCATATCCCTCCTCCGTAATCATACGATAAAGTTCAGGTATTTCGTCGGGCGAGTCTTGCAAGTCTGCATCCATCGTTATAACCACACGACCACGTGCAGCACGGAAACCACAGAACAAAGCAGGACTCTTGCCGTAGTTACGACGGAACTTTATGCCATGCACATGCTGGGCATCCTCCGAGGCAAAGTTTTCTATCACCTCCCAAGAATTGTCCGTACTACCATCGTTCACAAAAATAACCTCAAATGTAAAGTTGTGCGCCTTCATCACACGCTCTATCCAAGCATAAAGTTCCGGAAGGCTCTCTGCCTCGTTAAAGAGAGGCACCACAACCGATATGTCGTATTTATAATCCATTTTATTGATATAAATGTTGTTGTTTCAGTAAAAAATTCAACTTCTTCGTGCCACAAGCGCTATCAAAACCGAAATCACCGGGCCAAATATCAGCGCAAAATACACCGACATGGCAGCATAAGTGGCAGCGCCCACACTTTGCATAGCGTCTACTAAACCTTTCACTCCATGCTCACCCGACATTTTACTAATTTCAGCATCAAGCCCCGACTGCAGCAAATATGCCTTCATTTCGGGCGTATTGATTGAAAGAGCATAATCAGCAAAAATACGTCCGTGGTCAAAATATTGCAAATATACGTAAGTGAACAGGGCAATCCAAACCGAAGCATAAAAACCCATAAACACCGTGTAGAAAAAACCTTGTGCAAACGTAAAAGGCTCGCGCACACCATAGTTTAAGTTACGATAGCGAAGGGTCAAGAATGTCGCCAAAATGGGGGTCGCAATCATCATCACACCAAACAATGTCGAAAAAAACGGAATGACAAACGACCATCTGAACACCACAAGCGACAAGATGCCAAACACCCCCAGCACCACACCGCCTTGCATACTGCAAGTATTTATCTCGCCCATACGTAAGCTATTATTTCTTTCCATTTATTTGAATATCATTTTTTAGTGAAGGGATTCAAAGTCCCTTTCAAATCACAGGTTTAAGGATTCAAAAGAAACACTCCCCAAATATTTTTAAAGTTTCAAAGGAGGAAAGCCATCCCAAGCCATTTTGCATTTGCAGGAAACCATAATCTTCCCCCTACACAAAAGCCAAGGAGTCACCCCCACCTTTAACCATGCAAAGGTAAAGAAAAACAAACTATTTCACGAATTATTCGCTTATTAAGTGACACGAATGCTACAACTTTTCCACTTTTTCCACGACCCCGACTTTAATTACAGCCGTTTTATCTCATGGATATTTCGTTAGCCGTTCATTAGTTACGGGTTTGCCATGTGCGGAGCACACTTTACTTGCGAAGCAAGCCTACTTTCCCCGAGGGGGAAACTTACACTCCCCTATATACGCCTTGCAATATGCGTGTCCTATGGAAACGACTATTCGCCTAGACCCAATCTCACCCCTAACGGGGTAACCCATTTAAACATACCACATCTATCTACAACAAAATCCGATATTCGCTTCGCGTTTTATATTAATGTCCATTAATTTCCATTAATTGTTCCATTAATACTTTCCTTCATTAGCAAAGAAAAAATTAATGTCTCGAAATTAATGTCCCCGAATTAATGACAATTAATGTTCAAAAAACAAGCAGCGAAGCTGCAGAGGTTATCACGTTAACCATGCCCTTTATCGACGATAAACACATCAAACTATGCAGGATTTCTCAAACTTCAAACACACCTCCATCACGCAAAAATCAAGCCATAAACACAGGGCAAAATACAGCAAACTTAAGGTAAAAGTGAAAATGACTAATGACTAATGACCGATTAAAGCATTGATAATCAACACATTAGCGGTTATTTTGTCATTTGAAAAATTCCTTAATTCTGAGTTAATAGGTGTAAACGTCAACATAAGCGGTAAAAAATAAGTTTACAGCAACCCACGTTTTGTTTTTAAACGTGCAAAGAAAAAACATAGCGCGTTTTTTTTAGCCTAAAGCAAAATACTGCGTCAAATGACTTTTTAAAATTCTGCACACTCTCACGATACAAAAAAAATAAATTTACCCCAATAAACACTGGGAGAGTGAGCCGATTTTAATATTTCGAAACGCTGCAAATTTGCAAAAAATTTGGATTCCCCTTTTTCGCGTTGTAATTTTGCACTCGCAAGCTTGCTAAAACACGCTCCATTTTGGCAGACAAGGATTCCGAAGGAATTCCGATATCATTCCGAAGGAACACAGAACCCATTTTGGAGCTATTTACTAACCCCAAAAACTCTACTATCATGGCAAAATTACTCCCATTGACATCATCAAGGGTGTCTCAGATAAGTTGGTGGCGGAAAGTCGAAAGAATACTTCACCACGAACAAGTGCACACTTAGATTTAACACCATTGTCAAAACATCCCCAATCGACACAAAATTCCTTCTTGTTTTTTTATCTCTCACTCTATCCAACATCACATTTCCTCCAAATTACCTATAAACTACCCCAAAATTCCACTTTTTTAAGTAATAAAACGAAGTTTCAAAAAAATTGTCACACAAAAAGAGTTGTTCATTTGGCTTTTAATGCTAATTTTGCGGACAGATTAAAAAAGTGAAGGATTTACACCAAGATCTATTCACTTCAAAATCGAACCAGACAATAATAATAACTACAGCTATTATATAAAAAAATCATGAGTGAAAATAGCGTGAAAATTGGACACATTTCGCAGATTATCGGTGCGGTGGTCGACGTAAAGTTCGACATCGAAGGTCAGTCTGCAAAAGATGTCTTGCCCCGCATCCACGAAGCACTTGAGGTAACCCACCCCGATGGTCGCAGCATCATTATTGAGGTGCAGCAACACATTGGTGAGGACACAGTGCGCACGGTGGCTATGGATAACACCGACGGATTGAGCCGAGGCCTAGAAGTACGATGCACTGGTGCTCCTATCTCTATGCCTGTGGGCAACCAAATTAAAGGTCGTATGATGAATGTGACTGGTGATTCTATTGATGGTCTTAAAACTTTAGACCGCTCAACAGGCACCTACCCCATTCACCGCGAACCGCCTAAGTTCGACGAACTGAAGACGAGTAGCGAAGTGCTCTACACGGGTATCAAGGTTATCGACTTGCTCGAACCTTATGCCAAGGGTGGTAAAATTGGTTTGTTCGGTGGTGCCGGTGTAGGCAAAACCGTGCTTATCATGGAATTGATTAACAACATTGCCAAAGGGCATGATGGCTTCTCGGTTTTTGCCGGTGTGGGCGAACGTACCCGCGAAGGTAACGACTTGCTCCGCGAAATGATTGAGAGCGGCGTTGTGCGCTACGGTAAAGAATTTGAAGAGGCAATGGAACGCGGCGAGTGGGACTTGTCGAAGGTGGACTATAACGAGGTGGAGAAAAGTCAAGCCACGCTTGTTTATGGTCAGATGAACGAACCTCCTGGCGCACGTTCTTCAGTTGCTCTCTCGGGTTTGTCTATCGCCGAGAGTTTCCGCGATGCAGGTGCAAAGGATGGTAAGACTTCCGACATTTTGTTCTTCATCGACAACATCTTCCGTTTCACGCAAGCTGGTTCTGAGGTTTCTGCCCTTTTGGGTCGTATGCCTTCGGCTGTGGGTTACCAACCTACTTTGGCAAGCGAAATGGGTGCGATGCAGGAGCGCATTACCTCAACTAAGAATGGTTCTATTACCTCTATACAGGCGGTATATGTGCCTGCCGATGACTTGACAGACCCTGCGCCTGCTACCACATTTACGCACTTGGACGCTACCACTGTGTTGAGCCGTAAGATTACGGAGTTGGGTATTTATCCTGCGGTTGACCCCTTGGATTCTACCTCGCGTATTCTCGACCCCAAGGTGATTGGCGAAGCGCACTATAATTGCGCACAACGCGTAAAGCAGATTTTGCAGAAGTATAAGGAGTTGCAAGATATTATTGCCATCTTGGGTATGGACGAACTCTCAGACGAAGACCGCTTGACAGTGAACCGTGCACGTCGTGTGCAGCGCTTCTTGAGTCAGCCCTTTACGGTGGCTGAAAAGTTTACTGGCGTTCCGGGTGTGATGGTTCCCATCGACGAGGTGATCCGTGGTTTCAACATGATTCTTGACGGCGAGGTAGACGATCTGCCCGAACAGGCCTTCTTGAATGTGGGTACCATTGACGAGGCTATCGCCAAGGGTAAGAAACTGATGGAACAAGCTTAATTTAGAGTTCTTAGGTTTTTAGAATAAGACTCCTAAATGGTGTCTCTTACCTGAAAACCTAAAACTCAATTAAACAGACAGTAACATGAAAGTAACCATAGTTTCTCCCGAAAAAACGTTGTTCGAGGGCGAAGTTGAAGGCGTGAAGTTGCCTGGAGCAAAAGGGCGTTTTGAGGTGTTAAAAGACCATGCCCCGCTCATTTCAACGCTCACCCAAGGAACAATAGAATGTTTGGGAAACACCCCCTATAAGGTGACAATAAGCGGAGGATTTGTGGAAGTGGCACGCAATGTCGTTTCCGTATGTGTGGAAATGTAACCATGCCTGGGTGAGGCGTGAGTGAAGTTGTACAAAACAAGTTTCGTTCTTCTATCCAATAAGATTTTAGGCACACGCCCTAAGGGGTGAGTTTGCTACAGGTCTTATGAGAACGATGCAAGGGGAGCCTATCATAAAAAAAGGCGTACTGCAGCATCTCTCTCGTCAGTGTGAAACGCATCTATGAAACTTGATTGTAAAACGCTAATTCTAATTACTAACTCACGACAAACACTACCACTTTAAACATGGAGTCATTTGATCAACGCATCAAAAAATCTCTTATTACAAAAGCCATAACCATTTGTGTTACAGGTGCTTTACTACTTTTATTTGAACTTTTGCTTGCAGGTGCAAACGTGGCTATGCAACAAGCGCCCTTGTTACTGGTCATTGCCACCCTCATTATGGCGGTAAATGTGCTTAGCAGCATGGTTTATAAATGGATTATGAAGGACGGTGGACGACACGCCATCGGATTCTACTTAATAGACAAGGTGGTTCGCTTCTTCTTGGTCATTGTCATCGTATTGATATACGCCTTGGCGGACCGACGCAACTTGTTGGCTTTTGCTCTCAACCTTTTAGTGCTCTACATTGCAGACGCTGTCACGTCGATGATATGCTACGTCAGCATAGAGCGAAACTTCAATAAAAAGAAATGAACAACCTCATTATCAAATATTTGTGCATCGTAGCATTGTTCTTCGGGCAGTTGTCTGCTTTCACAGCATCGACTAACGAAGCTGCCACGAAAGCTCAAGAAAAACCCGACGTGAAAGAAATTGTGTTGGGACACATGAGCGATGCTTACGATTGGCACATCGTTACGTGGAACGGACATCACGTTTCTATTCCTCTGCCCGTGATTGTAAAAGGCAAGGACAGTGGATGGCACGTTTTTAGTTCGGCTCGTTTTCACGAAAGCGAAGATGGCACCTACCAAGGCTTCTACCTGAATGAGGAGAAAAACGGCAAGATTTACGAACACACTGCCAATGGTGAGGACGTAAGACCGTGGGACTTTAGCATTACCAAAGACGTGGTCCAGATTTGGATTGTGGTGTTGGTTATGGCTTTTGTCTTTATCGGGTCTGCACGTTGGTATAAGGATAAAAAACCAAGCGATAAAGCACCTAAGGGTTTCGTAGGATTGGTTGAAATGTTTGTGATGTCGATTAACGAGGACTTAATTCGTCCCTCGGTCGGCGAAAAACATTACAAAAAATATGCGCCCTACTTGCTCACTGCTTTCTTCTTTATCTTTATCACGAACCTCTTGGGGTTGGTTCCTATCTTCCCAGGTGGTGCCAACATTACGGGTAACATCAACATCACATTTGTGTTGGCTATGTGTACGCTCTTGTTGGTAAACCTCTTTGGCAATAAGGAGTATTGGAAAGAAATTCTGTGGCCTCCCGTTCCGACATGGCTGAAATGCCCTGTGCCCATGATGCCGGTTATCGAACTCTTTGGCATCTTTACAAAACCGTTTGCCTTGATGGTGCGTTTGTTTGCCAACATGATGGGTGGACATGCCATCATCTTATCGCTCACTTGCGTAATCTTTATCACTTGCCAAATCAATGCGGTGATTGGTTCATCGTTGACATTTGTGAGCTTTGTGATGATGATTTTCATGAACTGCCTCGAACTCTTGGTGGCATTTATCCAGGCTTATGTGTTCACGATGTTGAGCGCCGTATTCATTGGATTGGCACACCCCGAGGCTCACAAACACTAAGAAACAAATAACAAATTAAAAACAACCCATAAAATTTTAAACATTATGACTCTCTTAATCGCATTGTTACAAGCTGCCGCAGGTGCAGCAGGTCTTGCAAAGTTGGGCGCTGGTATTGGTGCCGCTCTCGCCGCTATTGGTGCTGGTCTTGGTATCGGTCGCATTGGTAGCGCCGCTATGGAAGCTATCGCCCGTCAGCCCGAGTCTACTGGTGACATCCGTACCAACATGATCATCATCGCAGCTCTTGTAGAAGGTGTGGCTCTCTTTGCCGTTATCGTCTGCTTGCTCTGCCTCTTCTTGTAATCTCGGCTGAGTTATAGTAATAGTAAAGGTTATAGGGCTACAAAAAAAATTCTTTTGTATAACCCTATAACCTCGCTACTATAATCCCAACCACTATTAAGCAAAAAAGATTTTTATGCAGTCTATCAATCTGCCATCCATATTAACTCCTGACGTAGGCTTGTTGTTTTGGATGCTTTTGGCTTTTCTTGTGGTGTTCGGTTTGATGGCTAAATTCGGCTTCCCCGTAATCATCAACATGGTGAACGAACGCAAGAATTACATTGACGAATCACTGCAAAAGGCGCACGAAGCGAACGAACGCTTAGCAAGCATTGAACAAGAAGGTGAACGCCTCTTGAACGAAGCTCGCGCACGCCAAGCAGAGATTTTGAGCCAAGCCAAAGCTACCAGCGACAGCATTGTGCGCGAAGCACGCGAGAAGGCACAAGAAGAAGGTGCTAAATTGCTGCAAGACGCGAAAGCACAAATCGCTGCTGAAAAAGAGAACGCACTTCGCGATATTCGCGAAACTGTGGCTGACCTCTCGGTGGTGATTGCCGAAAAGGTGGTACGACAAAAACTTGCCAACACCACCGAACAGCAAAAGCTTATTGAGCAAATGCTTGACGAGGTTTGCAAAGCCTAATCTAAAAAGTCTGTTTCAGGAGGGGAATGATGAATCTCTCGGTTTCTGAAATGTCTCTCCCCCCAAAAAACTATTTTAGAACGTCTACACATTTAAAAAAATAGGAAATAGCTTTATGGATTTAGGCATCGTTTCAACCCGATATGCTAAAGCACTGCTGCTCTTTGCTGAACAGAACAAAGAGGAGGATAAGGTATATGCCGAAACCTCGGTGTTGGCTGAAACCTTCCTCCATGTGCCTGCACTGCAACAGGCTCTTATCAACCCTGTGTTGACCGAAGCCCAAAAGAAGCAGCTGCTCCTCACTGCCGCCTGTGGCAAAAATGCGCCCTCGCAGTCGCTCAGCAAGTTTGCCTCGCTCATTATAAAAAAAATGCGAGCCGAACTCATGCACCAAGTGGCGCTGACCTACGGCACACTCTACCGCAAAGGCAAGCATATCATCAATAGCAACCTTGTGTTGCCCACAACCATCGATAAACAACTCATTGAAAAGTTGCAACAAATGGTTGAAAAACGGTCGAAGTGCAAAGTTGACTTCCATGTTAAAGAAGATGCCTCTATTCTGGGTGGCTTTATTTTGGAATACGACACTTACCGTTTAGACGCAAGTGTGCGCTCTCAGCTCGCACAATTAAAACGAGAATTGAAGTAATTACTTATAAACAGATTAAATGTCTAACAATATAAAACCCAGTGAAGTCAGCGAAGTCCTTTTGCGCGAACTTCAAGATATCAACACTGATGTCAAGTTCGAAGAGGTGGGCGTAGTGCTCTCGATTGGCGATGGTGTGGCACATATCTATGGCCTTACCAACGTGACCGAGAATGAGCTCATCGAATTTGAAAATGGCGTGATGGGTGTTGCCATGAACCTTGAAGAGGATAATGTGGGTGCCGTATTGCTCGGTTCTTCTGAAGGTATCAAAGAGGGACAGAGCGTGAAGCGTACCACAAAGGTTGCCTCTATCGAGGTTTGCGACGAGATGCTTGGTCGTGTGATCGACCCGCTCGGCAACCCTGTTGATGGTGGAAAGGCTATCGAAGGCAAAAAATATTTGATGCCCCTCGACCGCAAAGCACCTGGTGTTATTTATCGTCAACCCGTAACACAAGCCCTTCAAACTGGTTTGAAGAGTGTCGACTCCATGATTCCTATCGGTCGTGGACAGCGCGAACTTATCATTGGCGACCGCCAAACAGGTAAGACCGCAATTGCTATCGATACCATTATCAACCAGAAGCAAAACTTTGCCAAAGGCGACCCTGTTTATTGCATCTACGTGGCTATCGGTCAGAAGGCTTCGACCGTAGCTAACATCGTTAATACGTTGAAGCAGGCAGGCGCAATGGATTATACCATCATTGTGAGTGCCACTGCTGGCGAACCAGCTGCTATGCAATATTATGCACCTTTTGCAGGTGCCGCTATCGGTGAATATTTCCGCGACCGTGGTTTGCATGCCTTGGTGGTGTATGATGACCTTTCAAAGCAGGCTGTTGCCTACCGCGAAATTTCATTGATTCTGCGTCGTCCTTCTGGTCGTGAGGCTTACCCTGGTGATGTGTTCTACTTGCACTCACGCTTGCTTGAGCGTGCAGCAAAAATCAACAATCAGCAGGAGGTTGCCGAAAAGATGAACGACCTTCCTGAATGTTTGAAAGGCGAGGTGAAAGGTGGTGGTTCGCTTACCGCACTCCCTATCATCGAAACACAGGCTGGCGACGTTTCGGCATACATCCCAACCAACGTAATTTCGATTACCGATGGTCAGATTTATTTGGACACGAACCTCTTTAACCAAGGTTTCCGCCCTGCCATCGATGTGGGTATCTCTGTGAGCCGTGTGGGTGGTGCTGCGCAAATTAAGAGTATGAAGAAGGTGGCTGGTACACTGAAAATTGACCAAGCGCAATATCGCGAACTCGAGGCTTTTGCCAAGTTCTCGTCTGACATGGACCCTGTAACTGCCATGACAATTGACCGTGGTCGTAAGAACAACCAGTTGCTCATTCAGGCTCAATATAGCCCTATGCCCGTTGCTGAACAGGTGGCTATTCTTTATTGTGGCACACATGGCTTGCTCAAAGACGTGGCTATCGACAAGGTGCGCGATTTCCAAGAAAGCTTCTTGCAAGTGATTCGCAGTCAATATGCTGAGAGCGTTCTCAACGAATTGGCAAAGGGTAATCTGAGCGAAGAGGTTTGTCAACACATTGAGAAAGTAGCAGCCGACATTGCCGGACAATATAAAGCATAAAGTATATGGCCTCACTGAAAGAAGTTAAAACACGAATTGCATCGGTGAATAGCACGCGCAAAATTACGAGTGCTATGAAGATGGTTGCATCTTCAAAACTTCACCATGCGCAGCAGGCAATAGAGAGCATGCGCCCCTACGAGCATCAACTCAACCACATCATGTCTACCTTCGTAGGCAATATGGAGGGCGAGATTGATACGCCTTATGCCGGCGAGCGCGAAGTAAAGCGTGTGGCCATTGTTCTTTACACCTCTAATTCGTCGCTCTGCGGTGGTTTTAATGCCAATGTCATCAAGGCTTTCAACCATAAAGTGGCGCTTTATCGCGAACAGGGCATTGACATTGTCAAGGTCTTTGCATTGGGAAAGAAAGCTGCCGATGCAACTCACAAGGCTGGCTTTTCTGTTGATGCGGACTACGCACCCCTACTCGACCATCCCCAATATGACAAGGCTGCTCAAGTAGCTGCCGAAATTATGGAGATGTATGCAAAAGGCGAAATTGATCAAGCTGACTTAATCTACCACCACTTTAAAAGTGCAGGTACACAAGTGCTGACCGAAGAAACCTTCTTGCCCATTAAGTTGCAAGGCGAGACTGACAACCGCGCTAAGGCTGATAAAACGGAGCTCGACTTTATAGTGGAACCTTCAAAGGAGGAGATTGTAAGTCAACTCATCCCTAAATCGCTCCACCTCAAGCTCTTCACTGCACTGCTCGACAGTTTGGCAAGCGAACATGCAGCACGTGTGGTTGCTATGCAAGTAGCTACCGACAATGCCGATGATTTGCTCCGCGAACTCACATTGGCATATAACAAGAGCCGTCAGCAAGCCATTACCAACGAATTGCTCGACATCGCTGGTGGTAGCATGCAATAAGACGAGTTGTGTTCTGCTATTTCTGCACAAAAATAGCGTGCAGATGATTATTACCCTATATGCAAGGCAATCTTCATCTGCACGCTGTTTTTATAGTTTTTATCTCCTTCTCTTGTTAACAAAAAATTAGTTCAACCTTAGCACTCTAATACCCACCGACGAAGGATGTTCTTTGAGATATTGTCGCAACGTTTTCGGTTCTTCTACCACCTTATGGTGAATAGACGAGGCATTGAGCAAATGCAAACGGTTATCCTTACCCCACACGGCAAAACCTAAGTGTGAATAATCGATACCGGCTTTTTTGGTAACGATAGCCACCACATCACCCGACTGCACTGTGCGCAATTCGTTCTTAGACAAAGCCGTTTTAGCCTCAGCCAAATAATACCCATCTGCGCCATTATATTTGCGTTCGAGTTGTGCAATGCTATCCACCCACTCTGGGTGCATTTTCAAGAATTTATATTTATCGGCATGCACCGACATGTAAAAGTTATTCACAATGATAGGCGTTGTAAAATGCTCGTCATCTCTCACCTCCTTTACCACCCCCTTGTTTATGTTATCGTGCATCCACCAAGTAAAATAGTGTAAGCGCGACAGATAGCCATTCATATTACCCTGCCAATAGCGCAGTGTCATTAAGTTGCGACAATAATCAGCAAAAGAGGTCTGCTGCTGTCTTTTTGTCATAGCCAATGCCAATGTGGTTTCCACCAACGTAGTACAGTCCATTTGTCGTAAGTTCACCACGAGTTGTTCAGGATCACACTTTTCGAGTGTAGCAGCCACATAAGGCACCCCAATAAACTTACGTGCATAAAACAGCACATCGTTCTCACCCGCGTTTTCGCGTAGCAAAGCTTCTACACGTACCGAGTCTGCCTTGGTGTAACGTGTCTGCCGTAAAACCTCATCTGTATTCTCGCTAAAAAGTTGCGCGGACTGTGCTTCGGTTGTCAAAGTCACGTTTGCGCCACTTTCTTGCTTTTCTACATTCTCTGTGCGATGGTTATTATTCCCCGCACATGCGCCAGCCATGCAAACTGGAAATAGAGTTGCTATGAATAAATTATGAATCATCATATACCAAATTTGTTTGTGCAAAGGTATAGATTTTTTGAATAAAGCCTTTATATGTAAGTTTGAATTGAAGATGGAAAGTTGATTTTTTATGCTATTTCGAGCACATACGGCAAATGACAAAAAAACGTGGAAAGACAACATCAACAATATTGCCTATCCACGCTATTTATTTGTAATACCAGGATGTGGTGATTATTTAATCAAAGAAACTGAGCGGCTAACGAACTTGCTTAAAGCTTCACCACGAAGCAAACCGTTCTGCAAGAGCGCCAAGTCAATGAGTTGAGCTACAACGGCATTTTGCTTGCCATATTCAGCCCATACATCCTTACGTGCTTTCTCTTGTGCTGCGATATCATCGTCGCACTGCTTCAAATCATTCTTTTCGCTTTCGGTCAAGTCTTCATACTTCTTGTCCTTCTGCTCCTGCTCAATTGCTGCATGACGAGCGTGCAAGCCCTTCAACTCGTTTTCAATGGGTTGCAACTTGTCTGTGAGCTGGGTCTTCATATCGGCCAAGACCTCCTTAACCAAACGATGGTCTGAGTTAAGCACCACATTATACATGTCGGGCATTTCGCCATAGAACGACATACCTTGCTGATAACGACTGGCATCCTTCATACGGCGCATGTATTCGCTTTGGGTGATGATGACAGGTGTGGCAGTTTCGCCCATGGCAGCAGTTTCTACGTGGAACTGTGCCTTGTCGATAGTAGGCAATTCGGCAGTAAATACACCATTGAGCGATGCGGAATCTTCTTGACTGAGTTCGTTTTTAGGAGCATCCTCCTTCTGAATCAAGCGGTCAATTACATCGCCATCTACACGACAGAAACGGCACTTTTCGAACTTCTGTTCAAGCATGTTGACCATGGCTGTATCGAGCTGACCATCGAGCAAAAGCACGCTATAGCCTTTAGCCTTGGCTGTTTCGATGTAGCTATATTGCTCGTCTTTATTGGTAGCATAAAGATAAATGAGGTTGCTATCTTTGTCGGTCTGTGCGTCCTTAATGAGGTCGCGATATTCATCGTATGTGAAGTATTTGCCTTCAACATCCTTCAACAAAGCAAAGTTCTTCGCCTTGTCATAGAAATCTTGCTCTGAGAGCATGCCATAGTGGATGAAGAGTTTCAAATCGTCCCACTTCTGCTCAAAATCCTTACGATCGGCCTTGAAGATTGACAGCAAACGGTCGCTTACCTTCTTGGTGATGTACGTAGAAATTTTCTTTACGTTAGCATCGCTCTGCAAGTAGCTACGGCTTACGTTCAAGGGGATATCAGGAGAGTCGATAACGCCATGCAACAAAGTGAGGAAATCGGGCACTATGTTTTCTACCTGGTCTGTAACAAACACTTGGTTGCAATAGAGCTGAATTTTATTGCGGTGAATGTCGAGATTGCTCTTTATACGAGGGAAGTAGAGCACACCTGTGAGGTTGAACGGATAGTCTACGTTCAAGTGAATCCAAAACAACGGCTCATCGCTCATAGGATACAGCTCTGTGTAGAACTTTTTATAATCTTCGTCCTTTAAGGTTGAAGGTGTCTTTGTCCAAAGCGGTGTAGTGTCGTTAACGATATTGTCTTCGTCTGTGTCTACCTGCTTGCCATCTTCCCACTTTGTTTTTTTGCCAAAAGCAATTTCGATGGGCAAGAAGCGGCAATACTTGGTGAGCAAGCCTTGAATCTTTTCTTTTTCAAGAAATTCTACACAGTCGTCTGAGATGTGGAGCACGATATCCGTACCACGATCTTCCTTGTCGCAATCGTCAATCTCGAATGCAGGCGATCCGTCGCAAGTCCATTTTACGCCCTTTGCACCATCGCGATAGCTGTGCGAAAGGATGTCCACTCTGTCGGCTACCATGAATGAAGAATAGAACCCCAAACCGAAGTGTCCGATTATGGCAGAAGCATCGTCTTTATACTTTTCGAGAAAGTCGTTTGCACCCGAAAAAGCAATTTGGTTGATATATTTGTCAATTTCTTCAGCGGTCATACCAATGCCTCGGTCGCTGATGGTAAGGGTCTTAGCCTCCTTATCAATAGCTACACGCACGGTTAAATCGCCCAACTCGCCTTTAAAGTCACCCTTCATGGCGAGTGTTTTGAGTTTCTGCGTAGCGTCGACAGCGTTACTTACTATCTCGCGCAGAAAAATTTCGTGATCACTATAAAGAAATTTCTTAATTACCGGGAAGATATTCTCGGTGGTTATTCCTATGTTTCCTTTTTGCATAATTCGTTTGTAATTTTATTGTTTGCCCTAACATAAGCAAATTTTGTGCCAAAGATATGCGTGTCAGTTATTTTTTTATCTGTAAATATAACCTTGTAAAAAAGACAGAACGAAAGAAACAGGTAACAAAATAGGATTGTTTAGATTCACATTGTGTGATACACATCTAAAAATTACCTCTACATACCAAAAAAGCAAGAATTTTTAGGAAACCTAATTCGGCTATTAAAAAATTCTTGCTTAAAGAGATGTATGCATACGCAATTGGATAATGCGCAAGCATTTATTTGTAAAACATGGGGCACACTTTATGCTAAACGATTGTTTTCGCCTTCAGGGAAAACAACTTGGGCTTTAAAGTTCTTTGCCTCTTCGGGCGACATTTGGGCGTATGCCATAATAATAACTTCATCGCCTACTTGAAACATTCGAGCTGCGGCACCATTCAAACAGATGCAACCAGAACCACGGGGACCAGCAATGATGTAAGTAACTACACGCTCGCCATTCATGTTATTTACCACATGAACCTGCTCACCTGCCAACATGCCGCAAGCGTCCATAAGGTCTTGGTCGATGGTTATGCTGCCCATATAATGCAAGTTGGCTTGCGTCACAGTGGCACAATGAATTTTCGACTTGAGCAATGTTAACAACATGTCTTATTTTTCTTCTTTATATTTAATGTTATCAATTAAGCGTACAGGGCGCTCACCACAATATACGGTGATGCAACCTACAATGTAAGGTGCTTCGTCCCACGAGGCAACGGGCTGCAAAGTAATTCCGTTTACAATCTCGAAATACTCCACCTCAAGTCCCCTAGTAGCATTGAGCGCACCTACCACGAGGTCGTGTGTTTCAGCCACTGTGTGATTTTTAGCAAATTCTACACTGGTTTTTAAGGCTTGCGAGATGCACACAGCCGTACGCTTTTCACCCTCACTGAGAAGAGCATTGCGCGAGCTAAGAGCTAAACCGCTTTCTTCGCGCACGATAGGACATGGACGAAGTTCGATGGGCAGTTTTAAGTCGGCTACCATTGCACGGATTACAGCAATTTGCTGAAAATCTTTCTCACCAAAGTAGGCACGATCAGGCTGCACCATGTAGAATAGTTTGCTCACAATTTGGCAAACACCATTAAAATGACCTGGACGACGTGGACCTTCCATCACCGAGTCGATGGGAGGATAAGAGAAGGTGCGTGTGTCGGGTTCAGGATAAACTTCTTCAACGCTCGGTGCAAACACATAAGTAGTACCAAGCGACTCGAGCAACTGACAGTCGGCTTCGAGTGTACGCGGATAATTTTTTAGGTCGTTTTTGTCGTTAAACTGTGTGGGGTTGACAAATACACTCACCACAGTGACATCGTTTTCACTTACTGAGCGCTCTACCAATGAGGCATGACCAGCATGCAAAGCACCCATAGTGGGTACCAACCCTATTTTCTTTCCCTCGGCACGAGCGGCTGCAAGGGCTGCTTCGAGATTGGCTTTTGTATTAAAGACTTTCATTGTTATTTTTGAAAACTTTTTGTCAGTAACATAGGCACACTATGCACATTACTTTAGCACAATGTTCCAAATGAGAGTGCAAAATAACACATTTCTTAGCAAATATGCTGCATTTTATCTGCTTAATCTGTGATTTTTAACGCAGAACTAGTTAAAATACCATCTCGATGCACCATCTTACCGATTTTTTTGCTAACTTTGCAAGTGTGAGTTAGTGTGTTTCATCGAAATATTGCCTTATTTGCCTATGGCGAGTGGCGAAAAAAGATATGGAACAACACTGATTTTTTATGAATTAAGGATGGATGCACTATCACGTTTAGGGAGTGTTGAAAAATATTCCATAAATGTGAAACTAAAACGTGCCTCCAACACTTACGCGAAAAAGATAATCTTATAATAATGTCAAAAAAAGTATTGTTCGTAACCCAGGAGATGACTCCTTATGTGCCCGAAAGCCCTATGGCTATCGATGGCAGAAAGTTGCCGCAAGCCTTACAAGAGAAGGGTTGCGAAATCCGCACGTTTATGCCCCGTTGGGGAATTATCAACGAGCGTCGTAACCAGTTGCATGAGGTTATTCGCCTTTCGGGAATGAACATCATCATTGATGACACTGATCATCCCCTGATTATTAAGGTGGCCTCTATCCAAGCTGCACGCATGCAGGTGTATTTCATCGATAACGATGACTACTTCCACAAGCGTGGCATGTTTGCCGAAGAGGATGGTAAGGAATATGAGGACAACATTGAACGCGCCGTATTCTATGCACGCGGTGTGCTCGAAACTGTAAAAAAATTACGTTGGTGCCCCGATGTAATTTATTGCCAAGGTTGGATTTCTGCCGTGGTACCTTTCTACATCAAAACTGCTTATCGCGAAGAGCCTTCGTTTGCTAACACCAAAGTAATTAGCTCACTCTATGGCGAAATGCCTAACGCACAACTCACAGAACGCTTTGCCGAGTGCTTAGAGTTCCGCGATGCAAATGCCGAAGCCGTGGCTAAGGCTGGCGTAGACTTGACCCAAGCTGACAGCTTGGGACGTTTGGCTGTGGCATTTAGCGATGGTATTATCGAGGGCGAGGCTGGCAAGCAAGACGCGATGCTTGAATATGCCAAGAGCCTGAACATCCCCGTTCTCAACGCTCCCGCCGAAGAAGAGAAGGCGGCTGCCTATAAGGCATTTGTTGAACAGGTGGCTGGCGAATAACACACGTTGTACACCTGCACACCACACATATTTTTACACGATTAAAGTCCATGTGCATTCAGAATTACAGATAACCTATAAAACTCTGAAATACATGGGCTTTAATTCTCTTTAAGGGTGGATTGAAGCGCTTTACTAAAGGGGAGAAAGTTCTCGTCACTGTGTGACTATGCGATATATAGAATAAAGAGAACAGAACCACCCCAATACATCGAGCTTTATCTCAAAAGGGACCATCCCTACATTAAACCACAAAATAAACTTGCGCAACAGCATGAAAAAAATATTGTTTGCCATCTTGCTCGGCGCTACGCTGACAGCTTGCGACGACGATACTGCCATGATTGGCAATGGACTCATGCCCGACAATGACAGAATTACTGCCATCGACTCGGTGTTTAACCTCACAACCTCTACGGCTAAACAAGAGGCTGTGCTGGCTAACACAAGTTCGTGCTACTTGGGAAGCATCATCGATCCCGAAATGAATATTGAAACCACTTCGGGGTTCCTCACTCAGTTTCATTTGCCCGAGGACTTTAAATTGCCCAAAAAGACACAACTTGTGCTCGAAGAAGATAACTCGGTGAAGGTGGACTCTTGCGACATTCGTCTTTACATCGATAGTTATTATGGTGACTCGCTCACCACAATGAAGCTCCGCACACAAGAGTTGAGTCTCAACAATGTGCTCGACGAGGATAAGAACTATTATACCAATCTCAATGCCGACGATTTTATCAATCCTAACGGCATTGACAAATCGATTTCGTATACAGTGAAGGACTTAACACGTCCCGATAATGAAACGAATGGCAAGTCATACTACCGACAGATTGTTATCAAATTGCCCGAAGAATATGGTAAACATATTATGGACGATTATTATGCCAATCCGCAACACTTTAAAAACTCTTATACCTTCTTGCACAATGTATGCCCTGGTTTTAGCTTTAAGAGCACAGGTGGTACGGGCGTAATGATTAAAACGGCTATGATGGCACTGAATGTATACTTTCAATATCATAGTCAAAATGCTACTGGAAAGGATACGATTGTAGATGGTATTCAACGCTTTGGTGGTACGGAAGAGGTATTGCAAACCACCCATACGAACAACACATTCCCCAATAGTCTGACAGAGGATAAATTGGCAAATATGCCATGCACTTACGTAAAGTCGCCCTCGTGCTACTACACCGAAATGACTTTACCCATTGACGAAATTGTAGATGGTAAAGACTTGAATGGTGCGCACTATAACGACAGTGTAAACATTGCTCAGCTTATTATTCGTCGCAAAACCGACGAAACGAACACAACATCTTTGCCCGTGCCCGGCCAATTGTTATTGGTGCGCAAATGCGAGATTAATACTTTCTTTGAGCAAAACAAAATGCCCGATAGCGAAACAAGCTACTTGAGTTCTGCAACTTCTGCCAAACAGAATTACTACTCTTATAGCAACATTGCTTCGCTCATCTCTTACCTTAAAGCTGAACGCGACAAAGGGGCTGGCGTTACACTGACTGACAATGTAGCTACGCGCCGTGCAAAATATGCGCTTTGGGAAGCTAATAACCCCGATTGGAACAAGGTTGCACTGCTACCCGTAAACGCTATCTACACAAAAACTACTACTTCATCTGGTGTAACTTATACGTTGCGCGAGGTAAAAACACAGTTGGGACTTACGTCAGTGCAACTGGAAGGCGGAAAAGATTCGCCCATCAGTATGCAGGTGACTTATGCCCGATTCAACAAATAAGGAGGATTCAATAAAAATAAATTGTTTTCTCCCATAAACTCAAAGCTTTTATGAAAGTAATGCTTTTTGCTGCGGGACTTGGCACCCGCTTACGTCCACTCACAGACACTATGCCCAAGGCTATGGTGCCTGTGGGTGGACGTCCGCTTATTGACATTTGTCTGCACCACTTAATAGAACAAGGAGCAAGCGAGGTGGTAGTAAACGTACACCACTTTGCACAGCAAATCATTGACTATATAAATGCACATGAGTGGCGCATACCAGTACGTATCTCTGACGAAAGCGAGGAATTGCTAAACACAGGAGGGGGACTACGCAAGGCTGGTGAACTTTTTAGTGACGACGGACAGCCCATTCTTATTCACAATGTTGACATTCTGAGCAATGCGCCGATTCAGGAGTTTTATAAGAACCACCTTACACACGATGCTACACTTCTTGTGAGCGAACGCGATACGCAACGCTACTTACTCTTTGACGACGACATGCGCCTACGCGGATGGACAAATATTGCTACGGGCGAGGTACGTAGTCCTTTTACCGACATTGAACCCGAAAAACTACATCGCTATGCTTTCTCGGGCATTCACATGTTTTCGCCACGACTCTTTGCTCTCATGGAACACTACCCTAAGGCTTTCCCCATCATGGACTTCTATTTGAATGAGTGTGCTAAGGCTGATATTCGTGGTTGTGTGCAACCTAACTTGCGACTGATGGATGTGGGCAAGCTCAACACACTGCACGAGGCTGAACACTTTGTTAATGAATTGGGGCTTTAACGCTCCATGCAAGCTCAATAAAATCTCTTTTATGGGACGTAATAAATACTCACAAAAGGAAATCAACGAAATTAAACGCTTGTTGGCACTCAAAAATAAAGCGAACCGTTTTGGACAGAAACAAATTCGCCATGAGTTGCGAACTACTTATGAATTTAACATCTCTGACTTTAACGAACCAGGCAAAGCGTTTGGTCCAGAAGAATTGGACAATGCGGTGCTTAGACATGCCATCCACATTTTAGACGAGGCTACAATTGCCAATATGTTGGCTAAACGTGCACGTGATCGTGAACGTGACAAGCAATTGGCTGAAGCTGAAGCCCAAGCTACTCCTAAAGACGATGCTTCCGATTGGCAAAAGGCACTGAAGGAGTGGGAAGATTGGGAAAATGCGCAGCAAACAAAAGAGGAGCAAAATTAAAGAGGGACACTAAAATCATTGTTTTCTCTCAGACATCCTTTTTTCTAAAAAAACACGCCCCTACCCTGTCTAACAAAATTCACTATTAAATAAAGGCATCGATCTAATACCTAAAGAATTAGATCCTGCCTCAACAAAAAATTACTATGAAAAAAGTTCTTACTATCCTTTTCTCTGCCTTGTCGCTTACTGCGACTGCACAACAAACTCCGCGTAACCAACTTACACCTACCCCTCCTATGGGTTGGATGACATGGAACCTCTTCAAGGGTGACATTAACGAGCAACTCATTCGCGAAACAGCCGATGCTATGGTTGAAAGTGGACTAAGAGATGTTGGCTATAAATACATCTTTATTGATGACTTGTGGCAAGGCGGACGCGACATGCACAACAACATCATCCCCGATCCTAAGAAATTTCCCTCAGGCATCAAGGCTTTGGCTGACTACGTACATAGCAAGGGCTTAAAGTTAGGCATTTACTCAGATGCTGCCCAACTGACTTGTGCAGGGGCTACAGCAAGCTTAGGTTTTGAGGAACAAGATGCACGTACCTTTGCTTCGTGGGATATTGACTACTTAAAATACGACTATTGCAACGCTCCTGAAGATAGCGCTACTGCCCGCCGACGCTATAAGCGCATGGCAGATGCCTTGCAAAATAGTGGACGCGACATTGCACTCGGTGTGTGTGAGTGGGGACAACGTCAAGCAGAAGAATGGTGCGAAAGCGTAGGTGGTCAACTATGGCGTACAACTTATGATGTACGCGACATGTGGAAAGATATTGTTCACCAAGGTGGTATGGGCATTCTCGACATCATCAACATTACTGCCCCATTAGCTCCTTATGCCCGCCATGGTCAATGGCCAGACATGGATATGCTCGTCATTGGACTAAATGGCAATAGCGGTCCTTCAAGCGATTTGGGTGGTGTAGGATGTACTTACACCGAATATCAAACGCAAATGAGTATGTGGTGCATGCTTTGCTCACCTTTGGCATTGACTAACGACTTGCGAAAACTCACTGACGAAGACCGTCGCATCATCTTGAACAAAGAAATCATTGCTATTAACCAAGATGCACTGGGCAAAGCTGCTACACGTGTAATCAACGAGAAGGACTATCAGGTATTTGTACGTCCGCTCTCAGGCAATCGTCATGCACTTGCTATCATGAACACGGCTGACAAGGCGCAAAAGCTTTCAGTGGCCTTCAAAAAACTTGGTTTGGACGGCAAATACAAAATGCGCGACGTTTGGCAACACAAATATGTGGCTAAGAATGCTAACAAATGGAGTAGCAATGTAAATGCTCACGAAACCAAAGTATGGGTATTAGAATAACCAATGACGCTTATCTGAAATTTTATGAAGAGACTGCTTTTTTTACTTAGCTTGTTGCTTTCGCTGCAACTATCTGCACGCGACAAGATAAAAGTAGCTTGCGTAGGAAATAGTGTGACCTTTGGCTATAACCTGCCAGACCGCGCCGCACAAGCCTACCCCGTACGTTTACAACAAATGCTTGGTGAACGCTATGAGGTAAAAAACTTTGGACACAGTGGTGCCACATTGCTCAACAATGGTCATAACCCCTATACACGTCTGCCCGAATTTAAAGATGCCGTGCGCTATAAGGCAGACTGGGTGGTAATTCATTTGGGACTAAATGACACTGACCCACGAAATTGGCCTCAACATGCCGATGAGTTCATTGGCGATTATCGCGCATTGATAGACTCATTCCGTGTGGCAAACCCCAAAGCTCGTATTTGGATTTGCTTGATGACACCTATATTCCACGACCATCCACGCTTTGACAGCGGAACACGTTTGTGGCATGGCATGATTCAGCAAAAAATTAAGCAAATAGCAGCTACTGCCAATGTAGGACTGATAGACCTTTACACATCGTTACATTCACGTCCTAACCTTTTTCCTGATGCGCTCCACCCCGACCCCGAGGGTGCTAAGATATTGGCTGAAACGGTATATAGTGGCATTACAGGTAATTATGGTGGACTTGCAATGCCTGCCACTTATAGCAACGGCATGGTAATTCAACGCCAAAGTCCTATAAAAATTTGTGGCACAGCGAATGCTGGCGAACGAGTCAATGTGAATTTTCACGGCAAAAAAGCTGAAACCACAGCCGATGCTTTTGGAAAATGGCAGACCACCTTTGCTGCCGAAGAAGCTGGCGGACCTTACGAACTGACGATTAAGGCTGCAAGTGGCAAAAAGACATTTAATGATGTATGGGTGGGCGAAGTTTGGCTTTGTTCAGGTCAATCGAACATGGAACTCAAACTCCACCAAATTAAAACAGCGAAGGAGGATATTGCTGCTGCCGACACTTGCTCGCGCATTCACCTTTATAACATGCCGTCGATTATTCCTACTTACGCCATGGAATGGGATTCGGCACGTCTCGACTCTGTGAATCGTTTGCTCTATGTCTCTCTAGGTTCATGGCAACGTGCCAATGCCAAGAATGTACGCAATTTTTCAGCCATTGGCTTTAACTATGCACGCATTCTTGCCGACAGCTTACAATGTCACGTAGGCATCATCTCGAATGCCGTAGGCGGTTCTGGTTGTGAAGACTGGATTGACCGTACGACACTCGAAGAAGAGTTCCCTGCCATTTTGCGTAATTGGAAGCACAATGACTTTATTATGCGATGGGTTCGTGAACGTGCTGATTTAAATACACGCAAGGCAACCAATCGTTTGCAACGCCATCCCTACGAACCTGCATACTTGTTTGAAAGTGCCATGCTACCGCTACAAAACTACAATATTCGCGGTGTACTTTGGTATCAAGGTGAGTCGAATGCTGACAATGTTGAGGTGCATGAACGTCTTTTCCCCATGCTTGAACAGAGTTGGCGCAAATTCTTTGGCAATGACAAGTTGCCTTTCTACTTTGTGCAACTTTCTTCTATCGGCACACGTCCCTCATGGCCACACTTCCGCGATAGTCAACGCCGTATGGCTGCCTCTTTACCCAATACTTGGATGACAGTTTGTAGCGACCTTGGTGACTCGTTGGATGTGCATCCCACACAAAAACGTGAGGTAGCTGAACGCTTAGCAGCCTCAGCACTCTGCCACACCTATCAACATTCTGTAATTCCTTCTGGACCTCAATACAAAGGTTTTATGTGCAAGAAGAACATAGTGATATTGCACTTTGACTATGCACAAGGACTGCATGCAGCAAATGGCAACAAACTCATTGGATTTGAATTGGCAGGTGCCGATGGCATTTACCATCCTGCACAAGCCACAATTATTGGCAATGAAGTGAAACTCACATCTACCAACGTTTCACAACCTAAAGCCGTGCGATATGGTTGGCAACCCTTTACACGTGCCAACCTTGTGAATGCTGCAAACATTCCTGCCTCTACCTTCAGAGACGAGAAATTTTAAGAAGACACTTATTACATATTGACACAAAAAGTGGAAGCAAACAACTAAGTTTACTTCCACTTTTTTGTGTCTTTACTAGAACACTCACGCATTACGCCTCAAAATCCACACATGCACGTTCACCAATGTGCTTCATCAATTCTAAGGCTACTGCCTTGTGCGCAGGGTGTACGCTATATGCCTTCACGTCGTCAAGATTGTCGAAGGTAGATTCTAGACAAATATCCCACTTTTCGTTTTCATTGATATTGAACCCCACATGCACCTGACGGATAAACGAAATGGTTGCAGGCAATGCTTCAATACCTTTTTTAAATGCTTCGCGAGCTACCTGACGCACCTCGGGGGCAACATCGTCGCGAAACTTAAACATAACAATGTGTTTAGTCATAACTTTATTGTTTTTAGAAGTCTTATAATGCAATTTTCAAAATGCTCCTTTAGGACCAAGGAGCATTATATAGTTAAAGGATTATCTCCCCAATAATTATTCATTCATTGCGCCACAATGTGGACATCGTCCCTTCTTGGGGATAGATTTTCCACACACGCCACAAAGCAAGTGCGAAGGCTGATGTACAATGTATTGACGGATGGCAAATATCCAATATGCCACGAGCAACGGATAACCTATATAAATAGGAGTGGTGAGTGTAAAAATGAGATAAAGCACCATACACATTCCTGCCAACGAAGCCAAATAAGAGAGGTTATCGCCTATGTCGGGCTGACGACGTATTTCGTCAATTACTGCCACACCCACAATAAGCAATGTCCAAACCGAAGCTATGAACAATGCCATAATAAGTGGTAGTTCGACATTAAAGGGATTAAGCGTGGGATGGAAATAAAACTCCACCCATGTACCTGGAATAAAGCGCTGAATGCTGCCATAAAGTGCTGCCGAGCCACTTACACACAGACAAAGCAGAGTTGGATAAAAACTGGGTATGTCGTTGAAGTGTACCATTCTGAATCGCTTATGCCTGATGCTCTGCACTAACCAAAACAACACAGCCAAGCCAAACACTGACAAGGCATAAATCGAACGACTGTCTGAAAAGTAACTAATAAATTTAGAAATGGGGTCGTCTGGCACAACACGTTCAAGCAAGGTACTTTCGCGCACCCACCCTTGTGTGAGTTGGTCGCGTGCCACCTTTACCCATACGGAGTCTGTAGTGTCGTTTGGCACATACATCACCTTGGCAACAACAAGATTATCGCCATTATCAATGCGCACCGTGTCGTTAAGCAAAGCACCATAGTCGGGCAATCCTTTAAGGGGAGGAGCTGTTTCCACTTGAAGCGAATCGGTAGCCTGAAAATTATAACCCGTCCAATAATGGTGACTTATAAAAAAGTTTACAGAATCTACCGCGCCCTCGTTAGCAGCAAGCCAATGGTCAGACTTGTTGGGGTGCGAATAATAACACGATGTTGTGAGCCAACAACATGCTATTAACAAGACTATATGGAAAAATTTTTGTTTCATTTTTCGAAAAATCTTTTTTGCTTAGAATACTAAAAGAGGGCTTGCGAGATATCCTTTAATCTGAAAACTTATACGAATGCTTGCAGGTGCAGAACAGCCTCAAACTTTTTGATATGCCAAGCGTTCACCACCATTTCTCACTAAATGGATAATGCCGCAATAGGCAAAACCATTTTTCAGCAAACAATGTTGCATAATGTGGTTATCTCGGTGTGTGTCAATACGAATATTCGAGCATTTGCTAAGCGCAAACTCCATAACTGTGGTAAACACCCCACGTACCTTGCCCGTACTTGCCAAGCGATGAATCACCACATAAGGTTGCACATCGTCTAACCAATGTCCACCCTCTATTTGGGCATACGACTCGTCAGGTCCATCGAGCAAAGCAAAATATGCCACAATCTCACCTTGGACTTTACAAACGTGTGCCACCCCGCTCTCAATATCAGCAAGTAATGTGTCACAATCAGGATAACCACTAGGCCATTGGTGCGGATTGCCATCAGCTTGCATAATACCACGCGCACATGCCATAACATGCGCAATGGCATCGATATCAGCTATTTGAGCTTTTACTATTTCTATCATTTCTTTAAAACTTTCATTTCGCAATTACGACAATCAAATTGCAAAGGGAAGCTTCGTCCATCGGGCAAGCGCAAGGCAAGACTGCGAGGCGAGTTTTTCACCTTTTTCAAGCAAATGCCTAAAGCATGTCTTATGCAATGTTTACAAGTCATCACAGGCACTTCGCCTTGCGGTTCCCTCAGTTCAAATGCAGGAGCAATCTCCCCCACACCATGTTCCGCATAAAACGCCTGAGCCAAATGGTTCGCCACATTGGCATTAAAAGCCAATTCCTTAGGGAGCAACTTTTGCAAAGCCTCATGCTTTATTTGTCCTGCACGGTCGCGCTCGTAACAAGTTTGATGGTCAGCTAGCAAACGCTCACACACCTTACGTCGCCATTCTGTCAATACCGAAGCTGGAATAAACCGCTCGCCCTTTACGTCAATATTAACAGATTCTGCAACAAAAGGTGTATCGCCCAATTTCGACAACTGACGCGTAATAGCTTCACGCTGTGAAGAACGTGCTTCTTCGTGCGGATAGTCAAACTGCATAGTTACATGACAACCACTTTCGTCTGCCATATCAAGTGCATACCCTTCAACCAATTCACGCAAGGTGATGTGCGCAGCCAAGGTGCGTTTTGCCGTAGCTTTTGCAAGTGCCTTATCAAAGGCAAAGTCTAAACTACGGTGCAACACAGTGCCCACACGCAGTCGGGGCATTGTGGCAGGAAAAACATTACGCCCTTCTACCTTATTTACTCTAAAGCCTTGCAAAGTACCATCTTCGTCTACATAACAAAGTCCATCACCCGCAGTAAGTGGCGCTGCCAATGTGCGAGAGGCTTCAAAACAAAAAGAGCGACGATCGGTGCGCCCCACTTTTCCCACTACAGGACCTACTGCCTTAGGCGTAGCAAACGAATGGATGGGTTTGGCTGTACGACCATGCAAAAAATATTCAGTAAAACCACGGTTAAACGAACGATCTACGTTAGGTTGGAATGAAATATGCGATGTGCCATACGAAGCACGTATATAGTCGTCAGCACGACGGTTCAACACCTCGTCTATGTGTTGACGATACCAAGCTGTCACATTCTTCACATAGTCGGCATCCTTTAATCTGCCTTCTATTTTAAACGACCTTACACCTGCATCCATCATCTCCTCAAGTCCCTGTGTACGGTTCATATCTTTGAGCGAGAGCAAATGCTTATTTTTTACCAACACATCGCCATTCTCGTCTATCAAATCGAAAGCTAAACGACAGAACTGAGCGCAACATCCCCTATTGGCAGAACGACTAAAGCAATATTGTGAAGCATAGCAACGCCCACTATAACTCACACAAAGGGCGCCATGCACAAAAGCCTCAATGGGTACACGCACACTTTGCGCAATCTCACGAGTTTGCTCTATCGACATCTCGCGTGCCAACACGATTTGTCTAAAACCCGCAGCCTCAAGCCACTGTGCCTTTTGCGGTGTGCAATTATCCATCTGCGTAGAAGCATGCAAGGCAATAGGCGGAAGATTCATTTTGAGCAATGCCAAGTCTTGCACAATAAGTGCATCCACTCCCACCTCATAAAGTTGCCACACCAAGGCCTCAGCTTCTTTCAACTCTGAATCCCAAAGAATGGTGTTGAGTGTCACATAAACGCGAGCACCATATAAATGAGCAAAGCCACAAAGCGCTGCAATATCTTCAACCGAATTGCCTGCTGCTAAACGTGCTCCGAAACTTGGACCACCAATATACACAGCATCTGCACCATGCAATATGGCTTCCTTGCCTATCTCAGCATTACGGGCTGGCGCAAGCAGTTCTATTTTATGTATTTTCTTATTTATTGCCATTTTTGTTGTGTTGGTACGCATAAAATGCAAAAATAACGATTTTATAGCACGAGGGCAAACGTTAGTAAGGTTTTTAACCACAAAAGTTTTGGTGGCATTCTAATCCGCATTTGCTACAAATTACAGAAATTGCCTAAAAAATGCTTGTATGGTAACCAACTTATGCCTAACTTTGCACAGATGTGGTACTACAGTCTCAACCAAAAGAAGAATTTATACCACGCATTAAAAAACAAAGGTGGCTCTAATAATTCTGACTATCAGAATTTTAAAATCATTTTTTGAACCACACAATAATTAAACAACGAATGTCTCTACTCAATCATAAAAAAGCTGCATACCAAACTTTGGGATGCAAACTCAATTTTGCTGAAACTTCGTCACTGCGCGACCAAATGGAACGTGAAGGCGTACAGACTGTACAAAAGGGCGAAAAAGCCGACATCTGTATTGTCAACACTTGTTCTGTGACCGACGTGGCAGACCATAAATGCCGACAAGCTATTCACCGCTTCACACGCGAACACCCTGGTGCTTTTGTAGTGGTAATGGGTTGCTATGCACAGCTCAAAGCCAACGAAATTGCCACATTCCCTGGAGTAGACTTAGTGTTGGGCATGGAACAAAAGGGCGATGTCATGCAATATATTGAAGAACGCTTGGCACAAAAAATGGCGCTCGAAGGTGGCGACGCTTGCCACGAGGCTATTAGTGTACCCACGAAAGACATTCGCACCTTTGTACCCTCGTGCTCACGTGGCGATCGCACCCGCTATTTCTTGAAGGTGCAAGATGGTTGCAACTATTATTGCACCTATTGCACCATACCCATTGCCCGTGGACGCTCACGCAATGGCAGTATTGCCTCGTTGGTGAAACAAGCCGAACAAGTGGCTGCCGAAGGAGGTAAAGAAATCGTACTTACGGGTGTTAACACAGGTGACTTCGGACGCTCTACAGGCGAAACTTTTATTGAACTTATCAAAGCACTCGACCAAGTTGAAGGCATCGAACGCTATCGCATCTCGAGCATTGAACCCAATTTGCTAACCGATGAAATTATAGAATTCTGTGCCAAATCGCGTGCTTTTATGCCTCACTTCCACATTCCTTTGCAATGTGGTAGCGACACGGTTCTCAAACTCATGCACCGCCATTACGACACTGCCCTCTTTGCCAGCAAAATCAAACGCATCAAAGAAATCATGCCCGATGCCTTTATCGGGGTGGATGTAATTGTGGGTATGCGTGGCGAAACTGACGAGTGTTTTGAAGAGGCTTACCAATTTATTGAAGGCTTAGACATTTCGCAATTACACGTGTTTAGCTATAGCGAACGCCCTGGCACAAAGGCGCTCGAAATTCCTTATGTGGTTTCGCCACAAACCAAGCATGCACGTAGCCAACGTTTATTGGCTCTCTCCGAAGAAAAACGCCGTGCACATTACACCAAATTTATGGGTACAGAACGCCCCGTGTTATGGGAACATACTCGCGAAGGCGAACCCATGCAAGGTTTTACCGATAACTACATCCGCGTAAAACAAACTTCTGACACCTGCACTGAAGACAACACAGTGACACGCGTCGTTTTGGGCAATTTCGACGAAAAAGGTGAATGCCTAATGGCTAAAAACTAAAGCAACAATGATAAAGACTGACAAAATTGCAGTAGTGATTCTTAATTGGAATGGCCGCGACATGATGCGCCGTTTCCTTCCCTCAGTTGTGAAAAACTCACAACCCGAAGGGTGTGTAATTGTAGCCGACAATGGCTCAACCGACGGATCATTGCAAATGCTCACTGAGGAGTTCCCCGAAGTGCTGCAACTGCCCCTTCCCCAAAACTATGGTTTTGCTGAGGGTTATAATCAGGCGTTAAAACAAATTGATGCACCTTATTATTTATTGCTTAACTCTGATGTCGAAGTTCCCGAGCATTGGCTTACGCCCTTATTGGCATACATGGAAGCACATCCCGAAACAGCAGCTTGCCAACCTAAACTGCTGAGTCAAAAGGATAAAACCATGTTTGAGTATGCGGGTGGTGCAGGTGGTTTTATTGATGCCTATGGCTACCCTTTTTGTCGTGGACGTATCTTCGCTGATGTCGAACAAGACCAAGGACAATACGACACCATCCGCCCGCTGTTTTGGGCCACAGGCGCAGCCTTAATGGTTCGACGCGAAGATTGGCAAACAAGCGGTGGACTAGATGGTCGATTCTTTGCACACATGGAGGAGATTGACCTTTGTTGGCGTTTGCGAGCTCGCGGACGTGGCATTGTGTGCGTACCCGAGAGCAAGGCATTCCACGTAGGAGGTGGCACACTCGATGCAGGCAATCCGCGTAAAACGTTTTTGAACTTCAGAAACAACTTACTAATGCTCTACAAAAACTTGCCCGAGGATGAATTAAATCGTGTGATGCGCACACGCAAAACCTTAGACTGGATTGCAGCACTCAAATTCTTGCTTACAGGCGATGTAAAGAATTTTAAGGCTGTAATTAAGGCGCGTAAGGAGTTTGCACGTATGCGCCCCGACTTCGAGAAAGACCGCAAACATAATTTGCAACTGTCTGTTAACGGCGGAAAGCATATCGAAGGACGCATTGACCGTAGCATCTTGTGGCTATATTATAGTGGAAACAAAAAGTTCAGCCAATTAGATATTTAATAACAATTGAATAAATAAAAGTGCTATTGCTATTATTTTTCTAGCAAGAAACCCTTTATTATTCATCATTTTGCCATAAAAATCACATTATTACTTGATATTTAACGCATTTTGCGCTAACTTTGCAGCAATTTATTGTGTGCGTGAGGCACACACCCATATAAAATAAAAAAGGATATCAGATTGTTATTTATTAAAAACTACATACACACACTTGTGGGGGCATTCATAACCATATTATGCCTCACAGCATGTCAACTTGACCGCAGTTTACTTAAAAGCGGTCAAGACGAACAAGTACACATCGTACGCTACGATCGTTTGGTAGAAGACTACGTAAGCAGCGGAAACATTGGTTTATGGCAAAAAATGAACACAGAGTTTCCGCGCGAAACACGTGTCCTCATCGAGGATGTCTTAAAATTAGGACATGCCGACCAAGAGGGTATAGAAGATAGTCTGCGTGCTTACTACAACGACCCTATATTAGTGCAACTGCGCAAAGATGTGGGTAAAAAGTACGAACACATGCAGCACTTTGAAAAAGAATTGACAAGTGCCTTTCAACGTCTTGAAGCTGAAAATTCAACATTTGTCAAGCCTAAAGTGTATACACAAAACTCGGCATTTAACCAAAGCATCGTAGTGGGCGATAGTCTCATTGGCATTAGCTTAGACAAGTATATGGGTACGGATTATCCTGCCTACACCAAATACTTCTATGAAAATCAGCGCGTAACAATGGAACCTGCACGCATGGTACAAGAATGCTTGTTCTTCTACCTTGTGCAGCAATATCCCTATAGCAAAAATTTTAACGAACCTTCGTTGAAAAACATACTGATTCACCGTGGAATAATAGGTTGGATAGTAGCACAATTAGTGAACAAACCACCCATTGACATTGCGGCTTACCAAGCTGCCACAAAGGTTTGGTATAACACGCACGAACGCGATGTGTGGAAAGAATTGAAACGTCCTGAAATATGGAATAGCAATGACAAAGAACTTATCGATGCCATCATGATGACAAGCAATAAGAACCCCTATTTTAAGGACTCTCACTCACGTGGTGTCGGACTATGGATTGGACTACGCATCGTCGACAATTACATGAAGTTACACCCCGAAGTTTCACTCGATTCACTGCTCAACACAACACAATACGACCGCATTCTCAAAGAAAGCAAATACTAAAGATTTAAGTATTAAGTATTAAGTATTACAAACTAATGAATTCAGCAATTCTTAAACAACACCTTATTTATAGGTATGTATTATTTTGAATCTGCCATTAGTTTGTAATACTAATTACTTTATTACTTAAAATTCGCTTCTACCAAGAATGTAATACTTAATACTTAATACTTAACTTACTTATGCCATTATATCTCATCCCCGTAACCTTAGGCAACACACCTATCGAACAAGTACTCCCAGCCTACAACAAACAAGTTATATGCAACATTCGCCACTTCATTGTTGAAGAAGTGCGCACGGCTCGACGCTTCTTAAAGCAAGTAGACCGCGACATCAACATCGACGAACTCACATTCTACCCCATGGGCAAACACGCCGATGCAGCAAGTTTTTCAAAATACTTAGATGCACTGCGCAATGGCGAAGACATGGGTGTAATTAGCGAAGCAGGCTGTCCTGCTGTAGCCGATCCTGGAGCAGATGTAGTGGCTATTGCCCAACGCGAAGGACTCAAAGTAGTGCCTTTGGTGGGTCCCTCTTCTATACTTTTGGCTGTAATGGGCTCAGGTTTCAACGGACAGAGTTTTGCCTTCCATGGATACCTTCCTATTGCCCCCACCGACCGTGCCAAGCGTTTAAAGCAACTTGAAAGTCGTTCGGCTGCAGAGCATCAAACCCAACTTTTTATTGAAACACCTTATCGCAATCACAAAATTATTGCCGACATTCTCTCTGCATGTAATCCACGCACACGTCTATGCATAGCCTCGGGTTTAACCACAGAAAAAGAGTACATCTGCTCTAAAACGGTTAAAGAATGGAAGCAAGCCCCCCCACCCGACTTAAACAAAATCCCCACAATCTTTGCCATTTACGCAGGATAAAATGGATTTTTGTGCATAACTTTATTGGAATTTTGACACTGATAAGGGGAATGGTTAAAAATGGATTACCCCGTTAGGTAGGGTGTTCAAAATCCACAATATTTTTCTGCATGATTTTGAGGACATTCTAATATTGTAAATTATTGATATTCACCAAGAATCGTAATATACAAAACTCTAATTACGTGTCGTTATAATGGGTTACCCCGTTAGGGGTGAGATAAGGTAGCCAGGTATGTGAAGAGAACTTGTTCTACTTCACATGCCTGGTTATATGTTACACCACAACCAAACGGGTCACCCTGTTATGGGTGAGATTGCACCTAGGCGAACAGCCGTTTTCATAGGACACGCGTATTGTTTTTATATGTACAATTCATTTAGGGCAAATAACGACTTTAAAAATACAACGTCAATGAAAACGGCTGTTCGCCTAGGCCCAATCTCACCCATAACAGGGTGAACCATTTGGTGTGGTGACATACGTTAACCAGGCATGAGAATTCGGGTAAGCCCTCATTCACATACCTGGCTACCTTATCTCACCCCTAACGGGGTGATCCCTTAAAAACAATACACGAATTGAGGAATTTCCTACATTTGTTATTGTAGAATATCAACTATTTACGATGTCATTTTTTATCAAAACCATGCAGAAAAATATCATGGATTTTGAACACCCTACTCGTTAGGGGTGATATAAGGTAACCTCGAGGCAAATTGCTGCAGACTTAGGGTAATAGCGAAAATGACAAATGACAAATGACACCGTAAACACTTGATAATCAAGCAATTAAGTATCATTTTGTCATTTGAAATATTTCTTAATTCTGTGTTAACAAGTATAAATGTCGATATAAGAGGTAAGAAATAAGTTTTCAGCAAGTCACATTGTGCTTTTTTAATTCGAAGAAAAACATAGCGCGATTTTTCAAGCCTAAAGCAAAATACCGCCTACCGCTTCATTTAGGGGCTGTAAAACGAAATGAAAACATTACGGCTAAATATAAGATTTATTAACCTTGTATTTTCATTTTTATCGTTCTACGTGTTAAAATGTATTACAAACGTAAAAATGTGCATTTTCCACTCTCAACTTGATAGTGGTTTTTGCACACTTTTTTTAGTCTTTATTTTGATTCTACCATCACACATTTAAACGTATGTTAATCCATACTGCAAAAAAAGAACCTGCCTAACAGCAGTGAATAGGGGTATTTTTTAGCCCAAAAAAACTTTTTCAAGATAAGCACTTTAGCGCACTACTCGTCTATATACTACATAAGTAAAATGTTTTATTGTAACCTAAACGCGTACCAAGTGCCTTTGCTAATACCCTAATAGTTGTCATAGATAATCGTTACACGATTTAATATTCTTTCACACGAAAAATATCATTTTGTCATTTGTCATTTTTCAAATGATTTCGATGTCTCAAAAAAAGAAGAAGTATATAATATATTGATAATCAATAACTTATATATTAACATT
>OMCS01000106.1_pt1 | contig 46853 bp, 38 predicted proteins | sample 1674241 | NCBI WGS metagenome assembly OMCS01 (sample SAMEA103958153, study PRJEB25191) | human gut metagenome
GCCGCCCCAGGCTCTGCGGGAGAAGCAGCACCCGGCCAAGCGCAGCTTTCAGGCCATCCGCATCGCCGTCAACGGCGAGCTGGACGCGCTGGCACCCATGCTGAACGCCGCCGCGGCGCATTTGCGTCCGGGCGGGCGGCTGGCGGTGATCTCCTTCCACTCGCTGGAGGATCGGATCATCAAAAAGACCATGCAGGAGCTTGCCACCGGCTGCACCTGCCCGCCGGAGTTCCCGGTGTGCGTGTGCGGCAAGAAGCCGAAATTGAGGCTGGTGAGCCGCAAGCCCATCGTCTCCACAGACGAGGAATTGGAGCGCAATCCCCGCGCCCGCAGCGCGAAGCTGCGCGTGGCGGAGAAGCTGTGACGGCTTTCCCCTGTTTAGGGGGAAGGCAGGCGCAGCGGAGTACCGGCGGAGAGAACCGCTATTTCAAGCGTTCAAGCGGACGCAACAAAGTATCGGCGGAAAGAACCGCATAGCCTCGCGGCGTGTTATTTTGCGGCGAGACGCGGCGCGGACGCGCAGGAATACGGTCTGTATTTCAAGCGGACGCAACAAAGTATCGGCGGAAAAGAACCGCCGCGGAGAGGAGGGAGTTTTATGGCGGATTATCATACTCACCGCAGTGCCACCTACGGCGCGCTGGCGTATGATCTGGACGCACTGGCGCGGGAGCGGCAGCTGGACGACGCCGGGAAGCTCCCTCAGAAAAAGGCAAGACCGCAAGCAGAGGTGCAGCCGGTACAGCGTCGCAGAACGGCGGCGCAGGCGGCGGTGCGCCCCTCCCCTGCCGTGGTGCTGGGCACCGTGCTGGTGGCGGGAATGGTGGTCGCGCTGATGCTGTGTTATGTAAAGCTGACGGGCATTTCCGATAATGTGTCCTCCATCAAGCGGGAGATCGCCGCGCTGGAGGAGCAGCACGTCGCGCTGCTGACGGAGTATGAGAGGACGTTCGATCTCGCCACGGTGAAGGCGGCGGCGGAGGCGGCGGGTATGTCGAAGCCCAGCAGCGGGCAGATACAGTATATTGACCTGTCCGGGGCGGACAGCGTGGAGGTATACGCCGCGGGAGGCGGCGCAGCACTGCACCAGCTCACGGGAAAAGTGGCGGAGCTGTGGTCGTATGTGCTGGAATATTTCCGGTGAGAAGCCGTATAGTAGGTATTGAGCGCAGGGAGTAAGAAGGCGACTTCTTGCTCCTTGCTTGGTCTATGACGAGGAGGCATCCGCGTGGCAGCGAAGCAGAATCCCAACCGAAAAAATGAGAGCATACGGCGCGCCAACCGGGTCATCCAGACGCGCTCCTTCGTGCTGATGGTGCTTATGGGCATCGTCATGTTCGTGCTGCTGTTCTTCCGGCTGTTCGACTTGCAGATCACGCAGCACGACGAGCTGCAGAGCAAGGCGGTGAGCCAGCAGACGCGGCGGACGGTGGTGACGGCGTCACGCGGCACCATCTACGACGCCAGCGGCAATATCCTCGCTATCTCCACCAGCGCGGAGACCATTATACTGTCCCCTAAGGAGATCAACGAGGCGTTGAACGACACGGAGAACCCCGTGACGTGGACGAAGGACTCGCTGGCGGCGGGGCTGGCGGAGATATTGGGAAAGGACGCGGCGTCGATCCGGAAGCGGATGGACAACGTGAAATCGGAATATGAGCTGATCAAGCTGCGGGCGGACGAGGACGTTGCCGCCAAGGTGCGGAGCTATGTGAAGGAGAACAGCATCAGCGGCGTGCATCTGGTGGCGGACACGAAGCGGTACTATCCCTACGGCTCTCTGGCCGCCCAGGTCATCGGGTTTGTGGGCGACGACAGCACGGGTCTGTACGGGCTGGAGGCGTATTACGAGAAGGAATTGGAGGGGCAGAGCGGGCTGGTCATCTCCGCCAAGGACGTGGCGGAGAACGATATGCTCTACACCTATGAGCAGTATTTCGCCGCGAAAAACGGCAACGACCTGACGCTGACGCTGGACGCCACCATACAGTACTACCTGGAAAAAGGGTTGGAGTCCATGATGGACAAATTCTCCGCGTACAACGGTGCAAGCGGCATTGTGATGAACGCCAAGACCGGCGGCATTATGGCGATGGCGTCCTACCCCAACTACGATCTGAACGATTTTCTCACCGTCAGCGACAAGACGTTGCAGGAGCGCATTGAGCGGGGCGAGAGCACCGTGGCGGATATGCAGCTGCTCCAGTGGCGCAACAAGGCGTTGAACGACACCTATGAGCCGGGCTCTACGTTTAAGATCCTGACGCTGTCGGCGGCGTTGGAGGAGGGCGTGGTGGATAAGACCACCACCGTCAACTGCGGCGGAAGCGTCACCATCTCCGGGCAGACCATCCACTGCTCCAACAAGTACGGGCACGGCTTGCAGACGCTGATACAGTCCGTGGGGAACTCCTGCAACCCGGCGTTTATCACCTACGGGCTGCGGATCGGCGGTGCGAAATTCTATGAGTATATGCGCTCCTTCGGGCTGATGAACACCACGGGTATCGACGTGGGCGGCGAGGCCGTGGGCGTGTTCGCCGCGGAGAACAGCTTCACCCAGCTGGATCTGGCGTGCTACGCCTTCGGTCAGAACTTCACCGTAACGCCGCTGTCGCTGATCGCGGCGCAGGCGGCGTGCATCAACGGCGGGTATCTGCACACGCCGTATCTGGTGGATCGGATCACCGACAGCGAGGGCAGCGTCGTCTATCGCCACGACAACACGCCGGTGCGGCAGGTCATCAGTGAGCAGACCTCCGCCACCGTGCGGGAGTGTCTGGAATACGTGGTCGCCAGCGGCACCGGCAAAAACGGGCAGGTGGCGGGCTACCGCATCGGCGGCAAGACCGGCACCGCCGACAAGGGGCAGACCGGCGACGTGGTGGTTTCGTTCCTGTGCTTCGCGCCGGTGGACGACCCGCAGGTCATTATGCTGATCACCATGGATACCCCCAGCCGCGCCACCGGCACCTACGTCTCCGGCGGCAACATGGTGGCACCCACCGCCAGCAACGTGATGGCGGAGATATTGCCCTATCTGGGCGTGGAGCCCAGCTATTCCGCCGAGGAGCTGCTGGGCATGGACACCACGGTGCCCAACGTCATCGGTCTGACGGTGGAGCAGGCGAAGAGCAAGATGCAGGAGCGCGCCCTCAGCTGCCGGGTCGTGGGCGACGGCGGCACCATTACCGACCAGACGCCTGCCGGCGGCGCGATCATCCCCGGCAAGTCCGTGGTCATTCTGTACGCCAACGAGAGCAAGCCCACGGACAAGTGCGTGGTGCCCCAGCTGGTGGGCAAGACACCCTCGGACGCCAACACCTCCGCCACGGCGGCAGGGCTGTTCATCCGGTTCTCCGGCACCACGGGCAGCGAATCCAGCTCCATCCGCGTGCTGAGCCAGTCCATTGAGGCGGGCACTGAGGTGGGCGCGGGAACGGTCGTCACCGTGCAGCTGGGCGATACCTCCGTGCGCGACTGAGCACCACACGTTTTGCCCGATAGTGGGCACACCGTTCCCTTTTCTGCGCGGGCAAAACGTGGTATACTGACAGGTATCAACTGTAAATGCAAAGGAGATATGACCATGAAGCTGCGTGAACTGCTGGACAGTCTGGACATTCTGGAAGCCAACGTTGACCTGAACACCGACGTACACGAGGTACAGTACGACTCACGGAACGTGGAGAGCGGCGATCTGTTCGTCGCCGTCACCGGTGTGGCGACAGACGGTCACAAATATATCCCCATGGCGCGGGAAAAGGGCGCGGTGTGCGTCCTGTGTGAAAAGGTGCCGGAGGACGGCGCGCCCTTCGTCCGGGTGGCGGACACCCGGCGGGCGTTGGCGGTGGTGGGAGCCAACCGCTTTGACCATCCCGCCAAGGAGCTGACCATGGTGGGCGTGACCGGCACCAGCGGCAAAACCACCTCCACCTATCTCATCAAGAGTATTCTGGAGCAGAAGGCCGGGGCGAAGGTGGGGCTGATCGGCACCATCCAGAACATGATCGGCGGCGAGGTGCTCCCCACGGAGCGCACCACGCCGGAGTCCTTTGAGCTGCAGAAGCTGCTGCGGGAGATGTCCGACGCCGGGTGCACCCACGTGGTAATGGAGGTATCCTCCCACGCGCTGATGCTGGATCGGGTGTACGGTATCCAGTTCGCCGTGGGGATCTATACGAATCTGAGCCGGGACCATCTGGACTTTCACGAGACGATGGAGTCCTACTGCGACGCGAAGGCCCTGCTGTTCCGGCAGTGTGATCTGGGGATCTACAACGCCGACGACCCGTGGTCGGCGCGGCTGATGGCGGGAGCCTCCTGCCCCCGGCGGTTCTCCTATTCCGTCAACGGCGCGGCGGATCTGATGGCGAAGAATGTGTCGCTCCGCTCCGGAAGCGTGGATTTCGACGCGGAGGCGGACACGGAGTGGTGCCACGTCCATGTGGGCATCCCGGCACTGTTCACCGTGTACAACACGCTGGACGCCATCGCCTGCTGCTGGAATCTGGGCGTTTCGCTGGAGGCGTGCGCCGACGCGCTGGCGAAAAACCACGGCGTAAAGGGGCGCATGGAGATCATCCCCACGCCGGGGACGGATTTCACCGTGCTCAACGACTACGCCCACAAGCCCGACGCGCTGGAGAAGGTGCTCACCTCCGCCAAGGAGTTCGCCAAGGGGCGGGTGGTGGCACTGTTCGGCTGCGGCGGCGACCGGGATAAGACGAAGCGTCCCGTCATGGGTGAGATCGGCGCGCGGCTGGCGGATTTTGTGGTGGTCACCAGCGACAATCCCCGGACGGAGGAGCCTATCGCCATTATCAACGACATTCTGCCTGGAATGGCGGGCTACGACACGCCTTACGCGGTGATTCCCGACCGGGTGGAGGCTATTTGCTACGCGATGGATCACGCCCAGCCGGGTGATGTGATCGTCCTTGCCGGTAAGGGGCACGAGGACTATCAGGAGATCAACCACAAGCACTATCCCATGGATGAGCGGGTCATTGTGGCGGAGCACCTGAAGGAAATGCGTAAATAAAGAAAAGACCTCCGCAGAGCGCGGAGGGAAGGAGCAAGCGATATGCAGCACTTTATGACCATACTGGACGTGGCACTGCCGCTGGTGTGCAGCTTTATCCTCACCGCTGTGGCGGGTGAGCTGCTGATCCCGGCACTGCGGCGGCTGAAGGCGGGGCAGTCCATCAAGGAGATCGGCCCCACGTGGCACATGACGAAGCAGGGCACCCCCACCATGGGCGGGCTGATGTTCATTATCGGCATCGGCGTTACCATTCTGGCGTTGGGGTGGGGACACATGAGGCGGGGGGAGTTCAGCCACCTGTACGTGTTCCTGTTCGCGCTGGTGTTCGGCGTCATCGGGTTCATCGACGACTATCAGAAGGTGAAGCACCACCAGAACACCGGTCTGACCGCGCCCCAGAAGTTTATTTTGCAGCTGGCGGCGGCGGTGGCGTTCCTGTGTCTGATGCGCTACGAGGGGATGCTGAGTCCCAATCTGTATATCCCCTTCTGGAACACCTATGTGGTGCTGCCGTGGATGGTGTATCTCATCTTCGCCGCCTTCGTCATCGTGGGCACCGTCAACGCGGTGAACATCACCGATGGGCTGGACGGTCTAAGCACCAGCGTGACGCTGCCGGTGGCGGCATTCTTCACCGCCGTGGCGTGTATCTGGCCGGGCTATGGACAGATGGGGCTGTTTTCCGCCGCGCTGGTGGGCGGGCTGGGCGGCTTTCTGCTGTATAACCGCTATCCCGCCAAGGTATTCATGGGCGACACCGGCTCCCTGTTTCTGGGCGGCGCGGTGGCGGCTCTCGCCTTCGCCTACGATATGCCGCTGGTGCTGATATTAGTGGGCATTGTGTATATCTGCGAGACGCTCAGCGACATCCTGCAGGTGGGGTATTTCAAGCTGACCCACGGCAAGCGTATTTTCAAGATGGCTCCGCTGCACCACCATTTCGAGATGTGCGGCTGGAGGGAGACGAAGGTGGTGGCGGTGTTCACCGCCGTCAGCGCGGTGTTCTGCGTGATCGCCTTCTTCGCCGTGCGGTATCGCTTCGGCGCGTGAGCCATGAGGACGCCGCCCGAAGGGCGGCGGAAGGAGAGGAAAGAGAGGAGGGAGAGCCGTGACACGGGAGGAACAGCGAGCCCGCAAGGCGCAGCAGGCGCGGATGCGGGCTGTGGAACAAAAGCACAAGGCCGCCGCCCGCGGAGAGATGGATCTCCCCTTTCTGATCCTGACACTTTTACTCACGGCGGTCGGTCTTATCATGCTGTTTTCCGCCAGCTTTCCCCGCGCCTACTACGAGACGGGCGACGGCACGTACTTTTTCAAGCGGCAGGCTCTTTTCGCCGCCGTGGGACTTGTCGCCATGTTCATCGTCAGCAAGATCAACTACCAGCGGTGGCGCGGCGCGGGGCGGCTTCTGGTGGGGCTTGCGCTGTTTCTGCTGATCCTGGTCATTATCCCCCACAACCCCCTTGCCATCACCGCCAACAGAGCCACCCGCTGGCTGGGTATTAAGGGTGTGTTCCAGTTCCAGCCGTCGGAGATCGCCAAGCTGGCGGTCATTGTGTACTTCTCCGACACTATCTCGAAAAAGCGGGAGAAGATGCTGACGTGGCGGCAGGGCATACTGCCCTACGTGGCACTGCTCGCCGTCATCGGCGTGCTGATGATGCTGGAGCCGCATTTTTCCGGCACCATTCTGATCTTCGCCACCGGTGCGGTGCTGATGATCGTGGGCGGTATACAGGGCTGGCTGGTGGCGGCCGGCGTAGGCGGCGTGGGCGCGCTGGGGTTCCTGTTCGTGAAGCTGGCGGAGAGCGGCATTATCCGGTACGGCGCGGCGCGGATCGAGATGTGGCACAACCCATGGGAGGACTACTACGGCGACGGCTACCAGCTGGCGCAGAGCCTGATCACCATTGGCTCCGGCGGGCTGCTGGGCGTGGGGCTGGGACGGGGACGGCAGAAGTTCCTGTACCTGCCGGAGCAGTACAACGACTTCATTTTCTCCGTGATCTGCGAGGAGCTGGGGCTGATCGGCGCGTGTGTCATTATGCTGATCTTCTCCATGCTGATACTGCGGGGCTTCTGGATCGCGCTCCACGCCCGCGACCGCTTCGGCGCGCTGCTGACGGTGGGCGTGATGACCCATCTGGCGTTGCAGACGTTTTTGAACATCGCCGTGGTGTCCGGCTTCGTGCCCACCACGGGTATCTCCCTGCCCTTCTTCAGCTACGGCGGCACGGCGTTGTGCTTGCAGCTGGTGGAAATGGGCATTGTATTGAGCGTGTCGCGGCAGATACCGGCGGCAAGAGCGGGATGAGCGCGGTCTACGGCGCAACAGGAGAGGTGAGCAAATGAGAGTGATTTTTACCTGCGGCGGCACCGCAGGACACGTGAACCCCGCCATCGCACTGGCGGGCTATATGCGGGAGAAGGAGCCGGACACCGCCGTGCTGTTCGTGGGCACGCCCACCGGCATGGAACGGGAGCTGACGGCGAAGGCGGGGTACGACTACGCCGCCGTGGAGGTCAGCAGCTTCCAGCGGAAGCTGAACGGCGAGGGCATACGCCACAACCTGCACGCTTTGCGGGTGCTGTCGTCCTCCGGGCGGCAGGCGCGCGCCATCCTGCGGGAGTTCAAGCCCGATCTGGTGGTGGGCACCGGCGGCTACGCCAGCTATCCCATGGTGAAGGCTGCCGCCAAGGCGGGGATCCCCACGGCGGTGCATGAGAGCAACATGGTGCCCGGTCTGACCACAAGGATGCTGGAGGACTTCGCCGACGTTATTATGGTGGGGTTCGAGGACTGCCGGAAGCACTACAAGCACCCGGAGCGCATCGCCGTCACCGGGACGCCGGTGCGGGGCGATTTCTTCCGGCTGCGCCGGGAGGAGGCGCGGAAAAAGCTGGGCTTTGACGACGAGGCACCTCTTGTGGTATCCTTTTGGGGGAGCCTCGGTGCCAGCCACATGAACGAGTGCATGGTGGACTTCTTCCGCCGGGAGGACAGCGAGGGGTATCCCTTCCGCCACATTCACGCCGTGGGCAAGGGCGGCTGGGACACCATGGAGCAGGAGCTTCGCCGGTGGGGGCTGCCCAAATCGCCGCGGCTGGACGTGCGGCAGTATATTTACGACATGGACGTGGTGATGGCGGCGGCGGACGTGGTGCTGTGCCGCGCCGGTGCGTCCACCATCAGCGAGCTGACGGCGTTGGGGAAGCCCACGGTGATGGTGCCCTCCCCCTACGTCACCAACAACCACCAGGAGAAGAACGCGCGGCTGCTGGAGAGCCACGGCGGCGCGGTGGTCATCACGGAGGCGGACGCCACCGGCGACGGGCTGTACGACGCTGTGGCGGGCATACTGTCCCACAGCGAAAGGCGGCGCGCCATGGCGGACGCCATGGGGCAGCTGGGCATACCCGACGCCACGGCGCGTATCTACGACACCGTGACGGCACTGGTGCGGAAGTAACCCTTCCTCCCTGTCCCCTCATACAATGGCATAGCTGTTGATGAGAGGAACGGGAGGGGTCACATGAGTTATATCACCATACAGGGCGGCACACCGCTCCGGGGCGAGACCACGGTACAGGGTGCGAAAAACAGCGTGCTGCCCATTCTTGCCGCCGCGCTGCTGTGCGGCGACGTGTGCCGCATTGCCGGCTGTCCCCATCTGAGCGATGTGGACTCGGCGTGCGACATCCTGCGGTACTTAGGCTGCGCCGTCACCTGGGACGGCGGCGACCTGCTGGTGGACAGCACGTCCCTGACGCGCTGCGACATTCCACAGACGCTCATGCGCCGTATGCGCTCATCGGTCATTTTTCTGGGGGCGATCCTGGCGCGGTGCGGCTGGGCGGAGATCAGCTATCCCGGCGGGTGCGAATTGGGGCCGCGCCCCATCGACCTGCATCTGTCCGCCCTGCGCTCGCTGGGCGCGGACATCTCCGATGCGGGCGGCACGCTGCGGTGCCGTGCCCGCCGTCTGGCCGGCTGCCAGCTGCTGCTGGCTACCCCCAGCGTGGGGGCCACGGAGAACGCCATGCTCGCCGCCTGCGGCGCGGAGGGCGAGACGGTCATCTGCAACGCCGCACGGGAGCCGGAGATCGCGGACCTGCAGGCGTTCCTGTGCGCCATGGGCGCAGAGGTGCGGGGCGCGGGCGGCTCGGTCATCACCGTGTCGTCAAAAAAGCCGCTCCACGGCTGCGTACACCGGGTCATCCCCGACCGCATCGTGACCGCCACCTATCTGTGCGCGGCGGCGGCTGCCGGAGGGGACGTGACGCTGCGGAACACGCAGCACCGCCATCTTGCCGCCGTGACCACGGCGTTGCAGCAGGCGGGCTGCACGGTGACGTGCGGCGAGGACTACATACGATTGCAGCGCGGTGCGCCCCTGCGCGCCATCGCGCCGGTGCGGACGGCACCGTATCCCGGCTTCCCCACCGACGGGCAAGCCATTCTCATGGCCGCGCTGCTTCAGAGCCGCGGCACCACCGTGTTCGTGGAGAACATCTTCCAGAGCCGCTACCGCCATGTGCCGGAGCTGATCCGCATGGGCGCGGACATCCGCACGGAGGGGCGGGTGGCGGTGGTGTGCGGCACGGATACGCTCCACGGGGCGGAGGTGGTCGCCACCGACCTGCGGGGCGGGGCGGCACTGACGGTGGCGGGGCTTGCCGCCGAGGGCGTTACCACCGTGCAGGGGGTGGGGCACATCCACCGGGGCTACGAGGACTTACCCGCCCATCTGCGGTCACTGGGCGCGCAGATCACAGAGGAAATCTGAACACACGACAGCGAAGGAGTACAGACGATGGCAAGGCGCAGACGGTACAATCATAAGCGGCGCAGGGGGAGCTTCACCTTCCTCTACAAGCTGCTTGCCTTTGTGCTGATCTGCACCGCCATCGCGCTGGCTCTGACGCTGTTTTTCCGCATACGCACCATTGAGGTCAGCGGCAACGACCGCTACTCACGGGAGGACATCGTCACCGCGGCGGAGGTCAGGGAGGGGGACAACCTGTTCCTGATGAACAAGTTCAACGCCGCCGCACGCATACGGAAGGCTCTGCCCTACATCGAATCGGTGCAGTTCCTCCGGGTGCTGCCGGACAGGCTGTCCATCGTGGTGACGGAGTGCACCGACCCCGCCGCCATCGTGCAGGACGGCAAAGCGTATCTCCTGTGCGACAAGGGGAACATCGTGGACGAGGTGTCTGCGTCCAACGCCAAGAGGTATATGCAGATCAAGGGGCTGACGCTCCTTGACCCGGCGGTGGGCGCACAGGCGAAGGCGGCGGAGGGGCAGGAGCTGATCCTGACGCAGCTGCTGGAGCTGATGGATCAGCTGGACAGCCGGGGGCTTTCCGGCGACGTGTCGCTGGTGGACATGAGCGACGCTTCCCAGCTGACGCTGCGGTATCTGGATCGCTTCGACGTGTATTTCCCGTGGGACGCGGACTACGGCTACAAGCTGGACTATCTGCTGGCGGTGGTGGAGAAGCTGGAGGTCAACGAAAAGGGCATCATCAACATGATGCAGGAGGGGAAGGCGCGGTTCATCCCGGAGTAAATTGACCGCGGCTGTGGAAAACTTTTTCAGTAAATTAGGTGCATACACTTGACGCTTGCACGGATTCGTAATACAATACAAGATATAGCATTTACTTTGAGAATATCCCTCGTTTTTATACAAATTATGGCAGGAGGAGCAGACATGGCTTTTGGATTAGAAACCGGTCCGGAGAACGTTGTCAGCATTAAGGTCGTCGGCGTGGGCGGCGGCGGCAACAACGTGGTCAACCGCATGGTACGCAGCGGCGCACAGGGCGTCGATTTTGTCGCCGTGAATACGGATAAACAGGCACTGAATGCCTCCAGTGCTACCTATAAGATTCAAATTGGCGAGAAGCTCACCGGCGGTAAGGGTGCCGGTTCCAATCCCGACGTGGGGCGCAAGGCCGCCGAGGAGAGCCGGAACCAGATGGCGAAGGCTCTGGAGAACACCGACATGGTGTTCATCACCGCCGGTATGGGCGGCGGCACCGGCACCGGCGCGGCTCCCGTGGTGGCGGAGATCGCCCGCGAGGCGGGCATCCTCACCGTGGGCGTGGTGACGAAGCCCTTCGGCTTCGAAGGCCGCCGCCGCATGACCCAGGCGGAGCAGGGCATCGAGGATCTGCGAAGCAAGGTGGACTCCCTTGTCATCATCCCCAACGAGCGGCTGAAGTACGCCACCGACCAGAAGATCACGTTTGCCAACGCCTTCGAGATCGCAGACGACGTGCTGCGGCAGGCGGTGCAGTCCATTTCCGATCTGATCCGCGACACCGGGTTCATCAACCTTGACTTTGCGGACGTGACCGCCATTATGCAGAACGCCGGTCTTGCCCACATGGGCGTGGGCCGCGCCGCCGGTAAGGGCAAGGCGGAGGAAGCCGCCCGCATGGCGATCTCCTCCCCCCTGCTGGAAACTTCCATCAACGGCGCACGGGGCGTGCTCATCAACGTCACCGGCTCCATGGACATCGGTCTGGAGGAGGTGGAGCAGGCCGCCACGCTGGTGCAGCAGGCCGTCCACCCCGACGCGCTGACCATCTTCGGTGCCGCCTTCGACGAGACGCTGGACGACGAGATCCGCGTCACCGTCATCGCCACCGGCTTCGACGAGGCGCAGCAGGCCGCCAACGCCGCGGCGGTGCAGAATACGCAGACCGCCAACGGCGCGCCCCAGCCCTTGAACGAGGTACAGGGCGAGCAGGGACAGGACGAGATGGACAAGTCCTTTGACGAGATCCTGCGTATCTTCAACAAGGACAAGTTCTGAGATATGACTAAAAGCATCCCCCGGCACTGCCGGGGGATGCTTTTTCATTACCACTGGAAAATGTCGAAGGGAACCTCCACGTCCACGCCCTCGCTTACGCCGGAGAAGAGCAGGGATGTGCCCGCTGCGGCGTCCTCCAGCATCGACAGGTCATACGTGCAGAGGAACAGGTTCCCATTATCGGCGGCGACGCTGACATCGTCGGGATAGATCCAGTCCTCAAGACCGTCCTCCCGCAGCGTCACCAGTGCTGGAAACGACTGGTATGTATCGCCCTCGGCGATGTACACCGTGAGCGTGTCGTTTTCCCAGTCCACCTCCAGGTGCTCCACGGTGAAGGCGGAATCCTCCAGATAGAACGTCTCCCCCACCGCCGCGTACTCCCGCGCCGATGCTACCGCCTCACCGACGTACTCCGGAGTGCTCCAGTCGTAGTCGGGTATCAGCTCCTCCTTGCCGCCGAAGAGGCTGCCGAAATTGAAAGCCGTATAGTGCGTCAGGTTGCCGACCATGATGACGACGGTGACCGCCGCGATCACCGCGCCCACCACGCCGGAGGCACCGTTCTTCCGGGGTGGGTGCCGCCGGGGCTGGGGCTTGGGGCGGCGGGTCTGCTCCTCGTAGCAGACCTTCTTCTCGTGACATTCCTTGCGCTCGTAGCACTCCTTCTCCTGTTCCGCGTAGTGAACCGTGCCCTGCGCGTCCACCCACTCCTGCCGGGGCGGGCGGTTATAGGCACCGCATTGGGGGCAGAAGCCCTCTCTTGCGTCGTATGCTTTTCCGCACGCTTTGCAGCGGATCATTGCCATAGCTCTCTCCTCCCCTGTTGGTTGTCTCTGGTGTCATTATACAGAAAGTCCCCGCCCGTGTCTATCACCTTTCGGTTGCGCCGGGAAAAAAGGGGGAAACTTTAAGTTGCGGCGGGAAAAACGCCCTCCGGCGCGTCTATTCCACCAGACCGTACTTGACCTTGATGCGATCCAGCTTTTCCAGCATGGGCTCCGCCAGCACCAGCAGGAACAGCACCGTCGCCGCCGCGTGGACGCAGTCCATGGGGAAGCCGGTGATATAGTAGGCGGCGATGACCCTCCACTCCAGCGTCCGGGCGTAGAGCAGCGCGGACACGGGGTTCATTATGCCGCCGTAGACCACCACCGCGGCAATGGCTCCGAACACGCTGAGCGCGCCGCGGCTGCGGCGCAGCCAGCCCTTGCGGAACAGCACGCCCGCCAGAAAGCCGATGACGCCCATGGCGAACATCTGGAAGGGCGTCCACGGTCCTTGGGAGAAGAGCATATTGCTCGCCAGCATGGTCATGGCTCCCACCAGAAAGCCCGTCTCGCCGCCCAGTGCCACGCCGGAGATGATGGTCAGCGCCATCACGGGCTTGAACTGGGGCAGCATGAAGAACGCCGCACGACCCGCCACGCCCAAAGCGCACAGCGTCGCCACCAGCACCAGCTCACGCGCCTGGGGCTTCCGTCCCTCGAACACGAGGAAGAAGGGCACCATGCACTCCAGCAGCACCGCTAAGGCGATGGGGTAATAGGCACTGTTGCCGAAGTAGAAAAAGCCCACGTACAGCGTCACGGGGATGCACAGCAGGATCAGCACCGTGGCGGTCAGTGTCCGCTTGGACAGCTTCCGCTTCTCCACCGGCGTTTGCAGCAGCACCGGCGGGCGGGAACGCCGCCCGATGGCGGCCACCACCACAAGGAGCAGCACCGCGAACAGTCCGTACTGCGCCAACGCCTGCCAGCCCGCCTCCGACACGGCACCGCCGCCCACCAGCGCGGTGAGGTCGGTGTGCCGCGCCGCGTTCCAGAAGATCGCCAGCGCGAAGGCTCCGGCTGCGGCGGCGATGAGCTTACGCCACCACGGCAGCTTTTTCGGCTTCCACGCGGCGGATTCCTCCGCCACCGGCGGCAGCGGCGCGTAGGACGAGGTCAGCTCCGGCCGGGGCGGCACGCGCCCGCCGATGACCGCCATCACGTCCTCTGGCGTTACCGCACCGGGGCAGATATGCCGCGCCATGCGGTCGGCGGAGGTGGTGTAAAAGCTGTTGCCGGAGAAGAAGGCGCGGGGCGTGCCCTCCGCCACCACGGCACCGTCGAAAAACAGCGCGCAGCGGTGGGCGTACCGGGCGCAGAACGATACGTCGTGGCTGACCATCACCACCGCCACGCCGGCGGCGGTCAGGGCGTCCAGTATGGCGGCGAAGCTCTGTTTGAACTCCGCGTCCAGCCCCTTGGTCGGCTCGTCCAGCAGCAGGATGTCCGGCTGGTGCAGCAGCACCTTGCCGAGAGCCGCCCGCTGCTGCTCGCCGCCGGACAGGTCGTAGGGGTGCCTGTCCAGCAGCTCCGTCAGCCGGCACAGGCTCACCGCCTGCTCCACCCGATGCTCCCGCTGATCGGGCGGTATCTTCACACCGTCCAAGGTCTCGTAGAGATCCTCCCGCACGGTCTTTTTTACGAATAAAGCCTGTGGGTTCTGGGGCAGCACGCCCACGCGCCCCTGACGGGTGACGTGACCCCGCTGGGGCGTCAGCGCACCGGACAGGAGCCCCAGCGTGGTGGATTTTCCCGCGCCGTTGCCGCCCAGCAGTGCCAGCAGCTCCCCGCGGCGCACGCAGATGTCCAGCCCGCGCACTACGTCCGGCTCCTCCGCCTCGTAGCGGAACCACAGCCCCTCCCCGGAGAGCACCGTCTCGCCGGCGGGATAGACCCACTCCGGCAGCAGCGGCTGCACCGGGTGGGTGCCGCACCAGTCCGTCAGGAAGTCCTTGCCGTCCCGGACGGTGATGGGGCAGGGCGCGTCGCTGTCCACGCTTGCCCAGATCCGCACGGCGGCGGGCATCGCCAGAAACATCCCGTGTCCCCGTCCCCGCAGGGCGCGGCACACCGTCTCCGGCGTTCCGGCGCAGAGCAGCGTGCCGCCGTCCAGCACGGCGGCGTGGGTCGCCAGAGGCAGAGCCTCCTCCAGCCGGTGCTCCGTCAGCAGTACGGTGACGCCCAGCTCGCGGTTCAGCCGCCCCACCGTCTGCAAAAAGTCCGATGCGGCGATGGGATCCAGCTGGCTGGTAGGCTCGTCCAGTATCAGCAGGCGGGGCTGGAGCACCATGACGGACGCCAGTGCCAGCAGTTGCTTCTGCCCGCCGGAAAGCTCGTCCACGCTCCTGTGGAACCAGTCCTGTATGCCGAAAAACGACGCCATCTCCGCCACGCGGCGGCGGACGGTCTCCGTGTCGCAGCCCAGACTCTCCAGCCCGAACGCCAGCTCGTGCCACACCTTGTCGGTGACGGTCTGCTCCTCCGGAGATTGGAGCACGAAGCCAATCTCCGACGTTTGCTCCCGCTCCGACAGCTGGGAGAGCAGGTGCCCGTCGAACCAGATCTCGCCCTCCGATGCGCCGTGGGGGCGCAGGGCGGGCTTCAGCTGGCGCAAAAGCGTGGTCTTGCCGCAGCCGGACGCGCCGCACAGCACCCAGAACTCGCCGCCGCGGATGGTCAGGCTCACGTCCGACAGTGCCGGCTGCCTGCGCTGGGGGTAGGTAAAGCCGTAGTGCGCCAAGCGCAGCAGCTCACTCATGGGCGGAGCCTCCCTTCCGAATGGTATACGCCCGCGCCTCCCATGCGTGCAGCAGCACAGGCGTCAGGCAAAGCAGCACATACACGGCGAAAAAGCTCACCGTCAGCGGGGTGACGGGCGCGGTCAGCACCATGGGGTAATACCGGAACCTCAGACCGCCCGCCAGCCCACCGCCCAGCAGGTACACGGCGCAGAACGCCAGCCACGCCAGCACCGCGCCGTCCCGCCGGTCGAAGCGGTACAGGGAGAAGGACGTCCGCCCCGGCAGGCCGTAGCCCCGGCAGCGCATACTGTCGGCGGTGATGATGCCGCTCTCCAGGCTCCACGTCACCACGATGGAGAACACACGCAGGGCACTTCTGACCCGCTGGTGCATGGAGCCGTTACGAACGTCGCGCCCCATGTGCGCCTGCGCCTGCGTCACGGTACGCAGCCGCCGGATGAAGCGGGGCACGAAGCGCAGCGTCATGCTCAGCAGCAGGGACAGCGCCGGGATGACGCGCCCGAACAGGTACACCACCTTGTCCGAGGTGATGACCTCCGTCACGCACACGAACCACAGCACCACCGCGGAGAGCATACAGCCCGCCGCCAGACCGTACAGGAGGCTCTCCAGCGTCAGCGGGTTCCCGGAGGGCAGGTAGGTCAGGATGGTCACGCCCTGATGGACGAAGGCGGGGTTCAGCACCGCCGCCAGCAGAGCCGCCGGCAGCACCCATACGACGTGCCGCCGCAGCCCTCTGCGCCCCTTCAGACGCGCCACGTACAGCAGCGCGCCCAGCAGGGACGCACTCAGGCAGAGCGGGTGCATAAAAAACATGGAGCAGGCGATGACCACGGCGAAATAGCCGAAGCTCACCGCCGGGTGGCAGCTTCGCAGCGTATCCTCCACGGTATCACCTCCTCCGGAAAATTAGTCCTAACCCTTTAATTATACCGTTTTGCATCGGGGTACGTCAAGCCTGCCGTGTAAGGTTCCGCATCCTTTCGTGATATGGGGAAAATGATCCTGCTCCGCAGGGCAATATCTACATTTTGACGGAACAACCTTTTCAAAAAATCGTTGCAACCTGCGCGGTGACTGCTATAATATAATCACATCCAGACGGAAACGACCGGAAATTCAGAAAAGAAGGTGATCAGCTATGGAACTTCAGATTCAAGATCTCGTCTCCTCCATTAAAAAGGACGGTATCGACTGCGCCAACCGGGAGTCCGCCGCCATTCTGGCGGACGCAAGAGCACAGGCGGACGCCATCATTGCCGACGCCAAGGCGCAGGCAGACAGGCTGCGGCAGGACGCGGAGGCGGAGATCAAGGTGTTCAAGGACAGCGCACGGCTCAGTGCCGAGCAGGCAAAGCGCGACGCTGTGCTGGCATTCCGGCAGGAAATCCAGGGGGAATTCGAGAAGCTCCTGTCCGCTGACGTGGGCAAGGCTTTGGATGAACAGGCACTGGCGACTCTCATCCGCGCCGCCATACAGGGCGAGGACATATCCACCTACGCGGTGGAGGTCGCGCAGGTAACGGAGAAGCTGCGGCAGGAGCTGGCGCAGGAGTTGAAAAACGGGTTGGATATCCGTCCCTCCAAAAAGGTCGGCGCGGGCTTCCGCCTGGCTGCCAAGGACGGCTCCGGCTACTTCGACTGCTCCGAGCAGGAGATCGCAGAGATGCTCATGCCGTTCTTCCGGGAAACGAGCCTGTAAGGGGGTGCCTCTGCGATGGCTTCCTACTACTACCTGCTCTCCAGCCTGCCCCTGCTGAAAACACAGGGCGAGGTGCCCATGGACTATGAGACGTTTCTCTCCATGTGCAAGTCGGCGGTGAGCGGCGGGGTCTATCAAACGCTGGAAACGCTGACAGTGGCGTCGGACAAGGGGCCGCTGCTGTCGGAGTGGGCGTCGTTCTACCGGGCACTGTCCCAAGAGCTGACGTACCAGCGCAGTGTGAAGCTGGGGCGCGCCTGCGCCGTGCCCTCCGACCGGGAGGCGGGGATCACGCAGGCGGTGACGGCGGCGGTGAACGCCGAGGATCCTCTGACGGGAGAGCGTATCCTGCTGGATCTGGAATTTCACCGACTGGACGACATGATCGGACTGCACAATTTCGACGAACACGCGCTGTTTGGCTACGCCATGAAGCTCCGCCTTTTGGAGCGGCAGCAGATCTTCCGCCACGATAGGGGCGTGCAGTCCTTTGATGGGCTGATGGCGCACATCCGTCAGCAGATCTCCAGCCTATAATGAAACAGGAGAAGCGATATGGACAAAGTGACAGGATATGTGACCGGCGTGAACGGAAACCTGGTATCCGCCAGCTTTTCCGGCTCCGTTCGCAAAAACGAAGTGGGCTATGTCCTGCTGGGCGATGACCGGCTCAAGGGCGAGGTCATCCGCGTCAACGGCGACACGGCCAGTATGCAGATCTATGAGATGACCAACGGCATCCAGGTGGGCGACCGGGTGGAGCTTTCCGGCGAGCTGATGAGCGTGGAGCTGGGCCCCGGTCTGCTGACCCAGGTGTTCGACGGTCTGCAAAACCCGCTGCCGAAGCTGGCGCAGCAATGCGGCTTCTTTCTGGAGCGCGGCGTGTATCTCGACCCCATTCCCAACAGGGACTGGGAGTTTACCCCTCTGACAAAGCCCGGTGACAGCGTCACCGCCGGCGACGCTGTGGGCAGCGTGCCGGAGGGGCTGTTCACCCACCTCATCATGGTGCCCTTCGACGTAAAGGGCGAGTGGCGGGTGAAAACCGTCCGGGAGAAGGGCGTTTACAACGTCCGCGACACCGTGGCGGTGCTGGAAAACGACGACGGCGAGGAGAAGGAGCTGACCATGGTGTTCTCCTGGCCGGTGAAGCAGCCCATCCGCTGCTACGAGGAGCGGCTGCGCCCCACGGAGACGCTGGTGACAAAGCTGCGCTGCGTGGACACGTTCCTGCCGGTGGCAAAGGGCGGCACGTTCTGCGTCCCCGGCCCCTTCGGGGCGGGCAAGACGGTCTTGCAGCACATGGAGGCGAAGAACGCCGACGTGGACATCGTCATCGTCGCCGCCTGCGGCGAACGCGCCGGTGAGGTGGTGGAGGTGCTGACGGAGTTCCCGGAGCTGGTAGACCCCCGGACGGGACGCTCTTTGATGGAGCGCACCATCATCATCTGCAACACCTCCTCCATGCCGGTCGCCGCCCGTGAGGCGTCGGTCTACACCGCCGTCACCATGGCGGAATACTACCGGCAGATGGGGCTGGACGTGCTGCTGCTGGCGGACTCCACCAGCCGCTGGGCGCAGGCCATGCGCGAGATGAGCGGCCGTCTGGAGGAGATCCCCGGTGAGGAGGCGTTCCCCGCCTATCTGGAATCCGTGATCGCATCGTTCTATGAGCGCGCCGGTAAGGTGCGGCTGAAGAACGGGAAGGAGGCATCCGTCACCATCGGCGGCACCGTCTCCCCCGCCGGCGGCAACTTCGAGGAGCCGGTGACGCAGGCGACCTTGAAGGTGGTGGGCGCGTTCCACGGGCTGTCCCGGGAGCGTTCCGACGCACGCAAGTACCCCGCCATCCATCCCATCGACTCCTGGTCCAAGTACCGTGGCGTGGCGGACATGGAGCGGGTGGAGGCGGCGCGCGCCATCCTCCTTCGCAGCAACGAGATCAACCAGATGATGAAGGTCATCGGCGAGGAGGGTACCTCCGACGAGGACTACATCCTCTATCAGAAGGGCGAGCTGCTGGACGCGGTGTATCTCCAGCAGAACTCCTTTGACCCCATTGACGCGGCCTGCTCCCCGGAGCGGCAGCTCCATGAGTTCAACGTCCTCTACGACGTGCTGACGCGCACCTTCGCGCTGGAGGACAAGAAAGACATCCGCGCCTTCTTCAATCAGCTGCGGCAGGAATTCCTGGACTGGCACAACACCCGGTTCCAGACGCCGGAGTTCGAAGCGCAGGAGCAGAAGCTCAAGGACTTCTACCTGCACAGGGCGGCGGTTTGAGAGGGGTGATATGATGCAGAAGGTTTACACGAAAATCGAGTCCATCGTGGGCAACGTGGTCACCGTCAGGGCGTCCGGCGTCCGCAACGGCGATCTGGCTCTGGTGGGCGACAGCTACGCCAACGTCATCAAGCTGGAGCGCGATCTGGTGACGTTACAGGTGTTCAGCGGCACGCAGGGCGTCAGCACCACCGACCCGGTGCGCTTTTTGGGTCGCCCCATGATGGTGTCCTTCTCCGAGCACCTGCTGGGACGCATTTTCAACGGCGCAGGCGTGCCCCGCGACAACGGCCCCGCGCTGACGGAGAACATGATCCCCATCGGCGGGCCCTCCGTGAATCCGTCCAAGCGCATTACCCCCGACAGAATGATCCGCACCGGTATCCCCATGATCGACGTGTTCAACACGCTGGTGGAAAGCCAGAAGCTACCCATCTTCTCCGTGTCCGGTGAGCCGTACAACCAGCTGCTCTCCCGTATCGCCATGCAGTCGCAGGTGGACGTGATCGTGCTGGGCGGCATGGGTCTGAAGCACGACGACTATCTGTTCTTCCGCGAAACGCTGGAAAAGAGCGGCGCCATGGGGCGCACGGTGATGTTCATTCACACCGCCTCCGACCCCACGGTGGAGTGCACGCTGGTGCCGGACATGGCTCTGGCGGTGGCGGAGCAGTTCGCCCTGGAGGGGAAACGCGTGCTGGTGCTGCTGACGGATATGACCAACTTCGCCGACGCGCAGAAGGAAATGGCGATCACCATGGAACAGGTGCCCTCCAACCGCGGCTATCCCGGCGATTTGTACAGCTGTCTCGCCGCGCGGTACGAGAAGGCGGTCGCCTTCGAGGGTGCAGGCTCCATCACCATTCTGGGCGTGACCACCATGCCCGGCGACGACGTGACCCACCCCGTCCCCGACAACACCGGCTACATCACCGAGGGGCAGTATTACCTAAAAAACGGTCATATCGAGCCGTTCGGCTCCCTGTCCCGCCTGAAGCAGAACGTAAACGGCAAGACCCGCAGTGACCACCGGGCACTGATGGACGGCATGATCCGGCTGTACAGTGCCTATAAGGAGAGCTTGGAGAAGAAGTCCATGGGCTTCGCCATGTCCGAGTGGGACGAAAAGCTGCTGAAATACGGTCATCTGTTTGAGTCGAAGCTCATGGATCTGCGCGTGAACATCCCGCTGGAGGAGGCACTGGATCTGGGCTGGGAGATCCTCAGCGAATGCTTCGAGCCTAACGAGACCGGTCTGAAATCCGACCTCATCCGGGAGAGATGGCCCAAGCGCGACGCTGTGGAATGAGGGTACGCCTATGGCTGTCAAACTTACAAAAAATGAGCTGAAGGTGCAGAAGGACCGCTTGAAGCAGTTCCAACGCTACCTGCCCACGCTGCAATTGAAGAAGCAGCAGCTGCAGGCCGTGGTCATGGAGATCGCCGCGCAGCTGGAGCAGGTGGAGCAGCAGCGGCGCACCGCCGTCAGCGGGCTGGACGACTGGGTGGCGGTCTTTGCGGAAAATGACTGCTTCCCGGCGGAAAAGCGGCTGGAGACGCTGGTGCGTCCCCGGAGCGTGGAGTGCGGACAGGAGAATATCGCCGGCGTTACCGTGCCGGTGTTCCGGGAGCTGACCTTCGAGGACATCCGCTACGACGTGGCGGACTACCCCCTGTGGGTGGATACCGCCGCCCTCCGGCTGCGGGAGATCGCCCAGCTGGACGCACTGGAAAAGACGCTGCGCTTGCGAGTGGAGCTGCTGGAGCGTGAGCTGCGCTCCACCGCCCAGCGGGTGAACCTCTTTGAGAAGGTGAAGATCCCGGAGGCGAAGGAGAATATCCGGGTCATCGGCATCTATTTGGGCGACCAGCAGACCGCCGCCGTGGTGCGGGGCAAGATCGCCAAAAAGAAGCTGCAGGGGGTGAGCCGATGATCGAGAAAATGAAGGTCGTCCACATTGTCTCCACCGCCCCGGAGAAGGACGCGCTGCTGGAGCGTCTGCGGGAGCTGGGCGTCGTCCACTTCTCCGAGAAGGCGGACGCCGACCGGCAGTATCTGGAACGCTTCGCCGCCCTGTCGAAGATGGCGGCGGTGCTGCAGGAATACCCCCATGCGGCGCAGGAGACGTCCCCCCTGTCCGGCGACGCGTTCGAGGTGCTCTTTCGCGACGTGAACGAGTGCATAGAGCGCAGGAAAACGCTGCAGGCACAGCAGTCCGCCGCCCGTGCAGCGGCGGAGCGGCTGGCGGAGTGGGGGCACTTCTCCCCCGCCCAGCTGCGGGAGCTGCGCTGCGAGGGCTGGGACATCCACATCTACCGCACCGACAAAAAGACTGTCGCCGCGCTGGAGGCTGACCCGGAGGTGCGCTTCCTCCGCCTGTCGCCGGTGGGCAAAATGCCCACGCTGGCGACCCTCGCTCCCCTACCCGCCCGCTACGCCGCCACCGAGTTCCCGCTGCCGGAAAAGGGGCTGGACGAGCTGGAGCAGGAGCAGCGGGACTGCGCCCAAGGGCTTCAGGAATGCGAAACGCTCCTGTCCCGTGCGGCGGGGCATCTGCCCAGCGTCCGGGCGCAGCTGGTGAAGGCGCAGAACGACGCGGAGTATTCCGCCGTCAGCAATACCTCCGGCAGTGAGGACGGGCTGGTATGGCTGTCCGGCTATCTGCCTCTCAGCGATGTGGAGGGCTTCAAGTCCGCCGCATCACAGGCGCACTGGGCATGGGCGATGGAGGACCCCGCCGACGACGACGAAAAGGTGCCCACCAAGGTTCGGTACAACAAGGTCACCCGCTTGATGATCCCCGTCTTTGACATTCTGGGCACCGTGCCCGGCTATCGGGAGTACGACATTTCCTTCTGGTTTCTGGGGTTCTTCACCCTGTTCTTCGCTATGATCATCGGCGATGCGGGGTACGGCTGCCTGTTCCTGCTGACCGCGCTGGTCATGACGCTGAAGGGCAAAGGCTCCTCCACCGCCGTGCAGCTGCTGTGGGTGCTGTCCGGTGCCACCGTGATATGGGGCGCGCTGACGGGCACCTGGTTCGGGTTGGAGCAGGCTATGGAGGTGCCTCTGCTGCGAAGTCTGGTCATTCCCACCTTCGCCAACTATCCCGCGTACTTCGATGTGTCCACCACCACCCAGCAGAACACCGTGATGAAGTTCTGCTTCATTCTGGGTACGGTGCAGCTGTCTCTGGCGTGCGTGATGAATATTCGCCGCAAGCTGGGGAAGAAGGATCTGAGCTGGGTGTCCGATCTGGGGTGGCTCGCCGCCATCGACGCACTGTACTTCGTGGTGCTGTATCTGGTCATCGGGCAGCAGATCCCCCTGCTCCCCGTGGCGTATGTCGTTGTCGCCGGGTTCCTGCTGGTGGTATGCTTCGGCGGTATGGCTCCGGACAAGAGCTTTGCCCAGGGGCTGAAGGCCGGGCTGGGGAACGCCTTCACCGTGTTTCTGAACACCATCAGTGCCTTCGGCAATATTATGAGCTATATACGCCTTTTTGCCGTGGGTATGGCGTCCCTCGCCATCGCCCAGAGCTTCAACGACATGGCATTCGCCTTCAAGGGGCCTCTCGTGGTGGCGGCGGTGCTGATCCTGCTGATCGGTCACGGGCTGAACATCGTCATGGGACTGCTGTCCGTGGTGGTGCACGGCGTCCGGCTGAACCTGCTGGAGTTTTCCGGTCAGCTGGGCATGGAGTGGGCCGGTATTGCCTACGACCCCTTTAAGAAACGCGACAAGATCAAAAAATAAACGGATAGGAGATCAATTATGAGTATTGCATTTATTGGTATGGCGTGTGCCTTGGGACTGTCCGCTATGGGTTCCGCTTTCGGCTCCGGCTTCGCTGCGCAGGCGTCCGTGGGCGCGTGGAAGAAGTGCTACGCCAACGGCAAGCCCGCCCCCTTCATCATGGTGGCGTTCTCCGGTGCGCCCCTGACCCAGACCATCTACGGCTTCCTGCTGATGAACTTCATCCGCAACGCGGTGGAGGGTTCCTGTGATCCGATGCTGGCAATGTTCACCGGTATCTTCGCCGGTCTGGCCATCGGTCTGTCCGCGTTCTTCCAGGGCAAGGTAGCCGCTGCCGCCGCCGACGCGCTGGGCGAGACGGGCAAGGGCACCGCGAACTACTTCATCGTCATCGGTATTATCGAGACGGTGGCACTGTTCACGCTGGTGTTCAGCCTCCTGCTGCTGCAGTAATTGGGAGCGGCAAAAGAACAGGCAGGCAGCGGCTCATGCCACTGCCTGCCTGTACAAAAGGTCAGGTCACTTTGTGTACCTATGAAAGAAAGCCCTCGGGCTTTCTTTTTTATGCTCATGCGTGGTAGCGGGGCTCGTTGCCCTGATAGATGTCCTGCATCTCACGGTCGATCTCGCTGATGGCGTCGGAGCAGAGGCGGAGGCGGGCGGCGTCCTGCTGGGTGAATTTGCGGTCGGACTTATAGCGCAGCTCGTGCTCCAGACTCGCCCACATATCCATGGCGATGGTACGGAGCTGGATCTCCACCGGCAGCACCATGGTGCCCTCGGAGATAACAATGGGGACGTTGACGATCAGGTGGAGGCTGCGGTAGCCGGTGTCCTTGGGGTTCTTGATGTAGTCCACCTCGCGGATGACCTTGAAGGATTCGAAACGGGTCAGCAGAGAGCGGAGGTAGTAGATGTCATCCAGATAGTTGCAGATGACGCGGATACCCGCCACGTCCTGAATGTGGGCATAGATGTTGTCGATGTTCACTTCCAGATCCCGGCGGTGCAGCTTGTCGATGATGCTGTCCAGCGTTTTGATGCGGTATTCGATGTGGTGGATGGGGGAATGGTCGTACAGACGGGCAAATTCCTCGTCCAGTATCTCCATCTGGGTCACGGCGACCTTCAGCGCGCTGCGGTACAGGTGCGTCACGCGTACCATGCCCGCCGCCAGCTCCTGCTCCTCCGGGGAGAGGCGGTTTGCCACGGGGATGTCCCGCAGGCGGATGGTGCCGCTTTTTTCGATCATCATGGGCGGATGCCCTCCTTTCGGCAGTTTCATCATAGTATGAAAATATGACCTGCCTGTGAACAAATCGCTGTTTCTTTCACAATTATACCGACACTTTGGGGAAAATGCAAGGGTGGAGTTGTGCAGAAAGCGCAAAAGCGCACCCCCGCCGGGGCGGGGGTGCGGGGAATGTCTATTTTCCGCAGCGATCCAGCACGGCGCGGGTGATCCTGTCGGCGGCGAGACCGTCGAAGGCGCAGTGCTGTGCCGCCACAAGGGCGGAGGCGGCGGCGGGGTCGCCCAGAAAGCGGAGGGCGGCGGACGCCATGTCCTCCGGCGGACAGGCGGACGCCCAGCCGTGGGCGGTGAAAAATTCCTGGTTCCGCGTTTCGCAGCCGCCCACCATATCCGCCAGCAGCAGCGGCACGCCGCGACTACCCGCCTCGGTGATGCTGATGCCGCCGGGCTTGCTGACCAGCACGTCGGCACTGTCCATGTACAGGGGCACCTCCGTGGTGAAGCCCACCGCCTCTATGCGGCGCAGGCGGCGCAGCTCCAGCGCGCAGCGCATCTGCTTATTGCTGCCGCAGAGGACGGAGGCGAAGTCGCCCTTTTCCATGCGGATGTCCAGCTCCTCCGCCACATCGCTCATGGGCCCGCAGCCGATGCTGCCGGACATGAGGACGATGTGGCGGCCCTCGGAGGGCAGGCTGAGAGCCTTACGGGCGGCGGCGCGGTCGCCCTTTTCCCGGAAGGCGGCGCGGACGGGGATGCCGGCGGGCAGGATGGCGGCGCGGTCAATGCCGCAGCGGACGAACTCCTCCGTCAGATCCTCGTGGGGGATCACGCACAAATCGGGGGTGCAGGCTCCCACGGTGGGGCTGCACGTATAGTCCGTCGCCACGAAGCAGAACTCCGGGCAGGCGCGCCCGCTCTGCTTGAGGGCGGTCATCATCATGGCGGGGATCACGTGGACGCAGACCACGGCACCGTAGCCGCCGCTTTGGAGCGTCCGCGCCAGACGGCGCGCGCCCCGGGACAGGTAGCGGTACACCGCGCTGTCGCGGCGGTTGCTCTCCGCGTCCTCCTCGGCGGACATATAGCCCGCCTTGTACAGCTTGGGGTAGCGGCGGTAGAAGCGGGTGTGCCACTTGGAGACGAATTTGGACGCCTTCTGGGAGATGAAGCCCAGTCCGTCCATTACGTCGCAGGGGCAGCCCTGCGCTTGGAAGCTCTGGGTCAGCGCAGCCGCCACGGCGTTGTGGCCGCCGCCGGTATTACAGGTCAGTATCAGTACGCGCACGGGCATCTCCTTTCCGCTGCTCTCGCTTATGCAGCAACGCCGCCAGACGCACGAGGCGGGGGCGGTTATACCGTTGAATGAGGATAAAGGGCAGGTTCGCCAGCAGCACCCACACCAGCAGGACGATGACGCCGCCCCAGCCCCGCCACAGCCAGAGGAACGACAGACCCAGCAGGCAGGAGACGCCGTGCACCAGCTCGGCGCGGCACGTCTCCTGCACCAGAGCCTCCGCCTGCGCGGCGGTGACGGCGGCGGTGGAGGCGGGCAGCTGCTTTTTCACCATGTCGGGCAGGAGACGGCTCATGTCCGGCACCAGCCTCTTCCATTTGTCGATGGCCAGCTTCGTGTAGACACGTCCGTTTTTCTCCCAACGCCAAGGGCGGAAGGGGAATTTGTCCGGGTGGAAGCGGCTGGGCAGAGCCTGTCCCAGCGGGTGCGCCAGCAGAGCCAGCACAAGGGCGCAGAGGACGCATTTCCAAAAGCCGGTCAAGCCCTCTCCTCCCCACAGCTGCGCTCCAGAGCGCGGCGCAGAGAGCCCTCCGTCAGACAGCTGACCCGCTGGAGGAACTGCTCCTCGTTATGCTTCATGCCGTAGCGGAGCCAGCTTTGCAGCAGACCCACCAGCGTGGCGGTGTAAAGCCCGGCGAGGGAGCGGACGTCCTCCTCCGCCACGGGGAGGCCGGCGGCGGTGCGGCGGACAAGACCCTCCACCGCCTCGTAGACCACCTGGTAATACTCGTTTTCCAGCAGGTCGCGCTGGTTGGACTGGTAGAGGTGGTAGACGGCGCGGCGGTTGGCGCGGATGAACGCCGTCACACGCATGAGGAGGTCGCTCCAGTCACGGCAGGGCGGCTGGGTGTGGAGAACGTTGCCCAGCTCCGTTTCCAGCACCTCGCGGATCAGCGCGTAGATGTCGCAGTAGTAGTAATAGAACGTGTTGCGGTTGACGCCGCAGTGCTCCGCAATATCCACCACGGAGATCTTGTCCAGCGGACGCTGCTCCAGCAGCTCCAAAAAGCCGTTGCGGATGGCGTTTCGTGTGGTCTGTGCCATAAGTATGGTACTCCTTTCACCCGGTTAGTGCCTTCTTTCTACAAGGCATAATAGCGTATTTGGGCAGTTTTTTCAAGATGTCTGCCTGTGGCAGTTTAGACAAAATGCGTGTAAATGTATGAACAAAGTGTAAAAACAGCCTCGCACCTGCCGGTGCGGGGCTGTTGGGGAGCTGTATATTACGCAGAGGCAATGTCGCCGTGCTTCTTGGCGGAGAGACGCTGAAACACGATGACTGCCGCCACCAGCGCGAGACCGGCTATGTCGGTGAGGGTGCCGGGGATCATCATACCGAGACCGCCCACCGCCAGAACCAAACGGAGCAGCGGGTGGATGCGGCGGTAGAGGAAGCCGTTCAGCGCGGCGGCGATGGCGAAGATGCCCAGCAGGGCACTGATGCCGATCTGCACCACCTGCCACCAGCCGGTGATGTTCTCGAAGAGCAGCGCCGGACTGTACGCGAAGATGTACGGGACGATGAAGGCGGCGATCGCCAGCTTGGTGGCGTTGATGCCGGTTTTCATGGGGTTGGATTTGGCGATGGCGGAGCCGGCGTATGCCGCCAACGCAACGGGGGGCGTGATGTCCGCCACGATGCCGAAGTAGAACACGAAGAAGTGCGCCGCCACCACGGGGAAGTTCAGCTGGATGAGGATGGGGGCGCAGGTGGACGCCATGATGCAGTAGTTGGCGGTGGTGGGCACGCCCATGCCCAGCACGATGCAGCACAGCATGGTCAGCACCAGTCCGATGATGGTGGCGTTGCCCGCCAGACGGACGATGGCGTTGATGAGGATGGAGGCAAGACCGGTGACGGTGATGCAGCCGGCGATCACGCCCGCCATGCTGCACGCCACTGCCACGGTGATGGCTCCGCGGGCACCGGACTCCAGAGACTCCACAGCGGAGAAGAAGGAGCGTTTGCCGGCGGTCGCCAGAGCCTTGCCGGTGGTCTGGGGCGCAGTCTCACCCTCGCCGCGCTTGCTTTGCAGGAAGAAGTTGACGAAGCCCACGGCGATGGCCGCCAGAATGGAGTAGGCGGCGGAGTGGGACATGGTCTTGCTGCCGGAGGACACCAGCCACACCAGAAGGATCAGGGGCAGGATCAGGTAGCAGTCACGCAGGAGCAGCTTCCACTTGGGAAGCTCGTCCCGGGAGATGCCCTTCAGACCCAGCTTCTTCGCCTCCAGATGGACGGCGATGAAGATGCCGGTGAAGTACAGGATGGCGGGCAGGATCGCCTTGACCGCCACCTGGGCGTAGGGGAGCTTCATGTACTCCGCCATGAGAAATGCCGCCGCGCCCATGATGGGGGGCATGATCTGACCGCCGGTGGAGGCGGCTGCCTCTACCGCGCCGGCGAACTCCGGCTTGTAGCCGGTTTTCTTCATCATGGGGATGGTGAAGGAGCCGGTGGTGACGGTGTTGCCCACGGAGGAGCCGGACACCATGCCGCAGAGTGCGGAGGAGATGACGGCTACCTTGGCAGGGCCGCCGCTGGACCAGCCGGCGAGGCGGTTGGCGAAGCTGATGAAGAAGTTGGCGATGCCGGTGCGCTCCAGAAACGCGCCGAAGATGATGAACAGGACGATATACGTGTAGCACACGCTGATGGGGGTACCGATGACGCCGGAGGTGGTGTAGAACAGCTTGTAGATGATGGTCTTGAGGGCGTCATAGAGGGCGGCGGCGTTGACGCTGCCGGCGTAGCTCAGCTGGTTGACGAAGGCGTAAACGATCAGGACGCCCGCCACGCAGAGGATGGGCGCGCCCACACAGCGGCGGCACAGCTCCATGAGCACCAGTATGCCGATAACGCCGATGATGACGTGGACGGCTTCGATACGGGTGGACAGGCGCACCAGCGTCATGGCGTTCAGCGCGAAGTAGAAGAAGCAGGACGCACCCACCACCATGAGCACGATGTCGTACCACGGGAGGTAGTTGACGCGGCAGTGCTTCTTGCTGGCGGGATAGGTCAGGAAGCCGATGATGATGATGCAGCCCACGAACAGCGTCAGGCGGATCTCCGGCATCTGCTTGGAAAACAGCGTCATGCCGATGCAGAACAGCCCGAACACCGCCATGAGGACGCGGATGATCCGCTGGGGCGTTCCCTCCCAGAGACGGGTGGCGGATTCGCGGTCATATTTCCGCATGACCGCGTCCAGATCCGTGCTCTCGTCCACGGCGGGGCTGGTGCCAACGGCGGGGCCGGTATCCGGCTTTTTCTTGTCTTTGCTCATAGTCGTTTCTCTCCCCAAATGTTACAAGATAGCGCGAGGGCTACGGCGGGAGCACCCGCCGCAGCCTCGGAATGTGTCAATTGTCCGCTAAGGATTTAGTCAGCGAAGTACACGTCCTTGGCGATGACGGTCTTGGTGTAGTAGTCGGAGGACTCCAGCAGCTTGTCGATATGCTCATCGTCCAGGCTGACCAGATAGGTGTCCTTGGTGGTGGCAAGGTCGGTCACAGCGGTGGTGGGCGCGCCCGCCACGATGAAGGCGGCGTCGATCTGACCGTTCTTCAGAGCGTCGGCACTGTCGCCGAAGGACTGGTAGGTGGGCTTGATGTCGCTCTCGGTGAGGCCGTAGGCACCCAGCACGTCAATGGCGTTGAAGTACACGCCGGAGCCGGGGGCACCGATGGACACGGACTTGCCCGCCAGATCCGCCACGGTCTTGATGGCGGGGTTGGTGGTGACGATCTGCACCTGCTCCATATACAGAGCCGCTACCGTGGAGAAGCCCTCCACCTTGGCGTCGAAGAGGTTGGTGCCGTTGTAGGCGTACGCCATAACGTCGGACTGGCAGAAGGCGAAGTCGGCGGTGCCGTCAGCCAGCTCCTGGATGTTCGCCTGAGAGCCGTTGCCCACCAGACCCACCACCTTCACGCCGGCGTTGTTGGAGGCGTGCTGGGCGATGACGGAGCCGAAGGCGTAGTAGGTGCCGGACTCGCCGCCGGTGACGAAGCGCAGGCTGCGGGACGCGCCGGTGCCGGCACCGGTCTTGACGGAGGCGACCTCAAAGCCCTTCTCGGCGAAATACTTGGCGGCACCGGGATGATAGGGCACGGAGGTGATGGACGCACCGTACTCCAGAGACAGCTCGCTGTACTTGGCATGGCTGGTGGTCAGAGAGGCGGCGTTGTCGAAGATGTCCGCCACGAAGTTGTACACATCGGCCTCCGCCACGTCGTCGCGCGCCAGAATGACGGCACCCACCGCCACGGTGGTGGTGTCGGTATGCTCGGCGTTGGTGGTTCCGGCGTCGGTGTTCTTATCGCCGCACGCCACAAGGCTCAGCGTCATAACGAGGGCGAGAGCCAGTGCAAAAAGCTTTTTCATTGTTCTTTCTCCTTAATTGTTTACTGTATAGGGTCGGTCATGCTCTTCCTCCGCCGCGCCGCGGGGCGGACGCGGCGGTGTTTAACGTTGCCATTATATCGCAGGAGGAAAGCTTTTGCAACCTCTAAATGCGGAAAATTTCATTTTCCCGGAGGGACAGTTTTCGGAAAAGCGGAGGTTTTCACGCGGCAGGCGGAGAAAACTTTTGGCAGGCACCATATTTTGCCTGTATACAGGCACTTTCGGCGCAGAACGGTCTGGCGCGGTAAACTGTCGTTATGCGGGTCAATCTTGCAGTGGGTGCATATTTTGCATTGCAATCCTGCAAGACGGCGCAAAAACACGCCCCGCACGGAGGGTGCGGGGCGTGTTGACCGTCGGAGATGCTTTACGGGGGATCAGACGCTGCGGCGCAGCAGCTCGCAGACCAGCGCGTAGGTGCGCTCGGTAGAGGCCACGTTCAGCCGCTCCCGGACGGAGTGGACATCGAACAGGTCGGGCCCCACGGACACGGCGTCCAGACCGGGGAGCTTTTCCATGAGCAGTCCACATTCCAGACCGCCGTGGGTCGCCTCCACCACGCCGTCCTTGCCGGTGAGATCCTTGTACGCCGCCAGCAGCGTATCCCGGAACTGGGACTCGCGCTTATACTGCCAGCCGGGGTAGACGCCGCCCTCGGTGACGGTGCCGCCGGCAAGGGTGATAACGGCGCGGACACGCTGCGCCAGCATCATCTTCCGGGAGGCGATGGAGGAGCGGATGGAGAAGCTGATGCGGAGACCCGTCTCGTCCAGCTTCGTCACGCCCATGTTCAGAGAGGTCTGAACCAGTCCGGGGAAGTCGGTGTCCATCGCCTCCACGCCCTGGGGCAGAGCCACAAGCGTGCGGAGCAGGGTTGCGGTGCGCTCGGCGGAAACCGCCGTATCCGCCGAGGCGGCGGTGCAGGTCAGCGTCACGCCGGGGTCGGTGACGGCGTACTCGTTTTTCAGAATGCCGTCGAACTCGCGGACGAAGGCGGCGAAATCATCGCCGGTGCCGGCGGGCAGAGCCACCACGGCATCACAGCGGGAGCAGATCACGTTGTCGAACTGACCGCCGGCGAATTTCACGAGGCGCAGGCCGGGGAACTTCTCCAATGCGGTGCAGAGGGTGCGCCCCATGAGGCGGTTGCCGCTGCCGCGACCCAGATGGATGTCGGCACCGGAGTGGCCGCCCTGAAGCCCCGCCACGGTCAAAGAGAACACGTCCATGCCGGAGACGGGGGTGCTTTCCGCAGGCAGGAAGCAGTCGGAGTGCAGACCGCCGGCGCAGGAGACGGTGAACACGCCCTCCAGCTCGGAGTCCAGATTCAGCAGCTTGCGGCCCTTGATGTCGGAGCAGTCCAGCGCAAAGGCACCGTCCATGCCCACCTCCTCGTCCACGGTCAGCACCGCCTCGATGGGGGGGTGCACCAGCGTGTCGTCCGCCAGAATGGCGAAGATCATCGCCACGGCGATGCAGTTATCGCCGCCGAGGGACGTTTTGTCCGCCCAGACCCACTCGCCGTCGGTGACCAGATCCAGACCCTCCCGGGTCATGTCCTTGGTGCAGTCGTCGGTCTTGGCGCAGACCATGTCCGTGTGACCCTGGAGGATGATGGGGGCGGCGTTCTCGCAGCCGGGGGATGCCTTCTTCCAGATGACCACGTTGTTGCACGGCTCCTGACGGTAGGGCAGACCCAGCTCCTTGGCGAAGGAGACACACAGATCGCTGATGATCTTCGTGTTGCCGCTGCCGTGGGGCACGGAGCAGAGCTTCTCAAAATACGCGAACACTTTTTCGGGCTTCAAGCCCTTCAGAACAGACATTTTTATCTCCTTTCGGGTGATGGGACAGACGCAGCCCATGCAGAGCATGGGCTGCGCCGGTCAGTAGGTTTTACATATCGCCCAGACCCATATCGTCGGTGACGGGTGCCTCTTCATCGTCCAGATCGGTGGAAGGCGCGGGGATGAACTCCTCCAGATAGGCTTCCTCCGGCAGACCCGCTATGTAGCCGGGCAGGTTGATGATGACGCCGTCCAGATTATGGGGCAGCTTCAAGTTGTAGGTGGTGGTCGTCTCGCTGCCGCCCTTCTGCTGCATGACCTCGAGGGTCAGCTCCAGCTTGTCGCCGATGTTGGTGACGGAGCAGCGTTCCTTCTCGTAGAGCTTGGAGATCTGCTCGCCGTTGACCGTGACGGTGATCTTATAGGGGGCGGCGGTGGTCGTGCCCTGATAGTCCAGCGCACGGTTGTCGAAGTAGACGGTGTGGCCGCGTCCGATGCGGAGCATCACCACGGCAATAAGCACCAGCACCAGCAGGAAGGCGGCGCGGATGATCCAAGAACGCGTTTTGTTTTTCATGCGGTCTTCCCCTCCTCCTCCTCCTCGGCTTTCTGCTCAATCGCCAGCTGCTGACCCAGCGTGCGGTTCTCCTTGCGCTTCTTCGCCTCGTACATAACGAGTGCCACGGTGATGACACCGTAGGACATGAACACGCGGAAATACTCGCCGATCATGGAGTCGCCGGTGATCTTGGTGCCGGCGGCAGGCGCAACGATGAACATGGTGTGGAACAGGATAACGCCCAGAAATACGTTGCCGATGGACGCCCTTTCCACGGAGGCTCCGCCCACCAGCAGCGCGGCGATACAGAACATACCGATGTTGGTGTGCGCCGTGTAGGTGGGGAAGTTACCCATGTTCTGTAGGTAGATGATCATGCCGAAGCCGGCAAATACGGTGGACATGACGATGGAGATCAGACGGGTGCGATCCACGTTGATACCGGCGTCACGCGCCACGTTCATGTCCTGACCCACGGCGCGCATATCCTGTCCCAGCTTCGTGCGGCGGAACCACACGATGAACAGGCACGCCAGCGCGATGATGACAAGCGTCAGGACGGGGATCTTCACGCCGCTGATGTTGATGGCAAGGGCGTTATCCACGCTCTGGCGCATTTGCAGCAGGCTGACGGTGTTGCGGATACCGTAGCCGCGGGGCAGCTTCAGGGTGTTGTGCATGATGGGAATGATGGGGCCCATCATGTACAGCACGATCAGCTGGTACACACCGGTCATGCAGAAGGCGATGAAGTAGCTGGTGATCATTTCGCGGCCCTTGGCGCGGTTGAGGATGCTGCCGCACATGAGTCCCAGCAGAATGGACAGGGGGATGGACAGGATCGCAGCCAGCACCAGACCGGGGATGCCCCAGATCTGCCAGTCCGCCACGAGGATCAGCGCGATCTCGCCTGCCATGGCTCCCAGCGTCATACCGAAGTTCAGACCCATACCCGCCATAATGGGGATCAGCAGGCTGAGGATCAGGAAGGAGTTGCGCCCCAGCCGGGTCATTACCTCGTTCAACAGGTAGTTGGCGGGGAGACCGGACAGCGGGATCATAATGGCGCAGATGATGACGAACAGGACGGGCACAGAGTTGTTGCTGATAAAGTGCCACAGGTTGAATTTCTTCGTGGTTTTCTTCATGTCAACGCCCCCTTTCCGTCTTTCTGGTCAGGGCGTAGAGGATCATGCCGTTGGACACCACGATACGGATGACCTCGCTCATATCCATCTGGAAGGCGGAGTTCATCACGGTGGGGGTCATGGTCACGATGCCCTGATACAAGATCGTACCGATGATAACATTGCCGATGGACGCCTTGTTCACCGACGCGCCGCCGATCAGGATAGCCGCCACGGCGGGCATTGCCATCCAGAAGGGGGCGGTGTACAGCTGCACGAAGCCGAAGCCCTGCTCGTACACGAGGATGCCGACGGCACCCAGCCAGGTGGACATGATCACGGAGATGAAGCGCATCTTGTCCACGTTGATGCCCGCGGCGCGGGCGAAGGCGGGGTTGGAGCCTACGGCGGTCATGGCGGTGCCGGTCTTGGTGTGCAGGAACGCCCACATGAGGAACGCCAGCAGCGCGAACACCAGCAGCGTACCGGTGGGGATCACGAGGTTGATGCCGATCTTGTTCAGATCGATGGCGAGGAAGTTCGCCAGTGCCTTGTCGTAGAAGCCCTCCAGAGAGACGACGGTACGCAGTCCCTTGGCGGCGAAGCCCCAGATCATGGTGGGGTGCTTATACGGCAGCAGCAGCCACATCATGCACATGAAGGACACGGAGGAGAAGCCCACGTAGGTGGCGATCATCATTTCTCCGCCCTTGATCTTGTTCAGCAGCCAGCCGTAGCCGCCGCCGAACAGCAGCGCGAAGGGGGTGGCGATCAGGATCGCCATGAGGAAGCTGGCAAAGCCGGTGAAGCCCAGCTCGATGGACAGGGTGGCACCCAGCAGTCCGGAGACGATGCCCAGAGGCAGACCGAAGTTCAGTCCGCAGCCGGAGTGCACCATCGGCACCATCGCCAGCACCATCACGGCGTTCCAGCTGAAGCGGGTGATGATATTGGTGATCTGGGTGGCGAAGTCCAGCCCCACGATGGGGGCGGCGATGAGCAGCAGCAGCAGGAAGCCCGCAATAATGAGGCGGGGCAGACCGAAGCTGTCGATCATCTCTTTGAATTTAGACTTGTTTTCAAGTGTGGTCGTATTGCCCATTTCTTCCTCCTTATTTCACCTGGCTGACCATGAGCATACCGAACTCCTCGGAGGAATGGTCAGCAGGCAGGATACCGGCGATCTTGCCGCCGGAGACGATGGCGATGCGGTCGCAGATCATGCGGAGCTCCTCCAGCTCGGAGGAGATCATAACCACAGTGACGCCGGATTCGCGGTTGAACTTCCGCAGTGCCTCCAGCACCAGTGCCTTGGCACCCACGTCGATGCCGCGGGTAGGCTCGGAAACGAAGAGGAAGCGGGGCTCCAAGGCGAACGCCTTGGCGAGGCAGACCTTCTGCTGGTTACCGCCGGAGAGCTCGCGCGCCTTCTGGTCGGAACCGGTGCACTTGATTTGCAGCTCGTCGATGTACTTATCGGTGACGGCGCGGATGGCCTTTTCATCGCGCCACGTGAAGATGCCGATTTTCTTCAGGAACTTGTTCTGGATCTGCATGGCGGGGAACGCCACGTTCCACTCCAGAGACTCGTCCAGCAGCAGACCCACGCCGCGGCGATCCTCAGAGACGAATGCCAGCTGGGAATCAAGGCACTTGCGGGGGTTGTTCAGCTGGATGCTCTTGCCGTCAAACTCCACGGTGCCGCCGGCGTCGCACAGACCCATGACGCCGTTGGGGATGCCCAGCTTGCCCTGGCCTGCCAGACCGCCGATGCCGAGGATCTCGCCTTCCTTCACGTCCAGATCCACGTTGCGGACGATCTCACCGGGCATATCCACCCACAGCTTGCGGATGGACATGATGGTGCGGGCGTCGGCGTGGTCGCGCACCTTGTGCTCGCTGCCTCCGCCCTCCTTGACCTCACGACCCACCATGGCGCGGGTGATGTCACGGACGTCCGTCTCCTTGGCGGGGACATCCTTGACCACGTAGCCGTCGCGCATGATGACCACCTTGTCGCAGACGGAGAGGATCTCCTGCAGGCGGTGGGTGATGAAGATGACGGCGATGCCGCGGGACGCCATGCCGCGGATGGAGTCCAGCAGAGCCTGCGCCTCCTTCTCGGTGAGGACGGCGGTAGGCTCGTCGAGGATCAGCAGACGCAGATTCTCCTTACTCAGCTCGCGGGCGATCTCGGTAAACTGCTTATGGCCGACGGGCATATTGCTGATGACCATTTTGGGGTCGATGGCAACGCCCATCTTGTGGATGGACTCGTCAGCGCGGCGATCCATTTCCTTATAGTCGAGAGTGTTCATGCGCTCGCCGAACACTTCTGAAAAGACGCTTTTTTTCTTGGGTTCACGGTTGAGGAGGATATTTTCAGTGGCGGTGAAGCCGGGAATCAGAGAGAATTCCTGATGCACCATACCGATACCGGATTTCAGTGCGTCAAAGGGGGTGTTGAAGAGGACCTTTTCCCCGTCGATCAGGACGTCTCCCTCATAGCCGCCCGTCTCACGGATCACGTCCATGCCGAAGAGTATTTTCATCAAGGTACTTTTACCGGCGCCGTTTTCGCCCACCAGACCCAGCACCTCGCCCTCTTTCAAGGTGAAGTTGATGTCCGTAAGCACCTGATTGCCGAAAAAGCCCTTTTTAATATTCCGCATTTCAAGCAGCGGAGCGTTGTTCTTTTCCATAATCATCCCTACTTAAAACAATGGGGAGGGAGGAAACCCTCCCTCCCCACTTGAATGGTTGCTTTACGTAAGCGTTGTCGTCAGCTGATGGTGAAGTACTTCTCGGGGATCTCCACATCGGCGTTGCCCATGAAGTGGCCGGGATCGCCCATGATGTAGGTATCCTGATAGATCAGGAACACGTTCTCAGACTTGACGCCGGTGGTGGCATTGGTGTAGCCGGCACCGTTCCAAGCAGCCTTGGGGGAATAGACCTGCAGCGCAGCTGCCACATCGTCCATATCCTTCAGCTCGCTCTTGCCGTCGATGACGTTCTTGGCGTGCAGAGCCAGACCGGCGGACAGGGTGTAGCCATAGGAGTACGCCCAGGTGCCGAAGTGGTCAGCACCGCCCTTTTCCACGATGGCGGACTCGACCTTGGCCAGAATCTTATCAAAGTCGCCAGCCTCCTGGGACAGATCCAGACCCAGAGCACCGGGATAGCCCATCAGAGGAGAGGGCAGGTCGGCCTCGATGAAGTAGCCGCCGCACTCCAGCAGACGCTTCAGCAGAGGCTCGGTGTGAGCATCGTTGGTGCAGAAGTAAGCCGCCTTCTGGCCATACTTCTCCGCCCATGCGGGCACCTGCTCCAGAATGTAAGCCTGTGCGCCGGACACGCCAACGTCAGAGGTGGGGTCGGGAGCGGTCTCCAGCACGAACTTCATGCCGAACTCCTCGCAGGCCGCCTTCATGATCGCCACACGGCGGGACATGGTCTCATAGGACATATGACGGGGGAAGGAGATATGTACGAAGGTGTCGCAGCCCAGCTCGTGAGCGGTGCGGATGATCAGGTAGCCACGGGACACGAAGTCGTTGTTGCAGACCAGATCAGCAGCGGAGCCGATCTCGGGCAGGTCCTCGTGGGACTCACCGGCGATGCAGATGATGTCAGGACGGGACTCCTTGATCTTGCGGAATGCCTCGGTGACGCCGGGGACGGACTGGTTGACGATGATCGCCTTCATCAGAGGATCCGCGGACAGGTTCACGATGGTCTGGATGGTGGTCTCGGTCTCCTCGGTGAAGTTGTCGGGATAGATGGCCAGCTTGACCATGTCCTCGCCATACTCCGCCTGGAACGCCTCTGCACCGCGGCGGTCGTCCTCAGACTGAGAGACGGAGCCGGTCACGATACCGATACGGTAGGCAGGAGCGTCATCACCGGTGGTACCGGGGTTGTTGGTGTCGCCAGTGTTCTTATCGCCGCAAGCGACGAGCGTAAGAGCCATGACGAGAGCCAGCAGCAAAGATACTACTTTTTTCATGTTTACCTCCAATTTCCTTTTTCCACAGTGTCGCCTCCCCGTCAGAGGAGACGCCGGACAGGGTCGCCCCTGCCCTTGCTTTGCGGTGGGTGCTATGCACCCATTTGATTCTATCAGATAAGTTCACAGTCTGTCAACAACTTTGTGTCTGCGAACGGTGCTCACAGGCGGACAGGTGTGTTTTTCGCGGGCACACTTCCTGCACTTTTTTAGCATTTTATCCATATTTACCGGCGTTTTGATGGCTGACGGCGGCGTTTATTCTCTGTTTTGCCAAAATAGAAATTTCTTTTGGCGAAATCCGGGTTTTGCCTATTTCTACACGAAAAAAAGAAAGACCGCGCAGGCGGTCTTTCTTTTTTCGTTACGGTTTTCAGATCTTCTGCTTTTCGTCCACGACCTTGCGGAGCATGGCGGAGAAATCCACAAGGGACATGGCTCCCAGATCCTCGCCGGTACGGGTGCGGACGGAGACGGTGCCCGCCTCCATGTCGCGGTCGCCCACCACCAGCATATAGGGGATCTTCTCCAGCGTGGCCTCGCGGATCTTCTTGCCCACCTTCTCGTTACGGCTGTCCACCTCCACGCGGAAGCCCTGCTTACGCAGCTCCTTGGCGGCCTCGTTGCAGTAGTCGGCGGCGCGGTCGGTGATGGGCAGGAAGCGCACCTGCTCCGGCATCATCCAGGTGGGCAGCGCGCCGGCGTACTCTTCGATGAGGTATGCCAGCGTCCGCTCGTAGCAGCCCAGAGACGTGCGGTGGATGATATAGGGCAGAGCTTTCTCGCCGTTCTCGTCGATATAGTACATACCGAAACGCTCCGCCAGCAGCATATCGATCTGGATGGTGACAAGGGTGTCCTCCTTGCCGTAGACGTTCTTGTACTGGATGTCCAGCTTGGGGCCGTAGAACGCCGCCTCGTCGATGCCCACGGTGTAGTCCACGTCCAGATCCTTCAGGATGCGCTCCATGACGGACTGGGCGTGATCCCACTGCTCCGCCGTGCCCTCGTACTTGTTGTTGGGGTTGGCGGGATCCCACTGGGAGAAGCGGAACGTGCATTTATCCAGCAGACCCACGGTGCCCAAGCAATACTTGGCGAGGTCAAGGCAGTCCTTGAACTCCTGCTCCAGCTGGTCGGGGCGCAGCACCAGATGTCCCTCGGAGATGGTGAACTGGCGGACGCGGATCAGGCCGTGCATCTCACCGGAGTCCTCGTTGCGGAACAGGGTGGACGTCTCGCCCAGACGCATGGGCAGGTCGCGGTAGCTGCGGCCCCGGTTCAGGAAGACCTGATACTGGAACGGGCAGGTCATGGGACGCAGGGCAAAGCACTCCTTCGTCTCGTCCATGGGGTCGCCCATGATGAACATACCGTCCAGATAGTGATCCCAGTGGCCGGAGATCTTATACAGCTCGCGCTTGGCCATCAGGGGCGTCTTGGTCAGCAGATAGCCTCTCTCCTGCTCGGTGTCCTCCACCCAGCGCTGCAGCAGCTGGATGACCCGTGCGCCCTTGGGCAGCAGGATGGGCAGGCCCTGACCGATGCAGTCCACGGTGGTGAAATACTCCAGCTCGCGGCCCAGCTTGTTGTGGTCGCGCTTCACCGCCTCCTCACGCTCCTTCAGGTACGCCTCCAGCTGCTCCTTGTTGGGGAACGCCACGCCGTAGATACGCTGGAGCTGCTTGCGGCTGGAGTCGCCACGCCAGTAGGCGGCGTTGCAGGCGGTGAGCTTGATGCCGCTGCCCTTGATGCGTCCGGTGGAGTCCACATGGGGGCCGGCGCACAGGTCGGTGAACTCGCCCTGCTTGTAGAAGCTGATGACGGCGTCCTCCGGCAGATCGTTGATGAGCTCCACCTTGTAGGGCTCCTCCTTCTCCTCCATGAGCTTGATGGCTTCGGCGCGGGGCAGCTCGAAACGCTCCAGCTTCAGTTTCTCCTTGCAGATCTTACGCATCTCCGCCTCGATCTCCGTCAGATTGTCGGGGGTAAAGGCAAAGGGCGCGTCCAGATCGTAGTAAAAGCCGTTGTCGATGCTGGGGCCGATCGCCAGCTTGACCTCCGGGTGCAGACGCTTCACCGCCTGCGCCAGAATGTGGGAGCAGGTGTGCCAGTAGGTCTTGCGGTATTCCTCGTTTTCAAAGGTGTAGATGTTCTCTTCGCTCATGGTCAGATCCTCCTTGTGATTGGGGGCAGGTATAAAAATAACCCCACCCCTGATGGTTGTCAGGGGTGAGGTAAAATGACTTTACTCCACGGTTCCACCCTGCTTACGGCACGCACAGCGTTTTTCATATCGCTGCGGATGGCGAGACATCTTTCGTCGAGACAAGGCGCAGGAGCGCAGGAATACGGTCTGTATTTCAAGCTCCTGCAACGCAGTATCGGCGGAAGAGGTCCGGCATACGCCGTCGCTTTCGATCCCTGTAACGGGAGATCCCCGTCCTGCTCGTCGCAGGCGGCTCGGGAGTGGTACGGGCTGTGCCGTGGGCAGGACGCTTTCAGCCGGGGCGTCCCTCTCTTTGGCCGGTGGAAAACAGCTTCTTCTCCGTCAGTGCCTTTTTGATGGCAACAAGTATAAACCCGTTTGCGCCGTTTGTCAACGGGGGATTTACTGGAGTTTTTCCAGCAGCTCCGCCGCCGTGTCGGCGATGGTCTCCGCGCCCGCCTCCGTCAGCGTCCGGCGGCTGCGGAACCCCCAGCTGACCGCCACAAGGGGCAGCCCGGCGTTCCGGGCGGTGGACACGTCCACCTCGCTGTCGCCCACGTAGACGGCGTCGGCGGCGGAGACGGTCAGCTGCGCCAGCGCGCGGCGCACCAGCGTCGGGTCGGGCTTGGGGGGTACGTCCTCCCGCTGCCCGAGGGCAAGCACGCCGGGGAAGAACTTCTCCGCCAGTGCCCGCGTGGTGGCGTCGGGCTTGTTGGACACCACGGCGGTCTTGACGCCCGCCGCCGCCAGTGTGCGGAGGAGGGCGGGGATGCCGGGATAGGGCGCGGTGGCGACGCAGTTGTGGGACTGGTACCAGTCCCGGTACTCCGTCAGCACCGCCTCAAGGGCGTCGCCGGTGACCTCTGGCGGCACGGCGCGCTCCATGAGACGGCGGGCACCGTTCCCCACGAAGGCGCGTACCTCCTCCCTGCTGCGCGTCTGCCAGCCGTGACAGGTGAGGATGTGGTTCACGGCAGCGTGCATATCGGACAGGGTGTCCAGCAGTGTGCCGTCCATGTCAAAGAGGACTGCTTTATATTTCATGGTATGCTTTCCCCGGTCACACGTTGAAGCGGAAGTAGATCATGTCGCCGTCCTTGACCACGTACTCCTTGCCCTCGGAGCGCAGCAGACCCTTCTCCTTGGCGGCAGCCACGCTGCCGCCGCACGCCATCATCTCGGCGAAGTTGATGGTCTCGGCGCGGATGAAGCCCCGCTCGATGTCGGAGTGGATCTTGCCGGCGGCCTGCGGTGCCTTGGTGCCCTTGCGGATCGTCCATGCGCGGCACTCGTCCTTGCCGTAGGTCAGGAAGGAGATGAGCCCCAGCAGGTCATAGCTGCACTGGATGAGCCGGTCAAGACCGGACTTCTCGATGCCCAGATCGGCAAGGAACATGGCGCGCTCCTCCGGGTCGTCCAGTTCGGCGATGTCCTGCTCCAGCTTGGCGCAGATGGGCAGCACCTGCGCGCCCTCCTTCGCCGCCAGATCGCTGACGGCGCGGAAATACGGATTCTCGCCGTAGTGGGCGAAGCCGTCCTCGTCCATGTTGGCGGCGTAGATGATGGGCTTGAGGCTCAGAAGATCCGCCGTCTCGATGATGGCGCGATCCTCCTTGCCGCACGCAAAGGTGCGGGCGGACTTGCCGCCGTCCAGATGGGTCGCCAGAGCCTTGAATACCTCCGCTTCACGGAGGAACTTCTTGTCGCCCTTTGCCGCCTTGGCAGCCTTTTCCACCCGGCGGTTCACCATCTCCAGATCCGCCATGATCAGCTCAAGGTCGATGGTCTCGATGTCGCCCAGGGGGTCCACCGGCACGTTCTGGCTGGCGTCCGCCACCACGTGCATGATGTTCTCGTCGTCGAAGCAGCGCACCACATGGACGATGGCGTCCGTGCGGCGGATGTTCTCCAGGAACTTGTTGCCCAGACCCGCGCCCTGACTGGCACCCTTCACAAGACCCGCGATGTCCACGAACTCGATGACGGCGGGCGTCTTTTTGTCCGGCTGGTACATCTCCGCCAGCTTGTCCAGCCGTGCGTCCGGCACCGCCACCACGCCCACGTTGGGCTCGATGGTGCAGAAGGGGTAGTTGGCACTCTCCGCCCCGGCGTTGGTGATGGCGTTGAACAGCGTGCTTTTTCCGACATTGGGTAATCCGACGATACCGAGTTTCATAGAGGTGAGCCTCCTTTGTATTCTTCCCGCGGCGGGATCGCCGGGGTATTTTCTTGACTGAGTATGATACCATTTTTTCCGGGGGAGTGCAATACCGGGCACAAAAAAGACCGCCGGGGCGGTCTTTTTTGTGCGCTTTTATGCCAGGAAGCCCTTGAGGATCGTCTCCTCCGCTTCCTCCGGGGTCAGCCCCAGCGTCTCCAGCTTCAGCAGCTGGTCGCCGGCGATCTTGCCGATGGCCGCCTCGTGGATAAGCTGGGCGTCGGGACAGTTGGCGGTGATGGCGGGGACGGACTCGATCTTCGCCTGTCCCATGATGATGCTGTCGCACTGGACATGCCCGAAGCACTGGGCGTTGCCCACCATGACGGGGCGGAACACCTGACGGGAGTCGTCCTGTGCCACGGAGCGGGAGATGACGCGCCCCTTGGCGTCGGCGCCGTTCAGCTCGATACGCATATCGCTCTCCGCCACCTGTGCGCCGTGGGTCAAGAGACGCTCTGTGACCACCACCTCGCTGCCCGCCTCGCAGAAGAAATCCGTTTCGCGCCGGGTGGAGTCGATGCCGCGGATCTGGACGGTCTCCATCTGCATGGAGGCGTTCTCCCCCAGATACACCACGGTCTTGGGGTTCATAATGTTGCCGCCGGTCTGACCGGCGTCCTTCTCGCCGAAGTGCTTTTCCGCGTAGCGCACCTTTGAGTTCTTGCCGATGTGGAAGGTGTGCACGCCGTCGTGGCGGCTCTCGTCACAGCCGGAGTTGTGGATGCCGCAGCCCGCCACGATCTCCACGTCGCAGTCGTCGCCCACGTAGAAGTCGTTGTAGACCAGCTCGCTGACGCCGGAGTGGCTGATGATGACGGGGATATAGCACTTTTCGCCCTTGGTGCCGCTCTTGATGCGGATGTCGATGCCCTGCTTGCCGTCGGTGCGGCTGTCGATGGCGATGTGCTCCGTGGACTGGCGGGCTTCACAGCCGGAGTCCTTGCGGATATTGAATGCGCCCACGGGCTTGCCGGTGAGATCGGCGATCTTTTCCAGCAGGGCGGCGTCGATGTCGGTGATCATTGTGCGCCCTCCTTTCTCTCCAGTACGGGACAGGCTCCCAGCGTGTCCGCCAGAATGAGGGGAAATATCTCCTCGGTGGTGCCGCGGTGGGCGATCTGGCCGCCCGCGATGACCACGATCTCGTCCGCCAGACGGATGATGCGCTCCTGATGGGAGATGACGACCATGGTGGCGTGTCCCTCCCGGTGGATCTGCTCAAACGTCTCGGTGAGACGGGCGAAGCTCCACAGGTCGATGCCCGCCTCCGGCTCGTCGAAGATCATCAGCTCGCCTTGGCGCGCCAGAATGGTGGCGATCTCGATGCGCTTGACCTCGCCGCCGGACAGGGATACGTCCACCTCGCGATCCAGATAGTCGTTGGCGCACAGCCCCACCTTCGTCAGATAGGCGCAGCACTTGTCCTTGCTGAGCTTATCCTCCCCCGCCGCCAGAAGCAGCAGGTCGTGGACAGTGATGCCCTTGAAGCGGGGCGGCTGCTGAAAGCCGTAGCTGATGCCGCGCCGGGCGCGCTCGGTGATGGACAGGGCGGTGACATCCTCGCCGTTATAGACAACGCGGCCGGAGGTGGGCTGCACCAGACCCATAATGACCTTGGCAAGCGTGGTCTTGCCGCCGCCGTTGGGGCCGGTGAACACCACCAGCTTGTGGTCGGGGATGGTAATAGAAACATTTTTCAGGATGTCCTGCTCCCCCTCGGGGGTGGACACCCGGTAGCAGATATTCTGCAATTCCAGCATGGGACGTTCTCCCTTCTCTGCGCTTTCGTATTGTGATCTGCCCTTGGGCAGTCGGATAACTGTACCAGTGTAACAGGTTTCGCCGAAAAATGCAATCTTTTTCCTTGTCCGGCGCACGGCGGCAGCGTCTCCTGCATAGTATACCCCAAAAAGGAGGGATACCAGTATGGAGCCATCAGCGTTGGTATACGACACGGCGGCGGCAGCGGAGGTATGGCGGCGGGTGGAGCCCGCCATCCCCGCCTACGGCGAGGGGGTGTGCCCCGCCGGGGCGTGCTGTCCCCTGCCGCGGCGGGAAACGGACACGGAGACGGCACTGGGTCAGCTCATCACCGACGGCGCACAGCTGTACGCCGACTGCCGCCGGTGCGCGGCGCAGTCGCCGCGGAGCACACGGAACAGCCTGCTCTGTCTGGCGCAGGAGCAGCAGCGGGCGGTGCGCTCCCTGCTGGCGGCGTACTTTCTGCACACGGGGCGGTGGCGGCAGCCGCCTCTGCCGCCGCCGGGCGTACAGGAGCCGCTGCCCCTGTCCCTGCGGCGGGTGTACATCGCCGAGGCGGTGTTCCAGCGGGGCTGCGGCGCACTGTCCCAGCAGCTGGAGGACGGATGTCTGCGCCAGCTGCTGACGGCGGAGGCGCAGCGGTCGGCGACGCGGGCAAAAAAGCTGGCGGTTTTGCTGGAAAGCACCTTGACAACGGGGAATAACCTGCTAAAATGGTAGGCAATTAACGCGGCGTGTCCCGCCCCCCTTCGGGACGGGTGTGCGCGGAGTATACAAAGGAGGTCAACAACATGAAGGACTGTATCTCCCGCGAGGCGGCACTGGCGGCATTGAGAGAGTACAACAAGGAGCCGTTCCACATTCTGCACGCTCTGACGGTGGAGGGCGTTATGCGCTGGTACGCCAACGAGCTGGGGTGCGGCGAGGACGCGGATTTCTGGGCGACGGTGGGACTGCTCCACGACATCGACTTTGAGAGGTGGCCGGAGCAGCACTGTCTCAAGGCACCGGAGCTGCTGGAAAAAGCCGGGTGCTCCCCGGAGCTTATCCATGCCGTCTGCTCCCACGGCTACGGTCTTGTGTGCGACGTGGAGCCCACCCATCAGATGGAGAAGGTGCTGTTCGCCGCCGACGAGCTGACGGGTCTTATCGGTGCCGCCGCCCGGATGCGCCCCAGCAAGAGCGTCACGGATATGGAGGTCAGCAGCCTGAAGAAGAAATACAAGGACAAGAAGTTCGCCGCGGGCTGCTCCCGCGATGTGATCCAGACCGGCGCGGAGCGTCTGGGCTGGACGGTGGAGGAGCTGATGGAAAAGACCATCCTCGCCATGCGGAGCTGTGAGGAGCGCGTCAACAAGGAGATGGAGACGCTGGGCTGACGCCCCGCCTGCAAGCAAAAAAATCACCCCATGTGAAAACATAGGGTGATTTTTCTGTCGTATTATACGGTTTGTTGTCACTCTATCGCCACGATGTAGTAGTAGACGGGCTGTCCGCCGGGGAGGGCACTGACCTCCGCATCGGGGCACGCCGTCTGGAACAGCTGGGCGGTGCGGTCAGCGTCCGCCTCGGACACGCCCTCGCCGGCGTAGACGGTGACGAACTCGGCGTTCTTCTCCACCGCCACCTGCGCCAGCTTATCCAGCAGCACGTCAAGGCTCCTGTCGGTGCCCAGCAGCTTGCCGTCGCACAGAGCCAGATAGTCGCCCTCGTTGATGGCGAAGCCGTCGAAATCGGAGTTGCGGGCGGCGTAGGTGATCTGGGCGGTGGTCACGTGGGACGCCGCCTCGGTCATGGCCGCCAGGATCGCCTGGGGGTCGTCGTTGTCGGGATCCACCGCCATCATGGCGGAGATGCCCTGGGGCACGGTGGCGGTGGGGACGACGATGACCTCTTTCTCCGTCAGTCCCACGCACTGCTGCGCCGCCATGATGATGTTCTTGTTATTGGGCAGGACGAACACCACCTCGCTGGGGGTGCGGTTGACCTCCTGCAAGATCGCCTCGGTGGAGGGGTTCATGGTCTGCCCGCCGGAGACGATGCGATCCACGGTCAAATCGCGGAACACCTCCGCCAGACCCTCGCCGGCGCAGACCGCCAAAAAGCCGTACCGCTTCTCCGGTGCCGCCACGGCGCACTCGCCCTTCTCCAGCTCCTCCTCCACCGCGTCCAGATCGTCGGTGGACTGCGCCTTCTTGCCGGCAGCCAGATCCGCCGCCTGTGTACGCATATTCTCGATCTTCGCCAGCTCCAGCGTGCCGTACTTCTGGGATTCGTTCAGCGCGTCGCCGGGGGTGTCCGTATGGACGTGGACCTTGAAGGACTCGTCGTCCTCGCCGATAACGAGGCTGTCGCCAATGCTGCTCAGGTACGCCCGCAGGCCGTCCAGCGGTTTGTCGGAGGTCTTGCGGACGATGAACACGGTGTCGAAGGCGAAGGTGATGTCCTCGTCGCCCAGAGCGGCGAAGTCCGCCTTCTCCTCGGTCTGCGCCTCCACCTCCGGGATCTCCTCCCCGCGCAGGGCGCGGAGCATACCCTCCAAAATGATGAGGTAGCCCTTGCCTCCGGCATCCACCACGCCCGCCTTCTTCAAAACGGGGTTCATCTCGATGGTCTCCGCCAGCGTGGTATAGCCGGTCTTGATGGCCTCCTCCAGCACGTACTCGGCGTCGTTTTTCTCCCCGGCGGCCTCCAGCGCACGCTGGGCGGCCAGACGGGAGACGGTGAGGACGGTGCCCTCGGCGGGCTTCATCACCGCGCCGTAGGCGGTGGCGACGCCCTCCTGCATGGCCTCCGCCAGCAGCTTGCCGTCGGCGTCGCCGTGTCCCTTGAGCACCTTGCTCATGCCCCGGAACAGCAGGGACAGGATAACGCCGGAGTTGCCGCGGGCACCCCGCAGCAGGCCGGACGCCGTGATCTTGGCGGCCTCGTCCACGGTGGAGGGCGTGTTCTTGCGAAGCTCCGCCACCGCCGTCTGGATGGTCAGGGACATATTGGTGCCGGTGTCGCCGT
>OMCS01000120.1_pt1 | contig 43304 bp, 31 predicted proteins | sample 1674241 | NCBI WGS metagenome assembly OMCS01 (sample SAMEA103958153, study PRJEB25191) | human gut metagenome
CTTGCTGTCGAGAGAAAATGCCATGAGAGTAACCTCCTCTTTCTTTGATTCTCTACATATATTTTAGAGAATCCTGCGGAAAAAGAAAATCCTGCAAACTGGCGGATATCCCATGGCGTCACCCGTTTGAATTGCGGGGCAGATTTATTCCTGCCTCAGCGGATATTTCCGATATAGCCACTGCATAAACGCATCCTTCGAGATCTTATCGCCGCGGTTGCAGGCACGCAGGTGCTTGCTGGAAGTCTCTATAGCCGCAGACCCTTGATATCCTTGATGCGGGACAAAATCATATTACAGCTGCAGCTGACCACGCCGGGCAAGGTATCAATGACTGTGTGCAAAAATGTCTCCATTTCTTCGGGAGATGCTGCAACAGCGTGGACGTGCAGCTTGTCTTTTCCCGTCATGCGGTAGATCTGCGTGACGGTATCGTTTTGATACAGAATCTCTGTGACCTCCGCCAGACAGCGCGGCATTGTTTCGATTTCAAAATAGCAGGAGACTGTGCCACTGATTTTCTGGGGATCGATAACGGTCGTGTATTCCTCAATGATGCCCCTTTGCTCCAGAGCCTGTATCCGGGCTTTTACTGCGACTCTGGAGATTCCGATTTTATCACCAATATCAGAATAGGAACTGCGCGCGTTTTCTATCAGCAGCCGCACGATCTTCTGATCCAGGCTGTCCAGTCCGTCCAAATACATCGTATTTCCTCCGTAAGCCATCATTCTTTCTCTCATGATACCACTTTGCTTTCAGAAAGTAAATGTAATGTTGACTTACCGCTTCAAAATCACTATAATGATTCCGAAATGTAATATATATCTTTCGTTTTAGAGGAAACCATGAACCGGGATCTAACAAAGGGACCTGTTGTCAAGTCCATGCTGCTGTTTGCCATCCCCATGATTTTGGGCGATCTCTTGCAGCAGTGCTATAACATCGCCGACACGCTGATCGTCGGGCAATTTCTTGGGCGCGATGCGCTGGCGGCGGTCGGCTCTGCCTTTACGCTGATGACCTTTCTGACCTCCATCATCCTTGGCCTGTGTATGGGAAGCGGCGCGCTGTTTTCCATGCGCTTTGGGCAGCGGGATGAGCAAGCGCTTCGGGAAAACCTCTGTGCAGCGTTCGTTTTCATTGCCCTTATCACCGTGCTTTTAAATGCTTTGGCATTCGTCTGTCTGAATGGGCTTCGCATGTTTCTCCAGGTTCCTGCCGAGGTGTGGGGCGATATGCGCGAATACCTGTTTGTGATTTTTATGGGCATTCCCGCTGTTTTTCTTTATAACTACTTTGCCTCTTTTCTGAGGGCGATCGGCAATTCCGTTATCCCGCTTATCTTTTTGGCGTTTTCCGCTGTGCTGAACATCGCCCTTGACCTCTGGTTTGTGATCGGACTAGATAGGGGCGTTGCCGGGGCGGCGGAGGCGACGGTGATCGCCCAGTATCTATCTGGCATCGGCATTGCCGGTTAGCGGAACAGATAAAGGAAAAGAGCAAGGAACGCAAAACGCTCCTTGCCGAAAAGAAAGCAACGCCGATCATACAGATACCGAAGCACCGGGAGCTTTCCCGCCGCATTGCTGAACTGACCGAGGAATTGGAGGAACTACGTGCTGAAAAGGCGCTGCTTTTGCAATCGCTCCAGTATGACGAGAACACAGGTGTTGATGTGATCCGCAAGGATATTTCCACAATGGAAGCGGGGCTGAAACGCCTGGAGCAGCAGGAACAGGAATATACCGTCGAACTTGAAGACGCTCTCAAGGAATACGCAGAACTGAAAGGACAGGTGACGGAGTTTGACCTCGATAAATTGATGAATGAACGTCTTGCCATCCGTCCCGGCAAAGAACGCTCTGCGGTTGCCCGTGTGCAATCTGCCTACGGCGACAGATACCAGCCGCTTATGATGTGCGATAGCAAGCGGGATGTATCTGAAATGCTCGGCGAGGAAACCGAAGCAAGGTCTATCCGTGAACGCTTGCGTCAGAAACGGCAGCCGCAGACACAGCGGCAGAAGAAATCCAAGCGCCACGAACAGGAACGGTGATTACAGCGGTAGCGCACAAAAAATGCGCTACCGCTAAAGTCTTTTTTTACAGAAAACATAACAATCGACCGTTTGTTCCCAGCATCAAAAGCACCAGGTTTGGCTGAAACGCCAGACTCCCTTGATATAGCTTTGTTCCCACATAGGATTCGCCTGAACCGATGACTGCGGTTTTTCCTGAATATCCGAAATTACACACAATATCCGCTTCCCAGCAGTCGATCTAAGCGTTGGGGATAACAGTTCCACGGCTGACCATTTACCCGATAACCGTAAGTGATGCTGTCACCGACACAAGCGATTCGAATCTGCCCCACTTTTGGTCTGGGCGAAATGTGGAGCCCAGCAAGGGAACCAGTATAAATTGGAATAAATGCCAGCAGGGACAGGATGCCGGCAATGAACGCAGTCATGTCAGCACCTCTCCGCTGGAAGCGATGATCTGACTGTAAAACGCCGCCGAGTCCTTCAAAACCCGCTTCTGAGTGGAGTAGTCCACATGGATCAAACCGAAGCGGGGGCCATAGCCTTCCGCCCACTCGAAGTTGTCCAGCAGCGACCAGTACTGATAACCGAGAACCGGGATACCCTCATCGACAGCCCGTTTCAGATTGCCGATGTAGTCCTTCATAAAGCGAATGCGTTTTTCATCTTCGACCATGCCATCCCGGACAATATCATTATCCGCCATACCGTTTTCCGTAACCATCACGGGAAGGCCGTATCGTTTATGAAAGAACTTCACCGTATAGTAAAGCACCCTTCCGTCGATGACCCATCCCATAGAGGTGCGCTGATCGTCGGTGATGTCGCTTGGCGATTTGTCGCCCCAACTACCGTCATAAAACGGCTGATAGACATTAACGCCGACAAAATCCATATCGCACTTGAATTGATCCATATCCCGCTTGTGGGTATGATAGACGCCGTAGGCTGTCACCGGCAACCCCTTGAAAATGGGATCAGCCCACCAGCGGTTGCCCATGGTGCCGAGTCCCTCAAAAAAGGTCTTGCGGTAGGCTTCTTCCTCCGCTTCGGGAGAGTTGTTCTTGGGCAAAAATGCTCCTGCTGCCATGGCAATGCCGATTTTCGGCGGCGTTTTTGCATACTTACGGATTGTCTTAACAGACTGTGCATGAGCCGTCAGACAAATTTTTGTCAGCTTGGACAGCGCCAGATACCGATGCTTAAAGGGAGCGAATGCGCCGGTCATGTAGCCGTTCATAATGAAGCACTGCGGCTCGTTCATCGGTATCCAGTAGGTCACCTTGTCAGAAAGAGCTTCCACCACCACGCGGGTATACTCCACAAAGAGCGGGATGATTTTTTTGGAAAGCCAGCCGCCCTGCTTTTCCACCCAGACGGGAAGATCCCAATGAAAGATCGTAACAAGCGGCTCGATCCCTTTTGAGCGAAGCTCTGTCACAAGATCAATGTAAAACTGCAAGCCTTTTTCGTTTACCTTTCCTTCTTCGGGAATAACCCGTGACCATGAGATAGAAAACCGATAGGATTTCAGCCCTATTTCCTGCATCAGCGCTACATCCTCTTTCATGCGGTGATAGTGGTCGCAAGCCTTTTGCGGGGTGTCGCCGTTTTTGATTTTTCCCTCTGGCGGCTGATCCCAAATGGACGGCGTTCTGCCGTCGCAGTCCCAACCGCCCTCGATCTGCGGAGCGGCGGTCGCCGCACCCCAAAGAAAATCTTTCTGAAAGCTCATTCTGTTCCCTCCGTTTCATATTTATGATTACCGCCGCAAACCGTGTGTGTCTGTCCGTCCGGCAGTATGATCCTGGCAGAAACGCCCTCCGGCACCGCAATCTCAAGGTGCAGCTTGTCAAAATCACGCCGCCATGATACGCTCACTTTTCCGTGCGGTGTTTGGAGCGAGCCTTCCGCGTGGGTCAATGTTCCGCCAATCACCGGTGCGATTCTGACGGAGGAAAATCCGGCTTCAACCGCCTCAATGCCCAATATCCTGCGATAGAAAAATGCTCCAATGGAACCGTAGGCATAGTGATTGAAACTGACCATATCCGCACCGCCGCCCTTGTAGAAGCGCCCATTTTCATCCAGCGCATCCCAGCGTTCCCATGTCGTTGTCGCTCCGGCGTTCACGGTGTAGAGCCAGCCGGGACATTTTTCATTTTGCAGAACCTTGTAGGCATCCTCGACATAACCATGATCGGTGAGAGCAAAGCAGAGATAGGGCGTTCCGGCAAAGCCGGTGCGCACAGTATGATCCCCCTCCCGCACAAGCTCTGCCATACGCTTTGCAACTGCCGCTTTCTTTTTCTCCGGCACCAATCCGAAGTAAAGGGCGCAGACATAGTTGGAAAGGAAATCTCCGACAAGTTTTCCGTCCTCTGCGATGCAAAGCTTGGCGTAGGCATTTTTGATTGCAGTAAGACTTTCCGCATAATACTGTTCATCGTCCGTCTTTCCCAGAGCATGGGCGGCTTGCCGAACAATATTGACGCTGTTCGCCATAAAATGCGTGGCGAGGTACTTGCCCTTGCTTTTCCAGTCGTGGAAACTCCCACCCGGTGCGCACCAGTCACCGTACTGGAACGGATTGCGATCCCAAAGATACTTTCGGTCGCCACTGCCTGTTTTTGCGGCGGCGCGAAGCTCAGCGTCAGCATAGGCTTTCATGCTGTCATACTGCTTGGCAAGCAGCTCCTTGTCTCCATATGCCCGGTATACTGCCCACGGAACCATGGTCGCCGCATCGCCCCAAATGGCAATCGGCACCTTGAAGGGCGTAGGATTGTAGGTTTTGTTTTCGGGAACCGTGACAGGCAGCGAACCGTTTGACCGTTGATAAAGGCGCAGGTCATACAGCCATTTCCGCATAAAGTCGTGTATATCCCGATGGTATGCGGCAGTTTCCGCAAAGACGGCAATATCGCCCGTCCAGCCCATGCGCTCGTCACGCTGAGGGCAGTCGGTGGGAATGTCGATAAAATTGGAGTTCTGCCCCCAAACCGTATTCTGATAGAGGCGGTTCAGCTTTTCATCGGAGCAGGAGAATTCGCCGATTCGCTTGCAGTCGGAGGTCAGAACAAGGCTTTCAAGTTTTGTAATCTCCGCCTCGCCCGTGATGGTTATCTCTGCATAGCGAAATCCCATAAAGGTAAATCGGGGGTGAAATTCATTTATCCCGTCGCAGCAGGTAAGCGTCAGCGTTTGCTTTGCGCCCCGGAGGTTCTTTCTGAATACATGACCGTCGCTGTCAAGTATTTCTCCGTGGATAACAGTGATAACGGCTCCTGCCTTTGCCTGGGCTGTAATGCAGATCACGCCCGCATGGTTCTGACCGAAATCATAGACGCCGCCATGAAGCTGCGTCCCTTGCAGGCGACAGTCCTCCCGAACAAAAGCACCGAAATGCGGCTTTTGCTCCGGCGTTTGTCCTGCAAACGGGATGGCAGGACGAAAATGCCAACCAGACTCCAAGCGGGTCAGGTCGATGGTTTCCCCATTGTAAAAGTCGGCATAGCGGGTGGGGGTATCTTCTGTGACAAGCCAGCTTTCGTCCGTTTCGATGCGCTGTTCGCCATCCGTAAAGGTGAGCGTCAATTCCGCCGCAAGGGCACGGATGTTTCCATAATTGTTATTTTTGCGCCCGATGGAACCGAGATACCAGCCATTGGCAACGGTAACATCAAGCCTGTTTTCCCCGATTTGAAGCAAACTCATCACATCATAGCTTTGCACCTGCACATACTTCTCATAACAGGTGTAACCCGGCGCAAAATAGCTGTCATCCACCATTTGTCCGTTGATTTCTGCGTGGTAAATACCCAGTGCAGTGACACGAAGCATAGCCTTTACAGGCAACTTTTGCAGAGAGAAGTTTTTGCGGAAAAGTTCGGGAGGCAGTGCATTGTGCCTGTCATTCCGATTTCCGCTTGTGATCCAATTCATCACGATATGCCGCCTCCTTTTGCTGCATTATTTTTTTGCTTTTGCCGCTTTTTTTGCTTCTTTTGCGGCTCTTTTCTCTAAATATTTGGCGTTTTCCGTTTCAAAATCGAGGTTCTTTTTTACACAGCGTTCCCGGAGGTCCGCGATGCGGTTTTCCTCTTCTTCAGCAAGCAGTCTTTCATGCTCCAGCCGCTCGGCTTCTTCCGGTTCTACCCAAACCTCTCCTCTTGCCTCTACAGCGGCTTTGCGACGGCGGAGCAGTTCTGCGTTGATCTCTGGCAGATGCTTTTCCACATCCATAAACGGCAGCAAAGCAAGATATGCGACCGCAAGAATAATATCAAACAGATAGAATGCCATAGTCATAAAGCGAAGTACCTCTGCGCCGGGAATCACACCTTCCATATCCACGAAACCAAGCCTTAAAATAGCGGATTCATAGCCGCCTGCAAATGGAGCGTAAATGGCGGACTGAACTGCTGCAATGATCGCCGTACCAAGCAAACCTTCCAGACGAAAGCCGGATTTGTATTCCACGCTGTCAAAAGCATAGCAAAGAAGCGTTGCGATGATATAAGCGTTAGGAAGCATACCGGTCTGACGCAGGAATCCGGAAGCCAGAACAATCGGAACATTGGACGGGAACAGCCAGCCGAGGATGCTGCCCACCAACACCATAGCGTATCCAACCATAGCGATATTCCGGATGCCGTATTTTTTCGACAGCGGATAGATGACAAATGCACCGATACCGAGCGGAATACCGGTAACAACCTGATAGATGGTGTACATAGAGTAATTGTGCACACCGTCCAGCAGGAATTTGATGTAGAAATACTGGACATTGCCGCCTTTGAAGTTGTCCACAATACCGCCGACGGTCACGAGGATTGTGAAGATGACGAAGTATTTATTCGTGAGCAAGGCTTTGAGCTGCTGCCGCAGAGGGATGTTGTTCTCATTCTCTGCACCGACTGTTTCAGCTACATCTTCAATGACTCGCTCTTTTGTATAGTAATACTCCATCAAAAGCAGCGGAATAGCAACGAGGGAAAGAATGATCATTAAAACCGGATAACCGTTAATATCATGCTCCAGCCACATGGGTAGTACGACCATGCTGACGAGCATTCCGATGATAATACCCGAAACCAGCGTCCAGCTGAGCTGCCGGACGAATTTCAGATTGGCCTTGCCGGTAGGATCATGGGTGGAAACGGATACAATATTGTCCCGGAAGGTGTAGAAGAAAGAACTTCCCACCGTATGATAGCAAACCAGCAAAAAGAAGAAATAATACCAATAATTCTCGCCCAATGTACTTCCGGGGAACAGGAAGATCAGTGAGCCGACAATAATGGAAATGAATCCGAAAATCAAGTGCCACGGGCGGAAACGTCCCTGTCTTGATTTTGTGTGCTGGATCAGCCAGCCGGTGAGAAGACCCATGCCAACAGCCAGGAGCTTTGCCACCGTCATGACAACCGCATATTTGCTACCCATAGCTTGCACCATGGCTATGTTATCCGTGCCGTACATAGCACCTGTTTGCTGGGTGAAAAACTTTTCCACCAGTGCTGCGATTGTGTTCACCACAAAGATCAGTCCCAGCGGCCCTATCAGATGACCGAGAATACGTTCTTTTCCAGTGACACTGCGGCTTTTGATTTTTGAGTCCATGAAGGGCTTTTCAAACAGCCCGTGACTCAAAAGCTCGATTCGTTTACTCATACGCTACGCCTCCGTTTTCTCTAAATTGAAATGCAACAGCTCTGCGCTGCCTCTTCCGTGATAAATAAATAATAGGGAATGTACGCCCTTTGGGATATGACACTCTGCGGAAAAGCTCTGCCAAGTATCACTGCGCTTGACGGCAGTTGATCCAACCGTACCGCTTTCCGTGCAGACCTCAAAAACGCCGTCTGCACCTCGCACGGTCACGCTGATGCGGTAGCCGCCGCCCGTAAAATCAAAATACCGATAACCGACAGTACAGCCGTTCCTGATCCGTGCAATGTAAAAATCAGCATTTTTGTCGCCGTCCTTGCCGCTCTGCGTCACATAAGGACAGCGCTTGGGGAACTGCATTTTACCAAACCACCGTCTGCCCATCAGAACACAGGCAATCGTGGCAGGATATTCGCCGTTGTCCCGAAGCGGCTCACCGTTTAAGCCGCAGGACGTCGGCATAACCTGCGGGATCGTACCGTCCGACAGAATCGTGATTGGCTCTGCTACTCCCTGCCGTGAAAAGGCGTGATTATTGGTTTGCCGGTGGCTGAACAGATACCACTGTCCGTTCAGATTCACCATGCCGCCGTGTTCGTTGCCCATGGGATACATGGGATCAAGGCGTGTGTGTCCGTCAAGTCCGATGCCGGAAATAGAGTGGATCACGCCTCTATGGACAAAATCCCGATCGGGAAATCTGCTTGTTGCGTAGTGCATTCCCGTTCCCTTTCGCACAGGGTAATTGATGTAATAGGTATCGCCGATCTTCCGTGCCGAAGGGCCCTCAAAAAACGCATCGGTATTCCAGCTTTTTGTACCGGGAAGGATCAGCTTCGGCGGTGTTTTTACCGTTACCATGTCCGGTTCCAGTTCTGTTACGGTGCAGCCCGCCATATTGCGTTTGATTCCGGTAGTCGTGCGGCGTACCGATGAACCGGAGTAAAGCCAGATCCTATCTCCATCAATGAGAACAGACGGATCAAACATAAAATACTCGCTCTCACCGTCACCAACCACTCTGCCGTCCCTGTAATGCACCTCACCGAGAAACTCGTACTTTCCCGCAGGCGAATCACACACCGCCACACCGATGACCGAGGTGTCATCCTTTGAATAATAGAGGTAATACCTCCCGTCAGGACCTCTTGCCACATCCGGCGCATAGAGGTTTCCAAAGCGGCTGTCCTGATCTTTTCGGTAGATAACGCCTTCATACCGCCAATCGGAGAGATCATCGAGAGGCGCCGACCATGTTACATAATCGTTTTCACAGTACCACTTACCGTTAAAGCAGTCGTGACTCCCGTAAATATACAGTCTGCCGTTAAAAATTTTCGGCTCTGCGTCCGGAATGTACTCCCATGGCGGCAAATATGGATTGAATATCTGCTTTTTCATGGTCGGAACTCCTTTGCCGTATCGCTGCTGAAGATCAGATTAAGAATACGATCTCCGCAAAGTTCAAGCTCCGCTCTTGTCAGTTCACCGCTTTTCAGCGCACCCGCAAGTGCCTTTCGGACACGGTTGTTGCCGGGCATGATCAGATCATTTCCGGCCTTGATGGCCTGCGGATGAGAGCATTTATCGGTAGCGTTCCAGTCGCTCATCACAAGTCCGTCATAGCCCCATTCCCGCCGCAGCACATCGGTGCAAAGGTCATAGGAATTTGGCGTATAGATGCCGTTTATCATATTATAAGATGTCATGACCGTGCTTGGATGTCCGTATCTGACCGCAATGCGGAAATTTCGCAGATAGGCTTCACGCAGCGCCCGCTCGGAAAGATTGGATGTCATATGATCACGGTTATCCTCCTGATTGTTACAGGCGAAATGCTTGATGCAGGCGAAAACGCCGCCCATACTCTCTACGCCACGGACTTCCGCCGCAGAACTTCTGCCGCTGACACATACATCCTCGGAATAGTATTCAAAGTTTCGCCCGCACAGCGGATTGCGCTGCAAATTCATGCCCGGACCAAGCCAGACGGACACGCCGATCTCCAGCATCTCCTCACCAATCGCTTTTCCCAACCGCTCCAACAGCGAAACATTCCATGTCTGCGCACGAAGGGTAGAACAAGGAAATGCCGTCATGAAATGATAACGGGTATCGCCCTTTCCGGGCTTGGTTTTTACAAACCGGGCAAAATGTCTGAGCCATCCCCATGTCCAGTCTGACGGCAGCCCTTCGGGATACCGTTGTGTGCCGTCCGACATCAGGGTGATGGATTGCAGTACATTCAGTCCCGCAGGTCCGTCACTGAGGACGATATTCGGAATGCCTTTTTTGATCAGTTTGGTGCAGGTATAACCCGCCGCACCGTGAACATTGTTATAGGCTCTCTGCGGGTATCCGCCGCCGGAGCAAAGGCTGATAAGTGCGTTATCTGTCAGTGAGGAAAGAAGAGCCTTATATTTGAGCGGTTCGCCGCTTTCATAGTCATGTGCGATAGTTGCAATGCTGTCGGCGTTTACCGCCATCCGTGGCAATCCAATTGGAACAGAAAGATAATTTGTATTGCGATAATCGGAAAAATTCGATTTCCTCGGGAGAATATGTCTGACCTGTTCGGTAACCGCCGCACGGTCAAGGGTGAGCGCACAGACGGGGGTATTTCCCAAAAGGACGCCGTATTCTCCAGCCTCCAATAGAAAGCAGGCGTTTTCCTCGTCAAAGGCGGCGCTGTCACAAAGATCAAAGGTCAGCGTTATGTACACCGAAGAACCGACATCCAGCAATTCCGTTTTTGTGTAAGCGACAAGGCTCCTTTTCTCATGGTCAAGCCGTCCTTTCGGCATTGCCAGATACAGTGAAACCACCTCTTTGCCCGGATACGCCCCCACATTGCGGACGCTTACCGTGACAGTTACCTCTGTGCCGTTTACCGTCAATGCTTCAAAAACCGTTTCAAATCTGGTATAACTCAAACCATAGCCAAAGGGATAGCGCGGTGTGATACTGTTCGCATCGAACCAACGGTAGCCGATGTAGATGCCCTCTTTGTAGTCTGCATGATCGGTAACGCCGCTGACAACGGAATATTCCATTGCACCGGGGTAATCTCTGTAATCCTTTGCCCAGGTAGCCGTCAGCTTGCCGGAAGGATTGACTTTGCCGCAGAGAATGTCGGCAAGGGCGTTGCCGCCTTCCTCACCAGCCTGTGACAAAAGCACGACCGCTGCTATTTTCACTTTGTTCAAAACGGAAAGGTCAAGCGGACTGCCGCAGTTCAGAATCAATATCACATTTTTATAATGTTCAGACAGGGTGCGGATGCTTTCGGTTTCAATATCGGAAAGCAGATAATCACCCTTGTCAGGCTTTCGGTCTCCGCCCTCGCCGGCTTGCCGGGTCACAACATACACGGCGGTGTCCGTTTCTTCGGTCAGTTCCTCCGAATGAATCTCCACAGCCGTCGGAAACGGCATTGGATTTTCATGAATGACATCAAACATCTGCATGGTGCGGATGGGACTGTAGCCCTTGATTTTTTCCTCGACAGCTTTATGCCACGCCGCTTTATCCGCTTCGTATTTTTCATCAAAGCGATCCAGCCACAGCGGATGGACGATCTCAAACCCTGCGTTTTGCAGTCCCTGCTCAATATTGACGCTGTACCGTTCGTGTACATCGCCGCTGCCCATACCGCCCTTGGCTGTCATCCTTGCTCCCGTACCGTAGAGAGCGATCTTCTGCGGTTTCAGCGGCAGTACGCCGTTGTTTTCCAGAAGCACGATTCCTTCCGCTGCCACCTCGTAGGCAAGGCGGCGGTTTCTGATTTCCCGCTCGGAGGGCTTGCGGTCTTTTGTTCCGTAAATTTTATATTTTTTCATTCCACCGTTACCTCCTTTGAAAGAGCACCGCTCTGGAATATCGCTTTTCCTTTCCCCTTGAAAACGGCAAGTACCCGTCCACGGTAGCTTGAAAAGGTATCGCCGTCGTATCGCTCATCGGTTTTTGCCAATGCCGAACCGAAGCCCAGCAAGCTGACGCCTTCCGCTTTTACGGACACCGGCCGCTCAATATATGGGAGCAGCGTGCCGTTTTCGTCGGTAAATTCCGCTGTCAGGAAGGTCAGTTCCCCATATGTTTCCGACCTTACGGTCAGCCGGATTTCTTTTCCGCCTGTGGCAAGGAAGGAACGGGAAACCTCCCGTCCGGCTTTATCCAGCGTCACGGCGGTCAGCGTACCGGGAAGATATGCGGTCTTGAACACGGCACGGCAGTTTTTAACTTTCTTTGTACCAACGCTTTTTCCGTTCAGCTCCAAACGCACAGTGTCGGCATCAGCATAAACCTCAACGGTCGCCGTTTTTCCCTCATAACCGTGCCATGTCCAACTGTCAATGCCGTTGGTAAACTGCCATGCGCCCGTTGACGGCGTTTCGTCTGCGTGATTGAGAGGAGAAACGGCGATAAAGGGTTTCTTCCGCAGTCCCCAAACCGTCTGCATAAACGCCATGGATGCCAACGGTTTACCCGTGATATCGATCATCCCCTGCCCGGCGAGTAAAGGCAAGCCTTTGTAGGAATGATATGTCCAATCCCCGATGCAGGCTTCTCCCAAATAGTCCCACGCCGACCAGACGAAATCCCCGATGAGCTGGGGGTATTTTTTGACCCGTGTCCAATTATGCGGCAAATCTTTTGCCATGGTTTCCGTGCCAACCATCATGCGGTCTGGATATTTTTTTGCGTCAATCTCATAGCGTGAGGAAGCGTAGTTCAGTCCCACAACATCTACGGACGGGGCAATTTTTGCCGTTATTTTTTCTGCCAGGCGGTTTTTACTCATGAAAAACATCAGCCCGCCGAGCTTTCCTGCCATAGCGTTAAAAAATGCTGAACCGCTTTTTTTCTCTTTGTAGCCCTTGCCATCGAGCGGTTCTGTTTTATATTTGCCCTTGTCTTTGTAAACGCCGAAGCCCAGCTTCGTATAAACATCCAGTAATACATTCACGCCGCAGGTGACCGGGCGGGTATCGTCAAGGTCATGCAGGTAGTCTCTCATTTTTGCAGCGAGGGCAATTCCTTTTTCCTGTGCGGTTTCTGTCACTTCATTACCGATGGAATAGAAAATCACACAAGGGTGGTTTCTGTCCTTTTCCACCATCGAGCGGAGGTCATCTTGGTAGTGCGCCATGAACTGACGGGAATAGTCGTGATAGTCCTTTGGGATATACCAACCGTCAAAGCATTCGTCCATAACATAAACGCCCAACTCGTCACAGGCATTCAGCAGCGCACGGCTTGCCGGATTGTGGGCGATTCGCAGGGCGTTGAAGCCCTGTTCTTTCAGAATTTTCACCCGTCGGTATTCTGCGCCCGGATAGCAGCAGGCCCCCAGCACGCCGTTGTCGTGGTGGATACAGCCGCCCCGTAATAGGGTGCGCTTGCCGTTAATAAGCAGTCCCGATTGGGCGTTCCATTCGATTTTGCGGATGCCAAAGCGAATCTCGTGACCGTTTGCCCGGCAGGTATAGAGGTATGGCGTTTCCTCACTCCACAGCTTGGCGTCGGGAATGGCATAGTCTCCCGCATCGCCGGAGGCGATGAGTCTTTCGCCGTCATAAAGCTCCACAGCGTCAGTTCCCGTAATCTCCACAACGGCAGGATCATAGGATTTTGTCACAATGATCGGTTCCGGTTGTTCGCCCACGCACAGCCAGACATCCCGATAAAGTCCTGCGCCGGAATACCAGCGGCAGTTCGGCATGAGCGTATTATCCACGGTGACCTTGATCTCGTTTTGTCCCTCACGGACATAGGTGGCAATGTCTACGGAAAATTCCGTGTAGCCGTAGGCGTGCTCACCTGCCAAAGCGCCGTTTACATAGACCTTTGCATTCCGATAAACACCCTCAAAGAAAAGGGAGAGCGGTTTTTCACAATCTCTGCTTGTCAATATGAAAACTGTTTTGTATATATAGAATCCGCCCGGAAAATAGCCGCTGTTCACGCCGGACGGAACATCTGCGCTGCGGCGTTCTGTCAGCATAGCGTCGTGGGGAAGCTCCACCATCTTACTGATACCGTCTTTTTCAAATTGCCACTGCCGAAGGCTCCGTTTCATCGCTGCACCCCCACTTTTCCGAATTTATAACAGTATTTTATCATATCCGCCTTGACAAATCTTATAAAATCAGCCAAAATAATATAAATTAGACTTTTAGGAGGCGGAAAGTGATGAATGCAGAACAGCTCAAACAGTTTTGCGCCTTTTTTCATGCGGCGAACTTCGTGCCGATATTTCTTTACAAAGAGGAAGACGCCGCAGACTTTTCCTGTACCGCTATCCCTGACTTTGCGCCGACTCACTATGTGCGCAAAAATCTTGCCGGAGAACCGAACCCTACCTGCTTTTTCTCATCTGAAACCGGAATGTGGGGACGCATTTATGTACCTGACGCCGACTGCTCGGTGATTTACGGCCCTGCATTTTCCGGGGAGATCACCTCCGAAATGCTCCATGGATTTTTGAATTGGCACGGATTTCCCGTGGACCGCAAGGACGAAATAGGAGAGTATCTGCGCAGTATCCCAAAATACTCCTATTACCGCTTTCTCAATATGCTGGCTTTCCTGCACTATACGCTGAACGGCGAGGCAATCGACATCATAGACCATTTTGACCGTGAGCGCGGACCGTATGATGAGCGTATTTCCGCAGCGCAGACAGAGGAAGCTGTGACTGTGATGGAAGAAGCAGGACAGCATGGAACCTACGAGGTGGAGCAGCGTATCATCGACCTTGTGCGCTCCGGTGATGTAGAAAAACTAAAAGCATACCTGAACGGTATACTCAAAACAGAAAAGCTCCGGGAAGGCAAGCTGGCGGAAAGCCCCATCCGGCAGGCGAAAAATATTTTCATCGGCGCGGCTACCCTGTTTGGAAAATCCGGTGCAATTCGCGGCGGGCTTGATGTGGAGGAAACTTATCAGCTCATCGACATCTATATTCAGGAATGTGAAAGGCTTTCCCGTGTGGAAGACATCACGGTTCTGCAATATAACATGCTTATTGACTTTACATCTCGCGTGGCGGAAAACAAAATCCCAGAGGGCATTTCCGAGGACATTTACGCCGCCATTCAGTTTATCGGCAATCACACCAACGAATGGATCGGCATTAACGAGGTAGCTGCCCATATCGGCAAGAGCCGGGCGTATCTGACCGACAAGTTCAAGCGGGAAACCGGCAAAACGGTCAATGACTATATCCTCAACAAAAAGCTGTCCGAATCCAGGCACTTACTGAAACATACGAACAAAACGATAGCGGAGATTGCCTGTTTTCTCTGCTTTTCCAGCCAGAATTATTTTCAGACCCTTTTCAAGCACAAATACGGCGAAACGCCATCGGCCTATCGCAAACGCCTTGCAAAAAGCTGACAGGCTGTCCTGCCCGGCAAAAGGTAAACTGAATGTAAACAAAACGCCGTCTTTTCTTTACGAGGCAGATACACCGAGCGTATATTGAAGACTGCGAATTGGAGAGCAAATTATGCTAGGGTGTATCTGAAAACAGCGCTTAGATGTGCAAAATGCCGAAAGCGACGCAGATCGCGGCGACCATAACAAAAGCGAGGAAGGAGTCGTCGCGCTTGTCATAGCGTGTCTCAGCACGGCGAAATTCCTTGAGGCGATTAAAGAAACGCTCTATTACATTCCGCCTCTTATACGTCTCTTTATCAAACAGCCACGGCTGCTTTGTGTTTACTTTCGGCGGGATCGTATAGCGGGCGGACTGTTCATGCAGATAGGTTCGGATTTCTTTTGTGCCATAGGCTTTATCGGCAAGAATATCGCAGTCCTTCAGGTCTGGAAGCAGCTTCAGCAGAGGAACCGCCTCCGTGCAATCGTCAACATTTCCGGCAGACAGCAAAAAAGCCACAGGCCGCAGGTCTGTTTCGACAATGGCATGAATTTTCGTGTTCAGACCTCCGCGTGTTTTGCCGATGCTGCTTGATGTCTGACTTTTGCTCGCTTTCTTATTCCACGACCTGCCTGCACGGATGCTTTGATCGGCGTTGAATCCATGCTCAGCTCCGCGCCAGTGCCCGGGGCCGTGCAGAGCTCAAAGATCTTTTTCAAGGTTCCATCGTCCCGCCAGCGGCAGAAGCAGCTGTACACAGTCTGATGCGGACCGAATCTCGCCGGAAGATCGCTCCAGCGCGCACCACTGCGGGCAAGCCACAGGATGCCATTGAGATGCGCACGAATATCTTTCTGCGGACAACCGGTATGCGAGATCGGGATAAGCGGCTGGACCAGCTCCCATTCCTTATCGATAAATTCATAACGACGAGCTTTCATGCTTGGCACTTCTTTCTGTCCGTGTCTTACCACTTATTTGTGCCTTTTTCTTGTATGCTTCGCTATTTTTGACTTTTCAGATACATCCTAGGCCATAGAATTCAACATATCCATGGTTACCTCATATCGAAGTGGAAGCGCGTTCTGCATGCGGTCATACTCGTCCAACACATATTCTGCCATGCGCATGACTTCGTTTCCAGAGCTGCCTGCCAGATGCGGGGAAAGGAAAATGTTCGGCTGGCGATAAAGTAGGCTGTCCGCTTCCGGAGGTTCGGGGTATGTGACGTCCAGTAAGGCTGCTGCATACGGACGCTCTTGCATGGCCTGCACCAGATCTTCCTCCACCACCTGCGCCCCCCTGCCAGTGTTGATAAAGGTGGCAGTGGGCCTCATAAGAGAAAACAGCTTTTTATTTAGCATTCCGACCGTCTGTGCGTTGTTAGCCATATGGTTGGAGATGACCTGACATTCCGAGAAGATTCGTTCCAAAGATGCAGGCTCTGCACCAAGTTCCTGTGAGCGCTTCGCAGAAAGAAAGGGGTCATATACTAGGACCTTCAGACGATGGGCCTGCAGCATACGGATCACCAGACTGCCAACTTTTCCTGCGCCAATGATGCCGACCAGCGTATCAAAGCTGCCGGGATAGATCGAATCGATACCGCCAACGGGCGGATGCGGCGTGTTTTGTGAGTACGCCGGACACGCGGCAAAATACCCCTTGTTGGCCAGAATGATCTGGCTGACCGTTACCTCCGCTACCGGAACCGCATTGGCTGCCCATGCGCTGACGATCCGTACGCCACGTTGCAGAAATGGTCTTGCAAACGCCTGCACGGTTCCTGCCGCATAAAAAATGCATTCCAGTGAAGGGAAGCACACACTAATCTCTTCTTCCGTGAATTTTGGCATTCCCCATGTAGAAAAAATGAAGCGCGTTTTTGAAAAAGCTTTGGGTTTGGCCAGCACATCTGCTTTGGTGAATACTTGCGTGACTCCGATTTGCTGCTCTATACGGCTTTTCACGCTGTTTCCATATACGCGATTGGCCGATTCCCGAGAATCGCAAAGAAGAATTGATTCCACAATCATCAGACCTCCTCAATGATCTTTCGCAGAGCCGCAGCTTCTATCGGTAGCGATTGCGGTTGATCGTCTGGCATGAATTCCAGAAGGAGCGTAGTTTCCTTTTTCAATGTGCGTAGGTAGGCCTTCCAGACCTCGATCCCGTCTGCGAGCGGGAATCGGCAGACATCCTTCCACTGAAAAACATGAACAAGCACAATATAGGGTCTGAGCAGCTTCAAATACTGCAGATTCTCCTGCTCACTGCGCAATTGGTTCGGCTGCCAGTACATCCGGAATGCAGGGCTGCTTATCGCTTCCATCAGTGCAAGCGCGCTTTCCTTCGTGTCTGTCAAGGTGTGGTTATGGCATTCCATGCACAGTGTAACCCCCTGCGCCTGCGCGATAGACGCGGCGCTGCGGCAGTCTCCATAGAGTGCCTGCAGCTCCTGCGGCGTATAGTCTGCGGAGCCTTTGGTTCCACACCACAGCCGAAGCACACTCGTGTCAAGGCATTTTGCCGCCGCGATATATCCGCTCAGCACAGCCGGATCATCTCGCCCGAGCACGAAATATGTTCCGTAAGAGCTGCACCGCAGCCCCGCCGAGCGCTGACATGCGGCGATCGTGCTTAAACGTTCCGCATCATCGAATGGTGCGTGGACGTCGCTGCCCCATTCGATCCGATTCAGTCCCGCATCCTTTGCTATCCGTATGATCTCTTCGGGTGATAGGCCCCGAAAAGAAACGGAAACCAATCCGATCTGATACATCTGCTCGCCCTCCTAGTAAATATTCCGGTTGTCCTGATATTGTCGCCAGACATTCTCGAAGAAGTCATCATCCGAAGGGATCGGACGAGTCGGCCGCCATGAAACTGTCCATATCCCGTCTGCGAAGCGAACCTGTTGGATCATCGTAAGTGTTTTCCCGTCATCCGGGCGGAAGCGGAACAGCTCGTCCAGATTTTTCCGAAGCTTGCCCTGCGGATGGGGGTAAAGCGCTGAGCCGCGCGTTTGAACTGCTGTTTTTCCGAAATCGAGCATGGCATGCAGGACGGCCTGCTGCGTCAGAAGAAGATCCTGCAGCTGATAGGCGCGCACAAGACGAGAACGGCTGCCTATGCCGATTGTATCGGAAAGCTTCTGTATCTGCGTGGTTACAGCTTCAAGGGTAGCTTCCATAGCGGACTGCTGCCGGATCACGCCGCCGTGGTCGCTCATGCGGCGGCGGGCGGCGGCGATTGCCTGATCTACGTTGTCCGGCTGCTGCAATATCCGTTTGCAGAAAGCATTGTGCCGTGCAGAAGCTTCTCGCGCGGTGCGAAGAAAGGCGTCGTGTGTTGTCTGCGACGGTCCGGTCTCGCAGATCCATTGTGCCGCCCGAACGGCGCCGACCTGCCCGGCATTAAGCGCGCTGCCGCCGGGACGCGATACACCGTGTGTCCCGGCGCATTCGCCGACGGCATACAGCCCAGCAACAGAGCTGCGCCACCACAGATCCACGGCAATTCCACCGTTATGATGCTGCGCACACAACGCGATTTCCAGCTTCTCGTTTGCCAGATCTACACCCTTTCTGCGATACAACTCAACAGCAGGCCGGTTCATCCGCTCCAGTCGTTCGATGGGACGGCCAAAGCAGGCTCCCGCTTTGCGAAGATATTCATATGCTTCCGGCTGCAGCCGTTCAAACATCAGCTCAGACAGGCCGAACGGATTTTTGCGATAGTCCAGATATACGGAACGCTTTTTGAGTACCCGTTCCCGATACACCAGCAGGTCAATAACGGACGAACCGTGCATCATCTTTTTACTGTCAAACGGCCACTGGTACCCCTTTAAAAAGAGCATAGAGAGTGCTTCATAGGGATCTTCAAAAAAATCGTGCAGAAATTCATGCTCCGCGCCCTGTTCATCCACAGAGACGAGCCGCGGAAGCACCTGCATATAGGTTCCGGAGACATTCCATCTCGGCGCGACGGACGCAAGGCCATACTGCCACTCGGTCAGATTCTGCATGACAGCGCCTGCCGCAATGGCAAGTCCGGAGGAACCGGTCTGGCAGACAGGATAAACGCTGTCGGCATAGATCCCGGCTGGGCCGCCTGTTGCCAGCACAACATGATCCGCGCGAAAGACGACCGGTTCTCCGGTTTTCGTGTGCAGGCACAGAAGGCCGCAGACGATCTCGTCCGATTTCAGAATCTCAATGGCACGCAGCTGGTCATATACCGGAATGTTCAGGCTTTTTGCGTGCTCCTCCAGCCTCTGTGTCATGTATTTCGACGTCAGCGGTCCAGCAGAGCTTGCTCTGGCAAAGCTGTCGTGATCGGTTTGATAGCCGATATATTCTCCATAGCGGTTTGTCGGGAAGGGAACGCCCAGCTCACACAGATGCAGAAAGCAGCCAGCAGAAAGTGCCGCTTCGCAAAGCGCCTGATCGCCGTCTACACTGCCGCCGGAGAAAAGGTCCTGTGCCATCTGCCGTATGCTGTCTGCCTTTGCGCCGCCAAGCGCCAGCTTATAGTAGGTCTGCTTGTCGCTGCCGACATTGCGTGAGGTCCCCCAGTCGATCTGCTCAGTTACGATGCAGACGCTCTTTCTGCCATCCTGACGAATGCAGCAGGCTGCTTGATACCCGGCTGCGCCTGTCCCTACAACGACCGCATCTGTCTGAATAATCTGTAATTGATTCATAGAAGTTCCTTACAAACGGCGCAGATGGAACCCGCCGTCTACATCCAGTGATTGTCCGGTGACGTACGGAAGGCTGTCGCTGCAAAACGCCCAGACCGCAGCTGCGACATCCTCCGGCCGGCCCCAACGCGCGATTGGAAGCAGACCGTCCTCGATCAGCACGTCATATTTTTTCTGCACAGTCTGCGTCATATCTGTGGCGATAATGCCGGGGCGAATCTCGTTGACCGAAATGCCGTATTGCGCCAGACGGTCTGCAAACAGCTTTGTAATCATGGATACACCTGCCTTGGAAATACAGTATTCGCCGCGATTGACCGAGCTGGTATACGCGGACAGAGAAGAAATATTGACAATGCTGCCCTTCTGCGCAGATTCTTTTTGAATCATGGCGGTTGCTGCAAGCTGTGTGAGAAAAAAGGTGCCCTTGGTATTGATGTCCATCACATAGTCATAGCTTTCTTCCGTCATTGTCAGAAGATCCGCGCGCACCTTCGGTGCAACACCGGCCACGTTGACCAGAATATCCAATGCACCGTTGATCTGCAGGGCCGTATCCACCAGCTTTTTTCGGTCTGCATCCTTGCTGATATCGCCAGACACATAGGTAAAATCTCCCTCCAACGGGTTCTGCATGACGAATCTGCGCCCCATTCCGACCACAGCAATGCCGTTTTCAAGCAGCCGCTTTGCGCAGGCATATCCGATTCCACCAGCAGCGCCGGTGACGATTGCAACCTTTTTCCTCATTTTGCACCACACTTTTCCCGGTAAATCGGAAGATAAACATCACGGTCACGTACCACGCAGCCCGGCGTACCGCCCGGCTGACGCATGATTTGCGTGCATTTAGAGCAGCAGAGGCATATTTTATCGCGTTTCATCTCACCGTCGGTCAGAATATCTTTGGCAAAGTCGGGATAGGCCAGTGCTGTTCTTCCAAACCCCGCCAGATCAAAGCCGCCCTGCTCGATGAATGCAGCAGCCACATGTGCAGCAGCCACACCCAGATAAGACAAGGCAGAGCACATGAGCTTCATTTCCGGCACTGCCTTTTTCAAAAGCGCGGTTCCGTTCAGCATGCGCGCCACGCCCTCAAGCGGATTTTCGGGCGGTTCATAGCTGCCGCTGGCATACGGGCGGTTCACATGTGGGTTAAAGTAGGGGTTGCCCATGGTGATATTCAAAAGCTGTACCCCCAGCTTGCTCAGCTGCCGCAGCAACCAGACCGGTTCTGCCGGATCAAACGCCGTACAGCCGTCTTGCGCCACGCCGAAGCCGTAGGGGTATGGGAAGCCGTCATAGACATTCAGCCGGGAGGTGATAATAAAATCTCTGCCACAGACCTCTTTTGCGCCGCGGATGGACTCTCTCAGAAGCCGAGTGCGGTTTTCCAGACTGCCGCCGTAACGCCCCGGGCGTTCATAGGCAGATAGAAGCTCCGAGTTCAGATATCGATGGCAACATTTGAGATCCACGCCGTCAAACCCGGCCTGCTCGGCCAACTCAGCGCTATGCACCATTGCCTCTAAAACGTGATCCAGATATGCATCCGTAACAATGTGTGAAGCGTCGATGGGCTTGTCTTTTTCAAAAATGGGGTTATTGTACACAATCAGCGGAGCCTGGACACCATCCGGCTTGCTGTACCGGCCGGAATGCGTTGCCTGCATGATGATGATAGGCTCTTTGCCGTTTGCATGGATTCCGGCGGTTTTGATCGTATCAACCTGCCGCTTGAAATCAGCCAGATTGTCTTCGCAGATGAAAAGCTGCCTTGGATTGGCGCGGCCTTCTTTTAAAACGGCGGTCGCTTCAAACCAGATCAGCCCCGCACCGCCTCTGGCCAGACGGTCATAGCGCCGAGCCGTCAACACATCAGGAGAGCCGTCAGCTGTGCCGTCGCAACCTTCCATCGGCTGGCACGCGAGTCGATTGGGGACGGTTTTTGCACCGATTTGAAGCGGAAGCTTCAATACATCGGTACTTTGCGAAAACGGCAGATTTACTTGAAGGGTCAGATTGTCCTCCTGAAATGAGCAAATATCTGTATAAAGCTTTCCCATGCTCAATCCTCCTGTTTCTTTTCTGGCATCATTTTATCGGAACGAGGAAAACGCGGCAATATAAAACCAGCACAGAACTATGTAAATCTTGCTTTTTTGAAAAGGATCGGATAATATGGATCCAGTCCGGAACGGAGGTGTTTTCATGTCATCCATCCTTTTATCGATGGAAGCCACGTCTGCGATGCCAGATCAGTCGCAGCATCTGCACAACCACGATTGCCATCAGATCCTGTACATCACCCGCGGCAGCGCAAGGGTTTGCGTCAACGGAAGAGAATCCGTTGTTGGCAGCGGTTCGATCATCATGATCAGTCGATTTGAGGAGCATTGGATCTGCCCGCTGGATGCAGAATACGAGCGGTATATTCTAAAGATCCGCCCATGGAACAAAACATCCGGCAACATCAGCTACCGGATCAGTTCTGTTCTCTTCAATCGCCCAGAGGGCTTCCATAATTATCTGGATGTTTCCGGAAACCAGACGGTTTATTCCACGATTTTTGAGCGGATCCGGCAGCAGGAGCAGCAGAGCCTGCTGCGCGATGAAATGTACGAGCTGTTGCTGCAGGAGCTTCTGATTGAAATCAGCAGGCAATTCCCGGAGCTGTTTGTGCAGGAAAGCAGCGATGTTGTGGAACTGATCTGTCAGATCCAGGGACGCTTTGAAACGTCCTGTGGTCAGGCCTATTCTTTACAGTCGCTGGCGAAAGAATATGGACTGAGCAGCTCCTATCTTTCCCATCTGTTCAAGCGGATCACGGGAATGCCTGTTATGCAATACCTGTTTTATTGCCGGCTGAACACGGCAAAGGCGCTTCTGGCAGAGTCTGCGCTTTCTGTCGGTCAGATCGTGGAGCGGTGCGGCTTCAGCGATGCAAGCAATTTCAGCCGCACCTTCCGAAAACAGACCGGTCTGTCTCCTAGAGAGTATCGAGCCGCAAAAAAGTATCCGCTGGATTCTGATTGAATCTGCTCATTCAAATGCCAGCAGGCCAAAGCGTCCAAGGCAGTAGAATGCACAAGAACAGTCTTCTAGTTCTTTCCATGCGAGAGAATGCAGTGTTTCTGTCAGGCTTTCGCATTTGTAAAAGGTTACAAGTATCACATCTCCACTTTTCGGTGCAAACACAGGGAAAACAGGCGAATGAACAAAAATGGAATCCGGCTAAAATCTCCAAACCTTCCTCGGCACAGGTTGCCCTTGCCCGGAACGGTTCTCGCAGCAGATGCAGACGCACCAGCGGCTCAATGCCCGTTCCGATCCCGATAAACGGACAGCAAGTCAGGTTATACTTATGATTGTTTGGAAAGTCTGCTCCTGCTGCTTCTGGTCGATCTGCTGCGCCATGTGGCCGGCACCTAGTGGGGCAATAAGAAATACATGAACACGAAGCACTTAGAGGCGGCTCTGGACGACACCTCTATTGCCGGCTGACTTCATTCAGCCGAAGCCTGCAAATAAATTTACGCATAAATCCTGACGGGACCATACGGAAAGTGCAAAAACATTACCCTGTATTGTGCAAAATGTGCTTTCATCACGCTATGCATAATACAGGGTGGTTTTCTTGTCGTTTTTCGCAGAGATATCGCTGCGAAGCTTTGTGGGCAGATGCTGAGATCCTTTCTGAATACCATTTCAAACTCGTCCAGCGTTTATCGCAAGCTCCGCCGGTCCTTTTGCTTCAGATCCTCTGTTGTACTGGAAAGCCGTTGATGCGCATGCGGCTTTTATGCATCAATATCCACATCGTACCTCTCGTGCGTAAGCAGCTTTTTTTCAGAGGTGTCAGCGATTATGTTGCGGAAGTGTACATTATCAAATCGATCTGACGTGCGCATACAGCGGAAATCCAGTGCGCAGCCTGCAAACGGAAGTCCCGGATATGTATAACGGTTCCGGTAGGATCCATCTCCTGGGTCATTGCAATATGCGGCCGTTCCGGAATAGAACACATTCTCGATCAGTACGTTTTTCATGTCCACTCCGCCGAAAATGGAGCAGTTATTCTCTTGAAAGACCATTTCCGGCAGGAACGAGGAAACTGCATGCATCGTGCCACCGGAAGCAAAAACATCGGATATATGACAATCCTGTAAGCTCCCACCCAAAAAGATGCAGCCGGCCCCCTGTGAATGGACGTTTCGCACAGTTATTTCTCTGGTTTCCCCAAGGATCGAGGCACGCTTACAATAATAGTTGTTTTCCCCGATTTTCACCACGCCCCAAGGCGTGTATTCTGACGGCTCGTCGAATACATTTTCAATCGTGATCCGATAGAGCTTTGCCCCGTCAGTATTGCGAAGTGCAACGATTGTTTGGCGCGTAGACGCTCGAATATTCCGGACGATAATATCGTGGATGTCCCGATCTTTTCCGTTTACATAATAATCTCGCTCCGAGGATAAAGGAAATGCCGACAATGCAACGGTGTCATCGCCCGTTCTACCTGTAATATCTTCTATCAGAATGCTGTTGCAGCCAACACGGACATTGATTCCGTCCTGATTGGGCTGGAGCTTGCCATTGAAGAATGACAGATGTGCCAGCCGACCATTTCTGCAATAGATCTGGTTGATTGCCCACCAGCGCTGATTGATAAGCCGGATGCCTTCGATCACATAGCCGTTGACGTTGTGCAGAAGGATCAGGCAATTATATCGAATGCTCGGAAAGCCATCGCGATTCGATGTTGCTTCCGTCAAGCCGTTTGGCAGGCCCCCGTCCAGTGTCGCATTTCGTAAGCCAATGATCTGAATGTTGCGCTGCTCATATTCCAATGAATACCGATCGGCATGAAACATATTCTCACTGCGGAAGATGTTTTCAAATACGTTGTCCTTCAGCCTCAGATGGCAGCCGTCCAACACGATTGTGATATTGGATGGAAGCAGAATCGTATGATCTATCTGCCATGGTATGATTTCTCCATCCGGAGTCTTTTTCGGCGGAATCAGCACGCAGCCGCACCCAGTTTCTATTGCCAAGCGGATCGCGTTTTGTATCGCAGTGGAATCGCTATCGGAATCCATGAGCGGTATTGTATAGTTGGAATACATCATATGTTCCTCCCTGCAGTATTCTGATTCCCCCTTCTTGTGAACTGCCTTCTTTCAGAGGTTCAGAGCTTCTGTTCCAAGCAAAGCGAAATCTCTTGCTGTTATCTTAACATTGCACATATGGTTCGACAATTTTAAAATCGCGCAATGTCTCCAAAAATCAATAACTTCCATGTCTATTCGTTCAAATAATCAAGGGCATCCTGCATCATTGCGTCGGCGCACTTCGACGGATCTTTTCCGCCAACGCTTCGGTTTGAAAACTCGAAATCCACACGGGATCCCTTCGCATTTCAAACCTCGACCTGAAGAAAAAGCTCTCGCCGAAGTTGCTTGCCAAATTGTGCGGTGCTGCCAAAGAATACTTCCGGTGAGGTTCAGCCTTTGCCATTCTTATAAAAATCAGCAATCATTCTAATTATTTGTGAACAGTTGATGCCTCAATGGTTTTTAGCGTTTTGTGTGCTTGCAAAGACTTTCCAGTTCAGCTATACTGATTATAGTCGGGGAACAGCCTGAGGTGCGTCTGCACGAATTCCGCAACAGAAATGGAGCGTCTGTTATGAAAAGCATTTTTAATCTGGATTCTCCCGTCATGACTATTTTGACGGAGATTGCTGATTTAATCATCCTGAACTTGATTTATCTGTTTTTCTGCATGCCGATCGTAACGATCGGAGCTGCAACCGCAGCTTTGTACCGTGTCATGCTGAACTACGAAAAAGGAGAGAGTGTGAATCCTGTCAGGCAATTCTGGAAAGCATTCCGCGAAAATTGGAAGGGTGCAACGATTCTCTTTCTCATCATGCTGATCCCTATGGCTTGTATGCTCTATTATTTTCTGGTCATCGCTGCGTCTGTATATGGCGGATCGAAGCTGACACTCGTAATGAGCTGTATTGCTGCACTTATCATTATGATGCTTTGGTCATTCCTTTGGCCCATGCAGGCACAGTTTGAAAACAAAATCGGAAGCACAATCAAGAATTCTCTGATTCTTTCGATTGTGCATTTTCCGAGAGCAGTTTTGATGTCCGTTATCAATGTGCTTCCGCTTTTGTTGTTTCTGTTTTCTCCGGAGCTGTTTCTGCAGTTTTTCATCGTGTGGATCATGCTGGGCTTCGCTCTTCCTGCGAAAATAAACACGAAGCTGATTTTAAAGGTGTTTCGTCCTTTTCTTGAAGCAGATACAACTTCGGACGCTTCAAACCGCATAAAGAAGCGCTCACGGTGTTGAGTAGGTGCATACGGGGTCGGCCTAAAGCGCGCACTGCAAAGCTTTTGTTTTGCAGTGCGCGCTTTCTGGCCTATTTGACTGAATGATGACTTGAGCGTACTATTGTGCGGCCTTAAGCCTTTTTTGTTTGATTCCTCTCACTCTGTTCTTCGATCAGAAACACACAATGAGGAATTGCGACGAAAACTGGTGGGAGAGATTGAAAAGTACTTTTTAAACTTTGTGGCAAAGTAGCCCGGGTTCGAGAAACCGACATCTGCGGCAATCTGTTGAACACTTCGATCCGAGTTTTGAATAAGCAGTTCTTTTGCTTTTTCCATACGGATATCATTCAGATATTCCGTAACCGTCTTTCCGGTATATTCATGAAATTGTCGGCCCAAATAGGATTGACTGATATTGAGACGCTGCGCCAGCAGTTGAAGATTCAATTCGCTGTCTGCATAGTCCCGCTGCATGATTTCCAATGCATACTGCATTGTATAGGCTGTGCGATTCATACTGAGTCGCTGTAGATGGAAAATAATTTCATCAAACAATAGCAAAAAGGAATCCAAAACGCATTGGCGGTCAGATGCGGAAGCAATCTTATTACACACCTGCCGAAAATGCAAATCGGCCTGCGAAATTCCGCCCGTCGCCTGCGCGATTTCCAGCATATGTTTTGCCAACTGCTGAAGGACATCCAGGACAGTATCCCAGCAATAGCCGCAGAGCATATCCAGCATCTCGTTCATGCAGGATATCAAATCCTCTCTGTTGGCGCTGCGAATTTGTGCTGCAACATTGGCTGTCATCTGCCGCAGCACTTGCGGATCGGGATACTTGCTTTCTATGGGGCAGATTGAAAAGAACAGCTCGGTTTGCATTGCACTGCTGTACAGGCACTGTATTGTGCGAAGTCTGCCTGCCATCTCACGATAAACATCCGCCAACTCGCGATTTGCATCCACACTCGCTGCCGATACAAGTATACAGTTAAAAAACAGACGGTTTTCTTTCGCACAGATTGACGCCGAAACCTGTTCAAGCAAATATTGTTCGCCGCGGTGCTGATCCGGACGCTCGGTAAGCAAAAACAGCAGTCTGCGCATACCTACTTCAAAAAAGGTACACCTTCCAATTTCCTGAAGCATCTGACGAACACCTTCGCAAACATCGGTATACCATTGATAGTAGTCACTCAACACTTCAGAGCCTGGGCTATCCTGCAAATCGAGCAGAATGGCGCAGTAGCCTTTCTTTTCAGAGAGAATTTTCTTCCGGTACAAAATGCTCTGAACATTATTTCCCAGAAGCAAATTTTTTACGATCAGGTTTTCTTCATCCTTTTCCTTTAGTCGCTTAACATATTCAGAAACATGCTGATAATATCTCTGCAGATACTGTAGCTCGTCCCCTGAATCGTTTTCCATTGTAACTGCAGGCTCATTCTGCTGAATCGTTGAGACCAGTGAACCAAGCGGTGCAAACATTTTCCTCCCAACCATATATGATACATACATACACAAAGCGCAGACGAAGAGAACAGCGACCGGCAGTGTCAAAAGCGCAGCCGCTACCTTTGCTTGGGGGGACTGAACAGGAATCACGGCTGCGATATAAAAGCCTGGATAATGTGAAGCGGATGAAAGAACTACCTGACGTGTCCCATCGGGCAGTGTATGCTGAAATTCATTTTCTCCGGAAAGGATTCTCGAAACATCCATGCCCAATGACAAATCCTGACCATAGCCTTGCCTGCCGCTGTCTATAATCAGGTGTCCTTGAAAATCCACAATATAAAATCGAGGGTTTTCATCACCCTTTTCTGACGGAAAGAGAACGGATGTCAACTGCGTCAAGTCGCAGTTGACGACAACGGAGCCTGTATAAAATGGATCTGCAAACGAGGCTGCCTGCATATACATACTAAGTAAAGAGACCGCAGCTGCATTTTCATATCTGCTGTTGACCGTCCACACAAACGGAAACAGGCTCATGTTTTGTTCTGAAAGCTTCTTCGGCAGAACAGACTCCAGATTTTCCAAAAACAAGGACGAATTTGTTATGTGGAAAAAGCAGTTTCCATTATGGTTGATAACATATACAGAATGAAGCTGTTGGTGCTGCTGAAGTCCCTTCTGAATCTCCTGTGCAACGTGGACGCGTTCTGCCTGTGTAAGTTCATCGGAAACACGGATCTTTCGTACTGCATCCGAATAATATAGCTCCTGGCAATAGCTCCCCATGTCAGAAAGATACTGAGAAAACAAGAGATCTGTTTGAGCAATGGAAGTCTGAAGCATATGCAGCCGCTCCCGATACGCCTGCTGCAGCAGCAGGCGTACCAGAAAGCTGGCAGCAAGAATCGATATTGTTACAACCAAAAGGCCGGCAAAAAGCACAAAACGAAATGTCAGTGATTTTTTTCGAGCAACATGGCTCCGGCATATCTGCTTCACGCTTCAGACTCCCTTGTTTACTCAATGGTTTTCATGATAGAACTCGGAGAACTGTGCCTGATATTCCGCAATGATCGTATCCAAACCAGCCTTCTTAAGTTCGGCGATCGCATTATCGTAGTTCTCATCATAGTCTACAATTCCTCGGTAAATCGGCTCCATATATTCGCTGATAGCAGCGGCTAGCATATCCATTTCGGTAGAGACCGGTGCTGAATCAAATGTGAAACCGGCAAGCTTGGACATAATCGCACCATCATCGGTATGCTCATACATGTCGATCTTATCCTGACTGATGCTGGGATCATACGTCATGTAGCATTTCGCCATCAGGAACCAGTCCTCCCAGAACACATCCGTCGAAAGCTTCTGAATATTCCCGTTTGCATCGCGCTCATAATCCTTTCCTTCCACACCGTAAATCAGGAAGTCGTAGGTCTGCTGATCCTTGTACATCCAGTCGAACAAGCGCAGCCAATCCTCAACATGCTCAGCATCTGCTGCGGAAATGCTCATGCCCCAGTCATAGTCGCGGTCGATTACACCCGGGCGATCCCCGATTTTGATCCTTGTAATCTTTGCATTCGGAATCGCACTGATAAAGCTGGCTTCAATGATCTGACCGGCTACGCCATATCGGGCAAAGCAGTTGCCGGCATTCCAGTCAGCGAGGCCCTGACCGGGATCAGTAAAATGATCGGGCAGGGCATAACCCTTTTCAATCAGCAGGGCATTGAACTGCGAGCACTTTTTGAATAGCTCACTTTCATAATAGTTATAGACATTGTCGTTGTCTTCCTGCTCGTTGACATACACGCCGTTCTTCTTGCTCGTCGTTGTGACTTGTCCGATAAATTCATGACCGAGAAGCGTGTTTGTCGGATCTGATCCGCCCGCATCTCCACCCATATAAACGCGCATGCCGGGATAAGCATTTTTGACAGCTTCAAAGCATTCCAAAAGTTGATCGATGGTCGTGATATCCGATGCTTTCATGCCGATTTCATCCAAAATATCTTCGCGAACAGTATAGAATTCACCCGTTCCGCTGTATGCCTTATTGCCGAAGGGGATGATATAAATATTATCATTGAATGTACAGCCGCTGAATCCATACTGTCCACGCATAGCAAGAAGATTTGGGCAGTTCTCTTCGATTAGATCCATCGGGATTTCTGCGCAAAGGCCTTTCTGTGCCCAGTCCGTAAACGCAACTGTGTTGTTTACAGCGATCTTTTCACCGGTAATCAGCATGGTCTGAAGAACATCCTTGCTGCTCCATGGCAGGAACTCAACAGTCAGGTCGATGTTCAGATCACGAAGAACTGCGTCATGGAAGTCCGTTTTGAAGTATTCCTCACGGCGAGGAGACAAATCACCGAACATGACCAGACGAAGTGCAACAGGCATCTCTTCTTTCTCTGCCAGATCCGCCCCGTCTGTCTTAGCATGCTCATTTGTCTGTGCTGACTGTTCTGTCTGTGGTATCTGGTTCTTGCTCACACAGCCTGTGAATAGGCATAGAAGCAGTACTGTCCCCAGAAGGAGTGCAATCATCCTTTTCTTCATTTTTATTCCTCCATTTTAAAAATATTCTATCAGGGCCGACAAATCGAGTCAACCGGATAGTTTGTTTACCCCTTTATCGCACCAATTGTAATGCCCTTTACAAAGTATTTCTGTACGAAGGGGAAGACAAAAGCAATCGGAATTACAGTTAATACTGTCATTACCATGCGGGCGGTGTTGGCAGGTAGCTCAATATCCGCCATTGCGGAAGTCGCCTCGCTTCCGGAAAGGAGAAAGGTAATATTGGACATCATGCTGTACAGGATTTTCTGAACCGGGAAAAGCGCACTGTCCGTAATTAAATACAAAGACAGAAAAAAATCGTTCCAATAGGTCAAGGCCGTAAACATAATTATGGTCACAATGCTGACCTTTGACAGAGGAATGGCAATGCTGAGAAAAACGCGTAATTCAGAAGCACCGTCCAGCTTTGCCGATTCAATCAGTGCCCGAGGAGTTGAGCGGAAGCTGCTGCGGACAATATACATATTAAAAACATTGATCGCATATGGCACAAACAGCGCAAACAGGTTGTTTTTCAGCCCATAATATTGTGTTGTGAGGATATACCATGGGATTACGCCGCCGCTGAAGACCGTTGCAAACCATGCAATAAACGAAAGCGTGTTTGCGAACGGGACAGTCTGCTTGTCTTGAGCCGCCGTATATGCGTAGCAGATCGTTACAAATGTTGTAAAAATCGTTCCGGCGACGACAGTTACAGTAGAGACACCAAAAGCACGAAGCAATAATGTCTTTTTGTTGTTCAGGACATATTTGAAACTGTCCAATGTGAGCACCTTTGGGAAAATTGAAAAGCCGTTGAGTGTCACATTTGTTTCTGAATTAAATGAATTGACAACAATAACCCAAAGCGGAAAAAAGCAAAGAAAAGCGGCAATTCCGACAAGGATGCAGGCAGCGATATTTTCTCGATGCAGTGAATGTGATTGTTTCATTTTTTCCTCCCAGCCATACCGTTTTGTTTCCGAACAGGAATAAAACGCATCAAAACAAGACGTATTCCGGATCAACCTTCTTCACGATCCAGTTGCAGAATGTGACAAACAGGAAGCCGAATATAGACTGATACAGTGTAATCGCAGATCCGGAAGCAAAATTACCGTTCACCATGGCAGATCGATATACAAACGTAGCAATGGTATCTGTCGTTTCCAATAGCGAAGGATTCAACTGTGTCATGCCCATGATCGGGTCAACCGCACCGCCCAGTATTCCGCCAACCTGAAGCAAAAACATGATAATGATTGTCGGTTTTAGCAGGGGGAGCGTAATTTTTGCAATCTTTTGCCATCTAGATGCGCCGTCGATCTCCGCTGCTTCATACAGATTCTGATCAAAGCCGGTTAAAGCCGCAAAGTAGACAAGAGATCCGTACCCCATACTCTTCCAGACATTTGCAAAGACCAAAATTGGCCACCAGTACCATGGGTTGGTATACCATTTAACAGGATCCATTCCCAGCTGTACCAAAAGCCGGTTGACGACGCCGCTTCCCTCGCTAAGAAGAACATTGAAGACCATGCCAACAACGACCCATGAAATAAAATGCGGAAACAGCATGATCGATTGTGTTACCTTTCGAAACCGCACACTGCGAATCTCATTTACAGCAATCGCTAGTGCTACGTTAACGGCAATCCCGAAAAGAATACTAAAGCAATTAATGACCAGCGTGTTTCTTGTTGCACGCAGAGCATTGCTCATGTTGCGGAAGAAAAATTCAAAATTCTTCAATCCGACGAATTCGCTCCCAAACAAGCCTCCCTGATAGGTGTAACGTTCAAAAACAATGTACAAGCCTACCATGGGCAGATAACTGAACATCAACAATGCGATCAAGCCTGGCAATGGCAAGATGAAAAAGAGAATCGGTGTGCGTCTTTTCCTTGCAAGTGTCTGAACTGATGTTTCGACCAGGTTCTTTCTTTTGATTTGATTGAGAATACGCATAATATCACCTGCTGTATGTTATTCAAAAATTGCATATGTAACAATATTTTTCTGTGTTTAGCATAGCATTCTTGTTACTATGTAACAATTATAAAAATCTGCAATCGTTTTGAAAATCCACAAAAATGAATGATACTGGAATACTTGACCATGGCGGCACTGAAAAAGGACATCACGAACACAACATTCCTTGAAAAATAGAGGCAACTTCCGATGGAAGGGGTAAAAGATGCTCAAGCACAAATGAATCTATTCCAAACCGAGAATAATTTGGATATCTGCGTAATTTGTGGACGTGTATATCCCTGATCTGCCGACCTTGTATTTTATTTTCGGTTAGGTTTGACGGTTATGCTGAAAAGCATCGCGAATAGGATTGTTCCCGAATTATCAGAACGATTGCTGTTTTTTTAAATTGTTGTAGAGAAAGAACAATGCTATAAATACTTTAGACTATTATGGATTATTTATAGACGGTAAGTACAAAAATCCCGAGTCGATTCCTAATTCACTGATATGAAAATCAATGCGAAGGGGTGAGCTTTTTTGTTTGCACTTATCAACACGACTCTTGTTTTACATGACCATTATCTTCCAGAAGCGGTGCTGTTTATCGAAGACGGCATAATTTCCGGCTTTGGGGAGATGCGCACAACGCCCGTCCCTGACGGCTGCGAGATCATCGATCTCAAGGGCGCATATCTCGGCCCCGGCATGATCGACATCCATACCCACGGCGCAGACGGCGTATTCTTTCCAGAGGATCCCCTGCGTGCCGCACGGTTTTTCTTGCGGCACGGCACGACCACTGTCCTGCCCGCACTCTATTTCAGCATGAACACCGCGCAGTATGTCGAGGCGATCGAGAAGATCAAGCTCGCCATGCAGCAGCCGGACGGCAAAAATATCGCGGGCTTCTATATGGAGGGGCCGTACCTCAATCCGAAGTTCGGCTGCGACAAGGAGCATAACCCGTGGAAAGGCCCTGTTGCGAAGGAAAACTATCAGCCGATCATCGACTGCGCAGGCACGCTTGCGCGCGTCTGGGCGCTGGCTCCGGAGCGGGAAAACATCCTGCAATTCGTGCTGGATGCAAAAAAGGCCAATCCCGAAGCGCGCTTCACCGTTGCGCACAGCGAGGCAAGCCCCCAGCAGATCGAAGCGCTCATGCCCTGCGGTCTTTGCATCGGCACCCATCATACCAATGCCACCGGCGACCGCTTCCGGTATTCCGAGACGCGCGGCGTGTGCGTCGACGAGGCCGTCAACTATAACCGCGACATTTTCGCCGAGCTTATCTGCGACAGCCGTGGCATCCATGTCGATCCCTACATGCTGCGCCTTGTGCGCCGGATCAAGGGCGACGACCGGATCATTCTGATCTCCGACGTCTATGTGGCCGACGGCCCCGTACCGGAGGAATTCGCTGGCGTAACCGACATCAACTTCGATCATTCCGGCGAAATTGCCGGCTCGAACCTCACGCTTGAGGTCGCCTGCCGCAACATGATGAAGCATACCGGTGCGTCGATGGTGGATGTATTCAACTATGCGTCCTACAACCCGGCAAGAGTGTTGGGCATGACGGACCGGGGCGAGATTGCCGTCGGCAAGCGTGCCGACCTCGTCGCCGTCGATCACAGAATGAATGTACAAAAAGTTTTCTTTAAAGGAGAATTGCAATGAAAGACTTTATTACCGAACCCGCAACCAAGTTCAACTTCAACCCCTCCGAATTCGTCCCCTTCAAGGACCGCGAGGTCTGTGAGCGCGTGCGCAAAATGAGCGGCAAGGAACTGGAAAAGCGTGAGGACTGGTGGCATCCGGAATTCAATGTCAAGGTCATGATGAACCCGCATCCGGTGCTGATCGCAACGCTGTTCAGCCGTCTGAAGGCTGCCTCCGAGGCAGGCAAGACCTTCACCATGATCCTCGGCAATCCCGAGCCTGAAACCTACATCCCGCTGGCGCAGCTCATCAACTACTTCAAGGTTGACTGCTCCAAGGTTCATATCTTTGCCGAGGACGAATGGGCGGACGATCAGGGCAACATCGCCCCCATCACCTACGAAGCCGGCTTTGTTCACTCCATGATCAAGTATCTGTACGAGCAGATCGATCCGAAGCTGCGCATGCCGATGGAAAATGTGCATTTCCCGACCAACGCCAACATCAATGACTACTCCAAGATCATCAACGACGTCTCCGAGGGCGGCGCAGACATCATCTCCACCAGCCCCGGCTGGACGGGCCATGTGGCCTTCGTCGACCCGATCCCCGAGTTTGTCGGCAGCGGCGACATCGAGGAGTGGCTGAGCCAGCCCGCGAAGATCGTCACGCTGCATCCGATGACCATCATGCAGAACTCGCTGAACGGCACGTTCGGCCAGTCCGGCGACATCTCCAACGTCCCGCCCAGAGCTGCTACCATCGGCCCGATCGACGTCATGCGCGCAAAGGAGCGCATCGAGGTCCACGCACTGGCGACCAACAACACCTTCTCCAGCTGGCAGAGAATGACCTCCCGCCTGGTCACCCACGGCCCCGTCACGCCGTATGTTCCGTCCTCCATGCTGCAGACGAAAAAGACGCAGGTCTACATCTCCGAGGAGCTGGCCGCGCCGTTTGAATGCTGGGAAAAGGTAGGCTACTAATCAGCAGTCTCATCATATTCACCCGTTTCTGTCTCCTCATAGCTGGATACCGAACGCTCACGTGGATAATACAACAAACACATTTACCGGCGAAGGCACCATGGTTTTATAATCACGTCGGTGCTCTTCGCAGAAAGGTGGTTTATAACTATGAAGCTGCATTTTTTCGGCGATGTTTCTTCCGTTTTCGACGGCCTTGACGCAATAAAAAACCGGCTTCTGATCGAGCTGTGCTCTGACGGAGAACAAGTCCAGGTCATCTCCGGTAACGGTTTTCTGGAGATATCAGGAACACACGGCATTTATTCCATCAAATATCAGAAGAAAGCTGAGTTTTTTCGAGGACTTTCGATTCTGATTGACAGGATCAAAAAAGGGGAACATGATTTTATACAAACGGAATTTTCCAGATTTGACACCTGTGGGACGATGGTGGATGTTTCCAGAAATGGAGTTCTTACACTTCAGACAGCAAAAGATTTCATTGAGCGTATCGCGTTAATGGGACTCAATATGTTGATGCTCTATACTGAGGATACATACCAGATCGAGCAGTATCCGTGGTTTGGATATATGCGAGGTGCCTATACGCAGGATGAACTGAGGGCAATCGATGCGCATTGTCAAAAGTTCGGTATTGAATGCATCCCGTGCATTCAGACACTCGGGCATTTGAAGACAACGCTTCGATGGCCATATGCCGATGAAATACGCGATACACAAAGTGTTCTGCTGGTAGATGAACCGAAGACATATGATTTTATCGAGGAGATGATCCGTGCCTGCAGAGTGTGCTTTACGAGCCATCGCATCCATATCGGACTGGATGAAGCCTTTGGCCTCGGAGAGGGACGATATAAAGAGCTTCATGGGAGCTCGAACAAGTATGAGCTTATGATCCGCCATATCGAAAAAGTTTCCGCGATTGCAAAAAAATACGACTTTACGCCGATGATGTGGAGCGATATGTTCTTCCGCTTGGGTAAGCCGCAGGGCGATTATGACCCTGAGGCAATCCTGCCGTCGGATGCGGCACAAAGGCTGCCGAAACAGCTTGGACTGGTATATTGGGATTACTGTCTTGAAAGTACGGATCAAACACACAAAATCCTTCAGATGCATGATGTGCTTGAAAGAGAGGTCATGTTTGCAGGTGGGATCTGGACATGGAATCGAATGGTCGTGAATATGGAGAAAAGCTTTAAAACCGCACGTTGCCAGCTTCGCGCCTGCAAGCAGAAAGGAATCCGTACTGTGTTTGTCACGATCTGGGGAAGCGGCAGTGCAAACGCATACAACATCTATGCTACGCTGCCGGGGCTGCAGATGTATGCGGAGCAGTGTTATTGCGATGAGGTGTCCGACAAGCATTTGGAAAGGATGTTCAAAATATGCACTGGCTACGATATGCACGCGTTTTCCAAGCTGTATTTTGATGATTTTACGGATGAGGAAAAAGAAACGTACAGCGATGGCAGTTTCTGCGTCAATCCCTCCTTCCAGCATTACCACAACGACGTTTTGATTGGTCTGCTTGATCAATCATTGTCTGGCTTCGACTTTAAAACGCGGTACCAACGCATCATTGAGAATCTGTGCCAGCTTCCCAATCAGGGAGATATGCAGTGGCTGTTTGACAGCCATCGCAAACTTGCAGAAATCCTTTTGATCAAATGCGATATCGGGCCGCGCCTGACATCTGCTTATCGGAGCGGGAACAGAGCAACTATGCAGGCGATATGTGATGAACTGGAGAGCCTGAATAAAAAGTGCGAGCAATTCCATTTAGAATACGGGAATATTTGGCACAGGACATACAAGCCATTCGGCTGGGAAACACTTGATCTTGATATGGCATGGGTAGACGAAAGAACAAAGTGGGCACATCATCGGGTGCAGATGTACCTAAGCGATGAAATTAATCGAATCGAAGAACTTGAAGCGGACAGATTCTTTTTTAACGGAATTGAGAGGCCTTTGACAGAAGTCGCTTCGCCGAGAAGCTTTATTTCGGCTGCGTACAACATGAACTAATATTCAAATAACAGGCAGTCTATCCAGAGATGCCGTTTTGGATAGATTGCTTGTTTTTTTACCAAAAACAATCGAATTATGTAAAAAGCGAACAAAAAAATAAAGGCATTGCTCGTTTTTTAAATTGCCACGTTCCAGCCTCGCGGTTATCATGAAGTCATATTCTTGTCTCGAAGGGTGGGCTCACATTGAAATGCACATTAAAAAGGCAGCCGGAAATGCTGCAGCGAAAATGCTTATCGGAGCGGATAAAAAAAGTCAATTGGTTATACTACATTCTGACAATCCCCGGTATTGTCTACCTGCTGCTGTTCCGATATCTCCCGATGGCTGGCTTGTACATTGTATTCGAACGCTATACCTATCAGGGCGGTCTTTTCGGAAGTGAATTTGTAGGGCTTCAGAACTTTGAGTTTTTTTTCCGCAACATGAAGATCGCGCTGCGGGCGCTGCGCAATACGCTCGTGATCAACTTTGGTTCTATTTTCCTGAGTATGGTGATCAATGTCGCGCTTGCCATTGCCGTAAATGAAATCCGTAGTACACGTTTTCGCAAGATCACGCAGTCTGTGATGCTCTTCCCACATTTCATTTCATGGGTCGTTGTTGGTGCTGTTTTCAATGTCCTTCTCAGCGAAAGCAGCGGGATCGTTAATAATTTACTAATTGATGCAGGGCTCGACCCAATTATGTGGTATTCAAACCCATGGTACTGGTGGCCGATCCTAGTATTTGCAAACGTGTGGAAAAGTGCCGGTTATGGGTCTTTGATTTACTTCAGCGCGCTGACAAGCTTTGATCAAAACCTGTATGATGCTGCTGCGATCGACGGAGCAAGCCGTTGGCAGAAGATCAAACGGATCACGATCCCGCTGCTCAAGCCAACAATCATTATTATGTTTTTGCTGAGCATCGGCGGTGTTTTGGGTGACAATCTTTCTATGGTGATGGGAATGACAAATCTGAACCCATCGCTGCTGGAGACTACGGACACAATCTCGACATTTGTGTACCGTTCCGCGCTGGTAAACGGCAGTTTTGAGTCCGGTTCGGCGATTACACTGTTTGAATCTCTGTTCGGCTTCTGCATTGTCATGATCTCAAACTTCATCGTTAAAAAAGTCGAACCAGAGTATGTGCTGTTCTAAGGAGGTCGTTATGAATCAGAAAAGCGCTCTGAATAAGGAAAGCTATGCATCGTGTCTCATTGTCGGTATTATGGCGTTGCTGTGCCTGTTTCCGTTTTGGGTTGCAGTTGTCAACTCCTTTGCGTCGGAAAACTCTGTCACGTTGAGCGGGTATTCTATCATTCCCAAAGAGTTGAGCTTAGATGGCTATGAGTATCTGCTGAACAATAAGGGAATCATGCTGCTGCGCTCATTTGGTATATCGTTTTTAATCGTCATTGTCGGCACGGCATATACGATGTTTGTGACTGTTTGCTTCGCCTATGCAATTTCTCAGGACAGAAAAGATTTTCCCCCTGCCAATGTGCTGTCCTTTTTTTCATGGTTTACAACTGTCTTCAGCGGCGGCGTGATCCCATGGTACATTCTCTGCACACGGTATTACGGCCTGTATAATAACCTTTGGGCACTGTTCATTCCGAGTGCGCTGAATGTGTTCAATATGTTTGTTATTCGAAACAGCTTCAAGGCAATCCCGAAGGATTTGATTGAAGCAGCCCGTATTGACGGCGCATCGAATCTTCGCATTTTTCTTTCAATCGGTCTGCCGCTGGCGAAAGTAGGCCTTGTAACGATCGGCCTGTTCACACTTCTGGGGTACTGGAATGATTTCCAGTTGTCACTCTATCTGGTCAACAACAGTGAGCTTTTCCCGGTTCAGAAGATGCTGTATACGATGATGGCGAACATCTCGTTCCTTGTTTCCGGAAGCGTTGATACTTCTGTGTTGTCACATGCTGTGCTGCCTACAAACACAGCGAAAATGGTTATGACTGTGCTTACGGTATTGCCGGTAGCATTTGTATTCCCACTTGCTCAGAAGTATTTTGTAAAGGGCATTACGGTCGGTGCCGTAAAGGGATAATGCGGATTATCTGGGTGGCGAACCAAGACGCCACCTGATAAGATAGTATTTACGCTATATATTAAAAGGAGGAAATGAGTATGAAAAAGGTTGTAGCTCTTCTTTTGGCGCTGGTTATGGTATTCTCCATGGCTGCGTGTGCGAAAGCGCCTGCGCAGGATTCGTCCACCAAGAACCCACAGGCGGAAGGGCCCGCAGAGCAGTCGAAATCCAATACGGATACAAAGGAAAGCGAGAAGCCTGTTGCGCTTCATCTGGTCATGTTCGGCGATCTGACCCCCAGACGTGAAGAGTACATGAAGGGGGAATTCCACGATAAGGTTCTGGATGAGCTAAATTTTGATCTGACCGTTGAGTTTTTGCCGTGGTCCGGCAAGGACGTCTTGCAGACCATGCTGGTCGGCGGTGAGAAAATCGCGTTCAACAATACACCTGCTTTCACAGACTTCGCACAAAGAGGCCTGTGCGCAGAGATCCCGATGGATATGATCACCGAAAACTGCCCGGAGTATCTTGCGATGCGCGAAACAAAGGGCTTTGACTGTGCTTCGATCAACGGTAAGATCTACTATATTCCCTTTGGCTGCAAATCGACGGCAGGTACCGCACAGTTCTTTACCGTTCGTAACGATATTCTCAAGACTCTCGGCTATGAGGCAGATGAGATCAAGACTGTAGATCAGCTGCTGGAGGTCTTTGAGGCTGTCCATCAGGCATTTCCCGGAATGCGTGTTGTATCCGATACCGATGTTATGTATAAGATGCTGGGCGACAGCCTTACAGGTGAGCTGATCAATGTCGTTGAAAAAGGAATATATGTCAATGAGTATGAAAAGAATGACAATGTCTACAGCTGGTATGAGTCGGAAGCGTTCAAGGCAGTGAGCAAGTTCAATGCTATGCTGATCGAAAAGGGCTATGCAGGCAAAGACTATTTCACCGATCCCGAAAAGGCCGTAGCTGATTGGAATGCCGGCAACTGCTTCGCAAAATATGGCACAGCATCTCATGTGATCGAGAACTCCTTTAAGGCGACGCTCCCCGATGCTGAAATTGCACGTATTCATATCACGGATGCTCCTTACTACAGCAATATGGACTTTGACTGGGGCATGAGCATTTCGACAGCAGACGCGGAGAATACAGAGAATTGGCTGAAGCTCTTCAACTGGATGTATAAGGATCAGGCGACTTACAACTTCCTGGTTTACGGCGTTGAGGGAAAAGACTATGAATTCAACGCCGACGGAACGGTCAATAAACTTGTCTCCGATGTATTCTGGGAAGACTGGTTCATGATGGCGAATTGTTATCAGATATACGATCCTTCTGTATCCAAAGAAGCGATTGAGGTGTATAATAACACGGATAAAGATGCCATCCTCTCAAAAACAGCGGGTTTCTCGTTTGACTCCACGCCGGTTTCCACTGAGGTTGCACTTCTGAAGGCAGCGATTTCTGAGTATATGCAGCCGATCCTTCTCGGCTATTCCGATTACGATGAGAACTTTGCGAACGCTTTACAGCAGCTAAAGGACGCCGGTTTGGATGCTGTCATCGAAGAGTATCAGCGCCAGTTCTCTGCATGGTACGCAGCGAAATAAACAAACGGATGCTGACTCTGCTCTTTCCGGGCAGAGTCAGCAGGTGAAGCATTCATAAGGGACGGACAGTATGAAGAAAACTGCAGGCATGTTGAAATCGAAGACAGCTTCAATCTCTTTTAAGGTTGTCACTTTTTACGGTATGCTGGTTTTGCTGATTTTAGCATTTCTTGGTTGCCTGCTTTTTTCTTATCTGCAAAGTCAGTTTGAGCGGGAGCGAAAGCAAATGCTTGAGGGATCGCTTTCACAGGTGGATTTGCTTTTTTCTCAATACATCAAGTCTGCGGAGGATCAGGCGCGTTTGTTGTTTTCGTCAAGCAACGGATGCTCTGTGCGGATGAAAGCACCGATCCAGGAGGATTTGCAGATGAAGTTCCTGCAGGAGCTTCGCAACGCAGTCAACGTTAATCCGAGCATTCATTCCATTTATGTTATTAATCAGCAGAATAAAGTCGTTCTGCATGCATCGGGAACATCAAACTATTCCGTATCTTTGGACGATATGCTCCCAAAACGGCTGGATCAGCAAGAGTACGGGGACAGACCGTTTGTTTGGACCGTGCCAGGATGGCTGCCGGACAAAGAGGATGTCTCGCTTTTGTGTATCTATATTCGGGATGCCTCCAGCCATTCTCGCTACTATACCGGCGCGATTGTCGTTCATCTGGATTTGAACTGGATCAGCGCAAATCTGTTTTCTTCTTCTAAGCAAAGCGACTATACACAGTTTTATATCATAGATGACCGTGGATATGTGATTGCACACAGCGAGAAGAAATATTATGGTGAAGACTGGTCGCAAAGAAGCGGTGTCCAGCAGATTCTAAACGGAAATCTGCTGGATAATACTGAAAAAGAAAACGGAAAAACCTATGAAATAAATGCCATCGCTTCGCGGGAGCGGGGCTTTTATATTATCGCTCGCTCAAATCATTCCGATCAAATACAAGGTATCACAAACATCCTTCTGCTGATTGCACTTGTGATTCTGGCAGCGTATATTGGTACGATTGCCGCATCCTGTATAATGAGCAGAAAACTTTTTGCACCGCTGCGCATGATGATCCGGAATATCCAGAACAGCAGCGTAATGCATCAACTGACGGAGTACCGGGGTGACGAGCTTCAATATATGGAAGAATACTATCGGAATGTGTCTTCCTATATTGATAGATTGGAAAGAACGTCTCATCGGGATCTGATTGCCAAAAACCTGATTCTTGGAAACAATGTGCAACCGTTGATAAACAAATGGGGAATACTACATCCCAATGCGAATTATTACGCTGTGCTTGCATACATGACCGAGGAAGCATCAAGCGGTCGGTTGGAGGATTATGTTACTCGTTGCAACCGCGTCAGCGAGCTGATTTCCATCGACCTGAGCCAGTACGGCAAGTGCACGTGGTTTGAGATCAGCTTCCGTAGATGCCTGTTTTTATTGACCGAAACCTCACGCGACAGCAGGGACATCAACAGGCTGCTGCAGCGCGCATTTGAAGACTTCGGAGGAGCCGGTTATTTGGTGGTCGTGCAAAGCTCTGCAGACGGCAAGGAGCCGTTGCATCATATTTTCAAGGAAATGAATGATCGGCTGAAAACTCGAATCCTTCTGCGTCCCGAGCCACAGATCCTGACTTCGCCCGCAGATGTTTCTGATGGAATGGGTAACGTGGAAACAGAACGGATCCTTGCCTGTCTCAAGGATGGAGACAAAGACGTTTACAGGGAGGCGATAGATGCTTTCCTTGACAGTATGGCTGATGCATCATGGGAACTGTTTTCTCAGAAGATGGAAGAATTGATCGCCCAAATCATGGTTGCGCATGCCTCCGTGCCCGCAATGGGCGACAATCTGCAGCTCGGACAAAAAAGAATCAGAGGCCAGCTTGACTCCATTACAAGCAGGGATGAACTGGTGAACTGGATGATGCAGTTGTTTGACCGGACAAATACCGAGCGGCAAAAGATGAATTTAGGAAATGCCATCAGTCTTATGGAAAATGCAATGACATATATGCAGAATAATTATTCTGATTCGACATTGAATGCCAATATTCTGGCAAGGAAGATGAATATCAGCGCGTCATATTTCGGTAAGCTGTTCAAGCAATTTGCCGGTGTCAGTGTATCGGAGTATTTGACAAAGCTCCGGATGGAGCGAGCCTACAATCTGTTTTTGCTCAAGCCGGATGAGGAGGTCGCCAAAATCGCGATGGCTGTTGGATACAGTAATGCTGGATACTTTGCGACGGTGTTCAGAAAGTATTACGGTGTCTCGCCGTCAAAGCTGCGCAACTATGCCGTTGTGAAAAAGAACGAAGCTGAAAAAGACGAATAATCCAGTACCCTGTATTGCGCATAGTGTGCCGAAAGCGTGTTTTGCACAATAAACGTCTTTTGCTTTTAACGGCTCCGCGCACCAGCTGATCGGCTGCGCAAGAGATAGATTCCGAATGTTCATGCAATCACCTCGCTTGTCTTGTTTTATCAAGCAAGCGAGGTGATTGCAAATAATTTCTCAAATACTGTACGTTTTTTATCACATCCTGCCAAAGTGAAAAATCAATTGTCATAAAAAGCGAACACGATTAAGACGAAGGAAAACAGGCACAGAGGCAGAATATGAACCATCAGCCCCGGCCCTTATTATCATGGCCGCGGGCATGGGCAGCCGCTTCGGGGGGCTCAAACAGATCGAGCCGGTCGACGCAGAGGGACATATCATCATTGATTTTTCGCTGTATGACGCATGGCGCGCGGGCTTCCGCGACGTGGTGTTCATCATCAAGCGCGAGATG
>OMCS01000128.1_pt1 | contig 41558 bp, 35 predicted proteins | sample 1674241 | NCBI WGS metagenome assembly OMCS01 (sample SAMEA103958153, study PRJEB25191) | human gut metagenome
GGGTGTACATCCGGTACAGCATCTCCGTCCAGTCCTGCGCCTCGGTGCCGCCGGCACCGGCGTGGAACGTCAGAATGGCGTTGTTGCCATCGTACTCGCCGGACAGCAGAGCCGCCAGCCGCCGCTCACTGATCTCCTTCTCCAGCGTCTCGTAGCCATTGGTCACTTCCTCCAGCTGGCTGGGGTCGTCCTCCTCCTGCGCCATTTCGCACAGGGTCAGCGTATCCTCCCACTCGGAAACCAGCTTGTCGTGCTTCTTGATCTTGTTTTCCAGCCGCTTCACCTGCCGGCTCACCTGCTGGCTCCGCTCCAGATCGTTCCAGAAGCCCTCCTTCTCCGTCTCCTTCTGGAGCTCGGCAAGCTCCTCCCGCGCCTTGGGGATGCCCAGTGCCTTTTCCAGCTCGCCCAGCGTAGGCTCCAGAGCCAGCAGCTTCTGCTTATACTCGTCGTACTCAATAACTGCCATATATCGTGTCTCCTTGCGTCTGCAAATTTCCTTAGCCTTTCTATTATAGCAAAAATCGGGCATTTGTAAAGGGGACAAAATGGGCGTGCGCTCCGCGCACGCCCATTTTTTCACTTCATCAGCTTAAAATAGTCCCCGGACGCCGCCAGATTCGTGATCTCCGTCAGCACAAGGATGTCGTCGCTCTCCGCCGCCAGCTCCGCCATGCTCCCCCGGAAGTACCGCAGGTCGATCATGGTCACCGTCTCATAGTCCCCCAGCAGGAACGGCACGAAGGAGTTGGCGAAGGAATCCTTCACCAGCAGCAGATGCTTCCCATTCTCCGTACCGGTGGTGATGACGCACTGGCCGTAGTTGCCCCCCAGAAACAGCTCGTATTTATCCTTCCGCGTCAGTGCGTCCCTGTCGTACAGCGTGCCGTCCTTCCCGTCGCACACCACGCTCTCCGCCGTGATCTCCGGCGCGTAGTACACGCTGTCGTACACACTGTCCGGCAGCAGCACCTTGGAATACAGCGTTCCCCGGAACTCTTCCGTGGCGCAGACCAGCGCGTCCTCCCGGACGGCGTGCCCCGTGACCTCCGCCCAGCGGCGGTACGCCGCCTGCGCGCCCATGGTGGTCCAGTGGTGGTCGGTGTGGTAGTAGGGATCCTCCACGTCCGCCAGCGTTTCCCGCACGTCCAGCAGGCTGCCGCCCAGAGTGGCGTCCAGCCGCTCAAACGCCCCCGCCTCGTCGTAATAGGGCGCGTTTTCCGGCAGCATATCCCGCAGCACACCCGCAGGGCTGGGCACGATCAGGGCACGGCAGCTCTTGCCGCTGGCGGCGAAGAACTCCCGGATATACCCGGCGTTTTTCTCCAAGCCTGCGCGGTTGAAGCTGTCCTCCGTCACCTTGGCGAAGTACCGCCCCTCCGCGCCCAGATACGTGCCGCTGATGTCCTCCTTGCCCTCCGCCCGCTGCAAAAGGGAGCGCGTGGCGGTCCACAGATCCCGGAAAACGATCTGGTCGCTGGTGTACTCCTCCATGTCCTCCATGAAATCCCCGGACATGACGGTGTCCCAGCTCAGCTTCGGCGTCAGCTGCAAATAGCGGTTCTCATTCTCGGAAAACGCCCTGTCCGGCGTCAGAAAAAAGCTCCCCACGGACAGCCCCAGCAGTATCACGGCTATGGCGATCAGCGGCGCGAGGCCTGTTCTTTTCTTCATCACGCCGCCTCCTTAGAATCGGAAATACAAAAACGGGTTGTAGCTGTCTCCCACCAGAAACGCCATGGACACCAGCAGCACTGCCGCCACCCACACCGTCCGCAGCGCGTCCGACAGGGCGGGGGCGAGAGTCTCCTCCCGCTTCTGCCACAGCCGCTTGGGCAGGCTGGTGCAGCCCACCGCCGATAGGAGCAGCAGCAGCCAGTCGCACCGCAGCAGATACGCCGTGGTGCCGTCGGCGAAGGCACCGGAGAACATATGGGACACGTACTGTCCCAGCGCGGTGAAGTCCGTAATGGCGAACAGCACCCAGCCCATGATAAAGCACAGGCAGGTGTACAGGTGCCCCACGAACCGCGGAGCCTTCTCCAGCCACCGCAGCAAAAACGTCTTTTCCAGCAGCAGCAGCACCGCGTAATACACGCCCCACAGCACGAAATTCCAGCTTGCCCCGTGCCACAGACCCGTCAGCAGCCACACGATGGCGATGTTCAGCAGCTGCCGTCCCTTGCCCTTGCGGTTGCCGCCCAAGGGGATATACACATACTCCCGGAACCACGTGGACAGACTGATGTGCCACCGCCGCCAGAACTCCGTCACGGAGCGGGACTCATAGGGATAGTTAAAGTTCTCCAAAAAGTGGAACCCGAAGAAATGCCCCAGTCCGATAGCCATGTCGGAGTACCCGGAGAAATCGAAATAGATCTGGAACGTGTACGCGATAGCACCGATCCACGCCGTCACCGCCGAGGGGTCGGACATGGCGGCGATGTCCTCCCAGATGGCACCCATCTGGTTGGCGATCAGCACCTTTTTCCCCAGCCCGATCACCAGCCGCTGTAATCCCTCGCTGGCTTCGCTGAGATTCTCCCGCCGGTGCTCCAGGTCGTAAGCCACCGTCTTGTACTGGACGATGGGTCCTGCGATCAGCTGCGGGAACAGCGTCACGTAGGCACCGAAATCGATGATGTTCCGCTGCGGCGGCACCAGCTTCCGGTAGACGTCGATGGTGTAGCTCATGGTCTGGAACGTGTAGAAGGAGATACCGATGGGCAGCAGCAGTCCCAGCGTGGGGATGGCGGTGCCCAGCAGCCCGTTCACGTTGACGATGGCGAAATCCGTGTACTTGAAGAACCCCAGAATGGCCAGGTTCCCCACCACGGAGAGCACCAGCACCGCCTTCGCGCCCTTTTCGTTCCCCTTGGCGCGGCACCTGCCGATACCCAGCCCGTTGCAGTAGTCGAACACTGTGGAGAACAGCATAATGAGGATATACTTCGGCTCTCCCCAACCGTAGAACAGCAGGCTGAACACCAGAAGCAGGGCGTTCCGCAGCTTTCGCGGGCAGATATAGTACAGTATGGCGACCAGCGGCAAAAATGCCAGCAGGAAGGTGGTGCTGCTGAATACCATATTTCGCGTACTCCTTTACAAAACTCTCAAAAAGACAGGGCGGGCAACCCCGCCCTGTTCAAAATCGCTTAGTGGTTTATTTCACCCGGTTCATCGCGCCCACCTTGTCGCTGGAGCGGAGGGCGGACAGATTGTTGGCGTACAGCACATCGGTCACGCCTTTGGCCTTCGCCAGTGCGCTGATGCTGCCGTCATAATACCGGTAGTCGATGACGTATACCGTCTCGTAGTGATCCACAAGGAACGGCACCAGCGCGTTGCCGAAGGACTCCTTCACCACGATGCAGCTCTCCCCGTTGTGCACCTCCGGATTCTCGATGATGGTATAGGGGTTGTCGCCCATGATGAACGTGCCGTATTTCAAGCCTGCCGGCGCGGTGGACTCGTCAAAGATCACCTTGCCGCCGGTGAGTGCGCTGTTCTCGTTGCTGCCGTATTTCATGGAGGCAGTGGAGCTGACAGGGTGATAGGCGTTCACCGTGTCCGGTGTGTCCGCCATAGCCTGCGGCTTCCCGCCGTCGTTGTAGAAGGAACCCAGATAGCCGGGGAACTGCGTCACCTCATAGTCCTGCAAGGCGTGGGGCGTAATGCCCTTGGCGTTGCAGAACTGCACATAGGCGTAGTACGCGCCCAACGCCGTCCAGTGGTGGTCGGTGCGGAAATATACGTACTCCGTCCGGTGGCTCATCAGCGTGTCATACAGGGGCACCGTCTTTACATTTTGCCCCATTCCCGCCAAAATATCCTTCTCCGCCTGCTGCTGGTTGCTGCCGGGTATGTCGTCGTACAGCGCGTCCGGCAGCGTAATGCCGCTGGAGAGGGGAATCGCCATCACGTACACGTTGGACACGCCCTTCAGAGTGTCCGCCATGCTGTTCACCACCGTCTGATAGTTCGCGGCGATGCTCTCCACATAGTTGTACATCTCGTATCCGGCGTTGCCCACCACATACACGCCGCCGGACTGATAGGGCTTGGCGTCAGTGGTGATGGTATTGGAGCTGGCGGGCTTCGTGGTGGTCACGGACGGGGAGGGCGTCACCGGTGCCGCGTCGCCGTCCTGCCCGTCCTTGCCGTCCTCGGCACCGTCCTTGCTGCCGTCGCTGTCCGTATCCTTGTCGCCGTCGGCGGTGGGCTCCTGCCCCTCCGCCGGCTGGTTGATCACAACGTCGTCCCCCGCCGTATCCGGTGCTTTCTTCCCGTTGAACAGGTCGGTGAATATGGCGAGCACGGCGACCACCAGAGCGGCGGCGGCGATCAGCAGCAGTATGGCTCCGCCTCCGCCCTGCCGCCGTTCATAGCGCGGACTCATCCCACGTACTCCTTGATGACCGCGTTGGCGGTGGCGGTGTCATTGGTCACGCACAGCACCACGCAGGTGCCGTAGGTGGCGAAGATGGCGTTGTTCAGCCGCGCCACCTCCTCCGGCTTATATCGCTCCATCTCCTGCTTCTGGCTGTCCAGATAGGACTGCATGGAGACCTTCACCGCGGCGGCGTCGGTCTTGTTATAGCACTGCACCACGAAGATCTCCTCGGCGGTGGCACCGGTGGACATATACGCACCCACCTCGCACTTCTCCGGCAGCTCCAGATAGAACTTCAAATCGTCGTAGGACACGGCGGACATAGTGTCGTCAAACTGCACCCGCTCACTGAGAGCCTTACCCAGCCCCGCCGCGTCCACGGTGGCGGAGTCCTTGTCGCCGCAGGCGACCAGCGTAGCGGCGGTCAGCACCGCCAGCAGCAGGGAGATAAAACGTTTCATAGAATCGCTCCTTATTTTTTTCCTCAAGAAATGTTTTTTGCCCGCCCACACGGTATGTGTCGGCTCAATACGATATTATAATACAAACCGTGCGGAAGTAAAAGGGGGAAAACCTTAAGAACTCATAAAATTTCCTCCACCCCTTATGACGGAACGGTCCCCACCAAGGTTCCAAAAAAGAGACGGCTTACGCCGTCTCTTTCTGCGTGTCGATAAACCCCTGCCGTGCGTGCAGTCTTTCCTCCTCACAGGGGGAGCTCGAGGGGGCGAAGCCCGCCTCGAATCGGATCAAATGCCGTGCTAAGCCTTGCTCTGCAAGGCGTGCGTGGAGCGAAGCGAGTATTTTCGTGCCACTTCGCGGCACGAAAATACCGGCATTATAGCAGGCGGCACAGCCGCCTGTTTCGTCCGCCGCCTATTGCAGCAGCGACAGAAATTCGTCCTCGGTCAGCACGGGGATGCCCAGCTCCTGCGCCTTTTGCAGCTTGCTTCCTGCGTTCTCCCCCGCCACCACGTAGGTGGTCTTTTTCGAGACGGAGCCGGACGCCTTGCCGCCGCGCTTTTCGATTATCTCCCCCGCTTCGTTGCGGGTGAATTTCTCCAACGCGCCGGTGAGCACGAAGGTCATACCGGCAAAACGGCTGTCAAGCTGTTCCTCTTTACAGGTCATGTTGACCCCGGCGGTTTTCAGCCGCGCCAACAGATCCTTGGACTGGGGGCTTTCCATCCAGCGGCAGATATACTGCGCCGTGATGGGTCCCACGTCGTCGATGGCGGTCAGCTCCTCCTCCGAGGCGGCTGCCAGTGCGTCCATGGTGCCGAAACGTGCAGCCAGCACCTTGGCGGCCTTCTCCCCCGTCTGGCGGATGCCCAGCGCGTTGATGAGCCGCCACAGGTCGTTGTCCTTGCTTCTGGCGATGGCGTCCACCGCGTTCTGGGCGGATTTTTTCCCCATGCGCTCCAGCACCTCCAGCTGCGGCACCGTCAGGCTGTACAGATCGGCGGCGGTCTTGACCAGTCCGCTGTCGATAAGCTGCTGCATCACCGCGGGCCCCATGCCGTCAATGTCCATGGCACTGCGTCCGGCGAAATGGGTCAGATACCGCAGCAGCTGCGCCGGACACTCCGCCCCGGTGCAGCGGAGAGCCGCGCCGTCCTCGTCCCGCACCACCGGCGCGCCGCACACAGGGCACGTCTCCGGCAGGAAATAGGGCTTCGTCCCGGCGGGACGCTTGTCCGCGACCACCTCCACGATCTCCGGGATGATCTCCCCCGCCTTCCGCACCAGCACCGTGTCCCCCACGCGGATGTCCTTCTGTGTGATATAATCCTGATTATGCAGCGTGGCGAACGTTACGGTGGTGCCCGCCAACCGCACCGGCTCCAGCTCCGCCTTGGGCGTCAGTACGCCGGTTCGCCCCACCTGCACCACAATGTCCTTGACCACCGAGGGCTTCACCTCCGGCGGGTACTTATATGCGATCGCCCACTTGGGGAACTTGGCGGTGCTGCCGATACGCTCCCGGTCGTGCAGATCGTCCAGCTTTATCACCGCGCCGTCAATGTCGAAGGGGAAGCTCTCCCGCCCGTCTCCCAGCGCGGCGATCTCCGCCAGAATGTCCTCCGGGCGGCTGAGCCGCTTGTGGGGAATGACCTTGAAATGCTGGGACGCCAAATAGTCGATGGTCTCCGTGTGGGTAGCAAACTCCCGCCCTTCCGCCAGCTGTAGGTTAAACACCGCAATATCCAGCCGCCGCTGGGCGGCGACCTTGGGATCCAGCTGCCGCAGGGAGCCGGCGGCGGCGTTGCGGGGGTTCGCCATCAGTGGCTTGCCCTCCAGCTCACGGCGGGCGTTGATCTCCTCGAACACGCTGCGCGCCATGTAGACCTCGCCGCGGACGATAAGACGGGGCAGCTTCTCCGGCAGCGTCATGGGGATGGAGCGGATGGTGCGGAGGTTCTCCGTCACGTCCTCCCCCACCCGTCCGTCGCCGCGCGTGGCACCGCGCACGAACACGCCGTCCCGGTATTCCAGAGCCACGGACAGGCCGTCCACCTTCGGCTCTACGCTGTACGCCGGGTGCTCCAGCGGAATTTTCTCCAAAAAGCGGCACACCTCGCCGTCGTTGAATACGTCCTGCAGGCTCTCCAGCGGCACGGGATGCGTCACCTGCTGAAACGCCGTCAGCGTCTCGCCTCCCACCCGCTGGGTGGGGGAATCCGGGGTGATCTCCTCCGGGTGCTCCGCCTCCAGCTCCTCCAGCCGCCGCATCAGGTGGTCGTATTCGTAATCCGACATGGTGGGCGCGTCCAGCACATAATAGAGGTATCCGTTCTCATTCAGCGTGCGGCGCAGCTCCTGTATCTCCTTGCGATAATCCATAGTTCAGCCCTCATCCGTTGTTCATAATGTACTCGTCGGCGTAGTCCTCGATCTTATCCTCCGTGGTGCTGAAATAGGTGTACGTCTGGGGCACACCGCCCACGATGACCGTCTCCGCCACGGTGATCTCATTGCTCACCGTTGTGTGGGTGGTGATCCCCGGCAGCAGGATGCTGACGTATACCTCCACATCCAGCAGGATCTGATGCTTTGTCTGGTTGATGCCCGCCGAGGTGAACCTGTCCCGGAAGGACGCCGTGGCGGTGCCCAGCGTCTCCATCTTCACCGTCAGCCTTGGCCCCCGACCCGCCAGCAGCGGCGAGCCGGTCAGCGTGCCCAGCGGCACCGTCAGGTCGCTGACGGACACCTGTGCCAGCCGCTCCAGCACATCGTCCGCCACCGCCGTTTGCAGGCGGTTGAACTCCGCCATGTTGCTCTGCAACGCCGTCACGTGCCCGTCGCTGTCCTTGTCGAAGCGAACCAACTTGCCGTACTCCATCCAGCCGTTCTCCACCGCGTCATTCACGGCGGCGACCACAATGCGGTGCACGGTGTTGGAGCAGCGGGCAGTCGCCAGATTCACCAGCAGCGGCCGCAGGTGCAGCAGCACGGCAGTCACCAGCGAAATGACGGTCAGCAGCACCATCACCGTCCAGATCCGCACACGCTGCCGCTTCGTCAGCCGAATGTACCGCAGCCGTCCCATACCGTCACCCCCTTACGGGAGTGTATGACGCCACGGCTTTTCCTCATTCCTGCCAGCCGTTGACGATGCTCTTGAAAAATCTCCCCCGCTCGGCGAAGTTCTTGAACTGGTCGAAGGCGGCGCAGGCGGGCGACAGCGTCACCACGTCCCCCGGCTGTGCCCGGTCACGGGCGGTCTCCACAGCGGCGGTAAAGGGCGTCACGTCGAGGATCTCCGGCTTACCCGGCGCGTACCCCGGTGCGTTCTCCACCGAGGCACGGATCTTATCCGCCGTGGCACCGCACAGCACCAGCAGCTTCACGTGCGCCACCACCTCCGGCCCCAGCACATCGAAGGGAATGTGCTTGTCGTAGCCCCCGGCGATGAGGATGACCTTTTCCTTAAAGGATCGCAGTCCCGCGATCGTGCGGGAGGGGCTGGACGCGATGGAATCGTTGTAATACCGCACGCCCCGGTACGTCCGCACCAGCTCGATGCGGTGCTCCACACCGCCGAAGCTGCGGGCGAAGCTGCGAATGACCTCGTCCGGCACAAGCCCGTCCACGGCGGTGATCGCCGCCATGTAGTTCTCCACGTTATGAACACCGGGGATCTTGATGTCGCCGGTGGTCATAATGACCCGCTCCTGTCCGCCGCTGCGGCAGACGATGTCCTCTCCCCGCAGAAATACGCCGTCCGCCGCCTCGCCTCGGCGGCTGAACGTCCGCGCTCTGCCCGGCGCACGGGCGGACTGCTCCGCCGTAATGGCGTTGTCGCCGTTGAAGATGGCAATATCGCCGCGGCTTTGGTGGCGGAAGATGTTTTCTTTGGCGGCCACGTACTCCGCCATGTCCCGGTGCATATCCAGATGGTTGGGTGCCAGATTCGTCACCACGGCGATATGGGGACTGCGGGTCATGGTCATCAGCTGGAAGCTGGACAACTCCAGCACCGCGTAGTCCGTTTGCAGCATACCGTCCGCCTCGCACAGCAGCGGATGCCCGATGTTGCCGCCCACCCACACGCGCTTGCCGGCACTTTTCAGCAGCTCGGCGATGATGGTGGTGGTGGTCGTCTTGCCGTCGGAGCCGGTCACGGCGATGATGGGGCACGGGCAGACCCGGAAGAAAACCTCCATCTCGCTGGTCAAGTCCGCGCCGCGCGCCACGCATGCGGCGATCTCCGGTACGTCCGGGCGCAGACCGGGGGTGCGGAAGATCACGTCCGCATCCAGCCCCTTGAGGTAGTCCTCGCCCAAGTGCAGCGTACAGCCCCGGCGTTCCAGCTCCTCCGCCTGCTGCCCCATCTGCTCCCGCGTGCGCTTGTCGCAGGCGGTGACGCGGATCCCCTCCGCCAGCAGCATATCCAGCAGCGGCGTGTTGCTGACGCCGATGCCGATGACCGCCACACGCTTATTTCTAATAGAGTCCACATATTCCCGCAGGGTCATAGGTGTCTCCCTCCCCAAAGCTTTTATTTAACCTATATATTATACCGCAATCGGCGGGATTTTCAATTAACTTTTTCCTTCGGAAACCCGAAAAATCCTCTGTGGCGGAGCACAGCTGTCATATTGCACAAATCCGGATGAAAAATTTGTGCAAATGTCGGACGTTTTACTTCTTTACACTATCGCGCTAAAGTGCTAATATGATAGCGTAATAAATCAAGCGGCGGACAGAGCCGCAGAAAACGGAGGAACATCCCATGAAGAAATTTGTTGCCATGCTGCTGGCGTTGGTCATGACTCTGAGTCTGGCGGCCTGCGGACAGAAGAACGACACCAACGACACCAAGGACGACGCCAATTCCGACACCAAGGAGTTGACCTACGCAGTGGAAGCCGGCTCCGCCGGTGAGGCTGCCGCCGCCGAGAAGGGCTTCAAGACCGTGTCCGTAGACACCCAGGCAAAGGCTCTGATGGAGGTGGACGCCGGCACCGCCGACGCCGCGATCATCGACCTGCTGATGGCTGGTGCCATGGTGGGCGAGAACACCAGCTACCCCACTCTGAAGGTCACGGATCAGAAGCTGACCTCTGAGCTGTACGGCGTTGGCTGCCGCAAGGGCAGTGATCTGGCGTCCTTCATCAACAGCGTTCTGGCGGAGACCTACGCCAGCGGCAAGATGCAGGAGATCGCCGCCACCTACGGTGTGCAGGAGTCTCTGGTGGAGCAGTCCCCCTGTGAGTACACCGCCTCCGAGAGCGACAGCGACGTGAAGTACATCCAGGACAAGGGCAAGCTGATCGTCGGTATCACCGAGTTTGAGCCTATGGACTATCAGGACGCCAACGGGCAGTGGATCGGCTTCGACGCGGACATGGCGAAGCTGGTCGCCGCGAAGCTGGGCGTGGAGGTCGAGTTCCAGGTCATCAACTGGGACACCAAGATCGAGGAGCTGGACGGCAAGACCATCGACTGCGTGTGGAACGGCATGACCTTGACCGACGCCGTGATGAACGCCATGACTTGCAGCAACGCTTACTGCAACAACGCACAGGTGGTCATTACCAAGTGAGTTGCCAAACCGTCTGATTTGTGATATGATACTGACCCACGGCAGAGGGCGTACAGCGTCCTCTGCCTTTGGACGGAATATTCGTAAAGCTTTTCCCCTCCCCGCGAAGTAACCACGAAGGAGTTTTTTCATGTTCTGGACTGTCACCCTCTCCCTGTTAGGCGGCATGGGACAGCTGCTGAAGCTGTTCTTTCTGACGCTGCTGTTCTCTCTGCCTTTGGGACTTCTGATCGCCTTTGCCCTACGCAGCCGCTGCAAGCCGGTAAGCTGGCTTTTTAACGTGATCGTCTGGATCATCCGCGGCACGCCGCTGATGCTCCAGCTTATCATCATCTTCTACGGTCCCGGCAAGTGGTTCAACAACAATATCTGGGCGAGCTTCAACGACCCCCGTATGGCGGCGTGCGTCATCGCCTTCGTTATCAACTACGCCTGCTACTTTGCCGTGATCTACCGGGGCGGCATCGAGAGCGTCCCTGTGGGACAGCAGGAGGCGGGACAGGTGCTGGGCATGACGAAAGGTCAGATCTTTTTTAAGATCACGCTGCTGCAAATGGTCAAGCGCATCCTGCCCCCTATGTCCAACGAGGTCATCACGCTGGTGAAGGACACCTCCCTCGCCAAGACCATCGCCATCATGGAGCTGATCATGACCGGCGAGTCCTACATGAAGTCCTCCGGTATCACGTGGCCGCTGTTCTACACGGCGGTGTTCTATCTGGCTCTGGTGGGCGTTCTGACGCTGCTGTTCAACTACGCCGAGCGCAAGCTCAGTTATTTCCGCTAAGGAGGTGCCGCAAATGGCGATTCTGGACGTTCAACACATCGAAAAGCACTTTGGCGACACCCACGTGCTGGAGGACATCAGCTTCTCTCTGGAGGAGGGGCAGGCTCTGTCCATCATCGGCTCCTCCGGCAGCGGCAAAACCACGCTGCTGCGCTGCCTGAATTTTCTGGAGACGCCGGACAAGGGCGTGATCACCGTCCGCGGTGAAAAGCTCTTCGACGCCGACGACCCCGCCACCCGTTCCGAGAGCGAGATCCGCAAAAAGCGTCTCCACTTCGGCATGGTATTCCAGAGCTTTAACCTCTTCCCTCAGTACACCGCCTTGGAAAACGTGACGCTGGCGTGTGAGCTGATGGCTAAGTCGGAGAAAACCGGCGAGAGCCATGACGACATCCTTGCCGAAGGCAAGCGGCTTTTGGCGGACATCGGTCTGGCTGACCGCATGAGCAACTACCCCCACCAGCTGTCCGGCGGGCAGCAGCAGCGCGTGGCAATTGCCCGCGCGCTGGCGATGAAGCCCGATATTCTCTGCTTCGACGAGCCGACCTCCGCCCTCGACCCAGAGCTGACCGGCGAGGTGCTCCGGGTGATACGCGGTCTTGCCCAGCAGCACACTACCATGATCATCGTCACCCACGAGATGGCGTTTGCCAGAGACGTGGCGGATCAGGTCATCTTCATGGATGGCGGTGTGATCGTGGAGCAGGGCGCGGCGCGAGAGGTCATCGACCACCCCCGGCAGGAGCGCACGAAGCAGTTCCTGTCCCGCTATTCCGAAATTTAACAGATGGGAAGAAAGCCCCCACGCCTTCGCGTGGGGGCTTTCATATCGTGCGAGTATGCCTATAAGCCGGGTTCTGTTTTGACAGCCATCTATCTACGCGCACCGTCGCCGGTGCGCTCCAGCCACCTCGGGAGCGGCCGGGCAAGCCTATTGCTCCCATACCGGTGTTGCTCCGGATAGAGTTTACAGCGACGGACGCTTTCACACGCCGTCGGGTGAGCTCTTACCTCGCCTTTCCACCCTTACCGCGCAAGCGCGGCGGTATATCTCTGTTGCACTTTTCCTGAAGTCGCCTTCGGCGGGCGTTACCCGCTATCCTTGCCCTATGGAGCCCGGACTTTCCTCATGGACGGGCTTTCGCCCTGTCCCCGCGGCTGTCCAGCGTACTCGCAGTCTCCATTGTAGCGAAGGCGGCGGGGAAAGTCAACGAAAATTTACCGCACTCGCGGGATCAGCAGCATTTTCTCCGGCAGCGCGTCCCCCTCCAGCTGGTTCACCGTGCGGATCAGCTCCTCGTCCGTTCTGTACTGCTTCGCCACGTCCCACAGCGTCTCCCCTGCCCGCAGGCGGCGCATGACCAGCGACGGACGCCCGTTCTCCTCCTGCTGGGGCAGCGTCTGCACACCGGTGACGGTGTGAACCGTCTGCCTTGGGCTGGCGGCGGGCGCAACGCAGACCGTCTGCCGCAAATCGCAGCCCGTGCCGGTGAACGCCGCCTCCGGCGCGCCCCAGCGGGTGCAGACCTCCCCCTCCTGCAAGGGGATCTGCGTCGTCCGCTCCGTGACCGCCGGGGCTTCCTCCTCGTCCAGATACAGCAGGTGCAGCCGCAGACTGGCGCAGGGCGTGCCGTCCTCCGCCACGGAGGGCGCGCAGTCCGTGTCCACTATGAACACGAAGGGCCGCTGCCGCCCGAAATCCAGGTGCTGCGCCACCTCCTGCCGCGCCGGACGCTCCGGCGACGTGGGGAGGGTGATCTCCGCCGTCTCCGGCTTCAAAACGCACCGCGTGCTGTACAGGTCGGTGACGCACGCCACGCTCTCCCGCCGCGTCAGACGCAGCAGCAGCCGCAGCTCCGCCGTCACGGCAAAGCCGGAGGACTCCTCGCTCCGCAGCAGCCTCGCCTCCCCGCAGATGCACTGCACCGCCGCCGTCACGTCTCCGTCCTCCCCATTGCCGGGGCTTTCCACGATTTGGGAGAAGGGCAGCGTCGCCGTGTATGTATGCAGCTTTTGCTGCTGACAGCGGTACAGAGCGTGGAGGGTGATGTCCCCCTTCACCAGCAGCTTTGTGCCCACGATCTGGCAGCTGCCCACCTGCGGATACAGCCGATACGCCAGCAGATCCTCCGGCACCGGCTGTCCGGCGGGCACCGCCGTCTCCCCGCTGACGGAGCACTCCCGCTCCGCCATGGCGCACGTCAAGCACAGCTCTCTCTCCTGCCGCCGCAGCCGCAGTGACGGCTCCTCCTCCACGCCGGTGCACAGCCGCACCGTGGCGCACTTATAGCCGCAGACCGTCCACTCCGGCATGATACGCACCGCCAGACGGCGCGGCGTCAGAGCCTGCGCTTCGCACAGCAGCAGCCTGCCCGTGGCCCACAGCACCTGACACTCCGACAGCGGGCGGTTTTCCGCGCCGCAGGTGAAGGGCACATTCTGCGTAAGGCTCCGCAGCCCCACGCTCTCCTCCGAGGTATACAGCACCGTTATCCGGACGGTGCCGCGCAGCTCCACGCCGCCGCCCTGTGCCGTCACAGAGCGCAGGCACAGCTGCCCGCAGGTCTCCACCACGCGCCCCATATCCGGGCAGTAGTCCGCGATCGCCGTCTCCAGTGTCTCCTCATGGGTCAGCGTCAGCCGGGGCACATCGTCCCAGCAGGTGATGTCCTTCCATTGCAAGCCACATTCCATCGTCTCAGCCCTCACATTTCCATGGTTTGTTGCCATTGTATGCGCGGGCTGCTTTCCTTATTCCCGAATACCGAACAGGCAGCGCAGCAAGCTCCGCATCCCCTTCGGCGCACGCCAAACGATGATCTTCACGCTCTCACCTCCTGTCCCTCATGCATACGATCCCACAGGCGATCAGCAGAAACGCCACCAGAAACATCAGCCCTCCCACGGGAAACACGGCGGCGATCAGAATGCCCAGCCCCAGTGCCACCGCGCAGAGACCCAAAAAACAGCCGCCCTCTCTTCTCACGGTATATCCCTCCCCTGCTCCAGTATATGAAAAGCAGCAGGCGGAGTGCCACGCACTCCGCCTGCTGCTTTATTTTTTCATTTTTTCTGCCACGCCTGCACGTCCTTCAGCTCATCAAACAGCCGCAGGTAGCTCTTGTGGCGGCTGACGGGAATGTCGCCGTCCTTCACCGCCTGCAAGACCCGGCAGCCCTTCTCCTTCGTGTGGGTGCAGCCGGTGAACCGGCACTCCCCCACGTAGGGCGCGAACTCCGGAAATGTCTCCGGCAGGTGCTCCTTCAGCTCCAGATCCATCTCCTCCGTGTCGAAGGAGGAGAAACCCGGCGTGTCGATCACGTACGTTCCGCCGTCCAGCGGGAACAGCTCCACGTGCCGCGTGGTGTGCCGTCCCCGACCCAAAGCCTTGCTGACCTCGCCCACCGGCAGCTGCAGCCCCGGCACCAGCGCATTCAGTACGCTGGATTTCCCTACGCCGGAGTTCCCGGTGAAGGCGTTCAGCTTCCCGGCGATGGCGCGGCGCAGCGCGTCCAGCCCTTCGCCGGTCTCCGCGCTGATACGCAGCACCGGGATGGCGGAGCAGCTGTAAATGCCGTACAGCCCCTCCGCCGGGTCAAGGTCGCACTTGTTCAGACACACCAGCACGTCGCAGCCCTTCAGGGCGGCGATGGCGGCGATGCGGTCAATGAGATACGGCTCCGTCACCGGTACGGCGGCGGACGCCAGTATCACCAGCTGGTCGATGTTGGCTGCCGCAGGGCGGGAAAACACGTTTCGCCGCGTCTCCACCGCCTCCACGAAGCCCTCGCCGCCGCCCAGCTCCCGTACCTGTACCCAGTCGCCCACCAGCGGGCTGAGTCCCTCCTTCCGGAACTTCCCGCGGGCGCGGCATTGGAGCGTCTCCCTGCCGGTGTTCACGTAGTAAAACCCGCTGAGAGCCTTTTCAATGCGCCCCCGGCTCAAAAGCTGACCTCCTGAATGGGGGATACCTTCGTCGCCTCCGTGTTCACACTGGTGAAGTACGCGCAGACATACGACGTGGTGCCCGCCTTGCCGGTGAACGTATACGTCACCTTCCCCAGAGACGCGCTCAGGTACTGGCTGTCCAGAATACTGCCGTCCTGCTCAAACTCCACCTTCAGCATCCCCTCCATATCTGCGGGCATGGTGAACTCCACCACCCTCGATACCTCGGTGTCGCCGCCGCTCCGCGTGCCGCTGACAGTGAAATTGATCTTCGTGCCGCCGGGCACCTCGGAGGTCGGCTCAATGCTCTGCTCCACCACCTGTCCCTGCTCAGCGAAGTTGTAGGGATCGTAGAGGATCTCCCCCACCGTCAGCCCCATATCCTGGGCATTCTTCACGGCGTTGGCGATGTCCTGCCCCTTGAAGGTGGGCACCACCACCGACTTGGGACCCGTGCTGTAATAGATGGTCACGGTCTGCCCCGCAGTCAGTGCCTCGTCCTTCGCCGGCACGGTGCGGATGACCGTATTGGCGGAATATTTGTCGGAGCTTTCCGTCTCGCTCTCGATTTTCAGATTCAGCCCCAGATCCGTCAGGAACACCCGCGCCTGCCGGTACTCCATCCCCACCAGATCCTTCATCATCACCTGCTCCGGTGCCTCCGCCACGTAGACCTGAATGAACAGATTGCTCTTTCTCGTGCGGCCTGCCGCCGGATCCTGCTCCACGATCTGCCCCGGCTCATAGTCCGTGGTCACCCGCGTGCCCTGCACCTCGATGTGGAAGATGTCCTTCACACCCTCCATCTCCTGTGCCTCCTCCACGGTCTTGCCGCGAACGTCAGGCACGATGTAGTCCTTATTGCTTCCCGCAGGGCCGAAATCGCCCAAAATCAGCTTGAACAGCAGCACCACCAGCAGCACCGCCGCCGCGAATATCCCGGCGATGATCGCCACCGACTTCTTGTCCCGGCGGGGTGGTTCGTCGTCCTCCGCCTCCGTGCGGAGCACGTCGCCCGTATGCTTCTTCACGGCGGAGGCGACCTGCGCCGTGGGAATGGGCATGGTCGGCTCGCTGTCGGCGGAAGCGGGCGTTTTCAGCTCCTGCCGGATATAGTCCATATCCACGGAGGGATCCCTCCGGAACTTCTCCAGATCCTCGATCATGTCGTCCGCCGAGGCGTACCGCTTGTTGGGGTCGCTGTTCATCGCCTTCATGCAGATCAGCTCCAGCGGCTCCGGGATGCTGGGGTCGATGTCCCTCGGTGCCAGCGGCACAGAGCTGAGATGCTGTATCGCCACGGACACGGCGTTGTCCCCCTCGAAGGGCAGCCGTCCCGTGAGCATTTCATACAGCACCACGCCAGCGGAATAGATGTCCGACCGTGCGTCGATCCTGTCCCCGCGTGCCTGCTCCGGCGAGATATAGTGCACCGAGCCGAGAGCCTCCTGCGTCAGCGTCTGCCCCGCGTTGGCAAGACAGGCGATGCCGAAATCAGCCACCTTCACGCTGCCGTCCCGCAGCACCATAATGTTCTGGGGCTTGATGTCCCGGTGGATGATCCCCCGGCTGTGGGCGTGGCTCAGTCCCCGCATGATCTGCGTGATGAAATGCAGCGATTCCCGCCAGTCCATGCGTCCGCGCCGTTCCATGTACTGCTTCAGCGTAATGCCGTCGATCAGCTCCATGACGATGTACTCCAAGTCCGGGTTGGTGGACACGTCATAGACCGACACGATGTTGGCGTGGCTCAGCTGCGCCACCGCCTGGGACTCATCGTGGAACCGACGGCGGAAATCGGCGTTGTCCGCCAGATCGCTTTTCAATATCTTGATGGCCACAAGGCGGTTGAGCCGGTGGCACCGTGCCTTATAGACGTTCGCCATGCCGCCGGAGCCGATCAGCTCCAGTATCTCATAGCGATCGTCCAGCATTTTTCCGATGTACTGATCCATGTGGTCATCTCCCTTCCCCGTTCAGCAGCAGCACCGCCGTGATGTTGTCCGGTGCGCCGCGCTGAAGCGATATTTGCAGCATGTGGTCGAGACACTCGTTCACGTCCCCGTCGTGGAGCACCTCAAAGAGCATCTCCTGATCCGATACGGTGTTCACCAGCCCGTCGGAGCACAGCAGCAGGAACTCGTCCCTGTGCCATGTCAGCTCAAAGGTATCCGCCTTGGCGTGGATGTCCGGACCCAGTGCCCTCGTGATAAGGTTGCGGTTGGGGTGCGTCCGCGCCTCCAACGGCGTCAGATCTCCCTTCGCCACCATGCTCTCCACCACCGAATGATCCCGCGAGATCTGGAATATCCCCTCCGCCGTAATGTGGTAGGCGCGGCTGTCGCCGATATTGCCGATCATCGCCCATTCCGGCGTCGTCACCGCGCACACGAGGGTCGTCCCCATGTGCTGATAGTCGCTGTTTCGCGCCGCCTCCTGCCGAATGTCGTCGTTGGCGCAGGCGATGGCACTGAGCATCGCCTGCCGCACCTGCTCCGCCGTCATGTCGTCCCGGAGGGTGGCGCACAGCTCCTTTTCAAACCGGGACACGGCGATGGCACTTGCCACCTGTCCGCCGCTGGTGCCGCCCATGCCGTCGCAGACCACCGCCCCATGAAATACCCCCGTCTCGAACACCGCATAGGCGTCCTGGTTCTCACTACGCACCAGACCGGTGTTGGTGATACCCCACATTTTCACGTTATCACATCCTTTTATCCTGTAAAGGTTTATACCGTTACAGTTGTCCTTTTTCCATCATTTCTTTCCGTCTTAGCTGCCCGCAGGACGCGTCAATATCCCCGCCGAGGCTCCTGCGGACGGTGGCGGTCACGCCGAGGCTTTCCAGCTTCTGCTGGAAGGCTCCCACCCGCTTGCTGGGCTTGTAGGGGCTCTCCACCACGTCGTTCAGCGGGATCAGATTCACATGCCCCGGCATCCCCTTCAGCTTCCTTGCAATCAGCTCCGCCTGCCAGTCGTGGTCGTTTACGCCGTCGATCATGGCATATTCAAAGCTGATCCGCCGCCCCGTCTTTTGAAAATACCGGTGGCAGGCGGCAAACAGCGTCTCCACATCATACGCGCGGTTCACCGGCATAATGCGGCTCCGCGTCTCGCTGTCCGGCGCGTGGAGCGACACCGACAGCGTCAGCTGCAGCTGCTTCTCCGCCAGCGCGTCGATCCCCGGCACCACGCCGCAGGTGGACAGGCTGATGTGCCGCATACCGATGTTCAGCCCGTTGGGGCTGTTTACCAGCTCCAGAAACCGCAGCACGTTATCCATGTTGTCCAGCGGCTCGCCAATGCCCATCAGCACGATGTTGGACACGGGCAGTCCGCTGTCCAGCTGGGTGAAAAGCACCTGATCCAGCAGCTCCGAGGGACGCAGATCCCGCACCTTTCCCGCGATGGTGCTGGCGCAGAAGGCGCACCCCATGCGGCACCCCACCTGTGACGAGATGCACACCGTATTGCCGTGGTGGTACTGCATGAGCACCGTTTCGATGCAGTTGCCGTCCGCCAGCTCCCACAGATACTTTATGGTGCCGTCCAGCTTGGATACCTGCTTCCGCGCCACCATGGGCGCGGTGATACAGCACGTCTCCGCCAGCTGTGCGCGCAGCGGCTTGGAGAGGTCTGTCATCTCGTCGAAGGAGCGAACGCCCCGGTGCAGCCACGTAAAAACCTGCCGCGCCCGGAACGCGGGCTGTCCCATTCCCTTGAAAAAGGAGGTCAGCTCGCCCTCGGTCATGGATTTGATGTCGGTCATAAACTCGCTCCTTGGCGTTATCCCCTGCGCCGCATACGGCAGATATAAAATCCGTCCGTGCCGTGCCTCTGGGGCCACAGCGTCACGTCGCCGCCCCAGGTGCCCACGCCCGGCAGGGTAAATCCTTCCTTTGTAAACTCCGGATGCGCCCTTAAAAATGCCTCCGTCACACCGCCGTTTTCCTCCGGCAGCACCGTGCAGGTGGAGTACACCAGCACCCCGCCGGGACGCACATACCCGGCGGCGTTGTCCAGTATCGCCGCCTGAAGGGGCGGCAGCTGCGCCAGCGGCGCGGGATCCTTCCAGCGTATGTCCGGCTTCTTCCGGATAATGCCCAGCCCGGAGCAGGGCACGTCCGCCAGCACCACATCCGCCTGTCCCGTCCATGCCGCGTGGCGTTCCCGTCCGTCGGCAAGAGCCGTCCGCACGGAGGTAATGCCCAGCCGCGCCGCACCGCTCTCGATCAGCTTCAATTTGTGGGGATGGATGTCGCAGGAGCGTATCTCCCCCTGATCCTCCATCTGCATCGCCATGGCGAAGGACTTTCCCCCCGGCGCGGCGCATACGTCCAGCACCCGGTCGCCCTTCCGCGCCCCCGTCACCATCGCCGTCAGCCGCGCCGCCGCGTCCTGCACGGTGCAGCGACCCTCCGCGAAGGCGGGCAGCCGTGCCATGTCGCCGGTGCCCGTGACCTCGAAGCAGCCTGTCAGCCACGGGTGCGCCTGTACCTGCACGCCCGACGCGCGCAGCTCCTCCGCCAGCGCGTCCGGCGTTGTTTTCAGTGTGTTCGTCTGTATCACCGTGGGCACCGGCTCGTTGTCCAAGCGCAGGAATTCCTCCGTCTCCTGCTCGCCCACCAGTGCGATCAGCCTTTCCACCAGCCACTTGGGATGGCTGTACTGCACGGTCAGCCGTTCCGCCGCGCCCTTGTGCGGCAGCGGCGGTAAAGCGTTTTTACGTGCCGCGCATTTCCGCAGCACGGCGTTTACCATCCCCGCGGCGCGGCTCTTGCCGTGCCGCTTCACCAGCTCCACCGTCTCATGGACAGCCGCCCTGTCGGGCACCTTGTCCATGAACAGTATCTGATAGATACCCAGCCGCAGCGCGCACGCCACCACCGTCTCCAGCCGTGCTGCCCTCTGGCTGCACCAGCCGTCGATATAGAAATCCAGCAGCGTCCTGTTCTGCACCACGCCGTAGGTCAGGTGCGTGCACAGTGCCGCGTCCCGTCCGTCCAGACCCGCCTGCGCCGTAATGCGCTTCAAGCTGCCGTCAGACCACGCGCCCCTGCGCTCCATTTGCAGCAGAGCCTCCAGCGCGGCGTCGCGGGGCGTCACAGCCCCAGCGGCACCGGATGGCCGCGCAGATAATCCGCCGCCGCCATGCGCTTGCCGCCCTCACCCTGTAACTCTAAGATTTGGAGGCACCGGCCGTCGCCGCAGGCGACCGCCAAGCCCGATTTGTCCGCCTTTACCACGCTGCCCGCCGGTGCGGAGGTCGCCTCCCCCACAGCGGTGCGGTGCACCTTCACCGTTTTTCCCGCCAGCGTCATGGTCGCGCTGGGCCATGGCACCAGTCCGCGCACCTGATCATGCAGCTGCCGCGCCGCCTTGGAAAAGTCCAGCGGGGACAGGCTTTTATCCAGCATGGGCGCGTAGGTATACGCGCTGTGATTCTGTTCGACCCTTTGCGCCGTGCCGTTTTCCAGCTGTGCAACGGCGTCGTGGAGGGCGTCCGCGCCCAGCTCCGCCAGCCGCGCCGTCAAAGCCAGCGCGTCCTCGTCCGGGTCGATGGCAGTCTCCCTGCACAGAATCACGTCGCCCGCGTCCAGCTCCTTCGCCATATACATGATGGAAACGCCCGTCACCGCGTCCCCGTTGAGGATCGCCCAGTTGATGGGAGCCGCCCCGCGGTACTTCGGCAGAATCGATGAGTGGACGTTGATGGAGCCGTACTTCGGCACGTTCAGAATGTCCTCCGGCAGTATCCGCCCATAGGCCGCCACCACGATCAGCTCCGGATTCAGGGAGCGCACCAGCTCCAGCGCGGTGCCGTCCCTCATCTTCAAGGGCTGGTATACGGGAATGCCCTGTGTAACGGCATATTCCTTTACAGGTGGTGCGATCAGCTTCATCCCGCGATTTTTCGGCTTATCCGGCTGGGTGAAAACGCCGCAGACCTCGTGTCCGTCCTCCACCAGCCGCTTGAGGGACGCTACGGCGAAATCCGGCGTGCCCATGAACAGTATACGCATTATTCTCCGTCCTCGTTTTCCTCGATCTCGTACTCGTCGGCGTGCTCCTCCAGCCATCTTTGCAGCTCCTCACCCTCCATCAGATGGTCGGTGTGCTCCACAAACAGATGACCGTCCAGATGCTCGATCTCGTGGCAGAAGCACCGGGCGGTCAGCCCCTCGTCCTCCACCTCGAACCAGTTGCCGTCCCGATCCTGTGCGCGGACGCGCACGATCTCCGGGCGTGTGACCACGCCGTATTTTCCGGGGACGCTCAAGCAGCCCTCCAGACCGGTCTGCTCCCCCTCCGTGCGGATGATCTCCGGGTTCACCAGCTCGATGAGCTGATCCTCCTCGTCCAGCACCACCACGGCGCGGCGCAGCACGCCCACCTGCGGCGCGGCAAGACCCACACCGCCGGACTCCTCCAGCGTGTCCGCCAGGTCGTCCAGCAGTGTGTGCAGCCGTCCGTTGAAATCCGTAACGGGGCGGCAGACCTTCTCCAAGCACTCCTCGCCCTGCAAGGCGATCTTCCGTAAAGCCATAGTAATTACCTCTTTATTCTCAGATTCAATCCATTCTGTCGCAATCGGTATAGATGTGAAGGCGGCGGTTTTCACTCCGCTGCGTAAAGGCGCGCATAAAGCCCGCCAGCAGCTCCCGCACCGGCGCGGTGTTCTGCCCCAGCACCAGAAGGCGGTAGCGATAGATCCCGTTGACCTTCACCACCGGTGCCGGTGCCGGCCCAATGATCTCCAGCCCCATTGACTCGTAGGGCTGGCTCTTCACGGCGTCGCAGATGCCCTGCCGCAGCAGCTCAATGGCGTTGCGTACCGGCGTCTCCTCCTGCCCGGTGACGGTGACGGTGAACTGGTCGGCAAAGGGCGGATCACGCCGCAGCTTCCGCATAGCGGCCTCCGCACGGTAAAACCGCTCATAGTCCTGCGCCGCCGCAGCCTGTATCACGTCGTTTTCCGGCGTATACGTCTGTATGACGGCGCGTCCCGCCTTTTCGCCGCGTCCGGCGCGTCCCACCACCTGCGTCAGCAGATTGAAGGTGCGCTCCGCGGCGCGGTAGTTGTCCACATACAGGGACAGATCCGCACTCAGCACGCCCACCAGCGTCACATTGGGGAAGTCCAGCCCCTTTGCCACCATCTGGGTGCCCAGCAGAATGGGTATGCGCCGCTGCTCAAATTCCCGCAGCAACGCCTCGTGTCCCGCCGCCACGGTGTCCGCGTCCATACGCAGCACCTCCGTGCCAGGAAACAGCTCCCGCAGCTCCTCCTCTACCCGCTGGGTGCCGAAGCCGATGTGCTTCAGTGTGCCGCCGCATTCCGGGCACCGCTCCGGTGCCCGCTGGGAATAACCGCAGTAGTGGCACATGAGCCGGTCGTTGGCACTGTGGTACGTCAGATATACACTGCACCGCGGGCACTCCGGCACATAGCCGCACTGTGGGCACAGCAGCTGGCGGCTGCTGCCCCGCCGGTTCAGAAACAGGATGCTCTGCTCACCGGCGGCGATATTCTTCGCCAGCTCCTCTTGGAGCGGGCGGCTGATGATGGTGCTGTGCCCCTCCCGCAGCTCCTGCCGCAGATCAGCCATCACCACCTGCGGCAACGCCTGTTGGTTGTACCGCTCCGTCAGCTCCAGCAGGTCATAGTCCCCCTGCCGTGCGCGGTAATACGTCTCCACCGTGGGTGTGGCGGAGCCGAGAAGCAGCCGTGCGCCCTCCAGCGCACAGCGGTATTTCGCCACATCGCGGGCGTGGTAGCACGGGGCGTTTTCCGACTGGTACGACCCCTCCTGCTCCTCGTCCATGATGATAAGCCCCAGCTTTTCCAGCGGCGCGAACACCGCCGAGCGGGTGCCCAGCACGATATGTGCCTCGCCGCGGCGCAGCCGCTTGAACTGGTCGTACCGCTCCGTCATCCGCAGTCCGCTGTGGAGCAACGCCACCTCATGCCCGAAATAGGCGGTGAACCGCGCCATCATCTGGGGCGTCAGCGCGATCTCCGGAACGAGGATCATCACGGACTTCCCCAGCTTCAGCAGCTCCTGCGCCAGACGGATGTACACCACAGTCTTGCCGCTGCCGGTAACGCCCCGCAGCAGCGTAACGCCCGCCTCGCCGGTGCGTATCTGCGCCAAAAGGGCTTCGCACACCCGGCTCTGCTGGTCGTTCAGTGTCAATGGTTCCGGCTTTACAGCGTACTGCTTCTCGGAGATACGGTACTCCTCCTGCTCCCGGAACGTCACCGCGCCGCATTTTTCCAGCGCGTTGACCGTCTGGCGCGTCACGCCGGAGAAATATAGCAGATCGTGCATGGCGGTCTCACCGTTCTGCGCCAGAAAGCGCACCGCGTCCTTCCGCCGTTGGGATCTCCCCGCCAGCGTCAGCCCCTCCTCCTCGGAGACGGCCAGACGGACGAACAGCACCACCTTGTCCTGCACCTTCCGCCGCTGCTCCTTTTCGCAGCGCAGCAGCCCGGCCTTCGCCATGCGGCGAAGCTGCACCTCCACGTCGTCGCCCAACGCCTGCCGCAGCTTCTCCGTGGTCAGCGACCCGTCCGCCAGAAGCCGGCAGATCGCCGCCTCCTGCCGCGACGGCTCCAGAGGCGGACGCACTATCGTCCACGTCTCCCGGTAGTGATACCACACGGCGGCGGGCAGAACGGTGTGCAGCGCGTCATAGAACGTGCAGAAGTACCGCCGCGTCATCCATAACACCAGCCGCAGCTCCTGCTCTGTGAGGATCGGCTCCTCGTCCAGCAGGGAGCGCACCGCCTTCAGGGGCTTGTCCGGCACCTCCTGCCGCTGGGACAGGATCACCGCCTCGCTGAGACGGTTCCCTCTGCCGAAGGGCACCAACACACGGCAGCCCACCTGGGTCTCCAGCGTCTCCGGCACCAGATAGTCATAGGCTTTGTCGATGGCATAAGTGGCTGCCTGTACAGCCACTTTAGCGACGGTCGCCATCTCAGGCTTCGTCTTCCTCGATCACGGGGTCACTGACAAACTTGCCCTCCGCCACCTCGGCAATTGCCAGCGTCACGGGCTTTTCCGTCAGGTGCTCGCTGTTGACCTCCGCCTCGGCGGCGATCTGGCGGGCGCGGCGCGCCACCACATTCACCATCATGTAGCGGTTGGGGATATACGCGGTCAGCTTGTTCATAGCGGGATACAGCATAGACATAACGATCATTTCCTTTCGTTTTACATATATTTCCGATACGCGGCTGCGCCACGTTCACTCACTTCTCATTGAGGATGGAGCCCATCCGCTCGGCGGGCTTGCAGTGCTCGGCGCACAGGATGGCGCGCAGCTCGCTCACTGCGTTCTCCACCGTGTCGTTGATCACGAAGTAGTCGTAATCCCCCGCCTTCTCCAGTTCCACCTGTGCCCGGATGAGACGCTTCTGCACCTTCTCCGGCGTGTCGGTGCCGCGGGCGGTCAACCGGCGTTCCAGCTCCTTCCAGCTGGGGGGCGCGATAAAGATACGAACCACCTCCGGACGCTTGGCGCACACCTGCACCGCGCCCTGCCGCTCGATGTCCAGGATCACGTCCTTACCACGCGCCATGGCGTCGTCCACGTACATCTTGGGCGTTCCGTAGAAGTTGCCCACGTACTCGGCGTATTCCAGAAACGCGTCGGCGGCGATCATGTCGCGGAACTCGTCCGCCTGAATGAAGTGGTAATCCACGCCGTCCTTCTCCCCCTCCCGCGGTGCGCGGGTGGTGGCGGAAACGGAGAAATACAGATCGTCACGTCCCTGAAACAGCTGGTGGAGCACGGTGCTCTTACCCACGCCGGAGGGACCGGATATGATAAATGTCTTTCCTATCTTATGCAAGGCTTATTCTTCCTCCTCTGTCAAATCCTCCACAGCCATGCCCAGCCGCGGAGCCAGCCGCTCCGCCGCCAGCGCGGACAGCACCACGTGATCGCTGTCCATGATCAGCACGGAGGCGGTCTTTCTGCCGTAGGTGGCGTCAATGAGCATCCCCCGGTCACGGGATTCCTGCACCAGACGCTTCACCGGCGCGGAATCGGGGCTGACCACGGCGATGAGCCGCTGGGCGGAAACCAGATTGCCGAAGCCAATATTGATAAATTGCATACCGGCCTCCTCACTCCATGTTCTGTACCTGCTCGCGGATCTTCTCCACCTCTGCCTTCATGTTCACCACGTCGCGGGCAACGTTCAGATCGTTGCACTTGGAGCCGATGGTGTTGCACTCGCGGTTGACCTCCTGGATCAGAAAATCCAGCTTCCGCCCCACCGGCTCGCTGCTTTGCAGCATATCCCGCAGTTGGGCGATGTGGCTGTGCAGGCGCACCGTCTCCTCGTCCACCGCCACCTTGTCGGCGAAGATCGCCGCCTCGGTGATGATACGGCTCTCGTCGATGGTGGTGGATTGCAGCACCTCCTGCATCTTCGCTTCCAGCCGCAGGCGGTATGCCTCCACCGTCTGGGGCGACTGTGCCTCCACCCTGCCCACAGTGGCTTCGATGGTGTCCACGCGGGAGCTTACGTCCTGTGACAGCTTCTCCCCCTCCACGGTACGCATGGCGTTATAGGCGGTCAACGCCTCCTCCAGCACGGCGCAGATGTCGGCGGCGATAGCCTCCACGTCCTCCTCCGCCTTGGTGACGGTCAGCACATCGGGGAATTTCGCAAGCACCTCCGGCGTAATGTCGCCGGACAGGGAGAACGTCTCCTTCAGCTTCGTCAGCGCATCGTAGTAGCCCTTGGCAAGCCCCTCGTTCACCTGCACCACCGCCACGTCGGCACCGGAGGTATCAATGGTGACGAACACATCCACCTTGCCGCGGGAGATCGCCTGCTGCACGCGGGTCTTGATGGCGTCCTCGGCGAAGATATAGGCGCGCGGCATCTTCACGGTGCAGTCCAGATAGCGGTTGTTGACGGAACGCACCTCCACGGTGATGTCTCTGCCGCCGCGCATCTCGCGGGCGCGGCCATAGCCGGTCATACTCTTGACCACGGGATCAACTCCTTCATTTTAGTAAAACGGGGACGCGTCCCCGGCGGTATACAAAATCAGCAAAAGAAGCAGGCGGGCACGCCGAAGGCGTTGCAGCACAGCGCAGCACCGCACAGGCGGAAGCAATCGCCGCTGTCGCAGGTGCCGGTGGTCACGTTGCCGTACCCTTCGGGGTGGTACGCCGTGCCGCGCCCCTCCAGAATGTCCAAGGCCCGCCGGTACTCCGGGTTGTCCGGAGCCATGGTAACGGCGGTCTGGTAATACTGCCGTGCCTCGTCCAGCCAGCCCCGGCGGTAACAGATGGCACCCTTGAGAAAATTCCATTCCGCGTCATGGTCACTGCTGGCGTTCAGCAGCTCCTCCGCCAGATTCAGGTCGCCCTGCGTGATCGCCATACGCACACGCTGGTACCGTCCGCTGCTCTGGTAGCCGTTCTGGTACGGCGACTGATACCCGGTCTGATAGCCGCCGGTATACCCGCCGCCGCTCCGCGCCGCCTTCCGCTGGGACTGCACCGTCTCGTAAGCCTCGTTGATCTCCTTCATGCGCTCCTGCGCCAGATCGGCCAGCGGATTGTCGTGGTAGTTATCCGGATGGTACTTCCGCGCCAGATCGCGGTACGCCTTCTTTACCTCTTCGTCGGTGGCGGTGCTGGGCACACCCAGCACCTGATAGGGATCACGCATAGTCCGTGTCCGCCTTTCGTATAGGTTCTTTCCGCTTCCGCCGCTTCCGGAAGGTGCCGTTCAGCACGGCGGCTCCCACGGCGTATAACCCCTCGTACACCGTGGCACGGAGGATCGATGTGTATTTCGTCTCGTCCAGCAGCTCAAACGCAGCTGCCATCGCGCGGACGGAGCCGTCCAGCGTGACGGCCAGCGACTGCCTGTCCGCATCGTTCAGCGCGCCGTTTTCCGTCGCGAAGCACAGCGCAAGCGGGTTATAGCCGCCGTTGGTCACGTCTTTTTTCAAGTCGTCCGCCGCGTCGATCAGGTACACCCACCGCCCCAGATGGTACAGCAGCTGCTCCGTCACCCGCCGGCGCGCGGTGTCGCCCACCTGCTGTGACGCCAGTGACAGCAGCGACGCGAACGCGTCCGCCGGTGCGTCCAGCGACGGGCATTTCTCCGCCTCCAGCGCGGCGAGAGCCGAGAGCTTCTCCCGCGTCCCCCGGTCGAACCACGGCAGATTCTCCCGCGCCTTCCGGTACGCGGGGCGCAGCAGCGCGGACGCTATCCGGTATTTCAGCCCGCCCCAGAAGCCGTGGTCGGCAACGCCGTCCCGCAGCTGCCAGTAGGACAGGATCACGCTCATATCCGCCGCCGTGTCCAGTGCCGGGTCGCAGGCGGCGCAGCTCCTCTTTTGCAGGGGATGGACGGCGCAGCGTCTGCCGCACGTCTCCCCCGCTCCCTCCGACAGCACCATCGCCAGAAACGTCAGATCATAGTTCAGGATCATCCGCCCCGCCAGCCCGTACCGCTGTCCCAGCGTGTGGCACAGCCCGCAGTAGGCGGCGTGGAACACCTCTCTGTCCTGCGCCGACAGGCGGTCATCGGAGGGGCGCACATAGCCGAACATCCCTTAGAGTACCCGCAGAATGTTGTATGTCAGCGTTTCCTTCCGCCGTGCGTAGCGGTCATAGAACACACTGGGCAGGTAGGATGCCGCCGACGCCAGAAAGGCGATGCCGTACCGCCAGTTCTCGGCAAGTCCTTCGCTGAGGAAATACCCCAGCAGGAACCCCGCCACCGGCAGCAGGTATACGAGAGCCACCACGCCCAGCAGCTTTTTGGTGCTGCTCTCCACCACCACTTTTTCTCCGGGCTGGGCGTTGGGGTCGTTCTTAGCGCGGGCGTGGATGGCGGCTCCCGTCATGCCGCAGCCGGCGCACTCCTCGCAGTCGTGGCCGCAGGCGGATTTCCGGGGTACGGAGATCTCCGCATACCCTCCGGGCAGTAGCTTTTCAACTGTTGCGATCTGTGTCATTGTCTCTCCTCATGCCGCCGGTGCGGCAGGTGTCGTAGTTGTTGTATTCTCGGACACGGCGGGCGTCGCGCCGCCCGTGTCCCCGCCGGCGGGCGTGCCCTCCGGCTCCGCCTGCGGCGGCGTATCGGTCACGGTCAGCGTCAGCTCATAGGTGCCGCGCACCGTCACATCGCTGAACCCGCTGACTGTGACCGTCACCGGCACGGTGATGGTGCCGGGGCCCGTGACGGCACTCATGTCCGCCGTCACCCGCAGATTCTCCTCGGTGATCTCCTCGATCTCCTCGCTGAGACCCCACAGTCTCACGCTCAGTCCTCCGGAGGGCATGGCGGCGTACATTCCGTTGGGCAGCTTGTCAAAAACCGCCTCGTTGACCGTCACCACCGTCTCGCTGATCCCCTCCAGTGTGATCTCCACTGCGGCGACCTCGTTGCCGTTCACCAGCCACGTGCCGTCCGGCGGCGTGACCACATAGCTGCTCTGCTGGTGCAGAGCCAGATCGTCCACGTGCAGCGTGGCAAGCACCAGCTTGTCGATGGACGCCAGCACATCCGCTTCGCCGTTCAGCCGCACGGTCTTGGGGGTGATCTCGCAGGAGATGCTGTTCATCGCCGCTCCCGGCACGCCCTCGAACTCCATCGCCAGCTCCACCTCCTTGGTGGTCAGCACCGGCACCTTCGCCTGTATCAGACTGGCGTTGGTGCGGATATTGCCGTTCTCCACCGGGTTGCCGTTGTAGTCGTACAGCTGCACGTCCACCGTCTGCACCACAGACCGCGTCGCGCCGCTGATGTCCACCGTCAGCTTGGCGCAGCTGATGTTCAGCAGGTCGTCCCGCTGCGCCCGCAGGGTGAGCACCTCCGGATCCAGCACCGTCTCGCCGGTGAAGTAGCCCTCGGCGACCTCGCCGACGATCTCGCACTCCACAGGTATCTCCTTGGTGTACAGCTCGCCCACCGTCACGGTGATCTGGCTCAGGCTCGCCTTCTCCACGCTGACATTGGTGCGAACCACGCCGTCGGGGAAGCTGACCGTGTAATCCAGCTGGTGTACGCCCACGGAGTCAATGCTGGACGTGCTGGCGATGATCCGGACATTGTTTCTGTCCATCTTCACCAGCTCCCGCTTCGGGCCCCGTATCTTCAAGTCGATGGTCGTATCATACCCCGACAGCAGCATCAGATTCTTTTCCGCCAGCGTCGTGTTCTCCCCGGAAAACTCCACCTGAATATCCCGTATGGTTCGGGTGCTCTCCGGTGCCCTGTCCACATCCACATAGACCCACAGCGCGATGGCGACCAAAATCGAGACGATGATCCGCGCCGCCACGCTGCGGTTCAACCGGGGATCCTGCTCCCCCTTCTTGGGGGTGCCGTCATTAAAGGTTCGTTTCGACATCGTCGCCCTCCCCCTTTCTCTTGAAGGTCAGCCGTTCCGCCAGCGTCCGGCGGGGCTTCTCCTCCGCCTCGTCTTCCTGGGGCATCAGCTCGTTCCGCAGCAGCTTGCTGAGCGTCTCCGGCTTCAAATGCCGCTTCAGCATCCCGCCGATCGCCACGGAGATGGAGCCTGTCTCCTCCGAGACGATGACCACCACCGCGTCGGAGTTCTCGCTCATGCCGATCCCCGCCCGGTGGCGCATACCCAAATCACGGCTTAGGTTCACGTTTTTGCTCAAGGGCAGCATACAGCCCGCGCCCAGTATCCGCCCGTGGCGGATGATCACCGCGCCGTCGTGCATGGGAGCCTTCACGAAGAAAATATTCTTCAGCAGCTCGGAGGAAACGGCGGCGTCCAGCGTCGTACCGCTCCGCACCATGTCGTCCAGATGGATGTCCCGCTCGAACACGATCAAAACGCCTGTCTTGCTCTGTGACATTTCGCTGCACGCGATGACCGTCTGGTCGATGGCGGTCTCCAGCTCCGACTGCTGCTTGGGGTCGTTGAACACCCGCAGCAGCTTGATGTTGCGGCTGCCCACCTTCTCCAATATCTGCCGTATCTCCGGCTGGAACAGAATGATGATCGCAAGGATACCCACTTGCACCAGATTCTTCATAATATACGCGATGGTGTTCAACTGCAAGATGTCCACCATCCACAACACCAGCAGGAACGCCACCACGCCCTTGAGGATATTCTCCGCACGGGTACTCTTTACCATACGCAGCAGGTTGTAGACGAGGAACGCAATGATCACGATGTCCAGCACGTCTGATACGCGTATCAGCAATAAGTAATTCCCAATACTTTCCAAAAACGCCAGTACCTTTTCCATGTTGTCACCCTTTCCGTTTTGGGCACATAATTCGCATAATCATAGATACTAACATTATATAAAAAATATTGGGAAAATGCAACAAAAAATTATGTGAACAATTTTGCAGTTTAACGAAGGATTTGGCGCATGATTCGAACAAATTCGTCCACCTGCGCCTCCGTGTTGAAGGCGGAAAAGCTGCATCGCACCGTGCCGGTGTCCACCGTTCCCGCCGTCCGATGTGCCAGCGGCGCACAGTGCAGTCCCGCACGCACGGCAACGCCCCGCTCCGCCAGCGATTCCCCCAGCTCCTCGCAGTCCCTCCCGTCCACGCGGAAGCTGAGCACGCCGGTCTGCACCGCGTCCTCCGGCGCGAAAAACACCTCCACACCGTGCAGCCGCCGCAGCCGCTCGGCGCACCGCCGCGCCAGCTGCCGCTCGTGACCGCCGATAACCGCCGCGCCCCGGCTTTTTACGAAGCGCAGCCCCTCCGCCAGCCCCGCGATCCCCGGCATATTGTGCGTGCCCGGCTCCAGCCGGTCAGGCAGCTCCCGCGGCATCTCCTGCAAAAGCGACTGTGACCCGGTGCCTCCCCGCAGCAGCGGTGCCGGCTCCGTGCCGCACAGCAGCAGCCCCGTGCCCTGCGGGCCGTACAGCCCCTTGTGCCCCGGCATGGCAGCAAACGCCGCGCCCAGCGCGGTCATATCCACCGGCACCATCCCGGCGGACTGTGAGGCGTCCAGCACAAAGGGCACGCCCCGCTCCCGGCACAGCTCCGCGATGCGCTCCACCGGCAGGCGGTAGCCGAACACGTTGGACACATGGGTGCATATCACCGCATCGGCGGGCGTTTCCAGTGCGGCGGCGAACTGCCTCACCATCTCCTCCGGAGCGAACAGCGGCGCGTCCGCCACGACGATCTCCACGTCCTCGATGGCGTGGAGCGGCCGGGTGACGGCGTTGTGCTCATACCCGGAGATCACCACGCGGCTCCCCGGCTTCACCAGCGTCCCGATGGCGATATTCAGCCCGTGGGTGGCGCAGGACGTGAACACCACCCGCTCCGGGTCGTCCACGCCGAACAGCTCCGCCGCCAGACTGCGGCAGGCGAGATCCGTCTCCTCCGCCGCCCGTGTGGCGGGATAGCTGCCCCGCCCCGGCGAGGACAGCGTTCCCACCGCCCGGTACATGGCGCGCGCCACCGCCTCCGGCTTTTGCAGCGTGGTCGCTCCCGCGTCAAAATAGATCATACTTCCACCTCTTCATAGCCGTCGTCACGACGGCGAAAAACCTGTGTGGGCACGAAGCCCGCCTCCCACAGCAGCCGCAGAGCCGCCTCCATACGCGGTCTTCCCCGCAGCCGCAGTACATAGCCGCAGCCCTTCCCCGTCAGCCCCATGGGCGCGCGGGCTACTGCCACCCGCAGCCCCCGCCGCTCCAGCACCTGTGCCATGCGCTGTGCATGGGTGACGGAACGTGCGGTAATGAGATATTCCTCCATTGTGGCACCTCCTTTGTACTCACCCCATGGTATGCCCTCGGTGCCCCGGACGTGAAAACACCCCGGAGCCAGATCCTCCGGGGTGTCCCTCGCTATATCTCTATCCTTGGGCCGGGGCGGTATTCCTCCGCCGTCACCGTCAGGGAAACGCTCCCCGCCGTTGCCTCCGTCAGCCACGCCTGCATGGCGTCCACCTGCTCTGCCGGCAGGGAGACGCCCAGCCGTATGTCCGCGCCGTAATCGGCGTTGTCCACTGTGCCGCACAGGGACGTCACCTGCCCCTTCACCCGCTCAAGCAGCGCATAGGGGCACGGAATGTCCACCGTCGCCCACCGCCCCATCTCCGCCACGCCGGCCGCCGCCAGCGCGTCGCGGGCACTTTTGGAGTACGCTCTCGTCAGCCCTCCCGCACCCAGCAGGATGCCGCCGAAATACCGCGTCACCACGCATACCACGTTGGTCACGTTCTCCCGCCGGAACACGTTGAGCATGGGCTGCCCCGCCGTGCCCTGCGGCTCGCCGTCGTCACCGTAGCGCAGTGTATCGCTGCCGATAAGATAGCACCAGCAGTTGTGCCGCGCATCGTAGTATTTTTTCTTCATCTGGACGATGAACTCCCGCGCCTGCTCCTCGCTGTCCACCGGCAGCAGGTGCCCGATGAACCGGGAACGCTTCTCGGTGAACTCCGTCTCTGCCGCGCCGAAGGGTACGCGGAAATCGCTCATTCCCACTCCTCCTTCGGCTCCGTCCAGCCCTCGATGTAGTCCTTCAGCTGCCCGATCACGCGGGGCGTACACACCGCCACCACGTCCACCGTCTCGCCGTACTCCACGGACTCCACCTTCGCCTCCCGGTACAGGCTGTCCAACGCCCCCGCCTTGTCATAGGGCAGGTGCAGCGTCACGCGCTTTGTGCCCTTGTCCAGCTTTCCGTCGATGGCGGACAGCAGCGCATCCAGCCCCTCGCCGGTCTTGGCGGACACATACACCGCGTCGTCCTCCTTCTCCCGTCCGGAGGCAAACGCCAAGTCGCACTTGTTGTATACCCGGATGCAGGGTATGGCGTCCGCGCCCAATTCCTTGATCAGCGCGTCCACGATCCGTGCCTGCTCCTGCCACTCCGGGTTGCTCAAGTCGATAACGTGCAGCATCAGGTCGGCGTATTCCAGCTCCTCCAGCGTCGCCTTGAATGCCTCCACCAGCTGATGGGGCAGCTTGCGGATAAAGCCCACCGTGTCGGAGATGACCACGTCCAGCGTGTCGCTGACGGTCAGCAGCCGCGTGGTGGTGTCCAGCGTGTCAAAAAGCCGGTTGTTGGCGGGGATCCCCGCGCCGGTAATGGCGTTGAGCAGCGTGGATTTCCCCGCGTTGGTATAGCCCACGATCGCCACCACCGGTATCTCGTTTTTCTGCCGCCTCTGCCGCTGGGTGGCGCGGACGCGCCGCACCTCCTCCAGCTCCTCCTTCAGCTTGTCGATCTTCCGCCGGATGTGCCGCCGGTCTGTCTCCAGCTGCGTCTCGCCGGGACCCTTTGTGCCGATGGGCGAGCCGCCGGTGCCGCCCTGCCGCTCCAAGTGCGACCACATACCAATCAGCCGCGGCAGCAGATACTGGTACTGCGCCAGCTCCACCTGCAAGCAGCCCTCCTTCGTCCTCGCCCGCTGGGCGAAGATGTCCAGGATCAGTCCGCTGCGATCCAGCACCTGCACGCCGCACAGCTCCGTCAGCACCCGTATCTGGGAGGGCGACAGGTCGTTGTCGAAGATCACCATGGTGGCGTCGCTGTTTTCCACCATGCGCTTGACCTCCTCCACCTTGCCCTCGCCGATGAAGCTGTGGGGGTCGGGCTTCTCCCGGTTCTGCAATATCGTCCCCACGGACTCCGCGCCCGCCGTCTCCACCAGCGCGCTCAGCTCCGCAAGGCTCTCCTCGTCCGCGCTGTCCGCGCCCAGTACCGGGGAGCGCAGCCCCACCAGCACCGCGTAGTCCCGCACGCCGTTCTTATTTTCTTCAATGGTTTTTCGTTCCATAGACAGCCCTCTCGGTCATGTTTTTCCCCATTATAAACGCTTCCGCCCCAAAAGTAAAACAAAAAAACGAAGCCCGCACCCAACGGTGCAGGCTTCGCACGTGATGTGTCCTTACTTGTCCAGACCGAAACGCTTGTTGAACTTGGCAACGCGTCCGCCGGTATCCACCAGCTTCTGCTTGCCGGTGAAGAAGGGGTGACACTTAGAGCAGACTTCCACGCGAATATCCTTCTTCGTAGAACCTGTCTCAATCACATTACCGCAGGCGCATTTAATAGTAGTCTGCTGATAATTGGGATGGATTCCTTCCTTCATTGCTCTTGTTCACCCCTTTCTGGTTCACTCGTCGCCGCGGCGTTGCCGCAAACGCAACTGTGATAATAGCACACTCTTCCCGCGATTGCAAGCATTTTTCGCTATTTTTACAAAGAAATTTCCTCACCGCAGGCAAAGAAGTACAGTATCCTCTCGGTCACCGGTCTTTCCAGTATGCGGGACAACGCCCCGGCGTAGGCATCCAGCTGCGCCCGATAGACCTCCGCCCGCTGCTGCACCTCCGCCGTCTGCACCCGGTCGGTCTTGAAATCCACCACCGCCAGACCGCTCTCCGTCTCGAATACGCAGTCCGCTACGCCCTGCAGGAGCATCTCCTCTCCCGCCGCGTCGCCGTCGTAGATCCCCGCGTCCGTCAGCAGCGCGAAGCGATACTCTCGCCACAGCCGCGGTGCATTTCGTATCCTCTCCGCCAGCGGCGACGCCAAAAACCGCACCAGTGCCGGCACATCCAGTGCCGCCGCCTGCTCTGGCGTCAACAGCCTCCGCCGCCGCAGACCGTCGATGACCTCCGCCACCGCCCACGGCTCCGCCGCCGTGTCCAGCGGCAGAAACTGCATTACAAGGTGCATGGCGGTGCCCCGCTCCGCACCCGTCAGCCCTCGCTTTTCCTGCAAGAACCGCGGACGTTCCGGTGCACTCTCCCTCCGGCGGGGCAGCGTCCCTTCAGCGATCTCCTCGTCGATGGCGCGTCCCTTCAGCTGGGTGGCAGTCACCTTGGAGGGCGTCACCGTGGCGGCTCTGTGTCCGTACACGAACCCCAGCGACGCCGTGTCCGGCGTCGTGTCGGGAGATTCCCCCGCGTCCTCCTCCGCCGGAGACGCCGCCTCCTCCGTCTCCTCCCCGCCGATGCGGTGCAGGTGCACCGTCACTCCGGCGGGGGCTTCCGTCAGCCCCGAGGGGCGCACACCGGCGAAGCCGTGCAGCTCCGACGCCTGAAACGTATTCAACAGCGTCAGCAGCAGCCAGTCGCCGGGGCAGTTGGCACCGGACACCGCCTCCGGCGGCACCGGCAGCTCCGTCAACGCCGCCAGCTCCCGCAGGTGCTTCTCCGGATTCTTCCGGGAGCACACCATGATCAGCTTCTCCTGTGCGCGGGTCATGGCGACGTACAGGATCCGCAGCTCCTCCGCCTTCGCCTCCCGCTCCAGCGTCAGTGCCAGGGCGGACTTGGACACGGTGTCGTACCGAATCCGCCGCTCTGTCTCCACCCGCTCCGCGCCTACGCCCAGCTGCGGGTGCACCAGCACCGGACGATCCAGATCCTGCCGGTTGAAGCTGCGGTTCAGATCCGCCAGCACCACCACCGGGAACTCCAATCCCTTGGATTTATGCACGCTCATAATCCGCACGCCGCCCGACGCTCTGGCGGCGGTGATGGCGGGTGCGTCGCCGTTTTCCAGCAGCCGCCGCAGATGGCTCACGCAGTCGAAAAGCCCCGTCCTGCCGCTCTGCACCAGCCGCCGCACATAGTCGTACAACGCCGTCAGCCGCGCCTGCCGCTGTGCGCCGTCCGCCATGGCACCGAAGATCGCCTCCACCCGGCACCGGTCATAGCAGTACCACAGCAGCTTGTCCGCCGCCATCTCCCGGCTGGCGTGCCGCAGCTCCCGCAGCAGCGACAGAAACGCCTGCACGTCCTCGCCTTCGTCCCGGCACAACGCCTCGTAGTAATCCCCCTCCGGCTGCAACGCCCGTATCTCCGCCAGACGGTCGGCACTCATGCCCACCAGCGGCGAGCGCAGCACCGCGATGAGCGGCACGTCCTGCCGCGGGTTGTCCACGATCTCCAGCAGCGACAGCACCACCGCGATCTCCATGGCGGAGAAAAAGTCCTCGCTCTCCCCGCCGTCGCAGGGGATGCCCTCCCGCTCCAGCGCGGCGGTGAACACCGCCAGACGCGCGCTGGGCGAGCGCATAAGGATCACGATGTCCTCCGGCTCCACGGGACGCAGTCCCCCGTCCCCGCCCCGGACGGGGAATCCCCCGTCCAACAGCTGCCGGATCCGCCGCGCCGTGAAACGCGCCTCCGCCTCGGCTCTGTCGAACCGCTGCTCCGGCGTGTCCTCCACGCTGAGATAGTGGAACTCCGTCTCCCGCTCCGGCGCATCGGGATAGTACGCCGCGCCGAAGTGGAGATACTGCTCCTCCGTGTAGTCCAGCTCCCCCATTTCCCGGGACATAATGGCGGCGAACACGAAGTTCGCAGCGTCCAATATCTCCCGCCGTGAGCGGAAATTCCGGCTGAGCACCCGCCGCCGCGGCTGTCCCGGCGCGGCATCCTCCGCGTCGAGATAGGTACGGTACTTCTCCAGAAATATCCCCGGCTCTGCCAGCCGGAACCGGTAAATGCTCTGCTTCACGTCGCCCACGGCGAAGATGTTCTCCCCCTGCCGCGAAACGGCGTGGAAAATGCAGTTCTGCACCTCGTTGGTGTCCTGATACTCGTCCACCATGATCTCCCGGTAGCGGTGGGACACTTGCTCGCCCAGCTCCGTGGGCGTGCCGTCCTCCCCCGCCAGCAGGCGCACGGCATAGTGCTCCTGGTCGGAGAAATCCATGGCGTTGCGCCGTACCTTCTCCGCTTGGAACCGCCGGTCAAAGTCCACCGTCAGTTCCAGCAACGCCTCCATAGCCGGGGCGATCGCCCGCAGGTCGTCCAGCAATTCGCTCTCCGCCGTCTGGTAGGGCGCGGACAGCTTCTTCACCGCCGCCTTGCACTTGTCCCAAACCGCCTTGGCGGCGGCCTTGCTGTCGCCGTTCTCCTCGCCCCGTACCGCGCCCAGCTTCCGGAACGTCACGTCCACGCGGGACATTTCATCCCAACCCTTTTGCGCCGCCGTTTCGTATTCCCGCAGCTGCGCCGCCGCCTCCAAAAACCGATCCGCGTAGGCGTCGAACACCGGCTGACAGCCCTCCATATCTCTGGCGGCGCGCTCCAACCGCCCCGCCCAGTACAGGGCGCGGCGCACGGTGTCGTCCATGATGGTTCTGCCGTATACGCTGTCCGCCAGCCGCTGGGGCAGCTCCCGCCAGCCCTCCGCCGCCTGCGCCAGCCACTTCTCCGGGTACGGATGGCTCTGCAATTTGGCGTGTACCTCCGGCACCAGCAACGCCAGCCCCCTGTCGTCCCGTCCGAAGCCCAGCGTCTCCGCCAGCAGCCTGCATCCCTCGTCCCCCTGCTCGATCCGCTGGTAGAAGTGCTCCAACGCCTGCTCCAACGCCCGCTCCTTCAGCAGCGTGCACTCGGACTCGTCCAATATCCGGAAATCCGGCGTAAGGCTCCGCCCGTCCACCGGCTCCAGCAGGTGCACGTGCTCCCGCAGCAGCGACGCGCAGAAGCCGTCCACCGTCTTGATGTCCGCCTGATACACCCGGAACATCTGCTGTCGCAGATGACCGTTTTCCGGCTCTGCCGCCACTCTCCGCGCCAGCTCCGCCGCCAGCTTGCTCCGCAGCTCCGCGGCAGCTGCGCGGGTGAAGGTAATAATGAGGAAATCGTCAATGTGGCAGTGCTCCTCCCGCAAATAGGCGAACACTCGCTCCACCAGCACCTTCGTCTTACCCGACCCGGCGGCGGCGGACACCAGCAGGCTGCCGCCGCGATCCTCCACCGCGCCCAGCTGTTGGGGCGTCAGCTGAATGTCACCCACGGTCCTCCACCTCCTTGTCTACCAAAGTCCAGAACTCCTCCGCCGTCGTCTTTTGCAGATATTTCGGCTTGTCCCGCTTCTCGTCGAACCAGCACGCCGAGGCAAAGGGGCACCAGTCGCACACGCTCTCCTGGGGTCCCCGGCGGCAGGGATCGGCGTCGATGTTGCCGCTGCCCAGCTCCTGCGCCACCCGGCGCAGCAAGCTGTCCACGTACCGCCCCATCTTCCCCATCTGCGCCGTGTCCGCCAGCACGCCGGCGGCAAGACCGCTGACCGTGCCGTCCTTCCGCACCGCCACCGGCAGATAGCAGGGCGACTCCAACGCGCTGTGCTCCATGGCGGTCAGCACCTCCGGGTCGGAGAGCACCATGCCCGTCCGCCGCAGCTCGTTTTGCAGCAGCGTGTGCAGCTTCTCCGGCGAGATGGCTCTGTCCGCTTTCTTTATCACGTCCCGCGCCGGCAGATACAGCACGCCCGCCGGCTCCACCTCCGCGCCGAAATACGCGCCGCCGTACCGCCGCAAAGCAAACAAATACAGCAGCATCTGTATCCCCAGACCGTACCGCACATCCGCCAGATCAAAGGCTTTTTTGCCGGTTTTGTAGTCCACCACCCGCAGATACAGCTTCCCGTTCTTCAGCCAGCCGTCCACGCGATCCACCTTGCCGGTGACGGACAGCGTGGTGTCCCCCGCCGTCACGGTGATGGCGGGCAGCGCACCCGCCCGGCCGCCGAAGCCCAGCTCAAAGGCAAGGGGGCGGAAATCCGAGTTGTCCAACTCATCCAGCACGTTTTCCACGATGGCAAGAGCCGTCTCCCGCAGCCGGGAGAACAGATAGCGGAACCGCGCCGACTTCTCGCCGTAGCCGTCGATGACCGTAGCGGCGTACTCCTCGGTGTACCTCCGCACCATGGCGGACAGCTCCCGCCGCGGCGGACGCTGCCCCAGCTGCTCCACGTCTCTGAGGATATTTTCCAGCAGATAGTGGATAAATGTGCCCACCTCCGGAGCCTGAAAATCCGCCCGCGTCCGCTCCTTGGCGCGCAGACCGTACTCCATAAAGTACCCGAAGTGGCAGCTTTTCACCCTGTCCAGCCGGGAGGCGGACATGGCGATGGTGCTGCCATAGAGGCTGCGTACCGCCTGGGGCGACAGCCGCCCGCGCCCCATGGCGGCGGCAGCCGCCATCCGTTGCAGCACAAGGCTTTCACCGTTTTCCTCAAAATACCGCCACAGCGCGCCGTGGGGCTTCTGTCCCGCCAGTGCCAGTGCCGGTGCGGGCAGCTCACGCCGGTACGCGCCGTCCTCCCGCTGCACCGCCGCCTGCGGAAACAGCTTCCGGACGCGCTCCACCACGAAGGACGGCAGCAGCTTCGCGCCCGCCTCGTCACCGGCGCACCACGAGATGGTCAGCGACTCCGTCGCCTGCACCAGCGCGGCGTAGATATTTTGCAGCTCGTTGCTCAGCGGGTCGAAGGTGGCGTCCGAGAGCAATATCCCCTGCTGCTGCAGCAGCTCACGCTCCTGCTCGTCCAATATGCCGCTGCTTTTTTCCACCGTGGGCAGCACGTGGTCGTTGGCACCCAGCAGGAAGAGATGCTTCACCGTATGACGGTCATTCCGTGTCAAGGGATTTACCTTTACCTCGTCCAGCGCAGCAGGGATCGTCGCCACTGCGTACTGGCTCAAGGTCAGCCGGAGCAGATGGGCAAACTCCTCGCCGTCCACCTCCGTGTCGCCCAGCAGCTCCACGAACTGATCCAGCACGTCGCAGAAAATATGCCAGATCTGGGCGTACTCCTCCGCCGCCTGCATCTGTCCGTGGGTTCGCAGGGCGTCCTGCCGCTGGCGCAGCAGCTCCGGCGTGCCTGCGTCCTCCGCAAACCTGTAAAGCACTTCCGCCTTACCCCGCACGGTTTTGCTTGCTTTCATGCCATCGTTGAGGGACAAAAACAGGGCGCGGACCTTCCGGCGCAGCCGGTTGATCTCCGCCAGCTGCCCCCGGCGATAGGCGGTCATCTCCCCGCTGTATCCGTCCGGGTCTGCCGTCCAATCGGTATCGCGGAGCCACATATTCCCGCGAATTTCCCACCGAATCACGTAATTTTCCAACAAATCGCACTCGTCCGCCGTCAGCTGGGTCATGCCGGTCTTGAGGCAGCGGAACACGTCCTCATACTCAAAACCGCCCGTTACGGCGTCCACAGCGGAGAGAAGAAGCGTCAGAACAGGCTGCTCCAAAATGTCGCTGCGGCGGCTGATGTAGGCGGGGATCTCGTCGCGGCGGAACACCGCCTCCAGCAGCGGGCCGTAAACCTCCATGCTGCGGGTCGCCACCGCCATATCACGCCAGCGAACGCCGTTTTGCGCCAGCTTTCGCAGCTGGGCGGAGACGTATTCCACCTCGGAATAGGCGGTATTCGCTTGGTACAAAGCGATGGGCGGCGCGTCCCCCTGCCACGTTTCGTCCGCGCCGAGGAAGTATTTCTCAAGGTGTGAAAACGCTGTGCCGCAATCGCTGACAAGGTTATTCACTTCACACTTACAGCCGCACTCCTTCGCCAGCTTTCGCAGGCGGTGGCACTGGCGGACGCCGTTGCTGAACAGCTGGGGGTCGCTGTCGTCGCCCAGAAGGGTGACAGTGACGCTGTGCGCCTGCTTCAAGGCGGCGGTGAGTATGTCCTCCTCCGTGCGGTTGAAATAGGAGAATCCGTCAATATACAAATCTTTTCCCACTAAATATCCGGAATCCGGCAGAGAATCGCATAATTTCTGTACTTTTGAGCGGGTGTCAAAATCGCCGCTGTGCAGGCGCGCATCATAGGCGGAGAACAGCAGCGCGGTGGAGCGCAGCTTGTCTCCGGCGGCACCCGGAATGTCCCGAACCTGTTGCAGCAGAAGGGCTGGCGGGATTCGATAGGCGTAAAGCTCGTCCGCCAGAGCCACCAGCTCCCGGAGGAAGGCGGGACGCTGGGAGGGGCGGGCAAACACCGTCAAAAACGACGAAACATCCTGCAAGGCGCGGCGCATTGTCAGTATTTTCCCACCATTATCTAACGTAATATCGGCGATTCCGCCAGTTTGTGACAAAACACGGGTGGCGAGGCTCTGGAAGCTGAGCACCTCCGCGTCGCGGCTGGCGGTATCCCCCAGTGCGCGGCAGAGATCCAGCTCCGCCTCGTGGGTGGCGTGCTCGGGAACGAGGAGCACCTGCGGACGCTGAAAGCGTTGTGCCGCAACGGTTTCCAGCACCTTACGGCTCTTGCCTGCACCGGCGCGGCCCGTGATAATATGCAGTTCCACAGCGTCACCTCCTGTGATTCTTCTTATCCCTCAGTATAGCGTATCGCGGCGGATTTTGGAAGTGGGATACGGAAAAAACTGCGATTTTGTATATGTACCTTGCGCCGTGTCCAGTAGAACATTGTATTGTACAAGGGGTTGATGTTCAAGTTGTACTAAGGGTATTTTTCGCTTCATTTCCCGACTCCCCCGCAGCGGAGTCAATAATGCCGTTATTTTCGTGCCGCGAAGCGGCACAAAAATAGTCTCTTCGCTCCACGCACGCCTTGCATAGCAAGGCTTAGCGCGGCATTTGATCCGATT
>OMCS01000133.1_pt1 | contig 40777 bp, 33 predicted proteins | sample 1674241 | NCBI WGS metagenome assembly OMCS01 (sample SAMEA103958153, study PRJEB25191) | human gut metagenome
ACATCAATCGCTATCGTGCTATCATCAAGGCCCTCGGTCTTCGTAAGTAATCAGCTTAGGCAGACACATTGCTTAACAGAACAGAATCCCATCGTTCGCAAGAGCGATGGGATTTTTCTTGCATACTCAAGTCTTGAGTAAATAAAAAAAAGAATATGATTCATTTCTTAGAACAGCACTTTGTAGAACTTGTAACCATAACCAGCATCATCTATCTGACGCTGGCAACCATCCTGTTGCTCTACCAGACACCTGATACGGCCGTTTACAAAACTTTCCGCAGATCTAAAAGACTGATGGCAGGCGGAATGATGCTCATCAGCCTGAATATATGGATCTGGATAGCTTCATTTACCGGAAGCTGGACGGAATATAACAACTGGGTTCCCTGTTTCGACATCATCCTCTTCTATCTGATGGGCATCTGCTTCAGCTTCTCGCTCAGCAGTCTGCTCGACCCTCATTATATCTCCCGGAAGCGCTGCAGGACGATAGCCGTAAAGTTCACAATGACGGCTTTCTTCGCCCTTATCGCCATGACAGATGCGCTGAAGGACTATCAGATACCCCTGCTGCTTATCGCCCTGATAGGACTGCTAGAGATGCTCATAGGGCATATCTACTACTTCAACAAGTGCTATCTGAGAAGCAACGCCCTCTTCGAAAACTACTTCTCGAACGAGAAGAGCCATTTCATCAGATGGCTCAAGGTGAGCCACTGGCTCTTCTACGGCATGCTGATACTGGGCGTGATATCCATCCGTACGGGTGCCCTGTTCAACTGGCTGGTGCAATTCTATGTGGTGGGCATGAACCTCTATATTCTGGTAAACATCATCAACTATGCCTCAGAATACGAGACGCTGATGAAGGCAGACAGCGATAAGACGGAAGAAGAAAAGAGCGGAGAAGCCAGTCCGAAGAAAGCCTACATCGAAACGCTGCGCCCTAGAGTAACGGAATGGATTCAGGAGAAATCGTATCTGAAGGACCAGTTCACGATAGATGATCTTGCCACCAGGCTGTATACCAACAAGACCTACCTCTCCTCCTTCATCAAGGAAGAATTCGGCATGAACTTCAGCAGTTGGATAGCGAGTTTGCGCCTGGAAGAAGCCAAGAAAATGATGAGCGAGCATCCTGATGCCAAGCTGAAGGATATCGCCTACAACGTAGGTTTCTCCTCGCTACCCTACTTTTCGAGCGTCTTTGCCAAATCAGAAGGCGTCACGCCATCTGCCTGGATGAAAGAACGCAGCAGGAATAAAGAAAGATAAGAAACAGAAAACGGGCTGGGAGCAAAAAAGCTCCTAGCCCGTTTTTGTATACTTACTAAAATTAAATTACCTGAGTATCTCCTTCAGCGGTTTCATCACGAATTCACGCTCCTCCATCAACGGATGAGGAACCTTGAAATCGGGCTCATCTATCACCAAGTCATCTATCATCAGGATATCAATGTCGATGATGCGGTCCTGGTATTCGCCATCCACCGACTTCATAGTGCGCCCCATTTCGCGCTCTATGCGCTGCGTAGCCTCCAGCACCTGGCGCGGAGCCATCGTGGTGAGAACCAGCACACAGGCATTGATATAGTCGTTGGGAGATGAATAGCCCCAAGGTTTGGTTTCGTAAAGAGCAGACTGGCGCTCTACCACACCAATCTGCTCTCCTATCTTTTCTATTACCTCGCGAATGTTGCGCTTTCGGTTGCCCAAATTCGTACCGAGACTTAAATATACCTGATACATACTTATTCACACTTTTATAAAATTGTGGATAACTAAGCTAAAACCCAGAATATCAACAACTTCTATGTGTATAAAAATTGTTTATACCGCTGTTTAATCTGGAAGCATCAACAAAGAATCACCATAGCAGCCAAACATATAGCCATTCTTCACAGCCATCTTGTATGCCTCGTAAACCAGGTCGTAACCGCCAAAGGCCGCTGTACTCATCATCAGGGTTGACTCCGGATGATAGAAATTGGCTACAGCACAGTCAGCAAGACCGAAATCGTATGGAGGGAAGATGAACTTGTTGGTCCATCCATCGAAAGCCTTCATCATACCATCGGTGCCTACAGCCGTTTCTGTTGCCTTCATCACACTGGTACCGATAGCGCAGACGCGATGGCCGGCAAGCTTGGTCTTGTTAACCAGATCGCATGCCTCCTGGCTAATCATCATCTGCTCAGAATCCATCTTGTGCTTGGTAAGGTCCTCTACCTCAATATCGTGGAAGTTGCCCAGACCGCAGTGCAGGGTGATATAAGCCTCGTTGATACCGTTGATTTCCATACGCTTCATCAGCTCGCGTGAGAAGTGAAGACCGGTAGCAGGAGCAGTAACAGCGCCCTCTACCTCAGCGAAAACACACTGGAAATCGTCCATATCATCCTCTGTAGCGTGATGATCCTCACGTGCATCGATAACGTAGCGAGGAAGCGGAGCCTCGCCCAGAGCGAAGAGCGAACGCTTGAAGACATCATGATTGCCATCCTCATCATAGAGGAAACGGAGGGTACGGCCACGGCTGGTGGTATTGTCGATAACCTCGGCAACCATCTCGTTGACATCATCGAAGAAAAGCTTGTTGCCGATACGGATCTTGCGGGCAGGCTCTACCAATACGTCCCAAAGGCGCATCTCAGGATTGAGCTCACGGAGCAGGAACACCTCTATCTTGGCATCGGTCTTCTCCTTGGTACCATAAAGACGGGCTGGGAAAACCTTGGTATTGTTGAAGATGAAGGTATCGCCCTCTTCGAAGTAATTCACGATATCCTTGAACTGCAGGAATACTGGATTGCCATCGGCATCAACCATATCCTTGCCGTTTTCATCTTTCTTGTACATCTCGATGGTTTCTGACTTTTTGTGGAGAACCATGAGTCGGGACTCGTCGCGGCGAGTAATCTCGAATGTACGTTCACCACTAGCCGTTTTTACCACGTGCTTTGCCTTATGTGGATAAAGTGCCACCTGATCTTTTGGCAACTTAAAGTTAAATTGTGATAGCTTCATGTTATATTTTTTATTACTTGGATGGCTGAAGGCTGTCTTCGAGAGGCTGCTCATCAAGCCATTCCTGGAAATGTTCAAAACTGATGCAGTTTTCTACTGCGAAACTTCCTGCCTTGGTACGGCGGAGGGCGGTAAGGTAGGCGCCACTATCGAGAGCCCTGCCGATATCACGGGCGAGGGAGCGGATGTAAGTACCTTTGCCGCAAACCACGCGGATGCTGGCGGTCTTCTCCTCATCGTTATAATCGGTAAGTTCTATCTCGTCTACACGCACGGTCTTCGGCTTGAGCTGAACCTCTTCGCCTGCTCGGCGCAAAGCATAAGAGCGGTCGCCATTCACCTTTACGGCGCTGTAGGTAGGCGGAACCTGCTGAATCTCGCCCACAAACTGCTTGAGCGTTTCCTCCACCAGCTGACGGGTGATATGCTCCGTAGGATAGGTGTGATTCACGCTGTGTTCCTTATCGTAGCTGGCGGTAGTAGCACCGAGCTGCAGGGTAGCTGTATACTCCTTAGTATGGGTCTGCAGCTGTTCTATCTGCTTGGTACATTTACCGGTGCAGAGCACCAGCACGCCAGTGGCAAGGGGATCGAGCGTACCGGCATGTCCTATCTTCACCTTAAAACCGAGCTTCTTGCTGAGCAGATAGCGAACATGTGCCAGGGCTCCGAAACTCGACATGCGATAAGGCTTGTCGATGGCAATAATTTCTCCTTTTCTGAAATCCATATTTTAAACTAATGAACAGATGATGGTTACAGCACCTGCAATGGCACAATAGATACCAAAGTATACCAGTTTACCCTTCTTCACAATGTTAATCATCCATTTACAAGCCAGACAACCTGAAATGAATGCAGCCACAAAGCCTATAATCATAGGGAATGCGTCGATGCCTCCAAGTGTCTCTTCGCCCTTCAGACCCTTCAGAAGGTCGAGCAATGCCTCGCCCAAGATTGGAGGAATCACCATAAGGAACGAGAATTGAGCCATCTTCTCCTTCTTGTCACCGAGCAAAAGGCCGGTGGCGATGGTAGTACCAGAACGGGAAAGGCCTGGCAATACGGCAAGTGCCTGTCCGAGACCGATGATAAAGGCATGCAACGGACTGATATTCTCCTTCTGACGAGGCTTGGCGAAGTAAGAGAAAGTAAGGAGTACAGCTGTTACGAGGAGCATACAGCCCACGATAAGCAAGCCTGAACCGAAAACCTCTTCTACCTTATCCTTGAAGAATACGCCTACGATACCCACAGGAATCATAGAGATGACGATATTGAGGGCATACTTTGTTTCCTCATTCATCTGGAACTTGAAGAGTCCCTTCAAAATCCAATCAATTTCTTTCCACAGAATGACCAGTGTACTCAACACGGTTGCTACATGAACCATGATGGTAAAAGTAAGGTTATCCTCTCCGTTAATGCCAAAAAGATAAGCACCGATAGCCAAATGACCGCTACTGCTTACAGGCAAATACTCTGTGAGACCCTGAACGAGTCCCAACACTAATGCTTCAAACCAATTCATCGAATGAAATAAATGTTATGTGCTGATTTTTATTTAGGGTTACGCCCTATAAACTATTAACTATAAACTATTAATTGTCTTTCGGTTTATGTATCACCGCATAGATGATTGAAAGGAAACCTATCAATGTTACGGTTGGTGCTACAACGATGCGACGGGTACTGAAAATATCAGTATCGAAGGTATGCTCGTTAGAACCGGCGCCACTCATCAGCAGAAAACCGATGATGATAATCGCCATTCCGATGCCTAACAAGATAAAGTTCATCTTGTCGAATGCTAAATTCTTCTTATCCATTTTTTTTAATGTTGAATGTTGAGTGTTGAATGTTGATAGCAAGATTGCTATAAACTATTAACTTTTAACTATTAACTAAATCTTATAAAGGTCTCCCGCCTTCATCTTCAGGAACTTATTGACTGAGATGCAGGCGCAGAAGGCGGTGATGATGATACCGAAGAGGAAGACGGAGCCGCCGGTGATGGCAAGTTCCTGCCAGCCCAAAACATTCATCAGTTCCGGTTCGTGGAGCGACCATGCATAGAGACAACCGCCCAGAAAACCATCTGCCAGCAGGGCTGAAACAACGCCCACAAGCATTGCCCTGCGCAGGAACGGACGGCGGATAAAGCCCCAGGATGCACCTACCAGCTTCATCGTATGGATGGAGAAACGGCGGGCATAGATGCCCAGACGCACCGTATTGTTAATCAGCGAGAACGAGATGAAGGTGAGCAAGGCTGCTACAATCAGCAATCCGATACTGATCTTTGCCAACGAATTGTTCACCTGTTCTATCAGGTCGTGCTGATAAGTAACCTCGGTAACACGTGGGAATGCCTTCAGTTCCTTAGTAATCCACTTCAATGAATCATTGTTCGCGTAATCAGCCTTCGTCGTAATCTCTATGGAAGGCTGGAAAGGGTTGACACCGGCAAACTCGCTCGGGTTGGTACCCAAATCGCGGGTAGCTTCTTTCAGTGCCTCTTCCTTGGTGATATAAGTCAGCGTATTGACATAAGGTCTTGCATTCAGGCGTTTACACATCTGCAATCCCTCCGGGTTAGTCATATCCTGTTCGAGCATCACCTGTACCACGAGATTCTCCTTCACATAGGAAGAGAGATTACGTCCCATGAGGACAGAGAAGATAACTAATCCCAACAAAATGAGCACCATAGCGGTACTGATACACAAAGTAATGACCTGCAATCCACGATGATTGCTAGGCTTATATTGTTTCTTTCTCATTTTAAAAAACCTTTACTAACTTAAAACCAAAAGGGCACAATGACCCAAATTGTCTGCAAAGATACGCATAAACGAAGAGATTACAAAATAAAATAGCATTTATTTACATTTATTCAATTAATTAATCGAACCACAGGCAAAAGTTAAGTTGAATTGAAAAAGGAAAAGGGCCAACCTCACGGCCAGCCCTTCACATAATAAGTAAAATTCAAATAGGTATGACTTGAATTTACTAAATGAAAATTTACTATTCGGGATGGTAAATCCCTTTATGTACATTCATTACATCTTAGTGATGACACCCTTCTCTGAACTCTCCAGGAACTGGATGATGTTCTGAATCTCCGGTCCATCTGGCACCTGATCTTTGATCTGGTTGATGGCATCGAAGAGGGATGTCTGACCATGGAATACCAAACGGTAGGCATTAGCAATATGCTTGCGAACCTTCTCGGTAAGCTCGGCTGCTTCCATGATGATGGTGTTAGGACCTGCATACTTCACAGGCTTTCCACCGGCAATGATATAAGGAGGAATATCCTTAGAGAAGGTAGTACCTGCCTGAATCATCGCAAGGTCGCCTACTCGGGTCTTGGCGTTCTCTACTACAGATGTTGAGTAGATGACACCGTTACCAATCACGCAGTCGCCCGCAATTTTGGTACCATAACCGAATACGCAACCGTTGCCGATTACGGTATCGTGAGAGATATGGGCACCTTCCATCAGGAAGTTGTTGTTGCCCAGAACGGTCTTGCCGCCCTTATGGGTACCACGGTTGATAACCACGTTCTCACGGATGGTATTGTTATCGCCGATTACTACCTCACTCTCCTCACCTGTAAAGTGGAAGTCCTGTGGGAGGGCAGCGATAACGGCTGCCTGGAACACCTTATTATTATTACCCATGCGAGTACCGTTCATGATGCTCACGAATGGATAGATGGTACAGTTGTCGCCGATGACCACATCGTCCTCAATATAGGCGAATGGATATATCTTGCAGTTGTCTCCAATCTTAGCCTTTGGAGAAACCTCTGCCTTTGGACTTATTATACTAGCCATAACTATAAACTATTAATTATTAACTATAAACTACTTAGCTCCTCCACCCAATGCATAGTAGAGATTTACTACTGCCTGCATCTTGTTGAAGTCATCAGCTACCTTAGAAAGCTGTACGTTGAGGAGTGAAGACTGTGCCTGGATGATTTCAAGGTAAGAGCTGCCTGCAATACCCATCAATTCCTTGGTAGATTCTACATTCTTCTCGAGTACTTCTATTCGCTTCTGCTCTATCTTGCTCTTCTCATCAGAGTAGTTGTAGAGAACAAGCGCATTGCTCACCTCGCTACCAGCCTTCAGCACGGTATTCTGCCAGGTGTTGTAAGCCTGCTCATACTGCATCTTAGCCACCTTCAAACCGGCAATGATACGGCCGTTCTGGAAAATTGGCTGGGTAAGAGAACCTACAGCTGAGAGCAACCACTTACCTGGGTTCACGATACCTGCACCACCTGAATTGGTGAAGGCACCTGTACCGGAAATGGTGATAGATGGATAGAACTTGCTGCGGGCGGTCTCTACACCATAGAAGCACTGGGCAAGATTCATCTCGGCTGCGTGGACATCAGCACGGTTGTTGAGCAACTGGATGCCTACACCGGTTGAGAAATTAGATGGAAGACTCTGGTTATCCAACTTGCCACGGGCGATGCTATGTGCCTGGTCGCCGATGAGCAGACTCAGAGAGTTCTCTGTCTCACGAATCTGGCGCAACAGATCGGTCTTCTGGGTCAACACAGAATAGTAGTTAGACTCAGCTGACTGGATGGCTGGTGTACGGTAACCCAATCTGAGATCGTGCATCTTCTGCATAGTCTCCCAAGTATCCTTGGTCAATCCTTCCATATTGTTAACCAGCTCCACCTGCTTGTCGAGCATCAACAGAGTATAATACATGTTGGCGATGTTGGCGATGAGGTTGGTCTTGACAGATACCTGATAATCCTGCAACTGGAGCAGCGCCATCTGGGCACCACGCTTCTGAGAGAGCAGGTTGCCGAAGAGGTCTACCATCCAGCTGGCTGTAACAGGCATCGTGTAAGTCTTGGTGGCTGCGTTACCATCCCAGGAAGCGATGGTTCCCTGAGGAGTGAAAGACAAGGCAGGCACGAATGCCAACTTGGCACACTTCAGCTGCTCTTCTGCCATCTTCACGTTCAAAGCCGCATTGAGGAGGTTGACATTGTTGTTCAATCCCTTCTCAATGATTGACTGGAGCTGAGGATCGGTAAAGACACTGCGCCAAGGGATATTGGCGAAGGTAGTAGTATCCTTTACAGCCAAAGTATCTGTATCAGAAGCTACATCGCGAACGATACCGCTGGTCTTCACATCCGGACGCTCATACTTTCCGTAGAGAGTCTTGCAGCTGCTCAGGGAGAGCGCTGCGAGACCCAATATGATGATATTTAAATTCTTTTTCATTGTTTCCTTTGAAGTTACATTGCGTTATTACTTCTTCTCGATACCCTTCTTGTGGTGAGCTGCGTTGGCATACTGCTCCAACTCGGCAGCTACCTCCTCGTTCAACTCATCCTCGAACTTCATTGGGGTCAACTTCTCCTGCAACCACTGGAAGACTGCGAAGAGAGCAGGAACCACGAAGATCTGACAGATAGTACCGAGCAACATACCACCTACGGCGGCAGCACCCAGGGTCTGGTTACCATTCTTACCCACACCAGATGCGAACATCAGAGGCAACAGACCGATAACCATCGCCAGAGAGGTCATCAGGATAGGACGGAGACGGGCACCGGCACCCAGGATAGCTGAGTACTTGATAGCCATACCCGTACGACGACGCTCGAGGGCGAACTGTACGATAAGGATGGCGTTCTTAGCCAACAGACCGATCAACATAATCAACGAAATCTGCATGTAGATATCGTTAGAGTGACCGAAGAGGTTGGTGAAGATGAATGCACCTGCCAAACCGAATGGAATAGACAATACTACTGACAGAGGCAAGATGTAACTCTCGTACTGGGCACTCAAGATGAGGTAAACGAATACGATACAGAGTGCGAAAATCAAACCTGTAGAGTTGCTGGACTCAGCCTCAGAACGGGTCAAACCAGAATACTCATAGCCGTAACCCTCTGGCAATGTCTCCTTGGCAACCTCAGCAATCGCCTTCATACCGTCACCGGTAGAGTAACCGCTGTTAGGAGTTACAGATACATCCATAGAGGTAAACAGGTTGAATCGGGTGATGTTTGCTGGACCATAAACCTTCTTCAAGTTCACGAACTCGCTTACAGGAGACATGGTGCCATCAGCACAACGTACATAAATCTTGCTCAGATCGTCTGGACGCATACGACTCTCAGGACCAGCCTGAATCATCACACGGTAGAGCTTACCGTAGGCATTGAAGTTAGATGCATAGAGACCACCGAGGTAACCCTGCATGACAGACAATACTGTTGATGGAGAGATACCTGCCTGCTTGGTCTTGGCAACATCTACATCCACCATATACTGAGGATAGTTAGGGTTGTACTGAGTCTGAGCGGTCTGAATCTCAGGACGCTTGTTCAACTCAGCCAGGAACTTCTTCACATTATCAAAGAACTTATTCAAGTCGCCACCGGTCTTATCCTGCATAGTCATGGTAATACCATTCTGCATAGAGAAACCGGAAATCATAGGTGGAGCGAAGGCAAGAACCTGTGCATCCTTGATGGCAGCTGTCTGCTTGTAGATCATACCCAACACAGAAGTATATTCCATTGGGTTGACAAACAGCGCCTCAATACCGCCACCGGAACAAGCCTCCTTGATACGGTGGAAGAATCCACCCGGACGCTCCTCGAATGGCTTCAGCTTCACGATGATGGTACCCTGGTTAGAACCGGCACCGCCGATAAAGCTATAACCCATGATGGCGTTACGTGTTGCGATGGCTGGGTTGTTAGCCAGCATCTTATCTACCTGCTTAACCACCTCGGCAGTGCGTTCCTGAGAAGTACCAGGAGCAGTAGAGATACAAGCGAAGATAGTACCGGTGTCCTCATCAGGCACCAGACCCGTCTTGGTAGTACCCATCAGGGCAACCAGACCTACGATACTGACAGCCACGAGGCTACCAGCGATGATGCCATGATTGATAACCCACTTGACACCACCCTTATACTTATTGGTAATCTTATCAAACTGATAGTTGAATCCAGCGTGGAATCGGTCGATGAAAGACATCTTCTTCTCATGACCCTCCTCGTGTGGCTTCAGCAACACGGCACAGAGTGCAGGAGACAGCGTCAACGCATTGATAGCCGAAATAACGATAGATACAGCCATGGTTACACCAAACTCACGGTAGAAGTAACCGGAAGTACCACCGATGAATGATACAGGAACGAACACGGCAGACATCACCAATGTAATAGAGATGATGGCGCTGGAAATTTCGTTCATCGCATCGATAGCTGCAGTAAGGGCACTCTTGTAACCCTGATCGAGCTTGGCGTGAACCGCCTCGACCACCACGATGGCATCATCGACCACAATCGCAATCGCCAGCAGCAGGGCGGACAGCGTAAGCAGGTTGATGGAGAATCCGAAGATCCAGAGGAAGAGGAAGGTACCAATCAAAGCCACAGGTACGGCAATCATAGGAATCAGCGTAGAACGGAAGTCCTGCAAGAAGATATACACTACGATGAACACCAGTACCAAGGTGATGATCAAGGTGAAGATAACCTCCTCGATAGATGCGAACAAGAATTCGGTAACATCCATCAGGATGACATTCTTCAACCCAGGAGGATAACTCTTCTCCAGTTCATCCAACGACTTCTTTACGTCGCTAGCAATCTGGGTAGCATTGGAACCGGCAATCTGCTGAACCATACCCAGCACGGCAGGCTGACCATCATTGAGCAGGTTTACGTTATACTGCAAACCACCCAACTCAACCTTGGCAATTTCGCCCAGACGGAGCGTCTGACCGGAAGTATTGCTCTTGATGAGGATATTCTCATACTCCAATGGAGTCTTCAAACGACCCTTGTAACGCAAGGTATATTCATACTGCATATCAGAACTCTCACCAAAGCTACCAGGGGCAGCCTCGATATTCTGCTCTGCCAAAGCCTGAGAAACATCAGAAGGAACCAGTCCGAACTCCTTCATCTTCTCTGGCTTCAACCAGATACGCATAGAGTAGTTACGGGTAGAAGGGCTCTGCACATCACCCACACCACTGATACGTTTCAACTGAGGAATGACGTTGATCAGGGCGTAGTTGGTAACAAACTGGTCGTCGTAACGGCCATCGTCTGTAGTCAGAGCGAACATGATAACGTTAGAACTCTGACGCTTGGTTACAGTGACACCCACCTTGGTAACCTCGGCAGGCAGCAGAGACTGCGCCTGAGACACACGGTTCTGTACGTTGACCGCAGCCATATCAGGGTCAGAACCCTGCTTGAAGTAAACGGTGATCTGAGCAAAACCAGAGTTAGACGCAGAAGAGGTCATATAAGTCATGTTCTCCACACCGTTGATACTCTCCTCCAGCGGAGCAACGACAGAGTTCAACACCGTCTGGGCATCAGCACCCTGATAGGTGGTAGATACCGAGATGGTAGGCGGCGCGATATTCGGATACTGCTCGATAGGCAGCGATACCAAGCCGATAATACCCAGCAAGACGAAGAAGATGGAAACCACCGTCGAAAGTACCGGGCGCTTTATAAAGTTTGTAAATGACATAATTTACTATTTTTCTTTATACCTTATTATATATTACTTCTTTCCGCCCATAGCAGTAGCGAAGGCATGAGCGTTATCCTGAGACTCAGCCAACTTGGCAGCCTCAGCAATCTTCTGATTGTAACGCTCCAGAGTGATAGGCTTGATCTGCTGACCATCGGTCAACTTGGTAATACCCTTCAAAACAATACGATCGCCTACATGAAGACCTGCAGTTACGATATAGTTCTTGCCATCATCCTGTGGATTGACCTTGATCTCAGAATACTTCACCTTGTTATCCTTGGTTACGATGTAAACGAAGATCTTATCCTGAACCTGAGAGCAAGCCTCCTGAGGGATAACGATAGCGCTGTTATGATCGTTAGGAACCACGATAGAACCTGCACCACCACTCTTCAGCAACTTCTCTGGGTTAGCGAAGTGAGCGATGAGAGAGATAGAACCAGAAGTAGCATCAATGACACCACTCATCTTGACTACCTTACCTGGGTGATTATAGATAGAACCGTCTGCCAACTGCAACTTGACAGCTGGGAACGCTGCGATGGCTGCCTGAATGCTACCATTGGTCTTAGACATGCTCAAGATCTGAGACTCAGAGAGTGAGAAGAATACCTCCATAGTGCTGATATTGGAAACGGTAGTCAAAGCCTGGCCAGAAGCGCTGACCAAAGCACCCACCTTGAAAGGAAGGCTACCTACTACACCAGCAGAAGGACTGGTAACGGTACACCAAGTCAACTGCTCGCGGGCTGAAGCCAATGCTGCCTCTGCCTGAGCTACCTGAGCCTTAGCTGTTGCATAGCTGTTAGCTGCTGTAGAGAGTTCAAATTCACCGATAATCTTGCTATCATACAATTTCTTATTGTTCTGATAAGTCAACTTAGCTGTATTAGCCTGTGCCTTAGCTGTATTTACAGCGGCAGCTGCAGAACGGACAGCAGCCTGATAGGTCTCGCTATCAATAGAGAACAAAGCCTGACCTGCTGATACAGTCTGTCCCTCGTGTACAAAAACCTTAGTGATAAAACCAGAAACCTTAGGACGTACCTCTACATCCTGGATACCCTTGATGGTAGCAGGATAGGTAGTCTGCAATGCAGCGCTGGAAGTACCGATAGTAGCCACAGCGAACTCATCATCGCTGAAGTCAGGCAGACCGCCCTTCTTACTTCCACCACATGATGTCAACGCAGCAAGAACACAAACTGCTGCAACAAACAAAACGCTTTTAATTTTCATACCTATTTTTATATTATAATTTATTATTTAATCTTTTATCTTCTCTTATTCAAAAGTTCTTTCCGTCCTCTAACGAAAACTTTTATGCGCCTTTAAGTTTTAAAAGCGCTGCAAAAGTACTAATAATAAATGAATAACGGCTCGCTAGGAGCCGTTATTTAACAAAAATTATTCTCTATTTTGAGTTTTCTGCATTTACCAATCCCATCTCCTGAGCCTTCTTCATCAGAAGTTCCATCAACGGTTCACGCTCATTAGCCACCTTATTATCCAATACAGCATCCTTGAGATACTGCTTCAGGGTGCCTACCTCGCGGCAAGGGGTAAGATGGAACATCTCCATAATCTCATTACCATCGATGCATGGCTGGAGAAGTCGCTTATAATCACGTTCCTGCAGATCAACCAGTTTCTCGCGCACCATCTTGAAATTATCCAGAAAACGCTGCTTGCGCACCTGGTTCTTGCTGGTGATATCTGCCTCGCAGAGCGTCATCAGGTCGTTGATGTCATCGCCGGCATCATTCAGCAGGCGGCGTACGGCACTGTCGGTAACCTCCTCATCAGCAATCACAATCGGACGCATGTGGAGTTCTACCAGTTTCTGCACATACTTCATCTTCGCATCCATCGGAAGTTTCATACGGCGGAAGATACCCGGAATCATCTTTGCACCTATTATATTATGACTGTGGAATGTCCAGCCGATATTGTTGTCCCAGCGCTTGCTCTTCGGTTTACCAATGTCGTGGAAGAGAGCAGCCCAGCGGAGCCAGAGGTTATCTGAATGCTTGCACACATTCTCGAGCACCTCCATCGTATGTTCGTAATTATTCTTATGTGCCCTGCCGTTACGGGTTTCCACCTTGTCCATCGCAACCAGTTCTGGCAGAATGAGATCAAGCAGACCTGTATCTTTCAGGTAATAGAAACCGCTGCTTGGGTGCTTGGAGAGCATAATCTTGTTCATCTCGTCGCAGATTCGCTCAGCACTGATAATCTTCAGGCGCTCGGCATTGCGGGAGAGCGCATCATAGGTCTCCTCCTCTATCTGGAAATTGAGTTGGGTAGCGAAACGCACGCAACGCATCATACGCAGCGGGTCATCAGAAAAAGTGATATCCGGGTCGAGCGGAGTGGCAATGATGCCATCTTCCATATCGTAGACACCATCAAAAGGATCTACGAGTTCTCCAAAACGGTCTTTGTTCAGGCAGATAGCCATCGCATTGATGGTAAAGTCGCGGCGGTTCTGGTCATCCTCCAGCGTTCCATCTTCCACAATAGGCTTTCTGGAATCGCGCTGATAGCTCTCCTTACGGGCGCCGACAAACTCCACTTCTGTATCCTGATACTTCACTTGTGCTGTTCCGAAATTACGGAACACAGAGAGATGCGCCTTTCTTCCGAGCATCTTCTTCAAGGCAGAAGCTACCTCTATACCGCTACCAACCACAACGACATCAATATCATTGGAAGGTCGCTCCAGGAAGAGGTCACGCACATATCCACCTACTACATAACACTCCACAGACAGCCCATCTGCTGCCTCTGAAATCTTATGAAATATATCCTTATCCAGTATCTGTGCCAGTTCGGCATTGGTCAAATTTCTCATACTCTTTTTACTTTCGGGGTGCAAAGTTACTGCAAAATGAGCGAAAAACAAAATAAATCGCGATTTATTTTTTCTTCCGAGTGCCGCGTAACTTATCAAAAGTTACAGCAATTTAAGCGAAAAACAAAATAATTATTTGGCTATTTCATAATAAATGCGTAAATTTGCACCGAATTTCGAAATTATTATGGCAGATTTATTGAAAACAGAACAGCAGTTTAAGGATGTCATGAGTGAATGCAGGACATTATTTGAGAAGAAGCTTCATGATTATGGAGCCTCTTGGAGAATCTTGCGCCCTTCTTCTCTGACAGACCAGCTCTATATCAAGGCGAAGCGCATCCGCTCGCTCGAAATCAAGAAAGAATCTTTGGTTGGCGAAGGTATCCGTCCGGAGTTCATTGCCCTTATCAATTATGGTATCATAGGACTCATCCAGCTCGAAAAGCCTTTCGTGGATGAGGTGGATATGACACCCGAAGAGGCTATGAAACTATACGACCTCCATGCAAAGGAGGCACTGGAACTGATGCTCAGAAAGAACCATGACTATGATGAAGCATGGCGCTCGATGAGAGTCAGCAGTTATACAGACTTCATCCTGACCAAGATTCAGCGCGTAAAGGAAATTGAAGACATCGCAGGCGCTACCCTCGTTTCTGAAGGTATTGATGCCAACTATATGGACATCATCAACTATGCCGTCTTCGGTGCCATCAAAATGAGCGAGAAGTAAAAATATAAATGATGAAGAATAAGGCAACTCACATATTAACAAAGATAGCGGTCAATATCGGGCGACTGCTGATGGCAATAACCTTCATTTTCTCAGGATTTGTGAAGGGAATTGACCCATTAGGCACGCAATACAAGATAACCGACTATCTGGAGGCGCTGCACATCGACTGGATGTTCCCCGACTGGAGCACCCTGGTGATGTCGGTATTACTAGCCACTGCAGAGTTTGCCATCGGTATCTTCCTCCTCTTCGCCATCCGACGGAGACTGATGAGCAAGATCACCCTTGCCGTGATGAGCGTGATGACGCTGATTACCCTGTGGATCGTTATCGCAGACCCAGTAAAGGATTGCGGATGCTTCGGTGATGCCGTAGTGCTCACCAATATGGAGACATTCATCAAGAACATCATCCTCCTGATATTCGCCGTCCTGCTTTGGAGAAAGCCGCTGGAGATGCAGAGACTCATCTCGAGACAGACTCAGTGGGTGGTGATCAACTACACCTTCCTCTTCTCCATCGTGATGAGTATCTGGAGTCTGTGGTATCTTCCGCAATTCGACTTCCGTCCTTATCACATAGGTGTCAACATTGCCAAGGGCATGGAGATACCGAAAGGAGCCAAGCAACCCAAGTTTGATACCACCTTCATCCTGGAGAAGAACGGAGAGCGGAAGGAGTTTACATTAGACAACTATCCCGACTCCACCTGGACCTTCATCGACAGCAAGACGGTTCAGACCGAAGAAGGTTACGTACCTCCAATCCACGACTTCAGCATAGCTGATGCCAAGACGGGAGAAGACATCACCCAGGAAGTGATTCACGATAAAGGCTACACCTTCCTCCTGGTTTCGCCACATCTGGAATTTGCCGACGACAGCAACTTCGGCAATATCGATGAGATTTACGAATATGCCAACGACCATGGCTACCGTTTTCTCTGCCTCACGGCAAGTACGGAGAAAGCCATCAAGCACTGGCAGGACATAACAGGAGCGGAATATCCCTTCTATGTCACAGACGAGACTACTCTGAAGACGGTAATCCGCAGCAACCCAGGTCTTCTTCTGCTGAAGAACGGAACCATCATCCAGAAATGGAGCCACAACGATTTGCCTGACATGGCAGAAATCGGTGACAAGCCACTGGAGAAGACCGAGATAGGCAAGATGCCGGAAGTAAGTGCCGCCAAGAAGATAGCCGGCATCATCTCCTGGTTCATCATTCCACTGGTACTCCTCACCATTGCCGACCGGCTCTGGGCTTGGGGCGCCTGGATCAGAAAGAAAGAGAATTCGAACAGAATATTATCAACTTTTAAAAAGAAAAGAAAAATGAGAAAGAAAATTGTAGCAGGTAACTGGAAAATGAACATGAACCTGCAGGACGGTGTTGCTCTCGCTAAGGAGATCAACGAGGCATTGGTAGCAGACAAACCAAACTGTGACGTAATCATCTGTACTCCATTCATCCACTTGGCTTCTGTAGCTCAGGTTTTGGATTCAAAGGTAGTAGGTCTCGGTGCAGAGAACTGCGCTGACAAGGCTAAGGGTGCTTTCACTGGTGAGGTTTCAGCTGAGATGGTAAAGAGCACAGGTGCTCAGTATGTTATCCTCGGTCACTCAGAGCGTCGTCAGTACTATGGCGAGACTGCAGAGATCTTGAAGGAGAAGGTAGAGTTGGCTTTGGCTAACGGTTTGAAGGTTATCTTCTGCTGCGGTGAGACTCTCGAGGAGCGTGAGGCTGAGAAGCAGAACGAGGTAGTAAAGGCTGAGTTGGAAGGTTCAGTATTCCACTTGAGCGCTGACGCTTGGAAGAACATCATCCTTGCTTACGAGCCAATCTGGGCTATCGGTACAGGTAAGACTGCTACTTCTGACCAGGCTGAAGAGATGTTGGCATACATCCGCTCTATCGTAGCAGAGAAGTATGGCAACGAGGCTGCTGAGGATACATCAATCCTCTATGGTGGTAGCTGCAAGGCTAGCAACGCTCCTGAGCTCTTCGCTAAGCCAAACATCGACGGTGGTTTGATCGGTGGTGCTTCTTTGAAGGCTGCTGATTTCAAGGGTATCATCGACGCTTGGAAGAAGTAATCTCATAAGGATATTACATTTCCCGAAGGGATGCCTTCTTCGTGAAGCGCATCCCTTCATTCTTCATTACACCTTATTATATATAGAGATCCAAGAATAAGGTGCTGTTTTAAAACAAGACGACAAACATAAAAGGAATAGTCATGAAACAATTCGTCACATTATTGATTATGATCCTCTGCTCAACATTCACAGCTAATGCGCAGAACTACCTGGACCATCTCAAAAAGAAGGAACCGGGAAAGGGTGTTGTAACCGTGAACCAAAGTAAGGCGATTGATGAACTGGTAAACGGCAAACAAGTGATTCCACAAGACGACAAGACTAAGACTACCCCACAGAAAAAAGAAAAAGAGCCTGAAGCTCAGCACAAACAGGGGCCTGATTCCCTGAAGAAGACTGAGCCACAGCATCATGAGGCAAACCGAGAGAATGCCCACGTGAACAATGCCCAAAAGGCAGAGAACAAAAAAGAAGAAACAGAGACACCTGTAGTGGATATGCGCAAGAAAGTGATGCGCAAGAGCTATAAGGTTACAGGATATAGAGTACAGGCTTTCGCTGGCGGCAATTCGCGTAACGACCGCCTGAAAGCAGAACAGACTGGCAATCAGCTGAAAGTTCATTTCCCTGAGCAGCCGGTTTATGTTCATTTCTACTCTCCAAGATGGATTTGCCGAATGGGCAACTTCCGCAGTTTAGCTGAAGCCCAGAAGATGCTTGCCAAGGTTCGTTCCCTGGGATACAGACAGGCATGCCTTGTAAAGGGACAGATTACGGTACAGTACTAGTTAATAGTTTATAGTTGATAGTTAACAGTTTACTGCATTGATGCCGTAGGCCTAACTATAAACTATTAATTGTAAATTATTAACTATTAATTAAGAATTATAAATTAAATAAGATGAATCCAGAAACAGAATTTCGCGAGGGATTGGACGAACTCGCAGAACACTATACAGAAGTATTGAAGCTCTTGGGAGAAGACCCTGAACGTGAAGGACTTGTAAAAACACCAATGCGAGTAGCCAAGGCTATGCAGATACTGACTCGTGGCTATACACAGGATGCACACAAGGTATTGACCGATGCCCTCTTCGAAGAGAAATACAACCAGATGGTCATCGTGAAAGATATTGATTTCTTCTCGATGTGCGAGCACCACATGCTTCCTTTCTATGGCAAGGTGCATGTTGCCTATATCCCGAACGGCAAGATTACCGGTCTAAGCAAGATAGCCCGTGTGGTAGATATCTACAGCCATCGTCTCCAGGTACAGGAGCGTCTTACCCAGCAGATTAAAGACTGCATTCAGGAAACATTGAATCCTCAGGGCGTGATGGTAGTGATAGAAGCCAAGCACATGTGCATGCAGATGCGAGGTGTAGAGAAACAGAATTCCATAACCACCACCAGCGACTACAGCGGAGTTTTCAATTCACTGAACACCCGCCAGGAGTTTATGAGTCTGCTGAGAGGGGAAAGTAAAAGAATTTAATTTTTGAATGGGGAGGAATGTTGAATGGGGAGGAATGTTGAATGGGGAGGAATGTTGAATGTTGAATGTTGAATTAGGCATACGCCATATCAACTCATCATTCAACATTCAACATTCAACATTCAACATTCAACACTCAACACTCCTCCCCCATTCAACATTCAACATTATTACAAAAGATGAAGTTTATATCTTGGAATGTAAATGGCCTGCGCGCTTGCGTAGGCAAGGACTTCGAGAACCAGTTTAAGGAACTCGATGCCGACTTCTTCTGCCTGCAGGAAACAAAGATGCAGGAGGGACAGCTCGACCTTCAGTTTGAGGGCTACGAGAGTTATTGGAACTACGCTGAGAAAAAAGGATACTCCGGTACAGCCATTTATACCAAGCACAAGCCATTAAACGTAAGTTATGGCATGGGCGTAGAGGAACATGATCATGAAGGCAGAATCATCACGCTAGAATATGACCAGTTCTATCTCGTTACCTGCTACACCCCAAATTCTCAGACAGAACTCAAGCGCCTGGATTATCGCATGACTTGGGAAGACGATTTCCGCAAGTTTCTGAAATCTCTTGATGCCAAGAAACCAGTCGTCATCTGCGGCGATCTGAATGTAGCACACGAAGAGATAGATATCAAGAATCCGAAGACCAACCGCCGAAATGCCGGTTTCACCGATGAGGAGCGCGAAAAGATGACCGTTCTTCTGAATGATGGCTTTACCGACAGTTTCCGTTATCTCCATCCGGATGAGGTAACCTATTCGTGGTGGTCATACCGGTTCAAGGCGCGCGAGAAGAATGCCGGTTGGCGTATTGACTACTTCCTTGTCTCCAACCGTATCAAGGAACAGATTACAGAAGCTAAGATCCATACTGAAATCATGGGCAGCGACCATTGCCCGGTAGAAGTAGATTTAACGTTCTAATCCTACCTTTCAGCCAACATCAATAAGAATAATCAGAAGAGGGTGTGTCATAAGTTTATGATTCACCCTCTTCTTGTTGTTGGTAAATATAGGTCATAAAAAAAGGGGATGCACCTTCCTCACGGAAGCCATCCCCATATTGGTCATATCAACATAAAATTTTAATTTATATAAGAGAGATTTTCTTCTAATTCAATGAAGTAACAAAACTATAATTGCTTATTTCTGATTACATAAACTGCTTCAACTCAGAGAGATTTCTCTTCTCAGAAGAACCGTCCTTGTAAGTTACCATGAAGTAATCGTGAACAGACTTGCCATTCTTGAACTGAACGACAGCTACACCGCCTTCACGGAGCTGGAGTGTGAAGTAGCCTTCGCGCTTACCATTGACATAGTTGCCATGCCACTTTTCCTTACCATTCTTATAATAGGTAGTAACCTCACCATTAAAGATAGTATTGCGATCGTTACCGAGGTCGATAAAGCTATAACCACCTTCAGCACGGAGATTACCGTTCATATAGAAGTCCTGGAAAACGTCCTTCTTGTTAAGGCCTGAACCAGTAGTCATCAGCAGTCTGTAATAACTAGCCTGATCTGCACTGGTTACATTGCTCATATTTTCTGCATAGAAAATAGTGTCAGCTACAACTGTTGCATTCTCTACGTGCTTACGACCGAAAGCTGCTATGGTCATCAAAGCCATCAATGAGAATAATATCATTCGTTTCATATCGTTTATTTTTAGGATGTTATTGTAATTGTCTTTTTTCTGGTGCAAAGATACAACGATTTCCGAAAAATTCATAATTCCTTAACGCTATTTTATCTTATTTTTTGAGCAAGTAATACTTTTTGTTTTTGAACGCACACAAGCTTACAATTTGCAATTTTATAGCCTAAAATTTCGCATACTGCACGAAGATATACCTTACAAAACGCTATTTTCATGGAGTCAAGTTTACAAAATGTTACTGAATTGACATACATCAAGAAGATAAAAGCACAAGTTTTTTGGCATTTTGAGAAACTTTTTCAGGATATTTCTCGCCTATCTTCTTTTATTTTTGTATTTTTGCACGAAAATATATAATATAAGGTACGCGCATGAGAAAAATTCTTTATTTCATGATCGCCCTCACCGTCCTCAGCTTTGCATCATGCAAGGATACCGAAGGCTCTATCGGCGACCCTATCATATCCCACGGACAAGACCGTGACACAGATATCATTACAGGCGATGATTATGTCTATCATCTGCCTGTCATCTTCCATGTCTTCTACAGTAACACCACGCAATACATTAAATATGACCGCCTCAAGGAGATTCTCTCCAACGTGAACGAACTTTACCAGGGTGATGTATACAACTATCAGATGGATACCATCCCGAGCGAGAACCTCCATATCCTGTTCGAACTGGCTGAAAAGGATGAGAGCGGCAAGAGACTCAGTACACCGGGTGTGGAATATATCAAGGTTTCAGAATCAGAGTTCGACTGCGAGAGTTTCATGAAGGACAAGAAGTATGTACAGTACTGCTGGGACCAGAACAACTACATCAATGTGATGGTATATGCCTTCAAGAAGACCGATGAAAACAGCACCACGCTGGGCATCAGTCATCTGCCTTACCAGGTAGGCGGCTATCCACAGATAGATGGTTTGAGCAATGGCAAGAACTATCCGCTGAGTAAACCGGGCAAATTTCCGTATTGCGTTTCGCTCAATTCTATCTATGTGGGAAAGGAGAATGAAGGAACCCGATATACAATACACAAGAATCACAAGGAAAAGATCGAATACAATATAACCGATCCGAATGCCACGCTGGCTCACGAACTGGGACATTATCTGGGTCTCTTCCACAGTTTCTCAGAAAAGACAGTGAAAGACAAATCAGAGGCTGCCGATGATGATGACGACTCAGACTATTGCGATGATACGCCTAGCTACAACCGAATAGCATACGGCAAATGGCTGACAGAATATGTCAGTAATGCAAAAGCGATCAATCCAGATACAGTTTTCAGCATGAGAGAGCTTGCCAAACGCACCAACAGCAAGGATGAGGAATGGCAGTCAGACAATCTGATGGACTACTTCTACTGTTTCAGCATGCGATTCACCCCAGAACAGGCAAACCGCATCCGTCAGGTTCTGTATTACTCGCCCCTGATACCGGGGCCGAAGAAGGTTCGTCCGAAAACCCGTGCATGGGATGAGATGCCGGAAACAGAAGATGACCTCCCAATCCGATATGCCAAGGAAAAGGCTGTCAGCATCAAGGACATCCGGATACTGAAGGCTGAGAAATAGAAAAATCAGAAAAAAGAGTATTAAAAGAAATAGAAACAAGAAGAAAATGAAATATACTATCAAGGCTCCACGCCAACTCAATGCAAGTATCAACTTGCCAGCTTCCAAGAGTATCAGCAACCGTGCATTGGTAATCAATGCCATGGCGGGATGCAAGTTGCAGCCCCGCAACCTGAGCGATTGCGATGATACAGAAGTCATCATTGCGGCACTGCGCGATATGCCTGATGTCATCAACATCAAGGCTGCCGGTACTGCCATGCGCTTTATGACCGCCTATCTTTCTGCTACACCGGGCGAGCATACCATTACAGGTACAGAGCGCATGCAGAACCGCCCTATTGCTATTCTGGTAGATGCCCTGCGCTACCTCGGAGCTGATATACAGTATGAAAAGAAAGAGGGCTATCCTCCACTCCACATCGTAGGTAAGCCACTGGAAGGTGGACATCTCGAAGTGGTGGGAAACATCAGTTCGCAGTATATCTCGGCACTGCTGATGATTGGTCCTATCCTGAAAAACGGTCTGGAACTGAAACTGACGGGCGAGATAGCATCCCGTCCTTACATCGACCTCACGCTGTGGACGATGCAGAACTTCGGAGCCAGTGCAGAATGGACCGATGTGGATACCATCACCGTAAAGCCACAACCTTACAGCTGCGTAGCCGACTACACCATCGAGAATGACTGGAGCGCTTCTTCTTACTGGTATGAAATGATGGCGCTGAACGGAAATCCTGATTCTGAGGTAAGACTCGAAGGTCTGTTCGACAGTTCCAAACAGGGCGATTCTGTTGTGAAATACATCTTCAGTCTGTTGGGCGTGAAATCAGAATTTGAGAACCGTGATGTTCTTTCTCCTGTCAAGTTGAAAGTCCAGCGCTGTCTCTTGCCTCGTTTCGACTACGATTTCAGCGGTTCTCCAGACCTAGCACAGACCATCGTTGTAGCCTGCTGTGCTCTGGGCGTAAAGTTTAAGTTCACCGGTCTTGCCAGTCTCAAGATCAAGGAGACCGACCGCATTGAGGCATTGAAGAAGGAGCTGAAGAAGGTGGGTTACGTGATTTATGACGAGAACGACAACACGCTGATTTGGGATGGCGAGACCTGCGAGCCTAGTTTCGAGCCTATCGACACCTACGAGGATCATCGCATGGCACTTGCCTTCGCCCCTCTTGCCTTCAAGTTCCCTCAGATTGAAATCAACAATCCTGAGGTAGTGAGCAAATCCTATCCTCATTATTGGGAAGACCTGAAAAAGGTGGGATTTGAAATAGTTGAAAGTTAATAGTTAATAGTTAACAGTTTATGCTATATTTAGTTTTGGCCCTGGTGGTCCTAGGCTTGATAAGCGCCATTTTCGGCATCATCTCTCATCGCAAGGGAGAGGATGAAGAGCCTTTGCAGGAAGGAGTTTCATGCAATACCTGCAACGGAGAGAACTCCAAATGCGAACAGGAATGCATGATGGAAGCCGCCACCAAGGAAATAGAATACTACGATGACGAGGAACTCGACCGGTTTGCAGGAAGAGCTGCCGACGACTATACCGATGATGAGGTAGAGGAATTCTCGGAAGTGCTCTATACGATGCAACCGGAAGAGGTGGCGGGATGGAACCGAAGTCTGATACTGAGAGGCATCAACCTGCCTAACCAGATAAAGGACGAAGTCATCAGTTTTTTAAGTTAAACATGCAATGCGCAAAGTTCAAAGTTTTAAGTTCAAAGTAAAGACATGGATATACTGCAATATACATTTTTTCAGAACGCGCTGATTGGCGCCCTACTGGCAAGCATCCTGTGCGGCTTTGTAGGCACCTACATCGTCACCCGCCGGCTGGTTTTCATCAGCGGTGGCATTACACATGCCTCTTTTGGCGGCATCGGTATCGGCGTATTTGCAGGCATCAACCCCATACTCTCTGCCATGGTATTCGCCATCTTGAGTGCCTTCGGCGTGCAATGGGTATCACGGAAGAAAGATGTGCGCAAAGACTCAGCCATCGCCATGTTCTGGACCCTTGGCATGAGCGTGGGCATCATCTGCTGTTTCCTTACTCCGGGATTCATGCCCGACCTGCCCTCTTTCCTCTTTGGAAGCATACTTGCCATCGACAGCACAGACCTCTGGCTTCTGGCAGGCCTTACCCTGTTTGTAGCATTGCTGTTCACCTTTCTGCTGCGTCCTATCCAGACCATCGCATTCGACAGCACCTTTGCCAAATCGCAACATCTGCCGGTTACTGCGATAGAATATATGATGATGACGCTCATCGCCATGACCATCGTGGCAACCATCAAGATGGTGGGCATCGTACTTGCCATCAGTCTGCTCACCATACCACAGATGACAGCCAACCTCTTCACCTACAGCTACAAGCGCATGATAGGAGCCAGCATCGTGATAGGCTGCATCGACTGCATCGTGGGCCTCTATGCCAGTTATCTGCTCAATGTGCCATCAGGTGCAACCATCATCTTCGTCAGCATCATCCTGTTTGCAGCAGCAAAGATACTGGCAGCCAGAAAGCACTAAGGCTTTCACACGCTCCGAAAGAAAAATTTTAAAATAAAGAAGAAACTTATGTTGAAGCATTTCCCATTCAGAAACCTCTTGCCAGCTATGGTTGTCCTTGCCTTTGCAATGACCATAGCAGGATGCTCTACGCAGAAGAATACGGCGAAGAGCAGATGGTGGCATGCCTTCAACGCCCGATACAACACTTATTATAATGGTACCGTAGCCTATATAGAAGGCTCGCTCGAAAAGGAAAACGGAAATAAGGATAATTACTCTGAAATGATTCCTTATTATACTGTTGGCAACAAGAACAGCCGCGAACTGGGCAAGTCGAACTACGACCGCGCCATCGAGAAATGCGAGAAAGCCATTCACCAGCATAGCATCAAGCGTCGCCCGGTATGGGACAAGAAACGCCGCAAGACTGCCAAAGACCTGGAATGGCTACATCGCCGTGAATATAATCCGTTCCTCTGGAAGGCATGGATGCTGATGGGCCGTTCCCAGTTTTTTGAAGGCGATTTCCAGTCGGCAGCAGCCACCTTTGCCTATATGAGCCGCCTCTACGCCACCCAACCCGCCATTTACGGCAAGGCACGTGCCTGGCTCGCCAAGAGTTATCTGGAATCAGGATGGATATACGATGCCGAAGATGTCATCCGTAATATCGAGCGCGATTCCATCCACTGGCGTGCCCAGAAGGAATGGGACAAGACCTATGCCCTCTACTATCTGAAGACCGGACGCTATCAGGAGGCCGTTCCGTATCTCCGCAAAGCCATCGGCTATGAGATGCGACGCAAGCAGAAAGCCCGTCTCTGGTATCTGATGGGACAGGTAGAAGCACAACAGGGACATGCCCAGAATGCCTACCGTGCCTTCAAGCATGTCATCCGTCTCAATCCGCCTTACGAACTGGAGTTCAATGCCCGCATCTCCATGACCGAGGTACTGGCAACCAACAACTCCCGGAAGATGGTATCGAAATTGAAGCGAATGGCAGCGAGTGACAAGAATCAGGAATATCTCGACCAGGTTTATTATGCCATCGGTAACATACATCTCAACCAGGGCGATACCCTTCAGGCTATTGCTGCATACGAAAAAGGTGCTGCGAAATCAAGCCGCAACGGAGTAGAGAAAGGTGTATTGCTGCTGCATCTGGGCAATGTATACTGGCAATGCCACCGTTATGGCGATGCCAAGCGATGCTATGATGCAGCCATCGGGCTCCTAGACCAGGACCGCAAAGACTACAAACAGCTCTCCGACCGTTCGAAGGTTCTCGATGAACTGGTGCCTTATACTGACGCCATCCATCTGCAGGACTCCCTGCAATCGCTTGCCCGCATGAGCGAAACAGAACGGAATGTCGCCATTGACAAGGTGATAGATGCCCTGAAAAAGCAGGAAAAGGAAGAAAAGAGAAGACTTGCCGACCAGGAATTGGCAGAACAGCAGGGCAACTCTGACTTCGGAAGAAGCAACGGCAATGGTAATAACAGCAGAAATAACAGGAATCAGGGAAACAGCAATGCCTCATCCGGCTTCGGAAACGGAGCCATGGGCAACGGCGGTTTCGGCAACACCAATACCTGGTATTTCTACTCCCAATCTGCCGTAGCCCAAGGCAAACAGCAGTTTGAGCGCCTCTGGGGAAAACGAAAGAACCTAGATAACTGGCAGCGGAGCAACCAGACCGTAGTGGCCGATGCCAAAGGTGTAGAAGAAATGACCGACGAGCAGCGCGATTCGCTCCTCAACGAGGCACAGAAGAAAGACCTTGAGAAGGAGAAAGAGAAGAACCTGAGTGCAGAAGAAGATCCGCATCAGCGTGCCTACTATCTCGCTCAGATTCCGCTTACCGAAGAGAAGATGGCAGAAAGCAATCAGATTCTGGACGACGGACTGCTGCATGCCGGCATCATTCTGAAAGACAAACTCAATGATCTGGACGAAAGCGAACATATGCTGCAGCGACTGGTAAAGAAGAACGCTGCATATGAACATCTCGATGATGCCTACTATCACCTCTACCTGCTCTACAACATCCGGAAGCAGCCAGCCATCGCCAGCCGCTATCTCGACCTGTTGAAAGCGAATTATCCGGAGAGCCAATGGACCGCCCTGCTCACCTCTCCTTATTATGAGGAAGATGCGAAGATGGGCATTCATCTCGAAGATTCGCTCTATGCTGCCACCTACGATGCCTTCAAGGCTAACCTCTATAATAAGGTGGTACACAACAGAGCTATCTCTGACAAGCGCTATCCTGAAGGAGCCAACCGCGACAAGTTCCTCTTTATCGGCGGACTCACCCAGCTCCACGAGGGTAATATCCAGGCTTGTCTCGATGATATGCAGCAGGTGGTAGAGAAATATCCGAACAGTCGACTCAGCGAAATGGCGGGAATGATTCTCAACGGAGTGAAAGCCGGCAGACAGCTCAAGGGCGGCACATTCGACCTGAGCAATGTATGGTCGCGCCGCAACGCCGTACTCAATGATAATGTCAAATCCAAAGCAAAGGTATTCAGCATTGAGCGCAACGAGCCGTTCGTCTTCATGCTCGCCTACGTTCCCGATTCTGTAAACGAGAACCAGTTGCTCTTCGAGATGGCGAAATATAATTTCACTTCCTATCTCGTGCGCAATTTCGACCTCGTCATCGACGAGCAGAATGGTCTGCACCGCATGCAGGTAAAGGGCTTCCGCAATTACGACGAAGCACGCCAGTATGCCAACGACATCTACCAGCATCAGGCCATCACCCAGCTCCTCTCAAAGGGAGCCCGAGGCATCGTCATCAGCGAGCCAAACCTCCTGCTGCTGGGCACCAGTCTGAGCTACGACGATTATACCCTCTTCTATACCCAGCATCTGGCACCGCTGAAAATCAGCAAGGACCCATTGCTTGAAGAACCGGAGGAAATCATCCAGCAGGAAAAGACGGATGATTCAGAAGAAAATGAAGAAGAAACCGGAACTTTGGAAACAGGAACTACCGGTGAAATAGAAACCGGAACAACCGGAACATTCGATAATGGTACGACAAATAACGGAACCACAGGTAACGGAACATTCGATAACGGAACAACCGAAAGCGGAACAACCGAAAACGGAACTACCGGAACCCAGGGAACCGATGCGGATATAAAGGAAGAAAAAGCGCCAAAGACAACTTACGACAACGACGACAGTCTGGATTTGGACAGCGAAGAATATGATTTAGATGGATTTTAGTGGACAGTCGGCTGGAGTATGATGATTTCGTCAGTATGTTTTGAGATAACTGAAGTTTCACAAGTCTTGCCCCACACGCCCTGAACCAACGATCACCGGCCGAAGGGAAAGGTAAAGGGCAGGAGCTTCTGCCCTTTCAGGGCGTGCTGCTTCAAGGAGCCTTACCCCTTCGCGCCCCCGTCCCCAGCGATTCCATCGCTGGTCCCCTAAAAAAAAGGTAAAAAGAGCCTAGCTAGCTATACATTCCGCTAGGCTCTTTTTACCTTTTTACTTTTTTACCTTTTTACTTTTCAATGAGTTCCCAATATCGATGGGCAAGGTCGTGGATGAACTTCCGTCCTCGCTCGGTCCATACAAGATAGGTATGGGTGTAGGCTCTGCCCATCTTCTCCTGTCTGCCATCGCTCTTCGGGTCGAGGAAGGCGCTGTAGCGGGTACGGCTCTTGGCTAAACCCATGTGGGCGTAATCGGCATAGAGGAGATACTGACCGCTCTGGTAATACTGGATATGAAGAGCGCAGAGCGAGCGGTTCAGCTCCTGCGCTGTAATACCGAGTTCCTTCGCAATCTGCGTAGTAGTGAAGCAGGAAACGGAATCGAGAACGTTATCGCTATAGAGCGCTTTCGGCAGAAGATTACCCACCTGATTCTCCAACTGGATGATGTTCTCACCATTCTTGGCGTTGCGAACCACCTGCTCATCCACAACTCCATTCAAACGTCGGATTTCCGTATCCTGTTCGCCGATAAGCTTCTTCTGCTGTTCAATCTGCAGACGCTGCTTCTTCAGCAGATTCTCCTTCTCCTTGAGCGTAGCACGGAGGATTTCTTCTGCATGTCGGATTGTCTCCTCATCGCTCTCGCCCGGCTGAACCGGAATATAACCGCCCGTCTTGCGAATCTGCGGCAGCACATCAGCCGTAACCCAGTTTTTAAACTTAACGGCAGTAGGAAGCTTAGAGCCGAGAACCAAAGCATAGAAACCGCTCTCGTTAACATAGAGCATCTGTTGGGTTCGTATTGTTCGGCTTCCATCCTTACGTAGACGGCCCAAAAGTTTGACCCCTTGTTTCAAGGTGTCATGTGGGTTAACTAATTGATACACTGCGTTATAGGATTTTTTGTACCCCAGTATATCACAGAGATCCTTTGCACAGAACTGCGGTTCTCCGTTCTCATCGGTCAAGGTACGAATCTTACCGAATTCAGGGTTTTCAAATACGACAGCAATTGCTGCCTTCTTATCCATTTCTACTTTATTTGTATTAACTGACTTTACCATAATAATTTGTTTTTAAAAATTAATAACTCAACATTCAAAAATTCAACATTCAACACTCAACATTCAACATTACAAAATCGTAATCCAAACGCTCTCCTCCCGTTCTCTCGCTGCGGTAATGGCATTCATGAGCCGATGCAGCCAGATGCGGGAATTGAAGACGGCACCCTGTAATTTATTTTCACCTACCAGAATGCAGCCCTGCGTATCATCGGGATAATTACCGGCATGGATGCGGATGCCCTCAAAATCAGGAACACCCTGCACCAGCGGAAGCCACTTCTTGAACTTTGGCGATTTCGAGATAACAACAGGATACGAGCCCTCCGGTATCGCCGTATGACCCGGTATCTTGCGGGCTTTCTTACCCGATACCCTGCTGTACCGTCCATCCTCCTCTTCCGGCTTCAGTTCGACACCCAGGAGGTTTCTCCACGTAGGCTCCAGGGTATCACAGAAGTAATGCTCCTTGTCCAACTTCGCCATATCGAAGCTATGCTCAAAGATACGCTTGTCGCCTATTTTTACCCCCGAACGCCAGGTACGCTTCACGTCCTTATCGTTCAGGATATAAAGATGACCTATCGTATAAGTCTTCTTTTTTGCTATTCTTTTTACTACTATTTCCATAACTCAAACTCCATTAAGATTCTAATATTTTTACCTCTTTACCATCCTTGCGGTTACGTAGCTTTTCAAAACTGAATAACTGAATACTGATTACGTCACCCGTTACACCCTTAGGCGGAATCTTCCGGATATAGTTTCGGTTCACCCAATTACGCAACATCGAAGGAGTGCCCTTCTTGTCCATGCCCAACTGCGAGCGGAGATATTCTGCCTGCTGGAAATTAAAGACATCAGGCAACTGCTGCAACAGATTTGCCGGTCCACGCTTACTCGATTTCTCGTTCGAAAAGTTCGCCCTCTTGATGGCGTCACCAAAGAAACGCATCTTGCAGTAGAGGTCGTAACGCTCGCTCCAGCGGATGAACTCATCTATCTCCGGCTCCCATTTACAGCCGTTCGCCACATACAACACACACGCCTTCAGGTAGGCGATGACGTTGGCACGGAAGGAAAGATTCTCATAAACCCTATCCTGCGACAGACGTGAAAACTCAGCATTCTCGTCCTTCAGTTTGAGGGCAAGCTGGAATGCCTCAGGACAGTCAATCAGCCCCCTGGCGTTATTCAGATTCTCGATATAAGGCTTCAGCCCCTCTCGGTAAGCATCATCGTAATCACCAAAGACAGGCATTTCATCACCGATTTCACGCTCCGGAATGGTACAGAAATTGATACGGCTTATCGGACCATCTGTCAAAACTTTTGAGAAGTAACGCTGTCCTTTCTGGATAGTGGTAGATGCGTTCCAGTTGAATCGGATGGTTACACGCTCCGTAACACTCTGAGTTCCCACGCGAGTCTGGCCGTACTGGTTGTCGCTATCTGAGGCAAGACACATGATACGGAAATGCTGGTTTCCGGTTCCCTTCAGGGCATCAAACTGATCCAGCTCATTGAGCGAAGTGTAAAGAAATCGTCCCTGCGCCTCAGCGGTTCGCATCACGAATGCCGGATTGGTCATATCGGCATCAATCTCCTGTATAACAAGATTGTCCGGTCGCTTACGCTTGTCCTTGTTGGCGCCCTTGCGCGTCATCTCCTCCTTCCATTCCTTCTCACGTTTCAGATTCTCCGCATCCCGTTTCCGGATATCCTCCATAATATAGCTAATCGGCTTGTTTACAGAAGATTTACCAGCACCCGTACCAGCCAGCAAGCACGTAGACAATGTAGCCTCATGTACTACATTATCAATATACCGGAAGCTCGTCTGCCAGAGGTGCGTAGCGAGCGGAGGAAAGATAGCGTGCGCCACAGCCGGCTTATAAATCTCCGGTGTCCGAGATATCAGCAGTTCCACCAGCTTCGGCAGTTTCTCCGGCATCGCTGGCGGTTCCGGATAATCCTCCTCGCTACTTTGAACTTGTATCATTGAACCTTGAACTGCATAATTTGCGTTAGGGCTATTAACTGTTAACTGTAAACTATTAACTTGTTGGCTGGCCTGTTTTTCCGCCAGCGCATTCACCCTTATTACATCCCTCGACATCGGCTTGCAGCTGTCAGCATATTTCGCATAGAAATCATGTATCAGCTGATGGCAGTCATCCTCCTGGTAGTAGCTCGGCATTTTCGTCCTCACCACCTTCATCAGTTCCTCCTCGCTCATCACCCTCGAAGCGCCTGCGCTCATGATAGCGAGCAGCGAAGAGTGCCGAGACCCAACGGTATCTATCGCCATCCCTTCAAGCCCAGCCGACTGCACGAACAGATCAAAGGCTATCAGATTCTTCTCACTGGCCTCTCCCAGTTCACCAGTGCCATGATTGCCCGAAAGTCTATTGTTTTGAACATTGTCTTTACTATTGCTATTAACTGTAAACTGTAAACTATTAACTTTTGCATCTCCCCTTCCGTCAACCGTCAGTCCACGGTCGAGAAAAGCCTGTCTGCGAGCCTGTATTTCGCTCTCCGGCAGCACTGCGCACCACATTTTAGACCGGTAGATTTCCGAGTCCTTATCCGTCAGGAAAATCATCCTTTCAGGTGTGATGCAGCTCTCATCATAAGGCACGCCCAGCGCCTCACAATACGCCTTCTGCGTCTCTTCGATGGTCATCCCAATCGGCATTCTAATCCCGATATGCAGCTTCTTGCGAGCGCTATAACAAAGATGCAGCAACGAACCATTCCAGATACCCGAAGAGCAGTTCAGCTCACGCGCCTTCTCAATCGCCTTCTCCACATACTCCTTATCATCCACATCGATAATCGTCTGAAAGAGAAAGCTTTCCGGCAAGGCATTCTCCTGTCTGCGCACATTATTCTTGAACATGCCGTAGTGCGGACAGAAGAAAGGCAGCTCGCTCTTCAGCCTCTCCTGCGCCTTCTTCACCGCCTGCGCATCGTTCAAATCCACTCCGTCAATCGGCAATTCACCCCGAATCTGCTGAATCATCTTTTTAACGGCAGCCGATTCAATCACCTTATCATAAGTATCGATATTGTAAGAAAAAACTTTCCCCTTATTTCCCTTACGATAAGGATTAATTGCCACTACATGTACTATCTCCATTTTACCTCCATATTTTTATTAATCGAACACTTCGCTGTTAATCATGATATACCCTGAACCATAACTAACATTAATCGGCAGAATCAGCGAGTTATCAGAAATCTCGTCAACCCCGTTCGCCTCGAAGAGCGAAGCATTCTCGGCATCATTCAGTCTGCTCTTAACGAAGCCTATTACCCATTTAGCAGCCAGTTTCTCGGCGGCAACACGCCTGTCAACAAGGTCCTTCACCAGCTGTTCATCGCAGAAGTTGATATCCGCATTCACGTTCTCAGCCTCCGCTTCTTCCTTCCCCATTTCCTGGTTCTCGAAGAAGAGGTTATACTTGATTTTCATATCCTTCATCATTACGATGTTCAGATTTTTCAGTTCCCCCTCCGAGTCAGCAATCGTCTCATAGAGTTTCTGTGCCGACTTCTTAAAGATGTTTTTCACGTCCATCAGACAGTAATAGATTTTGCCTCCAATCACCACCACCCTCAGTTTTCCGTACTGCGGATGAGTAAAATAAAAAGGTTTCATTGCTTTCATCTTATAAATTCCTTTTTAAAACAGTTGGGCGCTCCCACAACGGTTGATGTGCCTATACACAAAAGCCCCCGAAACCCAGACCATATCGGTTCTGAATTCCGGGGGCAAATGTACGGCGATTCTGCGACAAAAAACTAGTACGTACCAGTACTGTCGTACTAGTACTACTTGCAAAAAATGGTCATTTAACCTATATATTTATTGATTTTATCTCCAAATTCACCCATAGAAGGCATAGAGATAGCTTCATTGTAGCGGGTTCTGAGCACAGCAGGGTTCATATCCCATAACTGTGAGAATACTTTCCATAGCTTGGTAATATGCAGTTTGATGGATAACTTATAGACAAGATAACCCTTCTGGTAGCCAGAAAGATTGACAGGCTGGTAGTTTTCATCCAAAATCCCATACTCATACAAACTTTTCAGAATCTGTTGTGCTTTTTCTCCTTTCAATTCTTTAGGAATATTACGTTTATGAGGTAAGAATAACTTAGTTATGCCAGATGCTTTCTTTTTATTCCTTTTGTCCTCTTCATCATCATCTTCAAAGTCAGCTTCCGTCACATCGGAATTAGAAAAATCATCTCTCTTATACCTCTCTCTTGCGGCATCATGCGAAGGATTGAAGTTCACGACATTGCCAAGATTCACACCTCCCACATGAATATCTCCATTAAAATTTAGTATGCAACTGACTTTCATGATTCCAAAAGACTTATAAGGTTATCAACACTTGTAGTACCCTCAAACACGCGAATGCCTTTCAGGTTAACTACGATATCAACACTCATACTGATGATTCCCAACACAGCCAGGGCAATCTTCAGTTTTACGATAAGTTTAGTCATATATCTTCTCATTTTAAGATAGACTAAATTTACTTCCTCAATCTTGGAAGAAGAGGTGGCCCCTGAAAGTTTTCCAGGGTGAATCCTTACTTCGGAGACATTGAGCTGCAGAGCAGTATGAGGAATGCCTCCCCCGATTTCATGTTGAATTTTTCATTTTTACTCTGATTTTTAAGTTATTAATTGTTATTGTTTCTCTATAATAGCTGCGCAAGCACTGATGCACGGCTAAATCTCATGATATTTTTTTAATGTTGTTGTTCAATTATTTATTGCGAGGTGAAAAATTGCTTTGCATTTCTTCTACTTTCTCTTTCAACTTGTCAAGTTGTTTCAAGTCTTTTCCTATCGTAGCCCAGTGCCAAAAAGCCTCATTGAAGTTCTTTTCGAACTTATCTTTTTCAAATTTTTTACTCTCCGCAACATGTTTCTTATTCAGCGTATCAATGATAGTATCCCAATGATAAAGGATGCAATAACACCACCGCCGCTGCTGGTAAGGCTTGAACTTCACTTTTCTTTTCAACACATTTATTACTGTATCATACTTGATATGCGTAATATTAGAGAACTGATATGGAGATAGCAGTTCAGCTCCATCACCTATAAAAGACTTTAGATACAAGATGATGCACTCTTCTTGTATCTCATTGATTCTGTCGTCTAGCTGAGCTAAGTTCTTCAGAATCAACTTTTGTCTATGTTCTGCAATATCCAACATAATAGTGTAAATTTATGCGAATTTACAACTAATTATTTGAACAGCAAAACCAACTCCCCAGCTACCATGAATAGCCGGATATATTTTTCAAAAATATTAATATTTAAACTATATTTTACTATAGAATAACAAGAAAAAAGGGGAAAAAGTGAGCAATTTACGTTACTCGCCTTATTCCCCTTACTTTTTATGATTTTACGGTAGGTGCATCGCTCTGCACAATCCTTATTTCATAGCAATCTTGATAGAATCCTTACCCACCTTGGCGATAACCAAAGACTCGGATTCACTACCTCACCATCGTCAAGCCCCGAGAGGGTGCTCTGCGACAAAGCGCATTATGGTCGTAGAAGATGAACACAGGCTTTTCAGCGTTCATCTTCTCCAAACCAGTGGTCTACGATATATGCCTGTATGACCATAACAATCTTGTTTTCTTGTAATTTTCTTGTAAACCTTGCAGTTTTCTTGTAAATCGCCAAAAATATTCCTAACTGTCTATCAATACTTTACAAAAAAGTTCTTGTAAATCATGCAGTTTTCTTGTAAATCTATAAAACTCTACTTGCATAAGAACCAAATACGCCTCTTCACATATATTTTTCCTTCCTTCCTTAAGGAAGCCAGCAAGTTAGTCACCTTATTATACTTTTGGGTTTCATCCAAAACCTCTGGCAATTTATCCATAAGAAGTTCTTCGATTTCTTTTCTTGACGCAGAATCAAACTTCCTCAAGTAATCAACAATCAACTTTTTATAATAAGAATCATCAAAGCTCTTATTCTTTATATACGAAGCCTTCAAACCTATATGCTTGGAAGACTCCACTACTTTATACGACAAGTACAAATTAGTTTTTCGTCCTTCCACAAATCCCTTTTGCCTAAGCAGCGCTATAGCATCATTTGTCAAATCAGCATATTTTTTCTTCTGTATCTTATCTAAAAGTATAATTTCAGGAAGAGACAATTCTGTATTATTCACCAGAATCCGGGCAAAATTCTCATCCAATACTTTTCCTTGTATCTCACATCTTACCTTTTGATCAGAAAGCGTATATATAGGCATTGGGAAGAATCTCTTCTTCTGTTCAATAAAGAGTTTTTTAATTCCTCCACCTTCTGTATCTGCCATTCCTACATTACACATAGCTTCCATCAAGAAAGGATTGCGGTATCTTGAATCTGGACAGTCTCGTTCAACCACATCTTCTACGGATTTTGGTATAAACTGACCATAATTCTGTATCACCAGTTTCTCATCTTCATATTCCAAAAGTTCGATACGTGTGCTCATGCCATAATCCTGATGCCCGATGGCATTATTAATCGGCTCTCTAAGTGTAAACATATCATAGCGTTTCATATTTTCAGGGAATATATTACCACTAACGGTATATGTATAGTTATTGTTCCTAATATACTCCTTTGTTATTTCATCCACAGCCTTAATCATTGGAATATGAAAATTGCGAAAATCCTTGTTCTTATCATCTTTTGTCAACAGTTTCCAACGGATGATACACACTGCAGGCGACAGGAAATGCTCAGACTCCTCTCTACCAAGTAGGATGATAGCAGCATTGGTTATCTTTCCGGCTCTTGTAATCTTTGCCTTGTTCAGGAAGGTTACATCATCCCAACTTTCGATTTCCTTAGCTCTTTTTTCATGTCTTTCGGCATATTTCTCCCTCGCCATACGAATAGCCTCAGGATCGAGGTCATCGATGGTGGCATCTTCTATGATATTAGCAGACCAATCACCAAAAGCAGCACTCGGCTCTGAAAGAATTCTTTGCTCTCGCTCCGATGTCATTTCCACCAACGAATCGGCTATACGCTGCCAAGCCTTTCTGTGGGCATAGACTGGGCGGCGTGGCTTATGCTTGGGAATATGGATAATCCAAACCGTCTTATTACTATCATCAGTAACAAATTCTTCTATGCGAAGCCCTTCTGAAGAAAGATTCACACATTGCTCCACCAATTTAAAAGTTGCCGTTAATGGTGTTGCCATAAAGCCATTAAAGGTCAATGCAGACAAGTCTGTTCCAACAATGTCTAAGGTTTTGTCTTTAATACCTATCACAAGTTCCCCGCCCTCCATGTTAGCGATAGCCGACACGTAGGAAAGCACATCATTGCCTTCTTTGCCATTAAAGGAGTTTTTCAGATTCTTCATCTCCTTCCATTCGCATCTTGCATTTTCCTCTGGATAGCGTTGGCGAATATATTGTTGTAGCTCTTGCTCTGTCATTATTTATTTGTTTTGATGTTTTTAAAATGGTAACAATGGTTGGTAGGTTCATTGTTGTCACTATTCATGATTATTAAATGCAAAGGTAAGCAAAAAAGCGTAACGATGTTCTGCAAGTTGCATATTTAACGTTACTTTAACTTTGTGCAGAGAAACGCAAGTCCGCTAGGCGTTCCTATGGGCATGAGCAGTTACAACTAAAACGCCCATTGTTAAAATAGTCTGGAGAAACTGCTACAGAAATGGAATCAACTAAATTATGCCTCAAAATCATGCTGGTAACCCAACATGGTTTTGAGGCATAATGCATATTATTTATTTCATCGCAATCTTGATAGAATCCTTACCCACTTTGGCGATAACCAAAGACTCGGAAACGGCATAAGAGGCAGCACCGTTGGCTACAACCGTAGAGCCGAGATACTTGCCGTCAGCTGCGAAGAACTTCACCACCTCGCCATCGTCAAGACCCGAGAGGCTGATGATGCCATCATGAGCCGAAGCCACCACGCCCCGTGTTCTTACCTGGTTGATGTTGGTACCATTATCCAGATTAGCATTAATCCAATACAGCGTAGCCTCTGCCTTATCAGATGCAGTATAGCCATCAGCTGTAGCATAAACAGAAATCTTATAAGCTGCAGAAAGAGTAACCTTGCCCTCCTTGCTGTAAGCATTAGAAGCCATATCGGCATCCGTAATTGTATAATGATACTCAGCACCAGCCGTTTCGCTAACAAACTTCAACTCTCCTGATGCGTAAGAAATAGATGGTGTAGCGCATTGAGTAACTGGCTTTGTATCATCACCTGATCCATCAGGATTCCAAGCATAGATATATTTATACCTATATCCAATAGCATCCTTATAGTCCTGAAGATATTCTGTTGGGACTTTGATAATAGTTGTAGTTGGTATTTCTGATTGAGATGTATTCTTTGGCACTTTACCTTTAAAATAAACAGTTTCAATACCACTGCAATCTTTGAAGCAAAAATCCCCCAATGAAATGACTGAAGAAGGGATGGTGATAGAGGTTAGACCACTGCAACCATAGAAGCAAGCACCACGCAATGAGGTAACAGAAGACGGGATGGTGATAGAGGTTAAACTAAGACAATAACCGAAGCAATTACTCCCCAATGAAGTAACAGAAGAAGGGATGGTGATAGAGGTTAGACCACTGCAACCATGGAAGCAACCATCACCCAATGAAGTAACAGATGAAGGGATGGTGATGGAGGTCAAACCACTGCAACCAGAGAAGCAACCATCACCCAATGAAGTAACAGATGAAGGGATGGTAATGGAGGTCAAACCACTGCAACCAGAGAAGCAAGACTCACCCAATGAAGTAACAGATGAAGGTATGGTGATGGAGGTTAAGCCTTTGCAACCATAGAAGCAAGAACCACCCAATGAAGTAACAGATAAAGGGATGGTAATGGAGGTCAAACCACTGCAACCAGAGAAGCAAGCTCCCCCTAATGAAGTAACAGAAGAAGGGATGGTGATAGAGGTTAAGCTACTACAACCAAAGAAGCAATTTTCTCCCAATGAAGTAACAGATGAAGGGATGGTGATGGAGGTCAAGCCACTGCAACCATAGAAGCAAGAACCACCCAATGAAGAAACAGAAGAAGGGATGGTGATGGAGGTCAAACCACTGCAACCAGAGAAACAATAATAACCCAATGAAGAAACAGAAGAAGGGATGGTGATGGAGGTCAAACCACTGCAATCCTGGAAGCATTTATCACCCAATGAGGTAACAACATACTCTACCCCATCATTACCCTTAACCTTCTCAGGAATAATGATATAACCAGAATATTTTCCATTCTGTTGAGGCAATAGTATAGCTGTCTTCGTTTCTGAATTCAACAAATAACGAACCCCATCAATAACTTCAAATTTGACATCTTCAGCCATAGCACTACTTGCCATCATGAGCATCATAACAACAAGCATGACAAAGCCCTTAAAAGAGCTGCGGGTTCCACATTTACTTCCCAAGAACCCTTTTCTTAAAGTAAAATTTCTCATAATCTTACATTTTAAATTACACTTTCTCTATATATAAGAGGCAAAGCCTCAACTACTATATCATTTTAGAAATATCCTTCCCATATTTTAGGAATGGCTTCAAATGTTGTCTCTTCGGGCAAAGATTCTTCTTTTCTATATTCTCCTTCAAAAGTACAACAATATTTCGAAACACGCAAGAAAATCGGGGAAAAGTTTTAGAAAAAGTTATCAGGAAGTATTAGGGGAGGCTGGTATCATATATTGGCTCGCATCAGAACTGAAATTCAAAGTCACACTTCTCCACGTTGCGCAACTTCTCCAGTTGCTCAGCTTTATGAGCCTTCAGTTTCTTCACCCATTCTGCCAGCTTGGGAGAAGAGCTCTTTATAACTATTGTTTCATTTACATATACCATAAGCCTATAGATTAAAATTCGAATATTTTTAAAGCTTTTGCCCTTACAGGGCGTTGGTTTATATTTCATTAACACCCAGGGTGTTGCCCTGGGCTAGGAGCTTCTGCCCCTTCAGGGCGTGTGGGGCAAGCCGAAAGGGTGCAGCCGCAAAGAAAGGTACCCATCTGTTCTGCATCTCAACGATAAAATGCTTGCCATCGTCGGTTACACAATAGATGTCAAAGATGCAGCCACGGAGATCATTCGTTTCTCCAGGCAGTTCCTTATCCTTTCAGCTGCTGTAACTGACTCTCCGACAATCCTGTTATTTCCATCACCGTGGCAGCATCCATACCATTTGCCAGCATCTTTCTGGCAATCTCAAGGCTTCGCTTGTTCATGCCCTTCTCCATGCCTTCAGCCAAGCCCTTTTCCACTCCTTCTGCCAAGCCCTTTTTCATTCCTTCAGCCAGTCCCTTCTCCATGCCTTCAGCCAGGCCTTCTTCTTTCCCTTCTCGCTTAGCGGTATCAATCGAATTCTTGATATCACGATATGCCATCTTGCTGGCTTCATACTCCCGCTGCTCCTGTGGAGTGAATTTTGCAATCTCGGCCTCTTCGAATAGGCGGTCGAAGACCTTGTCGCATAACGCCTTAGGGCGCTGAGTAAGCTTATAGAGATTCTTTAGGGCATAGAGCCACTTGTCGTAGAGTGTTTCCAACTCGTCCAGCGATTTGTTGAACTTGGCGATTTCCACGTAGATAAACTCCAGCTTATCGTAGAAAATCTTGTGCGTGGCAGTATCACACAACTGCACATGATGGCGGATTTCTTCCTTATTGAAGGCTTCCTCGTTCATATTGAAGTTGAGCAGGGCAATGGTGTAGATATGGTTGAACTTGAAATCCCATTCATTACCCTTGGGAGCCTGCTCACGGATAGGGAAGGTGGAATAGAACAGGGCACGGTCCTTGAAGTATGTCTGGTATGCATTCTGCATTTCCACGATAAACTTCTCGCCGTTTTCTCCTTCGCAATATACGTCGAAGATGGCCTTGCGGTCGGTATATACATCTCCCACGTGCTCCGGGTTCAGATACTTCACGTCCTTAACAACCTGTCTTCCGTTGAACAAGCTGTTGAGGAAACAAATCAGCAAATCCTTGTTGGGAGCTGATCCGAAAATTCGCTTGAAACCGAAATCGGTCAACAAACTGATATATCTTTCTTCTACCTGCTTCATAATCCCAATGTTATTAATATTTCTATTGCATCAGCAAAGTTACGATTTTATTTTCATACCTGCAAGAGTTTTCTGATAAAAGTTGAGAAAATGTGATGATTCCCTGCTCTTCTCAGGAAAGTATCAAGAGGCAGTGGAGATGGTTACAGTGGTTACGGTTACAGAAGTTACAGTTTTCAGCGGAGGGGGTATAAGGGATTTCGAGAACTTTCAGATTGTAAGTAATAATAATAGATAATAATATATATATTATTATCTCCTTCTAAAGAAGGGAGAGGGAATTGGCTTAAGAAAAACTGTAACTTCTGTAACCGTAACCACTTTTGGGGGAAATCGGGGTAGATAGCGCAAAGGACAAACGTAGAGTTGGGATGCACAAAACATAGAGAAACCATTTACAAAATATAGTTTTCTCATCACAAAAACTATGACTTATTTTTATTAACATAAAGCTCTAAAGCAGCCAAAGGAGAATAAGAGAGGTTGGAACGTAAACAGTTGGGAATGA